>Ga0070727_10002873_pt1 | contig 16123 bp, 11 predicted proteins | sample tdAd472_FD_66722 | JGI IMG/M metagenome (GOLD analysis project Ga0070727, IMG submission 66722) | Marine sediment microbial communities from the Atlantic coast under amendment with organic carbon and nitrate - tdAd47.2 | ecosystem: Environmental > Aquatic > Marine > Coastal > Sediment | place...
GATCCTGGATCTCTTCCGACCGGTGGACTAGGAAGGGCCCTGAAGGAATCGCGCCCACCCTCGGTAACGGGCGCCCGACCGCCTAACCTCCTTGCCCTCATTAAGGTAAGGTCTGCTCCCGCTCCCCCGCGTCCAGGTGGGTCCTGCAGCATCCAACCGCAGGCGCCGATAAGGAACCCATGTCCGAAGCTCAGAACCCCGATCCCGAGAAGGCCCGCAAGTCCCGCTCTCTGGGATCCTTCCTCCTCTTCCTGCTCGTTCTGTTCGTGGTCATCGCGATCGTCGGCAACGACACGATCCGGCGGCCGGTGCAGCTCTCGCAGGACGAGTACCTGTGGCACCTCCACAGCGGGCGTATCGTCAGCCAGGAGTTCCGGGGTTCCGGAGACAGCAGCAACGTCATCGAGGGCCGCTACAACCCGCTGCCCCAGGGCGAGGAGTCGGACTTCTCGACGACCTTCACGGACGTCAAGGACAAGGAAGAGCAGTTCCGCCAGCTGAAGGCGATCGTCCCCCAGACCGCGCGCCCCGCTCCGCTCCTGCGCGCCATCGAGGACGGCTGGTACATCCCCACCGGTGCGCGCTGGGTCACGGCGCGCCAGGTGATGCCGGCGCGGGTCGTCGAGACCGCCGAGGGCGAGCCGCCGGTCGCACCGGTCACCGGACCTCCCGAGGTCCACGAGAAGTTGTTCGTCGAGGTCCTCGCCAAGTCCTTCGACGCCTGGGAAGAGGCGCGCCCCTCGACGAGCCGCCGGAGTCGCCCGGACTTCCTCCTCCCCGAACACGCCGGCTACATGTGGCTGGACGTCCAGGTGGACGACGCCGAAGACCTCACGGGGCTCATGGCCGGCCTCTCGAGCCAGGGCGTCGCGCCGGAGCGCTACGCCTTCGACATCACCCAGGGCAAGGGATCGCGGTGGAAGGACTCCACCTCGATGCTCACGACCTTCCTGGTCTACTACGGGCCGTGGATCCTCATTTTCGCCGTCTTCATGATCTTCATGCGGCAGATGCGGGCCCAGGGCGGAGCCGGCGGCGTGATGTCGTTCGGACGCTCGCGCGCCCAGCTCTACTCGAAGGAGAACCGGACCAACGTCACCTTCGACGACGTCGCCGGCGCCGAAGAGGCGAAGGACGAGGTCTACGAGCTCGTCGAGTTCCTGAAGAACCCGAGCCGCTTCACCCGCATCGGTGGACGCATTCCGCGCGGCGTGCTCCTGAACGGTCCTCCCGGTTGCGGCAAGACGCTGCTCGCCAAGGCCATCGCCGGTGAGGCCGAGGTCCCGTTCTTCTCGATCTCCGGTTCCGACTTCGTCGAGATGTTCGTGGGCGTCGGCGCGAGCCGGGTTCGCGACCTCTTCAAGCAAGCGCGCGAGAACAGTCCCTGCATCATCTTCCTCGACGAGATCGACGCGGTCGGCCGCCGTCGCGGCAGCGGCATGGGCGGCGGTCACGACGAGCGCGAGCAGACGCTCAACGCGATCCTCGTGGAGATGGACGGCTTCGGCACGGACGAGGGCATCATCGTCGTGGCGGCCACGAACCGCCCCGACGTCCTGGATCCGGCGCTCCTGCGCCCGGGTCGCTTCGACCGCGAGGTCACCATCGACCTGCCCGACCTCGAGGGCCGGGAAGCCATCCTCAACGTCCACATCCGGACCGTGAAGTCCGGCGAGGGCGTCGACATGAAGGTGCTGGCCAGGTCCACACCCGGCTACTCCGGCGCGGACCTCGCGGCCATCGTCAACGAGGCCGCGATCATGGCCGTGCTCGCCAAGCGCGAGGAGGTCCTGATGGAAGACCTCGAAGAGGCGCGCGACAAGGTGCGCTACGGTCGCCAGAAGAAGTCGCGGAACATCGAGGAGCAGGATCGAAAGATCACCGCCATCCACGAAGCCGGCCACGCCATCGTCGCGGCGCTGATCCCCGAGACGGATCACCCGCACAAGGTCACGATCGTCCCCCGCGGCCGGGCCCTGGGGGCGACCATGGTCCTCCCCGACCGGGAGAACTATCACATGCAGAAGGCTCGCCTCGTGGGCCAGCTGTGCATGCTCTTCGGCGGACGGGTGGCGGAAGCCGAGTTCTGCGGCGACGTGTCGGCGGGCGCTTCCGACGACATCCGTCGCGCCACCGACCTCGCGCGGGCGATGGTGTCCGAGCTAGGCATGAGCGACAAGATCGGCCCGATCAACTACGCCGAGCGCCAGGGCAGCGACTTCCTCGGGACCGAGCTCATGCGCGGCAAGATCCACTCGGAGAAGACCGCGCGCGAGATCGACGAAGAAGTCCACCGCATCCTGATCGAGGCCTACGAGCGGGCGCAGGACTTGATCCGAGCGCACAAGGTCGAGATCTCCGAGCTCGGGGAAGCCTTGATGCAGTACGAGACCGTCACCGGCGAAGAGGTGACGAAGCTCCTCGCGGGAACCAAGGCCGTGGACCTGCGGCCCACGCCCGAGCCCGAGGAGGCGGCGCCGGAACCCGTTCCCGGCGCCACCGTCGAGAAGCTCCGCCCCGCGGACCACACGCGCCAGGGCGACCTGCCCGGCGAGCCCGGGCTCTCACCGGCCTGACGATCGCGTGATGGAAGCCGCCACCACCGGGAACTCGCGGCCTCCTCGATTGATGGGTGTGCTCAACGTCACACCCGACAGCTTCTCCGACGGAGGTCGCCACGGGGACACCGAGGACGCGGTGCGGCACGCCCTGCTCATGCTGGAGCAGGGCGCGGAGATCATCGACATCGGCGGAGAGTCCACGCGTCCGGGAGCGCGCGAGGTGCCCGCGAACGTCGAGCTCGAGCGGGTGATCCCGGTCCTCGCGGCCCTGCGCCCGCGGACCGACGCCACCCTCAGCGTCGACACGCGCAAGTCCTCCGTCGCCGCGGCCGCGCTCGAGGCGGGTGCCGACTGGATCAACGACGTGAGCGCCGGGACCCACGACCCGGCCCTCCTGGAGACCGTGGCGGCCGCGCGCTGCACCTTCGTGGCGATGCACGCGCGCGGGGAACCGGCCCACATGCAGGACCGGCCCCACTACGAAGATCCCGTGCGCGAGGTCGTCGAGGAGCTCAGCGCGCGGGTCGAGGCTTGTTTGAAGGCCGGGATCGAGCCCTCTAGACTCGTCCTCGATCCGGGGATCGGGTTCGGGAAGCGCCTGGAAGACAACCTGGCGCTGATCCGCGGCCTGCCCCGACTCAAGACCATGGGCTACCCCATCCTCGTCGGCGTCTCACGCAAGAGTTTCATCGGAACCCTCACGTCCGTCGCCGAACCTGCCGATCGATTGGGTGGAACCGCCGCGGCTGTCGCCGCCTGCGTGCTTGGCGGCGCCGACGTCCTCCGAGTCCACGACGTCGCCGCGATGGCGCAGGTCGTCCGCGTGGCCACAGCCATCGTCCAAGTCCCTTGAGAGTCCAGTGGCTACTGCAGATCCTGATCCTGTCCGTGGGGATCTACATGTTCCTGCGCTTCGTGCAAACGACGCGCGGCAGTCGGCTCTTGCGCGGACTCGTGGTCTCGTTCCTGTTCGTCGTGGTCGGCCTGTGGGGCCTGTCCCGAGCGCTCGAACTCGAGGAGCTCACCCACATCATCCAGAGCGTCACGGGCTTCTTCGTGATCCTCTTGGTCGTGTTGTTCCAGCCGGAGCTGAGGCGCGGGATCGCGCAGCTCGGTGAGGGCTCGCTCCTCGGCCAGTTCATCAGCCGGATCTCCAAGGACTCCATCAACGAGATCGTCCAGGCCGTGCAAGCCATGGCCTCGCGGCGGCACGGCGCGCTGATCGCCATCGAGTGCGAGTCCTCGCTCGACGCGTACATCGAGGGCGGCGTCAAGGTGGACAGCGCGGTGAACAGGCTCTTGCTCGAGAGCATCTTCCACCCGGGAGCTTCGCTTCACGACGGAGCCGTCGTCGTCCGCAAGGATCGCGTCGCTGCGTCCGCTTGCCTCTTCCCGCTCACCGAGAACATCCAGATCGCTCGTTCGACCGGCACGCGGCACCGCGCGGCGCTGGGTCTGAGCGACGAGACCGATGCCGTGACGGTCGTCGTGTCGGAGGAGACGGGACAGATCTCCGTCGCGCGCCACGGCCAGCTCCAGACCGTGCCCTCGGGTCGACTCGAGCCCGTCCTGCGCGAGGTGCTCGGTCCTCAGGGTCGCGCGGAGGAGTCCGACACCCGCAAGCTGACGGACTATCCCAAGCGCGCCGTGACGTTCCTCATCCGCGAGCGAACCTGGCTCGCCGTCTCCCTGCTCCTGGCCACGGGCACGTTCTACGCCGCCCACCAGGAGATCCGGGACACCCGCGCCCACAGCATCCGCATCGTGAGCCGCACGAGTCCGCCCGGTGACGATGCGGAGCCGGGCGCGCTCTACATCGTGCTGCCCTCGGAGCAGTACCGCGTGGTCGACTTCCAGCCCGTCCGCAACTTCTACGAGCTCGACATCCGCGGTACGCGGGCCCAGCTCGACCAGCTCGTCGCCCCCGTCGGGGTCCTCGAGATTCCCGACCCGGAGGAGGGAGTCACGGAGGTCGATCTGGACGAGGTTCGCTGGAGGGGCGAGACGCCCGGGATCCAGTTCGAGTGGGCCGATTCGCCGCCCACGATGGAGGTCCTGCGCTTCGACCGCCGGCGGATCGAGCTGCACGCCGGGCACATCGCGATCGACGACTCCCAGCGCAATCCCTACTACGAAGTGTTCCGCGATGCGCTCGCCTTCGAGCCACCGGGGATCGAGATCGAGGGACCGGCCACGGACCTGGCCGAGCTGGACGAGACCTTGCCGCTCTTGCTCGAGACCATCCACCTGACCCAGACCGACACCCGCAGCTATTCGGCTCCGGTGGCCCTCGCTCCCGAGCTCATCGAGCGTCACTTCCGGATCACGGGCACCCACCCGGTGGTCTCGCTGCCCCTGCGCCCGGCGACCCGGATCCTGGGCGGCCTCGACCCCGAGATCTCCCTGATCTGCATGAACGTCGAGGACAAGGAGCTGCTCGAGTCGACCTGGACGATTCCCCCGCACTCCGGTCGCGCCCGGTTCGAGGTGCACGTCTCGGGCCTCATCCCCGCCGAGGCCGAGCCCGGTTCGGCCGTCGTCACCCAGCGCTCCGAGGAGATCATGCGATTCGTGCGCGAGAACCTCGTCGTGTGGGCCGACCTGGGCGAGCTGCCGCCCGAAGGCCAGGGTCGCGCCGTTCCCGTTCGCTGGATGCTGCGCGAAGACTGGCGCTCCGCTCTGGAATTCCTGCGACTGGACGGGCAGCCTTTGGGTGAACGCGAGGAGCTGATCGTTCGGCTGAAGTCAGACGCCGAGATCCTCCTCGAAGAGCGCGCAGGGAATTGACGACACTGATGGACCAACAACGCCTGTTCGGAACGGACGGCGTGCGCGGAAGAGCGGGTGAGGGGTGGCTCGCCACGGGGCCCATCTCCGCCCTCGGTCGCGCCGCGGCTCGTGAGATCTCCAAGGAGAGCTCGAGCTCCACGCGGCGCGCGCTCGTCGGACACGACGGCCGGCGCTCCGGGCCCGAGCTCGAAGCCGCCATCTCACGCGGCCTCGCCGCCGAGGGGTTCGAGGTCGACAGCACGGGCCTGATCACGACGCCCGGCGTCGCCCTGCTGGCGCGCATGGGTGAGTACGACCTGGCCGTCATGATCAGCGCTTCGCACAACCCGGCCCACGACAACGGCATCAAGATCTTCGGACAGGGCGGAAGCAAGCTCGCGGACGAGCTCGAGTCCAGGATCGAGACGGCGTGGCGCGCGGCTCCCGAGCCCGTCGACGAAGGCCCGGCGCCGAAGCACTCCGCGGATCTCGAGGAGCAGTACCTCAACTACCTCGTGGAGAGCGCGTCGGACCTGAAGCTCGACGGCCTGACGATCGTCCTCGACTGCGCGAACGGCGGCGGAAGCCGCGTGGCCCCCAGAGTCCTGGGCCGGCTGGGCGCGCACGTGCTGACCATCAGCTCGGAACCCGACGGCGACAACATCAACGACGGCTGTGGAGCCACGCAGCCCTCGGCCCTGCGCCAGGAAGTCCGGCGCGTCGGAGCGGATATCGGCATCGCGCTCGACGGCGACGGCGACCGCTGCATCCTCGTCGACGAGGCCGGCGGAACCGTCCACGGGGACGGAATCCTGACGCTCGTCGCCCGACACGGCGTGCAGACGGGGACGATCCATCCCCCCAAGGTCGTCGCCACGGTCATGAGCAACCGCGGCCTGCACCGCGCTCTGCGCGACGTCGGCGTCGAAGTCGTCACGGTCGGAGTCGGCGACCGCCGGGTCGTCGAGAAGCTGCGCGACGAAGAGCTCATGCTCGGCGGCGAGCAATCCGGTCACATCGTGTTCGGTGCCGACAACTTCCACATCGGCGACGGCATCTACACGGCCCTCCGGGTCCTGCGCGTCATGAGCGGCGAGAGCCGGAAGCTGTCCGAGCTCGCGAGCCCCTACGACCCGTTTCCGCAGGTCCTCGTCAACGTGCCCGTCTCGAGCAAGCCCAGCCTGGCCAAGATCCCGGCCATCGCGAGCGCCGTGCGTTCGATCGAAGAGCACCTCGGTGAAGACGGTCGCGTGTTGCTGCGTTACTCCGGCACCGAGAACCTCGCGCGCGTGATGGTCGAGGGACCGGACGCGGAGTGGATCGAAGCCAAGGCGAACGAGCTCGCCGAGCTCATCGCCCGAGAGATCGGCCAACTCGAGAGCTAGGCGCGTCGTGGTTCACGTCGCCATCGAGACTTCGACGCGACAGGGCTCCGTCGCCATCGACTGCGGAAACGGACCGCAAGGGCACCTGATTCGCGAGCGTGCGCACGCGGTCGACCTCTTGCCGACGCTCGAGAAGCTGCTGAGTGCCGCAGGCTCTTCCGCGGCCGCCATCTCCGCGATCGCGGTCGGTATCGGCCCGGGAAGCTACACGGGTTTGCGCGTGGGAATCGCGACGGCCCTGGGACTCGCACGCGGTTCCGGTGCGAAGGTCATCGGCATTCCGTCGCTCGAGGCACTCGCGTGGGAACACGGCGAACACGACGTCGAGATCGACGTGCTCTTCAACGCCTATGCGCGCTCCGTCTATCACGCGCGCTATGTCCCGAGAGCAGCCGGCGTCGACGTCACGATCGAGCCCACCGTCATCGCCCCGGATGACGCGGCCGCGTGCCTCGCACCGCACCGTCCCATCCTCGGCGATGCGACGATCACCGGCGTGGTCGAGTTCGATGCGTCACAACTCGCGCGCTTGAAGACCGAGTGCTCGCCGACGGCGCGCGCGCTGCTGGAGCTCGCGCGTCCGCGCCTCGAGCGCGGTGAACACCAGACGCTGGACAGCTTGCGACCGCTGTACTTGAAGAAGTTCGAGGCGCGCGCTCGGCGCCCATGAAAAAAGCGCCCTCACCGTCGAACGGTGAGAGCGCTTTGAATCGTGCAGCAGTCCTACAGGTCGTGCGGGCGAAGGGTCTTGCGGCCGTTCTCGGTCGCGCGACGCTCGGCCTCGCCGATCAGGGTGCGGACAGCGTCGTCGAGAGCAGCGTAGAACTCACCCGAGACGTTGATACCGGCAGCGTTCTTGGTGCGGCTCTTGGAGATGATGAAGTCGGCCGTCGCCTTGGCGCGTCCGCGCTTGGCGGTCGTCTTCCGCGTGGCCTTCTTCTTGGTCTTCCGAGTTGCCTTCTTCTTCTTTCTTGCGGCCATGATGTCTTTCGTTTTCTCCCAGGGGCGAAATGGTGGTTGAGGAGAGCAAAGGCCTCTTCCCTGTGACGCGGGCGCCAGAATGTCCTTGCGGGGAACCCCTGTCAACACAGCGGTTCCCCGGTTTTTTGCCGGAACTCGGACGTTATTCGGCAGATTCGGCAGTCGGCCGGAACCCGGTGACGAGGCCGCGATCGACTCCCCCGGTTCCGGCGCGGCGGAACAGGCGTGTGGCCGAGCTCGGCGAGCGAGCGAATCGGTGCGGATCTCGGGCTCGAACCGAGGGCGTTGGAACCCCCCAGTGCCTTGAGTATCTTCTCCGGTATGGACTCGTACCGGGCATGGGCGGACATCGACCTCGATGCGCTCGAGCACAACCTGGAGGTGATCCGGGAACGTGCCGGCGACAACGTGCGGCTACTCCTGGTCGTGAAGGCGGACGCCTACGGCCACGGAGCCGTCGCCATAGCCCACCACGCCGTCCGCTGCGGCGTGAGCGCTCTCGGCGTGGGGACGTCCGCAGAGGCCCTCGAGCTGCGTCGAGCGGGGATCTGCATCCCCCTGCTCGTCCTCGGAACGGTGGTCGACGAGGAGGTCGTGGCCGTCCTGAACCACGACATCCAGATCGGTGTTCACTCGACGAGCCGGGTCGTCATGCTCGAGGAAGCCGCGCGCAAGCTCGACTGCACGGCGCGCGTCCACCTCAACGTGGATACGGGAATGGGCCGCCTGGGGGTTCTCCCGGCCAAGGCACCTGAGCTCCTCCAGCGCATCAAGGAGTCGGAGCACCTCGAGCTGGCCGGGATCATGACGCACTTCGCCTCCCTCCGGAAAGCAGGGACGGAGAGCGCCGACAACGAGCAGGTCGAGCGCTTCGAGTCCGTCCTCGCCCAGGCGCGGGAACACGATTTGTTGGGCGGCTGGATCCACGCGGCGAACTCGTCGGCCGTTTTCCGGGGAACCAGCCCCCTCTACGACGCCATTCGGATTGGAATCGCGGCCTACGGCATCCTCCCCGGCGAAGGCCAGCAAGCACAGCTCTTGAAACCCGTCCTCTCCCTCCGCAGCCAGGTCATCTTCCTCAAGGACATCCCGAAGGGGTCCACGGTGGGCTACGACAGCACGTGGGTCGCCCCGCGGGACTCCCGTATCGGAACGTTGCCGATGGGTTACAACGACGGCGTGGTCTGGAGCCTCAGCAACCGCGGGCAGGTCCTCATCCGGGGGCACCGGGCCCCCATCGTCGGGCGCGTCTCGATGGACTACACCACCGTCGACCTGACCGACATTCCCGGCGTCGACGTCGGCGACAAGGTGACGCTGATCGGCCGCGACGGAGACGACGAGATCAGGATCGAGGACATCTCCCGCTGGGCCGGGACGATCCCCTACGAGATCACCTGCGCGGTCGGCAAGCGGGTCGAGCGAGTGTTCCACGCGACCAGCATCAAGTACCTGCCGCGACCGGCGCGCACACCGGCACCCGCCCCCCGAGAACCCGTCGCAGGAGTGCCCGGCTCGGTGACATGAAGCTCCTGCGCGGTCTGCTGGGCTGGGGAGCGTTCTTGCTGGCGCTGCTCTGTGCCGCGACCGCGGTCGGTCTCCTGGTCCTCGAGAGCACCGGACAGCTCGCCGACATCCTGCGTCGCCAGCTCGCCGACACGCTCGCGGTCGACATCTCCCGCATCCAGGTCGAGAGCGCGTCGCTCACCTGGTTCCGGCCCGGCGTCCACGTCTTCGGCGTGCGGCTGGAAGCCGACGGCCCGGGACACATCGCCCTCGATGCGGTTCACCTGGACGTGGGACCCGGCGGAGAGTCCAGCGAGATCCTGCGCGGCCTGCGCATCGACGGGGGCGACGTCCTCTACTCGCCCGACCTCGTCCACACCCTGCGCCAGCGCCTGCAGGAGCCGGCCGAGTCGACCTCGACGACCTCGCCCGTCCTGCCCCCGATCCACATCTACGACCTCGCCTTCGCGGTCCACACGCCGGACGCGGGCGGCCTCCCCATCGGCGAGCTCGAGCTCACCATCCAGCGCGACGCCCACGACTTGCTCACCGCCCAGGGTCGGCTGGAGCCGCAGTTCGCCGAGGATGCGCAGTCCACGACCTCGGCCATCCACTTCCTCGGGGAGGAGTACCCGAAGAACCGGTTCCGGGTCTTCGCCTCGACGCGCGACCTGCCCATCGGCTCGGGGGACCTGCCGTTCGAGCTGGCCAGCCGATTGGCGGGAGGGAAGATCCCCGAGGGGCTCATCAACGGTCGGATGACCCTCTTCGGTCAGGGCACCTTCCACCTCGACGGCCGCGGGCCGACGGATGCCAACCTGCGCGTGGAGGTCACGGACGGTCGCATCGACTTCGGCGCGGGCGCCCCCGCGATCGAGTCCCTGGTGACGGACATCGACCTCAGCTACCGGGCCGAGCCCGGCGAGACCTACCTGCAGCTCTCGGCCTGGGACCTCGTCGCTCGCACCCAGGGCGAGTGGCTCGAGAGCCCGGTCGAGACCTGGCTCACGGTCGGCCGGAGCGCCGGGCCCGGCTACGGGGCCGCTGTCTGGGGCCACATCCCGACGTTCCCCCTGACCCCCGAGGTCTTCGACCTCATCCCCGAACCGGGCACGGCGCGCTCCATGACGGCGCTCGAGCCGCGCGGTGTCGCCGACGCGCGCTTCGCCGTCCGCGTCCCCTGGACGAACGAAGCTCCCGTGTTCCCCCCCGAGGTCCTGCTCCACATGGGCTTGGACGGCGGCGCGAGCCTGCGTGTGATCGGCTGGGAGAACCTTGTCACGGGCGTCCGCGAGGGCGTCCCGATCCCCATCCGAGACATCCACGGGCGCTACGTGCTCGCCGGTCGGCGCGGCGCGCCCCTGGGCTCCCCGCTCGGGCCGCCCTTCGACTGGCGCTCCGGTATCGTCGACGTGACCGGTCGCCCCGGGACCGGGTTCGTGCGCGGCCGCGGGACGGTCGGGGCTCCGAAGGGAATCGGCCACGCGTTCCTCAACCTGTGGATCGAGCTCGACGACCTGCCCATCGACGAGAACCTCCGCGACGGACTCGACGGCATGCTGGCGACGCGCGACATCTGGAACACCTACCGCCCGGCCGAGGGACGCGTCGACGCGAGGTGGCGCATGCTCCGCGACGAGCACAACGTCGGGCTCGCGCACATGGGCGACCTCACCTTCGAGGATGCGGGCCTGAGCTGGACGGAGCTGCCGATCCCGGCCAAGGAGGTCGACGGCGAGCTGCACCTTCGCTGGGCCCGTCCGGACGGCAAGCAGCCTCCCCCGCTGGGCGTCTCCTATCGGGCGCGGGGAGCCACCGACACGGTGGAGCAGGTCGAGATCCGGGGAGAGATCCGCGACGACATCGAGCCGGGTGCGGCCGTGCGCACGTCGGCGCGACGAATCCAATCCCTGGAGGTGACGGCGAGCGAGGTGCCGCTCAAGGGCAGCGACTGGAACGTGCTGCGCGCTCGCTTCCCCGAGGTCGCCACGGAGGTGGAGGCCTTCTCCCCGCGCGGCAAGGCCGACGTGAGCTACCGCTCCTGGGACTCGACGCTGGGCCCGAGCTCTCACATCGCGATCGAGGTCACGCCGGTCGAGCTCAACATCCAGCCGCGCCAGTTCCAGATGCGTTCCGACGCCGTGCGCGGGCGCGTCCTCACGACCTCCACGCTCCCCCACGGCGGGCCCTCGCCCGAATCGCCGGGGCGCTACGAGACCCAGATCGCCCTGGCCGGCAAGTGGAGCGGCGACGTCTCCGTGGCCGCCCGCGGGTCGCTCTCCTCCACGGAGGGCGGTGTCGTCCGAGCTTGGGGCGCCGGCGTCGATCCTTCGAACGCCGCCCTGCGCGGGGCGCTCACGGAGGCCACGGACAACGACCTGTCCGCGCTCGCGGTGGACGGCCGCGTCGACTTCCAGTCCGTCTTCCCCGTGGCCGCCACCGGAGAGACAGCGGCCGATGCAGCCACCCACCGGATCTTCCTGCACGGCAACGACCTCACGATCAGCGAGTTCGGCCTCAACTCGCTGCGCGGAATGCTCGTCGTCCGCGACGGCGTGCTGCACGGGCCGGTGCTCGACGCGCGCGTCGCCGACACGCCCGTGGTGCTGCGCAACACCTTCTTCGCGGGGAGCGAGGAGATCCTCTCCGTCGAAGGAGCCGACACGCTCCTCGGCGAGCCCGGCGTCTTGCCCGACACCCCGGCCTCCGTGCTCCAGGCCGACCTCTACGCGAAGGACCTCCCGCTCGACCGCGAACACCTGAACTCCATCGCGCGCAACTCGACCGGGATCGAGCGCGTGATGGCCGACCAGAGCTGGCGCGGCCAGGTCGACCTCGAGGCGACCCGCTTGATCCTCGTGCACGAACAGTCCGGACGCTTCAAGACCGCGATTCGCGGCGAGATGCTCCTGCACGGGATCTCCTTCAACCCGGGCCTGCCCGTGGTCATCCCCAGTGCGCGGGTCGACCTGCGCGGCCTGTTCGTCGAGTCGGGTCGCGTCCGCGGCTGGGCCGAGCTGTCGGACCTGTACGCGCGCGTCGCGGATCGCGAGCTGACCCGGGCGCGGGCGCTCGTCAGCTACATCGACGGCCGGCTCACGCTGGACAATCTCTCGGGAGCGTTCGAAGGCGGGCGCATCCACTCCCTCGGAACCGAACAAGCCTCGAGCACGGCCCTCCGCCTGGACCTGCAGGAGCCCTTCGGCTTCGACTTCACCCTGGCCCTCGAAGACGTCCAGATCGGCGAGCTCCTCGAGGGCATGTTCCACTCCGGCGTCTCCGACACCGGCGTCCTCGAAGGGCAGCTGCGGTTGGCCGGGTCGCTGGAGGATCCGCTGGGTCTGCGAGGCGAAGGAACGGTACGCATCGGCGGCGCCCGGCTGTGGTCGATCCCGGTCATTCGAGAGCTCTTCTCCCAGCTCGGGTTCGACGGGACCGCCGTGTTCGATCGCATGAGCGGTCAGTTCCGGATCCGCGACGGCCAGGTCCGTTTCTCCGAGGTGCGGGCGCGCAGCCCCATCCTGAAGCTGGTCGGCTACGACGGGATCCTCGATCTCGACGGCCGGCTCGATTTCGACCTGGAGGTGCGCTACAGCCTGATCGACAAGCTGGGCCCGCTCACGCGCCTCCTGTATTGGATCCAAAACAGCTTGCTTCGGGTGGCGATTCGAGGCGATATGTCGCGTCCGCGAGTCATCTTGAGGAACGCGGTGAGTGAGTTCTTCGGCGGTGAGAACCTCGAGGATCGGCAACTCCCGCTCCCCGACTTCACCCCCGTACCCGACCGCTTCTGACCCATGCAAGCACCCGACGCTCCCGCACTCTACGCCGTGGTCATGGCTGGAGGGTCGGGCACGCGCTTCTGGCCCGCCAGTCGCACGCGTCGCCCGAAGCAGTTCCTTCCGATCTCGGGCGGACGCCCCATGATCGAGGAGACGATCCTTCGACTCGAGGGACTGATCCCGCTCGAGAACGTCCTCGTCGTCACCGCGGCATCCCAGGTCGACGCCGTTCGCGAAGCCCTGCCGCAGCTCTCGACGGACAACATCCTCGCGGAACCCTGCGCGCGAAACACGGCCGGTGCGGTGGCCTGGGCCGCGCACGTCCTCGCCGAGCGGGACCCCAACTCCATTCAGGCCGTCCTGGCGGCGGACCACGTGATCGAACCCGCGGAGAGCTTCCGCAAGACCCTCGCGGCAGCGGCCGCCCAGGCCAAGAACGGCGGCACCCTGATCACCTTCGGGGTGAAGCCCACCCACCCCGCCACCGGGTACGGCTACATCGAGGTCGACGGCCAGATCGCTACGATTCAGAAGGTGCCGGTGTTCGCGGTCAGCCGCTTCGTCGAGAAGCCGGACAAGGAGCGCGCCGCGGAGTTCGTGGCCAACAAGCGCTTCTACTGGAACTCGGGCATGTTCGTCTGGCAGACGAGCGCCATCCAGGAGGCCTTCAAGAAGCACGCGCCCGACTTCGCCAAGGCCTTCAAGTCCCTGGGCAAGAAGCGCACGCTCGAGCAGGTCTACGAGAGCCTGCCCTCACTCCCCGTCGACGTGGCCATCATGGAACGCGCCGACAACGTCCGCATGCTCCCCATCGACTACGGGTGGAGCGATGTCGGGTCCTGGTCCGCGCTCCCCGCGCTCTCGGAGGCCGGTCCCTCGGGCAACTGGTCGCTGCAGGGCGACGAGGGCCTGCTGGTCAGCGTCGACTCCAAGGGCTGTGTGGCCTACTCCGAGGGCAAGCGCGTCATTGCCCTCGTCGGCGTCGAGGACCTCATCGTGGTCCAGACGGAGGGCGCCACCCTCGTCTGTCCGCGCGATCGCGCGCAGGACGTGAAGGCCATCGTGGAAGAGCTGCGCGAGAAGGGCCCCGACTTTCTCTAGCCGCTGCCCCCTCCCACGACCTCGAGGACGCCGAACGTGGCCGGCGAACCCGACGCACCCCTGTTGCTCATGAAGGGGCCGGCCTGGTGTCCTGATTCAGGAGTTCGTGTGCACAATGCACGCACCACGACGCCCATGACTTCGTTCCACCTCCTCGCCCTGCTCACGAGTCAGGCTTCGTCGGCGCGCCTCGCCCTGAGCGCCGTCGGCCGCACCTCGTGCGCCCGAACTTCTGAGACGGGACACTAGTGCTCTCCGCCGTCGCCATCGATCACGGCACGCTTCGTTCGGGCTTCGCCGTGGCCGACCCGTTGCGCATCGCGTGTGAGCCCATCGGGGTTTGCGAGGCCGCCGGGGACGGCGAAGAGCTCCTCGACTACATCGAGACGCTCTTCGAGGACCGGGACATCGGGACCTTCGTGGTCGGCATCCCGTTCAACATGGACGGCACCGAGGGTCCGCGCGCCGCGGACGTGCGGCGGTTCGGCGAACGACTGCAGGCTCGGTTCCCGCAGGTCCGCGTCGCGTTCGTGGACGAGCGCCTCACGACGGTCGAAGCCGATGAGCGGATCCGCGCGTCGGGCCGCACGAAGAACCGGAGCGCGCTGAAGGACAGCTGGGCGGCCGTCGTGCTGCTCGAATCGTGGATCGCCGCCGGCGAGCCGAGCTGACCCGCCGCCGGTCGGTCCCCTACTTCCGGAGCGTGCTGGCCAGCCAGTCGCGAACGGCTTCCATGCGCGCCTCGGCACCGACGTCGTGGAAGAGGTCGTGGCGAGCGCCCTCCTCGATCCGGACCTCGACGCCCTCGCGCTCGAGGCTCTTGGCCGCGGCCACGGAGCCGATCGAGTCGTCGGCTCCCTGGAGCAGGAGGACGGGACAGGCGATCTCTCCGAAGCGCGGGCGGTACTTGGCGAGGCCCTCGGCGATGGACTCCGCGGCGCGCACGGTGATCGCGTCGTGCACGAGCGGGTCGGAGGTCCACGCCGCTTGCTCGTCACCCAGACTCGTGAGCTGATCGGGTCGGTAGCCGACCGTGCCGGCCGAGGTCGGGCCCACCTTCTTGAAGAGCCCCTTCAACCCACCGACCTTCTGCGGCACGTCGAAGTGCGGCTCGAGGACGGGGCTCGACAACACCAGGGCCGAGCACGCGTCCGGACGCTCGATCGCGTAGCACAGAGCGTAGAACGCGCCGAGCCCCTGTCCGCCGATCATGCGCGGGTCGTCGGGCTGCATCATGTAGGAGAGGTGGTCGGTCACCGAGGTGATGTCGCGCATCCGCTCCGGGACGCCCCAGCTGTGGCCGCGCTCCCCTTCGGACTGGCCGTGGCCGCGGTAGTCCGCCAGCGCGACGGCCAGGCCGCTGCGCGCCAGCACGTCGGCCAGCTTGCGGTAGCGCCCGCCGTGATCGCCCTGGCCGTGAACCCAGCAAAGCCCGCCCCAGGGTTCCCCGGAGGCCGCCACTTCGAGCGTGTGCAGCAGGAACAGCCCTGCCATGGACTTGTGTGAGAGACCCTCTCCCTCCGTGCCGTCGGGATTCGACTCCCGCAGCTCGAGGTTGGTCATGAAGGCCTTCGGTTCCTCTTCAGAGCTCATTCTGCGATTCCAGCGGGTCCGGGAGCGGGGTGCAACGACGGCGAACAGATCCGTGCACGTCGGTGCGGGGGGCGGGGAGTTCGACTATGGTAGTCGCTGTGAGAGGCCTGGGCGGCCGCTGTGGGGCTCGTTTCCACGGAGGAAAGTCCGGACTCCTCGGGTCAGGGTGGTTGTTAACGGCAACCGGCCGCAAGGCCAGGGAAAGTGCCACAGAAAGCAAACCGCCTCCCGCTTCGGCGAGAGGTAAGGGTGAAAGGGTGCGGTAAGAGCGCACCGCGGTCCTGGTGACAGGGCCGGCAGGGCAAACCCCACCCGGAGAAAGTCCAAATAGGGAAGCATTGGTGACGACCCGCATCGCTTCCGGGTAGGTCGTTCGAGGCCGGGCGCGAGTCCGGTCCCAGAGAAATGGTCGCCGCCTCCCGGGGTCAATGATTCCGGGGGGTTA
>Ga0070727_10002874_pt1 | contig 16119 bp, 13 predicted proteins | sample tdAd472_FD_66722 | JGI IMG/M metagenome (GOLD analysis project Ga0070727, IMG submission 66722) | Marine sediment microbial communities from the Atlantic coast under amendment with organic carbon and nitrate - tdAd47.2 | ecosystem: Environmental > Aquatic > Marine > Coastal > Sediment | place...
TGCGTGCGAGGTAATCGAGGATATTGATGGCCCGTTCAGTGGCGGTATAGGGGTGCCACGCCCAGCCGTCCTGTGGTTGCCCGGCCCTGTCGCACCACGCGGTCCACAGGTGCCAGACCCAGTTCGCGTCGGGTGCCGGGTCCATCAGCGGCAGCCAGGCGAACCGGTGCATGGCAAGATGCGTCTCTATGTCGTCGCGGGCATCCGTGAACAGTGCCGCTGGATCGGCGGGATCGACGGTGATGACCTGCCCGTGCATGCAAATCCGCAGGGGGGCGGCCGGCCGCTCATGCACGGCAGTGCGCGCCACCAAGGGGGCCGGTTGCTCAAGGGGCAGGGGCAGCGGGCCCGTCACATACGGCGGCCGTCCGGCGGTAAAGGCAGGCATCGGCACCGTGCGGCCGAGCGCGCGGCGGTACAGCCAGTGGCGCAAGACCGGATCGCCGGCGAACTTTCGCGCCCAAGAAAGGATTTTCAACTTCTAGGCCTTCGATTTATACACGGGACTGGTTTTACAATAGTTCGGCGGCCACGTGGCCAAACTGCGGAGAGCGTTCCGATGACGTCGCAATCTGTTAAGGGTGATATTCAGGCATTCTGGAAGTCGCTTTACGATTCCGTCTACGAGGACGTCGACGCCGGATTGACCGAAGACCACCTGCTGGAAGGGCTGGACGCGCTCGAGGACATGTTTCGCCTGCGCGGGCATCTGGCCGTCGTCGAAATGCCGCTTGATCGGCTGCAGGGGAAAAGGGTTCTCGAAATCGGCCCCGGCGCCGGCGGCCATTCCGCCCTGTTTGCCAAATACGGCGCGCAGATGACGAGCATCGATCTGACCTATGCCCGGGCAAAGGCGACGCAGAAGAAATTCGACCTTTTGGGCGCGCGCGCACCGCACTGCGCGGCGGCGCAGGCCGACGCCGAGGTTCTGCCGTTCGCCGACGACAGCTTTGACATCGTTTATTCGAACGGCGTTCTGCACCATACGGATGATACCGAAAAGGCCATCGGCGAAGTGTTCCGGGTGCTGAAGCCCGGCGGCGACGCCGTGATCATGCTGTATTGCAAAAGTTCCTGGCATTACTGGATCAACATGCTGCTGTGTGTCGGCATCCTCAAGGGCAAGGCGTTCGGCGACCGCAACTGGCTCGGCAAGGCGACGGAATGGGGCGGCAAGAATGAACAGACGGTCGCCAATCCGATCACCCGCTGCTACACGGCGGGCGGCATCCGCCGGCTGTTTGCGGCTTTCCGCGACGTGACCCTGCGCAAGGGCGAGTTCTATTTCTACCTGATACCCAAGCTCGGCCGTCTTTATCGGTCCTACCAGCTGAAAAAATACGGCACCCACCCGGGCGGCATTCTGGTTTACGGTGAACCGTGGCCGATCCAGTCGCCGCTGGAACGTACACTCGGGGGCATCATGGGTTTTGCCTGGTTCATCCGGGCCAGAAAACCCGGAAAATCCTGACGCCGGTCTGGGTTCTACCAGCGGCCCGGCGGAAAAATGCCGGGCTCGGGTATGGCGTGTGTGTCGAGACCGTCGATCGCGGCCCTGCCCATGGCGACGATGGCTTCCTCGGCACTGCCGCCGATATGCGGGGTCACGAGAAAATTCGGGATTGCGAACAAGGCCGTATCTTCGGGCGGCTCGACGGCCAGGACGTCGAACCCGGCGCCGGCGAGACGTCCGTCGCGCAGCATATCCGCCAGGGCGGCCTCGTCGACAAGTCCGCCGCGCGCGGTGTTGATCAGGATCGACGTGTCCGACATCAGCGCCAGCCGGTCGGCGTTCATGATCATCGCCGTCGACGGGTCATACGGCAGATGCAGCGAGACGACATCGGCTTCGCGGAGCAGGCTTTCGAGATCGCGGATCTCGGCCCCGGTTTCCGCGGCAAAGGCATCAAGCGGTTTGATGTCGTTGATCAGCACACGGCTTGCGAACCCGTTTCTCAGCATCCGGCACAGCTCCTGGCCGACATGGCCGCAGCCGACGATCCCGACCGTGCAGTCGGACAGTTGCCGGCCGACGATCTGACGCCACTGACCGGCGCGGACGTCGGCGTTGCCTTGCGGTACCTTGCGCAACAGCGAGATGGCGAAGGCGATCACCAGCTCGGCGACGGAACGGCGGTTGACACCCCCGGTCCAGCCCAGCGCGATTCCGCGGGCCTTCATCGCATGCAGGTCGATTTTGTCGAAGCCGACACCGTACTTGGCGATCACCTTGAGTTCGGGCAGCGCATCGAGGATGCCGGCGTCGATCGGCTCAAGCGCAATGATGGCCCGCTCATGGCCTTGCAGATACGCGATCAGCTCGTGTCCGCTCAGGCTGACACCGGCATCGTTGAACGTGGCGTCGGGATAGCGTGCGCTCAGTTCGGCGCGGAGCAGCGGATGGCGTGAAAAGGACCGCGACGCGACAGCGACTCTGGTCATCCGGCGGCGGCCGCCTGTGCCTGCACGCTGGCCAGCGCATCCCAGAACTGGTCGTACCGGTCGATCAGCACGGTCGGCTTCAGCTCGTCATAGGGCATGTGGCAATAGCCGAAGCTGACGCAGATCGACGGGACACCGGCGTCATGCGCGGCAAGGATATCGTTCTCGCTGTCACCGACCATGACGGCGGCGGCACCGGGCTGGTGCATTGCCGCGATGGTTTCGTGAATGTGGCGGCCGTCCGGCTTGCGGTAGGTGACGTCATCGCCGCAGCGGATCACCGGAAAGAACTCGGTAAGGCCGAAGGCGTCGAGCACCGGTAACGTCGTGATCCGCGGTTTGTTGGTGCAAAGCGCCATCGGCACCGCATCGTCGCGCAGTTGCATCAGCACCTCGCGTGCGCCCGGGAAGACGATGGTGTCCTGGATCGGATTATCGGCGTAAATACGCAGGAAGGCATCCATGATGCGGTCGCGGTGCGCCTCATCCTTCATCCCGCCGGTATCTTCGAGCGCGTCGGCAACAAGATGCACCGCGCCCTTGCCGACAAGGCCCTTGACCCGATCGACGCTGAGCGGACCGCGCCCGTCGTCGGCAAGCGCCCGGTTCAGCGACCATGCGACGCCCGGCGCACTGTCAATCAGCGTGCCGTCGAGGTCGAAAAGAACGATATCGGTCATGGTCGGCACATCCTCAGTATTTTCCCCAAAGCGGGTCGTCTTTCAGCGCGGCTTCGACCCGGACCACGTCTTCCGGACTGTCGACCGACTGATATGGGCGGAACGTCATCGGCGCGATGCGCTGAAAATAGCCGTTATCGCAGATGCGGTTGGAATCGCAGGCTTCGGCCTTTTCAAGCGGCGATTCCGGGGTTTCCGTAAACCAGCGCAGGAAATGCCAGCGGAACCCGAAAATGCCCCCGACGCGCTTGGCCCCGCCATCGGGATCGAAGGTCTTCATGTACGGGACCGGACTGCGCGATGTGTAAAGCACGTTGCCTTGCAGGTCGTGCACCAGCTTGACCATGTCCGGGTTTTTGAAGGTTTCCTCGTCGCGTATCGGCACCGCCAGCATGGTGCCGTTGACGGCGGCATCGTCGGCAAACGGCGCCAGCACAGCTTCGATCACGTCAGGGCCGAGCAGCGGCTCGTCACCCTGTACGCAAATCACGATGTCATCGTCGGCGACGTCGGTGCCGCATTTCGTCGCCGCTTCGGCGACGCGGTCAAGCGCGCGGGTATGGGTGTCGGCTGTCATGATGACGGGAAAGCCCTTGGAGTCGCAGAAGGCACGGATTTCCTCGTCACAGGTGGCAACCGCCAGCACGTCCCAGCCGCCGAACATCTTGGCGCGAAGATAGCAATGTTCGAGCATCGGGCGCCCGGCGATTGGGTGCAGGGGTTTTCCGGGAAAACGGCTGGCCGCCATGCGGGCGGGAACGATACCAATGGTTCTCATTAAAACACCATGTAAATGAAATCTTCGGAAGCGGATTTTCGTATCACGACCACGATAAGGGCCGCAATGGCGCAGGCGATGGCGAACAGGACAAACCACTGCCGCCGCCGGCGCCAGAGAATATTGTTTTGCAATGCCGGGTCAGGCACAAAACCGATGACCGGGTCCCGGTCGCAGGCCAGCTCCTGCGTATTCGGCGCCAACCAGACCACGGGCAGCAGTACGCAAAGCCACAGATAGAGACCGGGATCGAGCAGTGCCCAGCTACCGTCGAGCGCCCCCAGCCCGTTCATCCCGATCATGCCGTGGATCATCGCCACGGCGGCGTCCCAGCTTTCGGCGCGGAAGAAAACCCACGCCACCATGACCGCAAGAAAAGTCAGCGCCCGTCCGGCGATGCGCGACGCCGGGCTCGCCGGGGATGGCACCGGCCCGCGAATCCGCCGCCACAGATGGTTGATCATCAGGAACATGCCATGCAGGCCGCCCCAGAAAACGAAGGTCCAGCTCGCGCCGTGCCATAGCCCGCCCAGCAGCATGGTGATGATCAGGTTGGCATAGCGCCGGGCATCGCCGCGGCGGTTGCCGCCAAGCGGAATGTAAAGATAATCGCGCAGGAAGCGGCTCAGCGTCATGTGCCAGGTCTGCCAGAACTCGATGATGCTGGCGGCCTTGTAGGGCGAAGCGAAGTTCGCCGGCAGGCGGATGCCGAACATCCGCGCCAGACCGATCGCCATGTCCGAATAGCCGGAGAAGTCGAAGTAGATCTGCATGCCGTAGGCCAGTGCACCGCCCCAGGCTTCGAAAACATTCGGATTCTCCAGTGCCCGGTCGAAAACGGAATCGGAGAACGCCGCAATGCCGTCGGCGATGACCACTTTCTTGTACAGCCCGATGGCAAAGATCAGACCCCCTGCCGCGAGATTGTCGAGGGTGATGTTGAAGCGCTTGCGCTCTTCGAACTGGGGAATGATCTCCTGATGGTGGACGATCGGCCCGGCGATCAGCTGCGGAAAAAACGTCACGAACAGGCAGTAGTGCACGAAGTCGGTGTCGCGAACCTTGCCCTGATAGACGTCGACCTGATAGGCGATCTGCTGGAACGTAAAGAACGAGATCGCCAGCGGCAGTGTGATCGTGCCGAGGTCGATCGCAACACCGGGCAGCATGCTCAGGGTTTCGGCGAGCAAGCCAGCGTATTTGAAGTATCCGATCAGACCGAGATTGAACAATACGGCGAGTGCCAGAAGATCGCGCCGCTGCGCCCGGCAGATCGCGACCCCGAAAGCATAGTTCACGAGAACGGAGATGATCAGCAGGATGACCACCGGCGGGTTCCACCACGCATAGAAGAACAGCGAGACGATGACCAGCAGCGACAGGCTCACGCGTGTTCCGCCGTACCGCTCGGAGAGCCAGACCAGGATCATCACGGCCGGGAAGAACCCGAACAGGAAAGGGAGCGAACTAAAGAGCATCGCCGTAGCGGTCCTTCAGATGGCGTGCCAGCGCGGCGGCGGCGGCGGCGTGGCCGGCGGGCTGCCAGTGTCCGTCGTTTTTGAAGTGATACTCGAGCGGACGGCCATCCGCCTCGAACACCGGCTTCAGGTCGAGCACATCGACACCGGCATTGCGGATCCGTTCGGCGACGGCGTCATGAATGTCGGACAGGGCTTCTGTCTTGTCGCCGAACCAGATGTATCGGGACGCCAGCAGGACCACGGTCGCGTCGTAGCGCCGAGCGATATCGATGGTACGCGCGGCCGTCGCTGAGACGGCTTCGCCCGGGGCGAGGCGCCCCTGGTCACGCTGCAGGTTGGGGCGGATCAGGCCGAGCCGGACGGCGCCGTCGCGCAACCACGGGGTCTGGTGAATTTGCTGCGTCAGCAGGAAGTACACCGCCGAATGTTCGGTCAGAAATCCCTTCACATCGCGGAGGCCGAGTCCCTTGTTTCCTGCTGCCGGCCCGGCACCGGCCGTGGTCCGGGACGGTGCGGGCATTTGGTAGCCGGCGACATCGGTTTCCATGCTCACGGCGAGAATGACCCGGGGCCGGCCGGCGGCCTTGCGCATCGCGTAGGCGATGAGCTTGTCGTAGGTGTCGAGATCCCCCGGCACGGCGACATTGAAGACGCGCCGTCCAATCCGGGATTCGAGCTGTTCGCTGACCCGCTCCTGCTCTTCGACGCCCCATCCGAAGATGAAGGAATCACCGACGATGATGAAGTCATGATCGTCTGCGTTGGCGATGTCCTGACTGTCACGCAGGCCAAGGCGGTTGAAGCGCACCTCGACATTGAAGTCGCCGGTGTTCTTGATCTGGCGCTTGGTCGTGCCGGGCTGGCCGAGAACCAGCCCGTCCGTATGCCACGAAAATTCAAGATGCGTCGACGGATTGTATTCGGGGACGGCAAGGCGGACCGAAAACTCAAGGACCGCAAACAGCGTCAGCGCGAACACGCCAACCACTGCCGCCCGCCGTGCCAGTGAGCGGACGGATGTCATGCGTACAAACAGCCCGGGGATGTCATGGTTCGGACGATAATCCCCAGCGCTCGCGCCATTCGGGATCGGCACAGTAGATGCGGTACACCAACTGCATGGTCCTGAGTGCGTCGTCGGCGGAGCCGTTGGTAATCGCGGCCTTGCCGTGCACGGCGTCGGCGAATTCCTCGACTTCCCAGGCCCACGACCGGTCGTTGTTGTAACGGGTGGTCTCTTCGCGGGGGTTGCCCATATCGTTCTCGCCGCGCCGCACCAGCGTCAGGGTCTCGGCGCCGTAGCTTTTGGAACCGGACAGGATGCCCGACAGGACCAGCGCGCCCCGGTTCAGCGTGATCTCGAGCCGGAAGCGGTGGCGCCATGACGACGCCGACGAATGCAGCATCGCGACTTTGCCGTCACCGGTGCGCATGAGGGCATAGGCATTGTCTTCGACGTCGTGACCCCAGACGGAGTTTTCGACGAAACTGCGGACCTCGGTAAATTCGCCGGCAAACAGGCGCAGCAGGTCGACCATGTGAATGCCCTGGTCGAGGAGTACGCCGCCACCGGCGAGCGCACGCTGCGTTCGCCATGATGTCTGGTCGAAGGTGATGAGCTGTGATTTACCGTAGACGCCGCTGAGATTGATCACCTCGCCAAGCTCTCCCGAATGCAGGATCGCCAGCGCGTCCTGCACGGAGTCGTGATAGCGGTGGTTGAAGCCGTATTTGAGCTGCTGTGCCGGCCGCGTCGCATGGGTGGCGACGACGCGCTGGATATCGTGCACATCGCGGCCCGGCGGCTTTTCACAGAAAACGTGCAGGCCTGCCTCAAGACCGGCGATCGTGACTTCGGCGGCGATATCGTTGGACATGCAGACGAACAGGACGTCGAGTTGTTCCGTCAGCAGGTCCTTGTAATTGTCGTAATGGCGAACGCCATCCGCAAATGTACCGACGCCGCCCAGCGTGCGATCGCAAACGGCAACGGTGTGCATGTCGTCGCGGGCATCGATGACGCGCTGCCGGCGTTTACCGACGATCCCGTAACCGGCTATTCCGACTTTAAGCTTGGACATCGGCGGGCGGGGTCCTGTAGAGGTTTGAGATTGCATCGTCGGCGCGGCCGAGCCGGGGCGATTCGGCGTCATCGCCGGCGTTGACCCAGGTGCCCGCCTCGTCGGCGCGGTAGAAGGCATGCAGCAGTCTTAGTGTCGACAAACAGTCGGCTTCATCGACCGGGTACGGGGCCTGCCCCCTGAAATCGGCAACGATGTCGGCATACATTGCAGTATGGCCGAAGCCGTAGACGGCACCGTTGCCTTTGAAGCTCTTGAAGTTCTCGCTGTTGACGGCGCATGCGTCCGGGTCCGGCGTGAACACCTGCAGTTCGTTGACGGCAATCCCGCCGATCTGCGCCATGCCGTCCGAACAGACGAACGAGATCGAAGCCTCGAAATCGTCAGGCCTGGCGGCGGTGGTGGCTTCCAGCGTGCCGATCGCGCCCGAGGCGTAGGTAAAGGTCGCGACAGCCGAATCCTCAACTTCGATCTCGGCACCGAACGTGCGCATGGTGGCGTTGATGCGCGCCACTTCGCCGCCCAGGTGGCGCAACAGGTCGACGTGGTGGATCGTCTGGTTGGTCAGCGCGCCACCGTCGTGCGAGAACGTGCCGCGCCACGGCGCCAGGTCGTAATAACGCTGCGGCCGGCACCAGCGCAGCCGCACCGAGACCAGCCGGATGTCGCCGAGTTCGCCCGAACGCAGCGCCTGGCGGACACGCGTCACGGCCTTGTTATAGCGGTTCTGGAAGACGGGGAAGATGCGTTTCCCGGCGGCGCCGGCGCGGGCATAGGCGGCGGTCAGCTGGCTCGGGCGCATGAAAGTCGGCTTTTCGATGATAACGTGCTTGCCATAATCTTCGATGACCTCCATCGCGTGCTCGAAATGCATGCCCGATGGCGTAATCACCGCGGCGATGTCGATTTCCGGCACGGCGCGGAACATGTCGCGATAGCTGCGGAAGGCCGGTGCGCCGAATTCTGCGGCGTATGCCTCGGTCTTGTCGATTTCCAGGTCGCAGACCGCGGCAACGCGCACGCCTTCGACGGCGGCGATGGAGCGGCAGTGGTGTCCGGCGATGCGGCCGCAGCCGATCAGCGCAATGTTAAGGTCGTTCTCGGACATTGTCGGATGTGTTCCTGATGGCGTTGGGCGCCATGTGTTCGGTCCGGGACAGCCGGCCCGCAGCGCCTGTTTACGATTATAACCCGATCATCGGGTCGGTCAGCGATTTCAGGTCGGCCGCCTGAATCCGTTCCGGGCTGATGCGGAAATCGGAAAGCTGTTGCTTGTCGGCAATCGTGCCGTCCGGCTGGACGAATTTCTTGGCACGCTTCTGATCCTCGCCAAGGAAGTTCTCCGCATAGATCGCCGACAGTTCGGCGCGCAGGCGCAGCCCTTCCTCGTCATTGCTTTCGGCGCGGCGGATTTTCGGCCAGTCGGTTTTCGGGAAATAGCAATACAGCGGCAGCACCGCGAGCAGACCGTCGATTTCATCGGCATTGAGGTACGGCGGCGGCATTGTCAGCAGCGAGCGCGAGGTGTTGTGGCGGGTGATGGTATTCGGATCGAGCCAATTGTTGTCGAGCGCGACCTGGCGCAGTGGCGTGCCGTGATACGGCGTGAAGATAAACGCCGTGACCGCATCGTAACCCTTGATCGAGCGGGCGAGCTCGATGGTGTCCATGACGAGATCGCGGGTTTCACCCGGCATGCCGATAATCAGGTTGATGCTGAAAGCGATGCCGCTGTCGGCGATGACCTTGAAGCGCTCAATGATTTCCTCGTTGGAAATCTTGCGGCGCAGGACTTTCTGGCGGTACTGCTGATTGCCGCTTTCGATGCCGAAAGCAATGCGGTAGCAACCGACTTCCTTGAGGCGTGCGAGAATTTCGGCATCGCAATTTTCGGCCCGGGTGTTGAAATAGAACGGCAGCCGGAATTCCTCGTACATGTCGCAAAAATCAAAGATTTCCTGGCGCGGCCGGGCCAGGAAGCTGTCATCGACGAAAAAGAAGAAATCGGGTTTGTATGCGTCGTAAAGCGCCCGCAGCTTGTCTCGCAGGCTGTCCATCGACTTGCGGCGCATGAAATTGCCGAGTCCGGCATTCTTGGACAACAGGCGCTGGGTCGGTGAATTGCAGTAGGTACAGGCATACGGGCAGCCGCGATAGCTCTCGACCGGGACCATCCGGAAGACCTTGCCGCCCATCGGCCGGTTGAAGCGCGACGGGTGGAATAGCGAGAAATCGGGAATGATGTCGTTCAGGTTGACCAGCGACGGCTGCTGCGTCTTCTCGATGCTGCCGTCAGGGTTCTTCAGCCATGTTCCCGGGATGCCGTTCAGCGGCTGTCCGGTGCGCACGGCCTCGCCAACCGCTTTGACGGTCTTTTCGCCCTCGCCGAGGGCAATCAGGTCGATTTCCGGCGCGGCGATGCATTCTTCCGGTGCCATGGTCGGGAACACGCCGCCGACCAGATGCGGAATTTTCAGATCGGCAATCGCCTGCATCATCGAACGGGCCTGGAAGAAGGTGTCCTCGACGACGGAATAAATGATGAAGTCCGGATCGAACGTCTCGACCTTTGTGCGGAAGTCGGACAGCATGCCGCGTTTGATGCTGATGCCGAGGTCTTTTTCAACGTCGAATTTGCGGGCATTCAGCAACCTGACGCGGTTTTCCGAATAATTGATATTCGTTTCCGAATAATCGAGATCGTTGGTGTCGTAGTGGGTCGTCTCGAACAGATCGATCTGATAGCCGAGATCCCGGAAGATCCGCGTGAAGATGGCGATCGAAATCGACGGAACAAGCATCAGCGGCAGGTTCGGATAGACGATCAGAACCCGAAAATCGGCTGCGGCCTTGTCTGTCTGCGGCGTCATAATAGTATCACCCTATCGCCAATGTCCCGCTATCGCGACCGGTGCTGTCACTTTCGGATGCTGAAGCGGTGAGGAACTTTGTTTCACTATATAGCCTAAATGGAGGATATTGGCGCGCCATTCAACAGTAAACGCCAGCGAGCAATATCCGGCACCGAAAAAATCCTGTGCCAATCCGCGGGTTCCGGCGCTTTTGCGCTGTCCAGAACCGAGACCACGGTATCCGCGTCGGCGGTCAGCCCGGTGCTGAAGGCGGGCAGCGTATTGATGGATATCTGGTCCGCCAGCTGCAACCGGATGCAGGGAATCCCGGCGAGCACGGCGTCGAGACCCGATGCCCCGGTCGTATACAGAACCGCCGACAGCGCGGTCTGCTCCGCCATATGCGTCGAGGTGTGCGAAAGCTGCTCGGACTCCTGGAACGTGACGGGATACATCGGGTGTTCCTTGACGATCACCCGGCGACCGCTGGCGGCCAGGCGTTCGGCAACCGCCATCTGTTGCGGCACGATCTTGAGATTCCCGGAGAGCGCGACGAAAACCGGCGCGTCCGGATCGTAAACCGGCCCCTTCCCGGGCTTGAAGCGGAAGCAGCCGGCATCGATCAGGCGCGCCGCGGGGATGCCCCAGGCCCGCAGCTCCTGGCCGTAGGCCGGCCCGTTCGCGATGACGACGTCGGGAATGCTGTCGAGTCCGTCCGGATTGGCCTGGACACTGTAATTGAACTGATGCGGACCGACGACCGTATGCTGGTAGCCGAGCGTGCGTACGCCGTTGGCGCGGGCGGTGCCGACAAGGGCGCGCTCCCAGGCGAAATTCTCCCACGGCCAGGCGACGTTTGCCGGGGCTTCGGCCTCGATCCAGCGCCGTTGGCAGTGCATCTGCCATCGGTTCATGGCCGGTCCGCCGCCGCTGTTTTCCATGGCTGCCGCGCGGCGCACGATCCAGCCGTAAGGCGCCGCCAGCACATCCCTGCCGGGACGCCAGCGGGTAAACGGCAGGACGGCCAGGGCGAACAGCGGGCTGCCCCAGGCGTGCAGACTGGCGCTCCGCCCGTCGGCACAGAGCGCTTCGGCCCTTTGCGGCGGGCAGTCCGTGTGCAGCAGCCGTGCCAGGTCCGGCAGATGTTGCAGCAGGCCGTTGAAATAGGCGTCGTTGCCATCCGCATCGCTTGACGGGTGTCCGTAGACGAGGATCGCGGCCTTGCTGCCCGCTACCTGTGCGCGGAACCGCCGCGTCTGCCACACGGCCGCGGCCAGCCGAAGCGCCGTCCTGAGCCGTGCCAGCACGCCGCGAAAGCGACGCCGGAGGTTTGCCGCCAGCAGCCCGGGGGCACGCCCGGCACGGACGCCGGGCAGCGCCGCCAACTCGCGGAACAGCCACGGATCGTCGCAAACCACCAGCGTCGTTTCATCCTGCTCAGCGAGATCGCGCACCAGCAATGTCCAGGCGATCATGATGCCGAAGTCGGATCCGACCGAGGCGCAGGCGGTGGCGTGGGTGATGTTGCCGGTGGGTTCGGCGAACAGCGTCCGCCCCAGTCGCCACCAGATCTCTCGGCCGGCGACGAACGCCGCTTCAAGTCTTGCCGGCACAGCGGGCAGACGGCGCGATGCAGGAAGACCCGTCGCGTCGGCGCCTGTCACGGCCAGCCAGTGTGTCCACGCGGTTTCGCCTGGCAGTGAGGCGGATTGATTCAGAATGACACCCACGTCATCGGGTCCGGGAAAAAAAACTTGCCGTGACAGGCGATTCTGCCATTTTGTGCGGAAATCTCTGGGAATATTGGAGCGCCCTGTGTCCGACAACGCCGCGTATATTGAATCTGTTCTTGGCGCGATTTCGGAAACAGAGAGCGGCGGTCTGCTGAGCGACCGCCATGAACAGGGGCTGGACGGCATTTCCGGAAGCAAGACGGTCGGGCTTTTGCAGCGGCTTGTGCGCGGCATCGCCGGCGATGCTTCGAGCTGTTACCTCGAGGTCGGTGTATTCCAGGGACTGACCCTGATTTCGGCGGCCCTGGAAACCCCGGACGTCGCCTGCTTCGGGATCGACAACTTCGCGACCCTGGACCCTGACGGCACCAACCTCGGTATCGTCAGGCAGCGCATGGCAACTTTCGGGACGCAGAACGCGCACCTCATCAATCAGGATTTCGAAATTGCGCTCGAAGCTCTCGATGCGCACATCGGTGAGCGCAAGGTCGGCGTCTACTTCGTCGACGGCCCGCACGACTACCGCAGCCAGCTGATCTGCCTGACGCTGATCAAGCCGTTCCTGCACGAAAACGCGGTGATTGTGATCGATGATGCGAACTATCCCGATGTCAGATGGTCGACCCGCGACTTCCTGCTGGGCCACCGTGAATTCAAGCTTGCCTTCGACGCCTACAGCCCGGCCCATCCGGCAAATCTGAGTGAGGACGAGAAGCCCCGCTACGAAGCCGGCTGGCTGAACGGCGTCAATGTTATCGTCCACGATCCGGCGGATGTGCTGGACACCATGCTGCCGCCAACGAACGATCACGAGCGGACGATGTATCTCAACGAGTGGCTGGCGCACCGCCTGCGGCTTGGCGAACTGGCCCCGCAGGCGCTGATACTCGCCGATGCCGTCTGCAGCGGCGATGCCGAAGCCGAGGCGGCGGCCCGGGCGGCCCTGAGCAGTGCCTATGCGACCGATGCGGAGATGTTCGCCGCACGCTTCGCGGACCGCAACATGTACAGTGCCGGCCTGACGGAAAGCCGTCTCAATCGGAAGAAAACCTGAACCGGCGCTGCCGGTTACAGCCAGTCGCCGCCGGTCAACGCCAGCATTTGACCGGTGATGTACGCACCCCACCCCGACAGCAGATAAACGATCAACGCCGCCGCTTCTTCGGGTTCGCCGCCGCGTTTCAGCGGCACCAGTTCGGCGCGCTTATCAAGGAAAGCCTCGTCACGCCCGGACCAGCGCTGATGAAATCCGCTCTTGATGAAACCGAGGCGCACACCGTTGACGAGAACACCGTCCGGCGCGCCTTCACGGGCCATGCCCTGCACCATGCATTCTGTGGCCCGTTTCGCCATCGCATACGGCATTGAATGCGTACTGCCGCCATGCAGTGCCGACTCGGTTCCGTTGAACACAATCCGCCCGCCGCGCCCCTGCGCCCGCATCACCGCCATGGCGTGCCGCGCGAGAAAGAAGGGATGGCCGAGATTATCGGTCATGTCGGCCTGCCAGGCCTGCTCGGGCATGTCTTTCCAGTGGCCCTGGAAATTCAGCCGCCCGCTCATCAGCACGATGCCGTCGAGGCCGCCGGCCGCGGCGATGAAGTCGTCGACGGTGGCGATGCAGTCGGCTTCGCTGTGGAACGGACGTATCAGCGAGACCACGCGGGGGTCATCGTGGCGGGCATAGGGTTTGCTGGCGCCGTGCGCGCCGACGATGCAGTCGGAATGATCGAGTAACATGTCGACCACAGCAGACCCCAGGCCGCCGCTGGCCCCGATCACCAGGATGCGCGCACCGTCTTCGACCTTCGGCGACCAGTTGGGCGGTGACCAGTTGGGGTGCTGAACAGGAGTCATGAGCCGCTCATCGTTCGTTACGCGGGCTTTCGACGGACAGCAGGTGCAGATCCGATTCCATCATCTCCGAGACCAGTTCGTGAAAACTGATTCGATGCTGCCAGCCGAGTTTTTCACGCGCCTTCGTGGCGTCGCCGAGGAGATGCTCGACCTCGGTCGGACGGAAATACACGGGGTCGATTTCGATCAGCACCTTACCGGTCTTGCGGTCGATGCCCCGTTCCTCGATGCCGCTGCCCTGCCACACGATTTCGCGGCCGACGTGGGCAAAAGCCAACTCCACGAATTCGCGCACGGAATGACTCTCGCCGGTCGCCAGCACATAGTCGTCGGCGGTATCCTGCTGCATCATCAGCCACATTCCCTCGACATAATCGCGGGCATGCCCCCAGTCACGTGAGGCATCCAGATTGCCGAGATAGATGCGGTCTTCAAGCCCAAGCTCGATCATGGCGACACCGCGGGTGATTTTGCGGGTCACAAACGTTTCGCCGCGGGTCGGCCCCTCGTGATTGAAGAGAATGCCGTTACAGGCATACATGTCATAGGCCTCGCGGTAGTTCACCGTGACCCAGTAGGCGTACAGCTTGGCCGCGGCATAGGGACTGCGGGGCTGGAACGGGGTGGTTTCACTCAACGTGCCGCGGCTGACGTTGCCGTACAGTTCGGATGTCGAGGCCTGATAGAAGCGCGCCGATTTTTCCATGCCGAGGATGCGGACCGCCTCGAGCAGCCGCAAGGTGCCGAGACCATCGGCGTTGGCCGTATATTCGGGGGTTTCAAAGCTGACATGGACGTGGCTCTGCGCCGCCAGGTTGTAGATTTCGGTCGGCTTGATGGTTTGTACCAGACGGATCAGGTTGGTGGCGTCGGTCATGTCGCCCCAATGCAGAAACATGCGCGTCTCGGGATGGTGCGGGTCCTGATACAGATGATCGATGCGTGCCGTGTTGAACGACGACGAGCGCCGCTTTGCGCCGTGGACCTCGTAGCCCTTTTGCAGCAGAAATTCGGCGAGGTAAGCCCCGTCCTGTCCGGTGATTCCGGTAATAAGGGCGACTTTCTTACTCATCGGCAGCTCTTTCGCAGTGTCTGTCGGCTTTAGTCAACGACCCGGAATTCCGGCAGCGGGACAATAAACTTCCCGCCCGCATCACGCCATGCTTTCTCGCGCTCGTAAAATTCGCTGAAGAAAGCCCATGGCAAGACGAGGAAGTAATCCGGTTGCGCCGCGCGCGCCTCGTCCTCGGACACGATCGGAATGCCGGTGCCGATGGTAAACTTACCCCATTTCTCGGGACTGCGCTCGGCGGCGGCGGTGATCAGCGTGTGATCGAGGCCGTAGTACTGCAGGATCGTGTTGCCCTTGGTCGAGGCCCCGTAGACATAGACGGTCTTCCCCCTGGCAACTTCTTCCCTGATGAACTCGACGCAGGCGGCGCGGTTGCGGTCGATGCGGTCGACGAAAGCGCGCAGGTCGTCCATGCCGGTCTTTTCGTCGTAGTCCATACCGTGACCGGAAAAGTGACGGCAGAAGATGCGGTAGCTGCCGCCGTTGATGTCGTTTTCCTCGATCTTGATCATCTCGAGACCGTTATTCTCGAAAAGGTATTTCAGGGAATCCAGCGAGTAGTATTCCAGGTGCTCGTGGCAGATGTTGCCGAGAGCGTTCTGGTCGAGCATCGTCTTCAGGCACATCAGCTGGGCAACGAACAGGCCGCCCTCGGCCAGCGACGCGGCGACGTCGGCGATGAACGCACTCGGATCCTCGAGATCGTAGAACATGCCGAGCGCGGTGATGACCTTGGCCTTGCCGAAACCATGCGTCTTCGCGGCAGCATCGAACGCCTCGGCGCTCCAGAAATCGTTGATCACGACATCGACGTTGTCACGCAGCAGATCGGTCAGGTTGTTCGCGGGCTCGCAGCCGACGGTGGTCACGTTGCGGCCCTTGAAGTTGGCGAGGAAGGTGCCGTCGTTGGCGCCGATGTCGAGTACCACGTCGCCGTCATTGAGCGAGACTATATTCTCGACGGCGACGGCGATGTCGCGCAGCCCTTCGCGCATCGTTGCGGTGACGCCGGACCGGTACCAGTAATGACGCGCGTACATCAGTTCCATCGGTGCGGTGTGGCGCAGCTGGATCAGCGAGCAATGATCGCAGATGACCAGATCGAGCGGCGCCTTGAGGCCGGTCGAGATGTCCTCGCGGTCA
>Ga0070727_10002878_pt1 | contig 16114 bp, 14 predicted proteins | sample tdAd472_FD_66722 | JGI IMG/M metagenome (GOLD analysis project Ga0070727, IMG submission 66722) | Marine sediment microbial communities from the Atlantic coast under amendment with organic carbon and nitrate - tdAd47.2 | ecosystem: Environmental > Aquatic > Marine > Coastal > Sediment | place...
CGGTGGCTACTCTTGAGCTCACCTGAACAAATTTGAACGTTGCCAAGCCAACCCACTTGAGCGCAGTGCGCAGAGAGTTGGCTTGGTGGGGGCTTGCGGCTATAAACCTTTGGCGGCTTTGATTTGCTGCACCAGTGCGGCGTTAAAACCTTTTGCCGCATTTAATGCCAAGGTTTCATAACGTTTGGCATCGGCATAAACAACATAATCTGAGCCTTTATTACTGCTCATTCCTACGCCGAGTGCATTAGAGATAGCGACAGCGCCACTATTGTTTCTTGATCCGGCTTGTTCGACGCTGGCGAATACATCTGCTACGCCGACATCATCACCTGGAATCAGTTGGATAGCGTCATCCACAAAGCGACCATCCTTGGAGTATACCCCATAGAAGTTGCTGATAGAGTCAAGCGCAAAGCGTGCACCACCTTCAACGCTAGCTTTATTTTTCAGCATTGATCGACCACCGCCACCAGTCCAGGCAAAGTCGAGACCCAAATTGGGGTAAATAACAATGGCATCCAGAGCCGCGCTGGCTTGATCGCCGACATTACCGTTGAAGCCTTTGGGGACCATGCTAAAGATACCGACCGAGCCGACATTTGAGGGGCCAACCATCAACAGTTTTTTCGGTGCTCTGCCATCCATCTGTTTACCATTAACCGGTTCCAGTGAACGCTTGATTTCATCACTCTCCGGTGATTTGAAGAGCGTTGGCGCATCAATTACCTCGATGTTAGCGGCTTGCAGTTGGGCCACCAGGTCACCATGCGCGGCATCCGCAATTCGTTGTAGCATCGTTGCATCGACACCGTCGAGGATGAAACTCATGCTAGTCGAGGCACCTTGGCCGCGAGTGGTAGACCCAGTAATTTTGGCGGTTTGAAAGGCGGCAATATTGTAGCCTGCAAGGGCAATTTTAGTGCGTTTGGCAAATACTTTTGCAGAGCCTCTATTGGCCTTAAGCGTAATGGTTAGTGGCGCTTCGGCAATAGGCGCGGCGGTATCCAGTTGTTGGGGCGGGATACTGGTCTCATCCTGCTTGGCGCTGCCGTCACCACTGATAGCCTCTGAGGTTTTTTCGACAGCTTTCTCTACAGCCACTTTTTCAGCAACACGTTTGGCGATATCGCCTAGGCTGAAGGCATAAGTTTGTGCACAGGTGAACAGTGTAGCAGCAGTTATTATGGTACTTATTTTTATTATTAATCTCACAAAGGGATCTCCAGGGAAATATTATTTTTTTGATGCCTAAATAATATGTTAGATATTTAGCTTTGCAAGCTGTGGAGTCTGTTATTTACGCTTTTAAGCGATTCGAAAGACAGAAGCATTGCGGGAATATACAGCACCGCTAACCTTCTGCGTGCTTAGTAATTGGTGCAACAGAAAACCGGCATTTTTATATCATCTTCTGGTCACTATCGCCAAGGCGAACCGAGCCTTATCTGGCAATATATCCGCCATCAATAATTAACTCTGCCCCGGTCATATAGCTCGAATCATCCGAGGCAAGAAATAATACACCCTTGGCGATTTCTTCCGGATTACCGAACCTGCCAATGGGGTGTAATGAGGCAGCAATTTGTTCGAGCTGCTGTGGATCAGTGGTGCCGAAGGCGCCGAGACCAGCCATATCCTTAATCAAACCGTCGAGCATAGGTGTTTGAATCATGCCTGGAAGTATACAGTTGACGCGAATATTGTAGCCCAGCCCGCAAAACTCCATGGCGGCAGATTTACTCATGTGGGCAACAGCAGCCTTGCTAGCGGTGTAGGCGAGAGCACAGGGGGTGCCAGAGCGGGCGGAAATAGATGATTCGTTGACGATAGAACCACCGAGACCAGCGGCTTTGTTTTGAGTGCGTTTTTTCATGGCGCGTAGGCTGTGTTTCATGCCAAGGAAAACGCTATCGATGTTGGTGTCCATGACTTGATGCCAGTCTGCTAAGCTGGAATCTTCAATGGATTTTGCGCGGAAAATGCCCGCGTTGTTCACTAGAATATCGAGGCCGCCAAATTCAACAATGCACTTATCGATGAGCGCAATCCATTCATCTTCAGCGGTTGCATTTAACTGCCTAAAACGAGCGTCGCCGCCAGTTTTAACGATCAGATCGGTGGTTTTCTGCCCTTCCTCAGTATTAATGTCGGTGACGATCAGGGTGGCGCCAGCAGCGGCTAGGGTTTTTGCTGTTGCAGCACCAATTCCCATGGCACCGCCAGTGATCAGAACAATTTTACCGGTTAATTGAGACATGGTTATTCCTCCAATAATTAGCAATCTAAATTAAAGGGGTTTTGTGAATTTATCATCTACCCAATCGGGTGGTTGAGCACTACAGTTGGGTGTTTGATAATGCTTTAGCCAACAAACTATATGAGAGAAAAAGGCAATGAATCGATTTTCACCAAACCGAAACTTAAGTCTATTTATCGCGTTGCTCCTATCTATTCAGGTTGCGGCTCTCTATGCTGACGACAAACCCAAAGAACTGAAGGGCAATGCACTAAAACCTTTTATCGAACTGATGCAGAACAACCTGAAAGCCTGGTCTTTTCATAAGGACGATAAGGTATTTGACGACGCAGCGGCGGATTACAGCCGCAGTCCGGACGCATTATTCTGGGATACTTCTCTGCCGTTACAGGGGTTTCGTGGTTGGGCGGAATACCAGCATGTGATTAAAACCTGGTTGGCGCATGGCATTGAACAGGCGGATATCGCCGTGATTGATACTGACCAGTTTATGGGTTGGCGTTACAAGGACGTGGTGTGGAATTTAATGCATTGTGAAGTAGCGCTGGTATTAGCCAACGGAGATAGGCCACAACCGCGCTGTCGAGGTACCTCGATTTGGGAATGGGAAGGGGATCGCTGGCGTTTAGTGCATGAAACGTTTTCTACACCAGTGACTTTGGAGCAGTCTGTTTTCCGGGGCCAACGACCAGCAGACCCGCGTATCGAGCCACATCAGGAGTTAATGGCGCTGGCACAAGAGGTTGCTAGCGCCTGGGGAGCGGGGCCGGTGAGTGAATTGCCGCAACGTTTGGAGCAATATTATCTTAAGGACAAAAATCTGACGATTTATACGCCTTGGCAGCCAATGCCGGTTTATCGTGGCTGGGATGCTTTTGTCGCAGGTGTACAAGAAAATTTAGCACCTAAGGCGCAACGTATTTCCCTGCAACTGAATGATGATTTGGAAGCGCACCGGCGTGGTAGGCTGGCCTGGTCGCATGCCACTTTGCACATAGAAACTCAGCTGTCCGATGGTCGTATCAATGCGGGTGATGCTCGTCAAACCTTAATCTGGTATCTAACGGACGAAGGTTGGCGGATTATGCACGAGCACTTTTCTTTTCCTCAAGGGTAGTTTGCTGGATTCCAGAAGGGGCGATATTAACGCCCCTGATTCCGGCGCAAGCGCCAAGCTAGCTCAGTGCGATTGGTGACGCCGAAGTGACGATAGATTCGCTTGATATGATCCTTGACGGTGTTTTCTGAAACGCCCATTTCGCGGGCAATGAGTTTGTTAGAGTAACCACGTAGCACTAAGTCGAGTGCTTGCCGGGTTCTAGCGCCGAATGGCTGAGTGTCTGACGTTGTGCATGGTGGTGTTTGCTGGTACACAGTTTTGATGATAGTAATAAAGCTCAGCATATCGCCGGGCAGTGGTAGTGTGGTGAGGCTAAAACAGCTGTTGTTGGGCGCAAAAATAGTACGTTCTACCAGCTGGTGAGTGTCGGCATGTAAGGCCTGAATATTGGCTGCGACAATTTGCTTTATCTCAGCAACTTGGAAACCCAGTGCTGTTATTTCGCTAGCAATCGGCGGTTGCATCTCTCCCTCAGAATCGGTAATCAAGGTTGCTTCAGTGGTTTCAGTTTTTGCTGATGTAACAAAGCTGTGAGTCGGCCATTCATCCATTTTTTGACGCTGAGCAAAAGCGTCTTTATCGGCCAATAGCCCAGAGACTTCGCGACAGAGTGCGGCGACTTTTGCGGTATCCTCGATATTAAATCGGCCAGCATCCGGCGCGCGGGCAAAGTTCAGTGTCCCGACAATTTTACCCTCAATAGAAATGGCCCCTTGGATGGTGTATTGCATTTGCCAGCGTTGTAATAGTTGGCCGATAGGGTTGCGTAGCCATTGCTCCTCACCCAGCAACTCAACACCTTCAATCGCACCGCCCTGTTGCAGCAGATAATGAAATAGTGGGTCTTGGTTGCGGTAATATTCGTATTCCCGCACCATTTTTTCCTTCGGCTGTGAAATGAGGGTGGCGAGTGGGAAGAGTTCCTTTTCCAATAGATATAAACCAAAGAGATCGGCGCCGACGAACTGTGAAATATCGGAGGCCTGTTGTTTTTGTCTCAGGCTGAAAGAGCCTTTAGGTGCGTGGACGAAGGCTTGGGCTAAAAATACCGGGATTTCATTGTCCTTCATAATGGGACGCTCTTGTCACTAGCGGTTCCTTAAGTCTATTCAGGGTTCCTTATCCGATCGCTAATCTGGCACCGGCTAGCCTTAAGGCTGTTTGTTCTAAAATATCCCAGATGTTGCCGGGACGCATGCCTTTCATGGTTTGATCGGCAATGGCCATACGTTGCAATAGGCTGTAAAGCGAACGCGATGTTAGGCGTTCCAGTGCAGCTCCCGTCATCTGTTGACGATTACTCCAGACATGGTATTGGCGCATTACCTGCTGTGCCGATTGGCCTTGTTCGACTAATCGAGCCATCGCAGCAAGCTGGCGAATCTCACGGCTCAATACCCAGATGAGTGCGCCCGGTTCAATTCCCTCAGCACGCAATCCGGCGAGAATTTTGTGTGTGTGTGAGGTGTCACCTTTAAGTGCTGCATCGACTAAATTAAAAACATTATAGCGGGAACTGTCTGAGACGGATTGGCGAATGTTATGACTGTCAATTGGCCCGTCAGTGCCTGACAATTTAAGTTTTTCGATTTCCTGGGCGGCGGCAAGCAGGTTGCCGTCGACCAGCTCAGCGAGTAGTTTAATGGCATCGCGATCTGCTGTGACACCTGCTTGCTGCATGCGGCGAGCGATCCACTGTGGCATTTGTTGATGATCGACCGGCCAAACGGCGATATGTATACCGGTGGCATCCAATGCTTTAAACCATTTTGTGTTCTGAGAACTCTTATCCAGTTTTGGCGCAATCACCAGGAGTAGGTTGGTATCCGCAGGGTTTGAGCAGTAAGCCTGTAGTGCTTTGGAACCTTCATCACCAGGTTTGCCGCTGGTGAGGCGCAATTCGATGATTTTCCGTTCGGCGAAAAGAGACAATGCGTTGCTGCTGGCAAAGAACTCGTCCCATTTATATTTGGGGTCAACCTGGTGTACTTCGCGTTCGCTGAAACCAGCATTTCGCGCTGCTGCCCGAATAATGTCGGCCGCTTCCTGAACAAGGAGGTGCTCGTCGCCGAATACCAGGTAAACTGGTTTGAGCCCTTGTTCAAGTTGTGCGCTAAGCTGCTCCAGCCGGATGTTCATGGGGGTGGATGTGTGGGTGCCGGTTAAGAGTTTTCCGCAGTCGTTGTCTGCGAAGCCCTATAACGACGAATCAATTGTCGCACCAGATCACGCTGCATTTCTTGCCGCAATAGCTGCTCTTCTTCAAATGCACTGACGACTTTATTGGGGTCAAACAGGTAAATTTTTTCGGCGGAAACAGTATCCGGCCCAAATAACCGCTCGCCCAGCTTATTTCTGAGCTCGTAGGTGATATAGGTCGTTAGCTCATATTCCGCCGCTTTGCCGCGACTGCTGGTGCTGATGGTGCGGCGTTGATTGTCGATTTCGGTTATCGCTAAAGTCAACGGTGCATCAGTAGACTTCTCAACTAAAGTGACACCTAGTGCCCGCAGTGAACGTTGCAGCGATCGGCTGAGGTCGCTGTTTTCATTGGCGATACTTAGATACAGTACTTGCATATCCTCAGGCAATGGCTCGTTGCCACGCAGATGCCAGCCGCAGGCGCTAAGGGCGATAGTTCCAGCGAGAAATAGCAGAGCGATGAATTGTTTTGATAATTTTTGGAGCTGCGGCATGGTTACCCTCCCACCACGATATTAACAAGTTTACCCGGCACCACAATGACTTTGCGGATAGTATTGCCGTCGGTAAAACGGGTGACGTTTTCGTTCTCTAACGCCATAGATTTAATAGTCTCTTGATCGGCATCCGCCGCTACTTCGAGGCGTGCGCGTAATTTACCATTGACCTGAACCACCAGTTCGATGGTTGAGCGTGTTAACGCTGTTGCGTCGTGGCTCGGCCAAGGTGTGTCGATAACAGGATCCGTATGCCCCAGCAATTCCCAGAGTTCATGCGCGATATGGGGAACCACCGGAGCCAATAGCACAACAGCTGCTTCCAGTGCTTCGCGTTCGACGGCCAAACCCTGTGGCGTTGAATGATCGGCATGACGAGTGACTTCGTTGAGTAACTCCATCACTGCGGCGATAGCTGTATTGAAGGTCTGTCGTCGACTGTAATCGTCAGAAACTTTGGCGATGGTTTCGTGAGTTTTACGCCGAATATTTCTTTGCACTTCGCTGAGTTGATCAGTTGCCAGCGCTGGTACATCCCCTACATTGAGGTGGTTGGCCACGGCTTTCCAGAGACGGCGCAAAAACCTATGGGCACCATCGACACCACTATCGGACCATTCCAAAGATTGTTCCGGCGGTGCGGCAAACATGGTGAACAGGCGTACAGTATCGGCACCGTATTGATCGATGAGTTCCTGCGGGTCGACAGTGTTACCCTTGGACTTGGACATCTTAACGCCATCCTTGAGTACCATGCCTTGGCAAAGCAGTCGCTTGAAGGGCTCATCTGAATTCAACAAGCCTTCATCGCGCATCAACTTATGGAAAAAACGCGCATACAAGAGATGCAGAATCGCATGTTCAATTCCACCGACATATTGATCCACCGGCAACCAGTAATTCGCGGCGTTGGCATCCAGCATGCCTTCCTGATACTGCGGACAGGTAAAGCGGGCGTAATACCAGGAGGATTCCATAAAAGTATCGAAGGTGTCGGTTTCGTGCTCCACCGGTTGCCCATTTAAATCGGCTTTGCGCCATTCAGAGTCAGCCTTGATGGGTGATTGCACACCGTCCATCTCAACATCTTCAGGCAATAGAACCGGCAGCCGCTCCAGGGGCACTGCAATTTCACTATTATCCGGCAGATTAAAGATCGGAATTGGCGCACCCCAGTAGCGCTGGCGGGAAACGCCCCAATCGCGCAAACGGTAATTAATGGTTTTACGACCTTTACTGGCTTGTTCTAGCTTGGCGGCGATCGCGTCAAAGGCTTGTTCTGAAGTGAGGCCATCGAATTCGCCGGAATTCAGCAGGCGACCCTTTTCAGTGAATGCGGCTTGAGATAGGTCGCAATGCTGATCTTCAGATACTGGTTCAATAACCTGTTCAATGGGCAGGCCATACTGATGGGCAAACTCCCAATCACGCTGATCATGGCCGGGCACCGCCATAACGGCACCTGAACCATAGCCCATCAGAACAAAATTGGCGGCATAGATAGGTATTTCGCGGCCGCTGATAGGGTGAATGGCTTTGAGTCCGGTATCGACACCTTGCTTTTCCATTGTCGCCATAGCAGCCTCGGCGACGGAACTGACTTTACACGCTTGAATAAACTGCGCTAATACCGGGTTGTTGGCAGCAGCGGCAATTGCGAGCGGGTGCTCAGCCGCCAGCGCGACATAGGTAACGCCCATCAGGGTGTCGGGGCGAGTAGTGTAAATCTCAACATGGTCGGGCTGGTCGGCTACGGGCGATGCCAATTGAAACGACATTTCCACGCCTTCGCTACGGCCAATCCAGTTGCGCTGCATCGCGCGTACCTGTTCTGGCCAGTCAGTTAATTGGTCGAGATCTTTTAGTAGTTGTTCAGCGTAAGCGGTGATCTTGATAAACCACTGCGGGATTTCCTTGCGTTCCACCGGCGTATCGCAACGCCAACAACAGCCATCGACCACCTGTTCATTGGCCAATACGGTTTGATCATTTGGGCACCAGTTAACCCCCGAGACTTTCTTGTAAACCAAACCTTTTTCGTAGAGACGGGTGAAAAACCATTGTTCCCAACGATAATAATCAGGCTGACAAGTGGCCAGCTCCCGCGACCAGTCATAAGCAAAACCCAACTGCTTGAGCTGGTTTTTCATATAGTCGATATTGGCGTAGGTCCACTTGGCGGGTGCGGTATTATTTTTAATCGCGGCATTTTCCGCCGGCAGACCGAAGGCATCCCAACCCATCGGCTGCAAAACGTTTTTCCCCAGCATACGTTGATAGCGAGCAATGACATCTGCAATGGTGTAATTGCGGACATGGCCCATGTGAAGTTTGCCGCTCGGATAGGGGAACATCGCCAAGCAATAGAACTTCTCCTTAGCCGGATTTTCAGTGACCAAAAAACTTTGGTTTTGCTGCCAAAAATTTTGCGCAGACTGCTCTATTTCACGCGGTTGATAGTGCTCTTCCATTGGTTAACGCTGTACCTTAAAACTTGAAACGCGTAGCATACTATAGGTGGCTAGGCGCGACTATAAGCGCGTCGTTATTCTCTGTTATTAATTGGGTTTGCCAGGCCACTTCAGGTTTTATTTAGATCAACAGAGGTGTTCTTCAATGAGTGACAAAGCAACTGAAAAGTCGAATGTAGGCGAATCGAGCTACGACAGGTTGTTACAGCGGATTCAACAATCGTTGGAGCAGGTAGAACAAAAAACCAGCGATGCGATACAGCATGAAATCGAGCAGGCCATCGAGCTGGAAGAAGCCGCTGAGGAAATGACGCGAGAAGAGCTGGATCTGTTAGGGGCCTATCTGAAACGTGATATCGACAGCTTAACTCATTTTGTTAACCGCACCGGCAAAGGTGTTGCTGATTGGCTTAAGTTTGATCTGCACCTGCTCGAAGATAAGCTCGCCAGTCTGTTGCTTTCAGTGGCGGATAAAACCACGCTGGAGTATCTGGCGTTGCAGAACGCCAAGGAGCAAGTTGACGAAGAAATATATGTGGCCGGCGAAACCGTGGTTGCCGGAACGTTTTCCTGCTTAAATTGCGGAGATATTTACGTTATCACTCAGTCGAAAATGCTGGAAAACTGCCTGGAGTGTGGCGGTGATACTTACCGTCGTAAGTCAGCCAGCTGAGTAGCCAGGCCGCTGAAAAAGGATTCCCATGCTGATTAGATCGTTGCTAAAAACTCTGGCGCTGCCGCCGTCGATAAATATCCTGATTATCCTTTTTGCGCTCATTTTTTTAGCGTCACGGCCACGGTTGCGAAACAGCCTTATTTTTCTCTCCATCGCCAGTCTCGCCCTGTTAGCCTTACCGGTAAGCACAGAATATTTAGCACGAGCTTTGGAAACTTATCCGGCCTTGGATATTAAAAAAATTAATACGTCCGAGTATCAGGCGATTGTGATTTTGGGTGCAGGAAGGTATCGAGATGCAGTCGAGTATGGTGCTGATGTGCCGAAAGCGATGGGCTTGGAGCGCCTGCGTTATGGTGCTCTGCTACAGCGTAAAACGGGGTTACCAATTCTGGTGGCCGGAGGTATGTGGGATAAGGACAAGGTTCCGGAGTCTGAATTCATGAAAAATATCATTGAGCATGAATTTATGGGGTCCGTGTTATGGCGGGAAAACCAAAGTCGCACTACCTGGGAGAACGCAAAATACACACAACAAATAGCCGAACAAAACCAGATTCAAAAAGTACTGCTCGTCACCCATGCTTGGCATATGCCGCGAGCGGTATATAGTTTTAAAAAAGCCGGTTTAGCCTTCACTCCAGCACCCACCGGGTTTAGGTCTGGCAATGCTGACGCGCCGGAAATATTGGATTATCTGCCGCAAGCCTCTGCTTTACACCATAGTGTGTTAATGCTGCACGAAATGTTGGGTTTGCTGTGGTATCGATTTGTCTACGAATAGTCCATCTATTCCCCAATCTTTTGGTTGATAGTCTTTATATGGAGGAAAATCTGCCATGCCATTAGTGACACCATTATCACCCGATGCCTCACCTGAAGTTGCCGAGTTGGCTAAATTCTTTAACGAAACCCTGGGGTTTTGTCCGAACAGTGTATTAACCATGCAGCGCCGCCCCGCGATAGGAGCGGCCTTTATTAACCTGAACAAAGCGGTAATGGAAAATCATGGCCGTGTTACCAGTGCTCTAAAGCGGTTGATAGGCTATATGTGCAGCCATACCGCCGGTTGCCGCTACTGCCAGGCGCATACCATTCGGGCCGCCGAGCGCTACGGAGCGGAGCAGGAAAAGCTGGATAAGATTTGGGAATTTAGAACCAACCCCCTCTATAACGATGCAGAGAGAGCGGCGCTGGAATTGGCCATAGCAGCGTCTCAAATCCCCAATGCTGTGGATGAGGCAGTCAGCGCAGAAGTTAAAAAATATTGGGATGATGGCGAAATTGTGGAAATACTCGGCGTGATAGCACTATTTGGTTATTTGAATCGTTGGAATGACTCAATGGGTACAACCCTGGAAGAAGGCGCGATTGAATCAGGGCAAAAATATCTCGCCGCCCAAGGCTGGGACAAGGGCAAGCATCTGTAATCAGGGTTTATCCCAGAAAGGCGAGAATTTCCGCTTCCTGCTCCATGGCATCCTGATAGCCGTAATCAATCAGCTCCTGGCAAAATGCAGATTCAAATAGCAAATAGCTGGCCATACTAGCGCCGCCCAATCCGCCGGTGGCGCCGGTAATTTTCATGATCGCTTGCATGCCAGCAGGTAAATCGCGCACGTGTTTATCGGCTATTTCATCAAACTGAATTGACGGTTCGATAGCAAGAAACTCCAGATAACGCAATTTCTCCATCATTTTACCTTGATTGCATTCTTTTAAACCTTTGACCAGACTGTTGACGCGAACTAAGTGTTCGATATCGGCTTCCAGACTGTCGATAAAAGCGCATTTATAAACGTGGCCAACCATGTGGGCCAGTGAAGGAGAATGTGTATCACTATATTCTTTTGGCAGATGCTTAGGGTGTCCGCTAACGCCAATGACGAAAATTCGGTCGGCACCCATATGAATTACCGGGCTGATGGGTGATAGCTGCCTCAGTGCGCCGTCGCCAAAGTATTCCCGGCTAATTTTCTGCGCCGGTAAAATGGTAGGTATGGCTGAGGAAGCGAGGAGATGATCTATACCCAGCAAAGCTGGCACCCCAACGCTACGAGTTTTACGCCATTTTTTTATCCGTTGATTGCCTTGAAAGAAACTGACGCTCTCACCAGAGGTATAGCCGGATGCGGTGACGGAGACAGCTTCGAGATAACCTTCATCAATACGTTTTTGGATGTTTTTAAACTGAATTGTGTGGCTGAGTAACTCTCGCAACGGATCGGTGTTTAACAGAGCCAGCGGACGTGAAGTACCAATACCCTGGTTGAACATCGACCCGACCAAGCGCCCGCAACTTTTCAACAGGTCTATGACACCAGATTCGTAAACCTGATCGACATGTAGGTTACGCCAAATGCGTTCGACTTTTTTAACCGCAAGTTGAAAGTTATTGGCCGAGGCCGCCAGTGCAACGGCGTTGATAGCACCGGATGATGTTCCACTAATAATAGAGAAAGGGTTATGGGTATGTTTGGGCAATAGCTCGGCCATAGCCTTTAATACGCCGACCTGATAGGCGCCTCGTGCGCCGCCACCTGATAACACCAACCCAGATTTCATCGTATGTTTTCTTAGAAGAATGCGTATTCTAAGTATCGGGGGTGGTGAGATGCTGTCAAGTTGAAGTGTTGATTTATTTGTTAGTGGTCCGGTGAAAAGGCTACACTGCAAAAAAATTGGGGGCTTCAATATGCCAAAAAGATATACATTTTTTATTGTTATAGGGGCTGTGGTGTTACTCACAGCTTGCCAGAGTCACAGCTTGAAAACCGGACAAACGCTGTTTCAGGAAAATTGCGCTAACTGTCATGGTGTTTATGCGGAAGGTGATGGCCCAGCCAGCGTCGATATCGGATTACCGATTCCTGATCTGCGTTACCTGAGGCAATCCAACGCGGGTATTTTTCCAGCGGACCTAGTGTACCAAGTGATTGATGGGCAGAGCGATGACGTAACCCATTTTCCGAGGCGAATGCCGGTCTGGGGTTACGAGTTCTCTGTACGTGAAGGAGATGATGATAGCGCCGTCAGGCACGCCAAAGAAAAAATTCAGGCGCTCACTGACTATATTCAATCTATTCAACAACCCGAATAGCAACAGCATAAGCTTTTCGCTTGCATCTGCTATTGCTGCGCTAACCCAGGCTGGTACAATCCGCCGCCATGATTAGTCTTAGTGATATTCAATTACTGCGTGGCGGCAAGCCGCTGTTGGAGCATGCCAACCTGATGGTGCATAGCGGTCAGCGCGTGGGTGTTATCGGTGCCAATGGTTGTGGCAAATCCAGCCTGTTTCAAATGCTCCTCGGTAAGCTACCACCCGATGCGGGTGAACTTTTCATTCCCAAAGATAGACGCATCGCGCATATGGCGCAGGAAGTGGGGCATAACCAGCAGACTGCGTTAGACCATGTGTTGGACGGTGACGAGGATCTGCGCGCAACCGAAAGAGAGATAGCAGGAGCGGAGACAGAGGGAGATAACGATGCCCTGGCGCATGCCTATGCAAAACTGGAAGCCATCGATGGCTATAGTGCACCTAGTCGTGCGCAACAACTGCTGCATGGTTTGGGCTTTGGCGTTGAAGACTATCAGCGTCCGGTCAAAGACTTTTCCGGGGGTTGGCGCATTCGCCTCAATCTGGCGCAGGCGCTTATGTGCCCCTCCGATTTGCTATTACTTGATGAGCCAACCAACCACTTGGATTTAGATGCGACACTTTGGCTGGAACAATGGCTACTGCGCTATCGCGGTACGCTGTTATTGATTTCTCACGACCGCGATTTTCTCGATATGGTGACTACCCATATTGCCCAAATCGAACGCAATAGTATTAATTGTTATACCGGTAATTATTCTAACTACGAGCGTCAACGCGCGGAACGGCTCGCGCTACAACAAGCGCAATACCAGAAACAGCAAGCGCGAGTCGAGGAGATTCAACGGTTCGTCACTCGTTTTCGTGCTAAGGCGACCAAAGCAAAACAGGCACAAAGCCGATTAAAATCCCTGGCGCGAATGGAACTGATTGAAGCCGCGCATGTGGATTCCCCTTTCCATTTCAGTTTTTTTGAGCCGGGCAAAAAGTCGAACCTGCTGCTGTCGCTCAAGCGAGCAGATTTAGGCTATGGTGATCAGGCGGTTTTAAATCAAGTGAACTTGATTATTATGGAAGGTAGTCGCATCGGCTTGTTGGGGCCCAATGGTGCTGGAAAGTCGACCTTACTGAAAACGCTGGTCGACGAGCTAGCGCTGTTAAGTGGGGAAAAGGTACTGGGAGAGAATCTCAAGGTGGGTTATTTTGCCCAGCATCAGCTAGAAGCATTAGATATCAAAGCGAGCCCTATGCTGCATATACAGCGTCTTTCCCCCAAAGAAAGTGAGCAGAACATTCGTAATTTTTTGGGTGGCTTTGATTTTCGTGGTGATATGGCCACCGATTCAATTGAACACTTTTCCGGCGGTGAGAAAGCACGTTTGGCCTTGGCCTTGGTTGTTTGGCAAAAACCCAATCTACTGATCATGGATGAGCCAACTAACCATTTAGATTTGGAAATGCGTCAGGCGCTGACGGCTGCTTTGCAGAGTTTTTCCGGTGCGATGATTTTAGTTTCCCATGACCGCCACCTGTTACGAAGCAGCGCTGATGAGTTTCTACTGGTTGCACAAGGCAAAGTGCGTGAGTTTGAAGGTGACCTGGAAGATTATCAAAACTGGTTGGTTCGCTCTCAGCGAGAAGAGGCAGAACCGAGCCAAGGTATGAGCGATAGCAGTGCTGTCGGGGCTGGGAAAAAGGTCGATAAAAGTCAGTTGCGCCGCGAGGCTGCGGCTCAGCGTGAACAGTTAAAACCGCTCACGCAGGCTATAAAAAAGCTCGAGCAACAAATAGCCAATAATGAAAAAGAACTAGCGGCTATCGAAACGCGACTACATGACACCGAGCTATACCAAGATTCTGATAAGGATGAATTGCGAAGCCTGCTGCAAAGGCAAGGTCAATTGCGCGAGCAAACAGAGCAGCTCGAAGACCAGTGGTTGCAGCAAAGCGAAGCACTGGAAGCAATAAAATCAGGTGCTGATTGAAGCGAAACAGGTGCGCCAAAAGTGCGGCCCGGTTATGATGGCGGCGTAGCATCGAGCTCACTTAGGGGAATCTGCGAACATGGATAAATTTGCCGTAGAAGCTTATACGCCCAAAGAAATTGCCGACCGCGTTGAAACAATTTGTATCAGCAAAAGCACGACTGACCCTTTACGGGTATTTGTGCTGGCGCTATTAGCGGGGGCTTTTATTGCACTGGGCGCGACATTTTTTACCCTGGTTACCTATGATGTTTCGATAGCGGTCAACCAGGGGTTGATGCGACTGATTGGCGGTTTATCCTTTTGTTTGGGCTTGATCCTGGTAGTTGTGGCGGGGGCAGAATTGTTTACCGGCAACAACCTGCTGGTGATGGCTTACATGGATAAAAAAATTACGCTCACTCAGTTGATGAAAAACTGGTCTATTGTTTTTGTTGGTAATTTTATCGGTGCGCTCGGCCTTGTCGTGCTGATCTACTTGAGCGGCCATTGGCTGACTGGTGCCGGAGCGGTTGGCGCTAAAGCATTGATCATCGCAGAGTCCAAAGTGAACCTCAGTTTTCTGGAAGCCTTCAGCAGAGGGATATTGTGCAATATTTTGGTGTGTCTGGCGGTCTGGTTATGTTTTGCCGGGCGCAGCGTCACCGATAAAATACTGGCGATCCTGTTTCCGATTACGGCGTTTGTCGCCTTGGGTTTTGAGCACTCAGTGGCAAACATGTACTTTGTTCCGGCCGGGATGTTAGCGCAGTTAGAACCGCAAGTGGTGCAGCTCGCCGAACAAATCAAGCCGGGTTTAGATATTGCGAGCCTCACCCTTTCCAACTTTCTGTTGAACAACCTACTGCCGGTAACGCTGGGCAATATCGTTGGCGGCAGTGTGTTTGTGGCGATGATTTATTGGTTTTTGTATTTGCGAGATTAATGCAGGAGGGCCGCCCCGAGAAAAATTTTGTCTTGATAGAGGTTTTCGCATGATGAGGCACTCGTCTAGTACATTGGCGCTGCACGATACGTTGCTGGGGATTATGTATCGTAATGAAAAGGGGACGCAACGAATGTTCCTGCGTTAAGAGTCCAGCACCCCCTCCCACTGGCGGGAGAGGGTATTTGCAAAGATATTATTTTGCTGCCACCAATGACTGCTCAATATCGGCAATAATATCCTCCACATTTTCGATGCCGATAGACAGGCGTACCATATCTTGACTGACACCGGCATTTTTCAGTTCTTCTTCACCGAGTTGGCGGTGTGTGGTGGAGGCGGGATGACAGGCGAGAGATTTGGCGTCACCAATATTCACCAGCCGTTTGATTATCTGTAGGGCATCGATAAAGCGAGCGCCGGCATCAAATCCGCCTTTGATACCAAAGCTGAGGATTGCGGAAGGCTTGCCGTCCATATAGGTTTTTGCCAGCTCATAGTACTTGCTGTCTGCGAGGCCGCCATAGCTCACCCAGTTTATCTGTGGGTGCTGATGCAGGTATTCGGCAACCTTTTGGGCATTTTCACAGTGCCGCTCCATGCGTAGCGCCAGTGTTTCGATGCCTTGTAAAATCAAAAAAGCGTTAAAGGGCGACAGCGCAGCCCCCATGTTACGCAGCGGTACTACGCGACAGCGACCGATGAAAGCAGCATCACCCAAGGCTTCGGTATATACCACGCCGTGGTAAGAGGGGTCGGGCTCATTGAATTGCGGGAAGCGCGGGTTATCTTTCCAGGGGAATTTTCCGGAGTCGACAATAATACCGCCGACACTGGTGCCGTGACCGCCCATATACTTTGTGAGCGAATGCACA
>Ga0070727_10002881_pt1 | contig 16099 bp, 17 predicted proteins | sample tdAd472_FD_66722 | JGI IMG/M metagenome (GOLD analysis project Ga0070727, IMG submission 66722) | Marine sediment microbial communities from the Atlantic coast under amendment with organic carbon and nitrate - tdAd47.2 | ecosystem: Environmental > Aquatic > Marine > Coastal > Sediment | place...
CCTCCGTCGGCGACCGGATCGTAGACTTTTACGGCCTGACCCCAAAGGTTGAATACATCGAAATTCTCTACAATAAATATGATGCATGGGCAGTGGGAATCGCAGGTTTTACACCGATACCGTATAAAGTCTTTACCATTGCGGCCGGCGCATTTAAAATCAATTTCTCCGTATTTGTCATCGCATCCTTGGTGTCTCGATCTGCTCGCTTTTTTCTTGTGGGGGGTCTCATTTACATTTTCGGCCCAAGTATCCAGTCTTTTATCGATAAATACTTTAACATTCTTGCCATAGCATTTACAGTTCTTCTAATTACAGGGTTTTTAATCATTAAATATCTATTGTAAAATTTGGGATGCTTTTGACTGCGTTTTATTGAAATCGCCCGGCCGGATCCAGCCTGCGAATCCCGCAGTCAAAAGACTTTTTAAGAGCCACGCACAAGGAAAAGGTTTATTTTAACATTGACAAAGATACCACATAGTGGCAATCATTAAATGGGTTCCATTTTTAGGAAAAAGAGAAAACAAATCCAGCAGAGTGTTTCTCTTTAACGGGGATATGATTACGATATTTTTCAATGCGCGGGTTGTACCATGAAAATTATTTCCATCGCTTTAAGCAAGAAAAAAGGAACGCGGAAGGCTCAAGTCCAGCAGGCCACCATTATAAAAAATCATGGTCTCGAAGGAGACGCCCATGCCGGTCCGTGGCATCGGCAGGTGAGTTTTTTGGCCGCGGAAAGCATTGAAACAGCGCGCAATAACGGTTTTGAGGTTACCTTTGGCGATTTTGCCGAAAATATCGCAACATCCGGCGTTGATTGGAAAAATCTGCCGGTGGGAACCCGGGTGAAACTCGGGAGATCGGCCGAGGTTGAAATTTCGCAAATCGGCAAACAATGCCATAACCGGTGTGCCATATACTACCAAGCCGGAGACTGTATTATGCCAAAAGAAGGGGTTTTTGCCCGTGTCGTTGAAGGAGGCAAAATTCGTTGCGGTGACACCGTCAAACCTCTGCTGCCAAAAGATATAAAAAACCCTCGATAAAAAGTGTTCTGATCGAAGAATTAATGAACGCGCAAACAGTCTCTTTCAAGGGACAGTGCGTATGTATCGATATAATAATTTTGGAGATATGCAAATGAAAGAGGATATGGATACACCGAAACCCTCCTGCAGGATCGATGCTGAATCTTTAAACAGATTCAAAGAGCAGCTTCCCGACATTGCCGAAAATATCATAGAAAGCTGCTATGATGAAGCGTGTTACACCCATATCGACTATGAGCCGATTCCCTCTGAAGGTTATGTGGTTGATATTATAAATAAATTAAAGGAAATCCTTTTCCCTGGCTACTTTACTCGGGAAAAAATCGATCCGGTCAACTTGAAATACTACATGGGCCAGTCGGTCTCGGTTCTGTTTGACATGCTTTCGGTTCAGATTGCCCACAGTATCCGGCACGACTGTTTCAGATATGATCTGCCGTGCAATGAATGCGAGGAACAGGGACAGAAGATCGCGCTTAACCTCCTTGAATCGATACCGTTGCTTCGAAAAATACTGGCAACGGATGTCCGGGCAATCTACGAAGGGGACCCTGCAGCAAAAAGTCATGACGAGATTATTTTCAGCTATCCCGGCATCTTTGCCGTCACCATATATCGGGTGGCCCATAAGCTTTTTGAGCTTCAGGTGCCGCTTTTACCCCGCATCATGACGGAACATGCCCACAGTTTGACCGGCATCGATATCCATCCCGGAGCCGATATCGGAGAGAGTTTTGTGATCGACCACGGAACCGGCGTGGTGATCGGCGAGACCACCGTTATCGGAAAAAATGTTCGAATCTATCAAGGGGTGACCCTCGGCGCCCTTTCACTTCCCAAAGATGCCGGAAAACGACTGAGAGGCAAAAAACGCCATCCCACCATCGAAGACGATGTCATTGTGTACTCGGGCGCCACGATTCTAGGTGGAAATACCATCATCGGTGCGCGCTCCGTAATCGGGGGAAATGTGTGGATTACCAAATCTGTTCCACCGGATACCAAAGTAATTATGGAGACACCCAAACTGGTTTATAAGTAGCTGGTCGTGGATTGAAAAGGATTAAAAACCATTTTTATTATGATTTTCAAATGTTCAGGAAAGAACCTGTTTAGGATGATATCACAACTTCTGAAACCACTCTCGGATTCAGAATATATAGGAAAACTCACAAAGCCGGAAAAATTTATTCGGACGACAACTTTAGAAGCTTTTTATTAATATTAGGGTGTGAAACTCGAGAAGCTTTTTCAAATCCAAAATTCCGGATACCTGCGACTTTTTGGTATGTTGTTTATCAAAAGTGCAACCAGCAACATGATGATCGCACCGAGACCAGCGGGAAAAATAACATAGAGATAGCCAAGATTATGAATTTTTTGACTTCCAATGACCGCGATTAATGCTGTGGCTCCGCCTGGTGGATGAAGTGTCTTGGTCGCGTGCATCACCGCGATTGCTGTTGCTACGGCTATCGCAGCAGCCATCCACATATGGCTGTTTAACAATTTAAACATCGTTACTCCGATAATGGCTGAAATTACATGACCACCGATAAGATTTCTTGGCTGAGCCAATGGACTCCTAATTGCACCATAGATCAGAACAGCAGAAGCGCCAAAAGATCCAATGATCATAACCAAATCGGTTCCTTGAAACATGCTATAGTTAATAAATGCTACAGAAGCGATACCCCAGAAAGCACCTATCCAGGACCAGATGATCTCGGAAAGGCCAACACCTGGTGGGCTCTTCGTCGTTCCTCTCATTTTTTTAAAATATTTCATGTCATTCTTTGATTCCCGTCAAATTTTCTATAGCGCAAGACGACCGTACGATATCTGTTCTTGTTACAATTCCTACGAGTTTATTGTTCTGGTCGACAACAGGTGTTCTATTAATATTTTTCTCTGTAAAAGTATTTGCTATTTCAAAGATGGGTGTATTTTCACTTACAGTAATCGCAGGAGATGTCATAATATCTTCTGATTTTTGCTTGCGCATTGTTATGGCAACACAGCCTTTACTTTTTAAGCAATGGGCAACAATCCCCATAAATGTCCCCTTCTCTTGCGCGCCCATTTGGAAAAGAAAGTCTTTTTCGGAAATGACACCGACAACTCTTTTGTCGTCATCGATAACTGGGACTCCAGAGATGAGATGAAGATTAAGGCGGTCGGCCACCTCTTCTAAAGAAGCATCCTTTCTAACAAAAACGACATCCTTCGTCATGACATCCTTTGCCCTGACTGACTGTCTCAGTCGTTCAACCGCGTGTCTGTATGCAAAACGATAAATTTCTTTAAAATCGCCGGGAGTAATATCCAGATATCCACTTATGTTCTTCATCGCCTTTATAATATCGTTGTCTGATATATCCATAGGGTAAGTGCCGATATGTTGATTTTTCATTTAGTTATTCCTTTTTCTTCTATAGTTAAATCGCATCGCGATTCTCCCTTTGGCGTTTAGGATATATTTTTGGAGGGCTATTCCGGCTTGCCCGTTTCACCTTATAGAAGAATATAGTTTCATTTTAATATAAAAAAAAAATTGTTTCATTGACTTAAGTCAATTGTTATAATCCAATGGAAATAATCAGAATCGGCACAGAGGCCAGAATTCCGGCCGAGTTAATGTTCATCGAGAATTTTTATGAGAGTCAGACACTTTCTTCAAAAAACCTGAAAGATTCGATTTACAAAGATCCAGATCCAGGAATCACCATATTCACCGAATTGCCGGCTATGATTGAATATTATCTTACTCGCTGGAAACATCTGAATCTTCTCAGCATTCCCGGTGATGAACAAAAGAGTCATCAAAACCGATCCTTAGGGTTTCAGCAGTCTCCTTCAACGCTTCTTGATTATCTCCACAACAACAATTTTACCATCTAAAAAGACGATAAAAACCGCGATAGAAAGAGTTCCTCAATTATAGACAGTTAGTTTTGTAAAACCCTGGCTGAAAGGACCTTCCATATCAGTGGTGAACAGTAGAACCTGTTGTTTATTAATTGGTCTGGCTTTAGAAGGATTTTGTTGGGGATTTTTTTATTGATATTTCATGACACTTAGTGGCATGCTTGATCAATCAAATTATTATTGCTTACAAACATCATTGTGATTCCAAAAAATAAACAAATACATAAAATTAAAGAGACGCCGGTATCTTTTAAAATTGATAAATTTGACTGATGTCAAGGAAGCAATTCTTATTTTATTAGGTTAAATAAATGCATCTTAAAATACCACGATGTGACATTGTTTACACCTTTGTTACATAAAATCATGCTATCAAATATCTCATATTTAATACAAACTTTACCTACAGACCTATTTTGAATATTTTTTTTGGAATGGGAAAGACCTGACAATAAGCTGAATTTGCCAATATCTAAGAGGAGGAATCAATGCCTGTTTTCAGCTACTTGGCATACCCTGTGCGGGGTGCGAAGGAAGAGTTGCTCAATGATCTTTCAGCTCTCGACCATTGCGAAGTGATGCCGGCCGAAAATGAGGAGGTCCTAATCCTTGTGACCGATACACCGGATGAGGAAAAGGAAAAAGCGTTACAAAAAAATCTTAGGAAATTAAAATCGTTACAATCTCTTGGCATGACATTTGGCCATACGGACGAGTAAACAAAAAATACACAGAAGGAGTCGCAAATGAATATTACCAGAAGATCATTCATTAAATCCTTGGCCTTAAACAGTGCCGTGGTTGCTGCAGCGACCGTCTTTCCGGGAATCAGTTTCGGGGCGTGGAAAGAAACAGACATCCTCTCGGGAGGGATTCAATGGAAAAAGACGCCCTGTCGTTTTTGCGGCACAGGATGCGGCCTTCTGGTCGGCATTTCCGGTGATCGTGCCGTGGCTGTAAAAGGAGATCCCAATTGTACGGTCAATAAAGGGTTATGCTGTGTCAAAGGCTATCATAGTGTCCAGATCCTTTATGGTAAAGACAGAATAAAAAAGGCTTTGGTACGAAAAAACGATACGTTGGTAGAAGTTCCTTTAAAAGAGGCGCTAGATCTTGTGGCCGAGAAAATGAAAGAGACGATAAAGAGCCACGGAAAAGATGCCGTATCCATATATGGATCCGGTCAATGGTCGATTCCCGACGGGTACGCAGCATCCAAACTTTTCAAAGGGTGTATCGGCACCAATAATGTGGAAGCAAACGCCCGTCTCTGCATGGCAAGTGCGGTAACGGGGTGTTTGACTTCTTTCGGCCTGGATGAGCCCATGGGCTGTTATGAGGACATCGATAACGCCGACGTCTTTGTCACCTGGGGCAACAATATGGCCGAGATGCATCCTGTCCTCTTTTCCAGAATGCTGGCCAATCGCAAAAGCAAGACCCATGTCAAGATTATCGATTTTGCCACCCGCACTACCCGCAGCAGCCAGGCTGCGGACAAATCGATTCTCTTCAAGCCCCAAACTGACCTGGCTGTGGCCAATGCCATTTGTTACGAGATTATCCGTAACAAGTGGGTGAACTGGAGTTTTGTAAAGAAGCATGTTTCCTTTCATAAAGGAAAAACCAATATCGGCTATGGCACCCAGGACCATTTTAAGTTCAAAGACAAAGCAGAAACCGTCGATTTTAAGGAGTATAAGGAGTTTTTGAAGGATTATACTCCGGAGAAAGTAGAAAAGATCTCCGGTGTTTCCGCCAAAGACATAAAATATATGGCCTCGCTTTACGGGGACCCCGGCAAGAAGGTGACTTCATTCTGGACCATGGGCATGAACCAGCATACCCGCGGAACCTGGATCAACAACCTGGTTTACAATATTCACCTCCTTACGGGCAAGATTTCCACTCCCGGTAACAGCCCTTTCTCTTTGACCGGCCAGCCCAGTGCCTGCGGCACTGTGCGTGAAGTGGGGACTTTGACCCATAAGCTCCCCCACGGCGTCGTCATGCAGGAAAAGGCCCGTAAGCTGGCCGCAAAGATCTGGCAGGTGCCGGTGGAAAACATCGATCCCAAACCCACCTATCACACCGTTGAAATGTTCCGGGCACTTGACAGGGGAGATATCCGTTTTATGTGGATTCAGGTGACCAACCCCATGGTCACGATGCCCAATTTGAGAAGGTATCGAGACGGCGCTAAAAAGGAAGGGCGTTTCATGGTGGTGTCCGAAATATATCCGACCCCCACCTCCGATGTGGCCGATGTGGTACTGCCGTCAGCCTTGTGGATCGAGAGGGAAGGGTTTTTCGGAAATTCGGAAAGGCGCACGCAGCACAACGAACAAATCGTTCCCACTCCGGGGGATACCATGTGCAATACCTGGCAGCTCATTGAAGTGGCCAGAAGATTGGGATTCAAAAAACAGTTTCCCTGGAGCCGGAAAACCTATATTGAAGATATCTGGAATGAGTATATCCAGTTCCACGACAACCCCAAGCACCGGATGGCGCCTTACAAAGAGCTTAAAGCGCGATCAGGAATTCAATGGCCTTTTGTAAACGGCATGGAGACAAAATGGCGCTATAATGCCAAATATGATCCAGCCTGTAAGCAAAAAGACTTTCATTTTTACGGAAAGCCGGATAACAGAGCCTGGATATGGCTGAGACCCTACGAACTGCCGGCGGAATCGCCTGACAGTGAATATCCTTTCTGGCTCAATACCGGTCGAGTTCTGGAGCACTGGCATACCGGCTCTATGACCCGGCGCGTCCCGATCCTGCACAAGGCTGTTCCGGAATCCTATGTGGAGATTAATTCCGACGATGCCGACCGCTTGGGCATTACCAATGGAAGCAAGGTTAAAATTTCTTCTAGAAGGGGTTCCATTGTGATGAAGGCCAGTATCAACGGCAGGGGACGTCCACCAAGAGGGATGGTTTTTGTTCCTTTTTTTGACGAAAGCTATTTAATCAATGAGGTCACCTTGGATGCATTTTGCCCCATATCCAAACAGCCGGATTATAAAAAATGCGCTGTAAAAGTGGAGAGAGCATGATGGAAAAGCCAAATCATAAGGAGAAACAGAAGGTGGGGCGGGTCTTTCTTGTTTTTGCCGGGATTTGCTTGCTTGCCATACCGTTTGTCGTACTTTCGGCCTTGAACTATGAGCCCAAGGAAAGTAAAGCAGCACTGGTGGAAACCCAGAGCCAGGACTTTGATCAGAACGGGAAATCCATTTTCGAAAACTATGATCGGATATCCAGGGACTATCTGAAAGGCACGTCCACGGAACGGACCCTTGGTGAATACTATTCCCGGAGACAATATGTCGGGTCACCACCCTTTATCCCGCATAAGGTTGAGGAAGCAGATGAAGCCCAAGTTGAGTGTCTTGCATGTCATGCCAGAGGCGGTTGGACGGAAGAGCTAAGGAGAAATACGCCTCTAACGCCCCATCCGGAACAAGTTGCCTGCAGGCAATGCCACGTTAGAATGACAACAGACAAACTGTTTGTTGTCAACAACTGGATGAGTCTTCCCCCACCCCGTTTGGGCCGATCTGATCTGCCGGGGGCTCCGCCTCCCATTCCGCATGATCTTCAGATGAGAGGCGATTGTATTGCATGCCATGTGGGCCCCGGTGCGGTAACGACCATTCGTGTGGAACATCCTTCGCGGGGAAATTGCAGGCAATGTCATGTGCCGGATTCTTATGCGGAACCGTTTCAAAGAAAACCAAATTTCTAATAAAATTGTGATGTTATGAAAATATCAGCGTTTAAAACCGGCCTTTTCTGGATATTGTTTTTATTGCTTCTCATCTTCTCATGGGGATATGCATTTTCCGAAAAAAATAGCGTCGTAGAGATCTATAAGAATGCCACCGCCCCGTTTGATGATGAAAAGAGCGTCGATTCGATCTTATTGATTCCGGATAATACTGTTCCGGTGGAAACCAAATACCAGGGCGGGTTTTTCTGGACAGAGACCCGTAAGGACAAGATAGAGCGCTTTAAATGCAGTGAATGCCACAATAATAAAGACGTCAAGATTGCGCGGGCTGCTGAAATAGCACATGGAGATATCATCCTGGACCATGGCGGACAAGATAAACCGTTATCCTGCTATACCTGTCACAAAAAGGATGACCGCAATTTTCTGGTGACCGAAGAAGGATCGAAAATAGATATGGATCACAGTTACCAGATGTGCGGCCAGTGCCACTTCAGACAAAAAAAAGATTGGGTGGGCGGTGCACACGGCAAGCGAGTCTCCTACTGGGCAGGCACGCGGGTGGTCAAGACCTGTACGTCTTGTCACGATCCCCACTCTCCGCTTTTTGAGAAACGGTGGCCCAAAACATACTCACCTCCTCTGGTCAATTAGGGAAATACTATGAATTCCCGGAAAAATAAAGATTGCCGGAAGCAAAAAAAGAACACTCCATTACAGGACAAACCCTTCGGCCGGCGAGAATTCCTCAAAGGCGCCGTAAAGGCCGCCGCACTGGGAAGTGCTGCGATGGTGTCAGGGTGTGGAACCGGCTTGCTGGGTTCAAGTGAAGAAGATTCATTACGGTGGAAGGAATACTTCAAGAAGCATTACCGCCTCATGACCCAGGAAGAAAAAGATGAGACAGTTCGGCGTCTGGAGCGGTTAGCCAGATTGAGAAGAGGTGTGGATATACAGATGAGCTCCAAGGGGCCGATAGAAAGGGTTTTATTTGGCTATGCCTTTAATCTCACAAGATGTGAAGGGTTTATGGAATGCGTGGCAGCCTGCGTTAAAGAGAACAATCTCGACCGGAAGTCAAACACTCAATATATCCGTATCTTTGAGATGGAACACGGCGAGATGTCCCCTGCGTCAGGCAACAGCAAATACTTCCATGAAGTGCCGGTTGAAGATCATTTCTACATGGGGGTTCAGTGTTTCCACTGTGAGAAGGCCCCCTGTGTCAAAGCATGCCCCACACAGGCTACCTATAGAGAGCCGGATGGAATCGTAGTTGTGGACTATGACTGGTGTATCGGTTGTCGATATTGTATCGCAGCCTGCCCCTATTATGGGCGTCGCTTCAACTGGAACGAACCTTATGTTCCCGTAAATGAAATAACCAAAAAGCAACACTATCTCGGTAACCGGATGCGTACCAGAGGACAGATGGAGAAATGTACCTTTTGTGTTCAGAGGACCAGAGAAGGCAGACTGCCCGCCTGCGTTGAGGCTTGTCCCACCGGTGCAAGAGTATTCGGAAACCTTCTGGACCCCAAAAGCGAAATAAGATACGTCCTGAAAAACAAAAAGGTTTTCAGGTTCAAAGAAGAGTTGGGCACGGATGCAAAGTATTGGTATTTTATAGATTAAAAAAACATGTGGATTAGGTCTTATTGTTGATGCCGGAAATACCCGTTGCGTCTGTTATTTTCTTGAAGCAGTCCCGAACTAACGCAGGAGAGAAGTAATGATAAAAAAGTCTCCCGGGAAAGGATTGATAGCATTTTTTACAGATATCATTCGGTGGAATCTATCCGGAGGAATCGTCTATCAGTTATATCTTTGTGTTTTGGCCGCTTTTATGGTGCTTGGCGTTTATGCCTATTTTGTCCAAATAAACCTTGGCCTTTCAGCCACGAACATGTCCAATATCGTAAGTTGGGGGTTCTACATATCCAATTTTACATTTTTGGTGGGTGTGGCAGCGGCGGCGGTGATGATAATTTTGCCCGCATATATCTTCAAAGACAAGGACCTGCACAAGGTGGTGATCATCGGCGAAGTGGTGGCCATTGGCGCTCTGGTCATGTGCCTGATGTTTGTCTTTGTGGATCTCGGCAGCCCTTTGAAAGCGTGGCATATGATGCCGATTATCGGGATTTTTAATTGGCCAACATCGTTACTTACATGGGATGTCATCGTACTTAACGGTTATCTGGCCCTGAACCTTATGGTGCCGGCTTATATCGTTTATTGCCATTATAACCATCGAAAACCCGATGAGAGAAAATATCGTCCCTTAATTTTTATCTCAATATTCTGGGCCTTTGCTATCCACCTGGTTACGGCCTTTCTATATGAGGGCCTACCGGCCAGGCCTTTTTGGAACAATCCGTTGATGGGGCCCCGATTTTTAGCATCCGCTTTTGCGGCCGGCCCGGCTTTGATTACCATGGTACTGGTCATTATTAATTTTACCACCACATTTAAAATTGAAGCCCAAGTTTTTAACAAACTGCGGCGAATTATTGTGGTTTCTGCAATCATTAATCTGATCATGCTCTTTTCCGAAATTTTCAAGGAGTTTTACTTGCCCACCCATCACAGTCTGCCGGCTGTCTTTCTCTATTTCGGTCTCGACGGTCATAATTCCCTGGTCCCATGGATTTGGACCGCCATCAGTATGAATCTTTTAGGCACGCTGACGCTGGCCGTTAACCCGGGCCGGAATAACCCCAAGGTGCTGTTTCCGGCGTGTATCCTACTCTTTTTAGGTGTCTGGATCGAAAAAGGTATCGGACTGATTGTGCCGGGTTTAGTCCCTTCACCTTTAGGAGAGGTTGTTGATTATGCGCCAAGTTGGGTGGAAGTCAGTGTTACCCTCGGTATCCTGGCTTTGGGTGTTTTTGTTGTCACCATGTTGATTAGACCGGCGCTGATTATCGAGGAGAGATTTGGAGTGGAGCAAGGGACGTAGCATTAACGGTCTTATATCAAAGCGGTACCGGCATCAGATACTAATAAGGGGCATGCACCACAACGCATTAATTCACCTGTCACCTTTATCAATCAAGGAGGGACTATGTATTTGCCGAAGACATATGAGAATTTTTCAGTTAAATTTTCTGAAATCATGAAAGATTATCAGCAATTGGGCAAAACCTGCCGCGAGGCCGGACCATTGGAGCATAAATATCAGGACCTCATTAAACTCGGCATCGCCATCGGCGCCAACTCCAGAGGGGCGGTGATGTCTTCTGTCAGAAAGGCCCTGACATCAGGTTCCACACCCGAGGAAATTACCCATGCAGTCTTATTATCTCTGACCACCACCGGTTTCCCGAATATGATCGCCGCTCTGAGCTGGGTTAATGAGGTCCTTGATCAGGAATAAACGAAAAAAATCATATAGCCGGAGCATATAATTCTGGCTTTGTGACTTAGCCAAAAAATGTAAAGGGCAATTTTTTTACATTGTTAGGTTAATTTTAACATAAACATATCGTAGAGGCAGATGAAGCAAAATTTTGAATCGTTGTTAAGCAACTCTGCGGCCGCCCATGGGCATTTGTGCCCGGGACAGGTGGTGGGTGTACGAATGGCCATCCTGGGATGTCGACTTATCGGTCTGGCTGAACCGACACGTTTCGACCAGATCAAGAAACTGATTGTCTATGTGGAGATGGATCGTTGCACTGCCGATGCCGTGGCCCATGTCACCGGCGTTAAACTGGGACGTCGATCCTTGAAGTTCGTTGATTACGGAATCATGGCCGCCACTTTCTTGAACCTGGAAACCAACACAGCGTTTCGGGTGATTTCCACAGAGGAAGCCCGGGATTTGGCGCCTTTTTATGCGCCTGAAATACCGGAAAAGTATCCCCAGCAGCTTGAAGCATATAAACGGATGCCGGACAGCGTTCTTTTCCGGGTTCAAAAGGTTCGGGTGGATATGAGCGAATACGATCTGCCGGGTCCCACCCGCAAAAAGGTTTCCTGCAGCCAGTGCGGCCAGGTGGTTCGAGACAACCGGGAAGTTGTTAATAACAGTCATAATCTTTGCAAGCCTTGTGTTCAAGGGGCCTATTTCTCCGAAGCAGAGGAAGTAACCTGGCCGAACATGAACTGGGCACCCGCTCAAAAAAAAACAGGCGGTTGTCGATAACGAAGCTAAAATACAGGCATTCTATCCTTTCCGCCTTCTTGGCAAAAACAAATAAGGAAAAAAAGTGATTAAGACCATAAAACTAAAAGATGCGGTAGGGACGAAACTGGCCCATGACATCACCGAAATCCGCCCTGGAGAATTTAAAGGCGCTGCATTTCATAAAGGGCACACGGTGTGCAACGAGGATTTGTGTCGCTTACAAAAGCTTGGGAAAAATCATCTTTATCTTATTGATTTAGAAGCAGACGAGATTCACGAGAACGAAGCCGCCGCCATTATGGCCGAAGCCCTGGCCGGTAAAGGGGTGGTTTGGAAAAATGAACCCCGTGAAGGAAAAATCGGTTTAAAGGCGGATAGAGACGGATTGCTTACTGTCAACGTTTCGGCCCTGGCAGCATTTAACATGATCGAAGAGGTGATGTGCGCCACTTTGCATACCCATACGATGGTGAACGCAGGGGAACTGGTGGCCGCCACCCGGGCCATTCCCCTGGTCATGAAGCGGGCGCCCATCGAACGGGCCGCCGCCATCGCCGGGAAAAACGGCGGTGTGGTTTCCGTACGTCCCCTACGGAAAGGAAAAGCCGGCCTGATCATCACCGGAAATGAGGTGTATCATGGTCTCATCGAAGACCGTTTTGCACCCATTCTGACCCGAAAACTCACCGACCTGGACTGTGAAGTGGATCGCATCAGTTTTGCACCGGACAATACTGAAATCATTCGCCAGACAATCTACACGCACATTGAGAGAGGCTGCGATCTGATTCTTTTAAGCGGTGGTATGAGCGTAGACCCAGACGATGTTACCCGCAAGGGGATTCGCCTGGCAGGTGCTGAGGAGATGCATTACGGCGCTGCAGCGCTTCCTGGCGCCATGTTTCTAGTAGCGTATATTGGAAAAGTGCCGCTGATCGGAGTGCCGGCCTGTGGTCTTCATCACCGTACAACCGTACTCGATCTGGTCCTGCCCCGCATTCTGTCTGGAGAAAAAATCGGCAAAAAAGAACTGGCGTTTCTGGGCCATGGCGGACTTTGTCAAGATTGCCCGGAATGCACCTACCCGCAGTGTGCCTTCGGAAAAGGCCCCTAATCGACGCTTGGCTTTATCAACCGGATTTACTCTGGTTTGGGTTTTGAGCACATTCAGAATGAAAAAAATCCTGTGCTATCCTTTCAGCACAGCCAGGCCCCGGGTCAATTCCAGCAAAACGCCAAGACCATCCTTGATTTCCCGGTCGCCACCGGCCCATAGCATTCCGAAAGGTCCGACACTTTGTGCCTGGGAAAGATCTATTTTCGACGGAACTTCGGCCGCATTGTCCAAAAAATTTAATGCTTCGGGCGTGGTCAGTTTTTTGACAATTCCGAGTAGTTTTACCAACCCGTCTCCGACCTCCTCCATATCTTCGGCGGTGTATGTGCCAGCGATTTTTTTCAGTATATCCACCGCGCTGGTGAACAGGTTAAATACACCTTTTTGCTCCAGGTCATCCAGATAAAAGATAATCTGCGGAACGGTGGATTTAAACAACGGCTCGGCGATCAGAAAAAAATCGATAAGATTTTTTAGCTGGTCAAGGGTAAACGTCAGATTCCGAACATTTCTCATCGCCTTTTTAATGAAAAAAAGAAGGTCTTCAAGTTGAAAATCAGCCTCCACATCTGCAAGCTCGACGATAAGGGCCTTTACCGCCTCATTGACCCTTGGAGCCAGATCTTCTTTCAATTCCCGGATGGATTTTGCAGAATCGGAAACCGGGGCGATCTCCTGCTCCAGTCGATGGAGTCGATCCAGAATCATTTCTTCATTATTCATGGCCATCACCTCCCTTTATGCGACTTTCCGTAATTTTCCGGCAATGTTCATTTGCGGTTCAAGCGGCAAATCGAGACCTTTCATCATCAGATTCCAATACACCCATCTGAACATCATTTTACCCCAGTAATTATTCAGACTTTCCTGAAGCAAAGAAAACGGTCCCATCCCGGGAAAAGGAAACTTGCCGGGCAACGGCTCAACATCGTAATTAAAATCGAGCAGAATCGCCTTTTCGAAGCCGGATGCCAGAAAGCAGGTGGCATGGCCGTCAAAGGTTGGCTTGGGTTTGTGCCCGTCGATTTCCCTGATCATATTTTCCACCAGGGTATAGGCCTGATAGTGAGCCACAGAACCGGCCTTTGATGTGGGCACATTGGTGGTATCCCCGATTACAAAAACCCGATCCAGGTTCTCGGCCTTCAGGGTGTGGTTGTCCGTGGGCACAAATCCCACAGCATCTGAAATGCCCGAATCGATCAGCGCTTTATCTCCAACATTGGGGGGTATGGCTACCAGAAGATCGTATCCCACCTTATCTCCTTTGCCGGATTCAATGGTCTTCTCATTGGCGTTTACCTGAACCAGGTCAAAATGAGGCGTAACCTTGATATTCTTTTTTGCGGCAAACTCGGCCAGAATTTTTGCAGCAACCGGTTTGGTAAATACATTGTCCATTGGGGTTACAAATTCAATTTCCACTTTATCCCTTACACCATTGACAATGAAAAACCAGTCGGCCATAAAAACAAACTCTAGTGGTGCAATGGGACACTTGTATGGAAATTCGGCAATATTTAGAACCACCTTGCCGGAATCGAAATATTTCAGCTTTTTAAAGAGTTCAAGAGATCCGTCCAGGGTGTAAAAATCGAAAATGTCCTTGCCCCATCCGTCTGTCATGCCATCGATTTCTTCAGGTGCAATTTCGCACCCTGTGGCAATCACCAGCCAGTCATAATCGTACCGATCACCTTTTTCCGTCTCCACGCGTCTTTCATCTGTATTAATTTTGACAACATTATCCAGCACGAATTCGACGCCCTTGGGTATGAATTCCTTTTTAGGCTTTACCACATCGTTTTCCGAATAAACACCGAACGGTATGAACAGATACCCGGCCTGGTAATGGTGCCGCTCTTTTCTGTCGATAATGGTAATTTCCCACTCGGATTCAAACAGATCTTTTCGTAGCATGTTGGCAACGATGGTACCGCCCGCACCGGAGCCTAAAATTAATATTTTTCTCATAATATCCACCTCCCATATTTTACGATTGATTCAAAGATTGTCTCTCAAAGTTGATGGTTTAGAAAAAGTGAAAGAGCGGGTTTTTCCAACAAAGCGGTATCGATGCTTGAAAAAAATTGCCAAGAAAAAATCCCCGCTCCTTGCGGTGAAGGAGCGGGGATGCATTGTAAGGAGAAGCGTCGGTTGCGGGTGTCCCTTGAAAACAAGGGAACACCCGCTAAAAGAATTAATACGGCGCTGAACTTATAACCGGACTGTATTCTTCAACTTTGCCGGTCTTTAGCCGTTTGTTATAGATATTTTCCATGTCCTGGTATACCTGAAAGACCTGGAAAAAACCGTGCCAGTGAGCATAGTCCGGAGCGTTCATGGCGGCACCCTGGCGGGCTCGCCGGCCGACATGATGCCACAGGTAGTACGCCAGTTCCTGGAACCCGTCCTGCCAGGGATCCTTTCCCAGCAGGCCTTTTTCTTTAAGCTCTGCCTTCATTTTTGCAGCACCGTCCCAGTACTTGTTATACAGGCCTACGGAATTGTCCAGCATATCGCGCTGTGATTTAACATGGGAAGGTCCGTGGCAATTGGCACAAACTTTGAGCATCAGTTTTTCACCTTTGGCACCGTCACCGCGGTTACCGGAGCGAACCACGGATTTTTTGTGCATCAGGTCCCACTTCAAGCGCTCCTGCACGTTATGGGTTGTAGCCATCTCGCCGATACCGCTCATATGGCAGACAGCGCAAGTAGGCGCAATGTAGTCTCCCGGCTCCCAAGCATCCGGCGGGCTGTTATAATTCCACTCATGACCCTGTGTGAGAAACAACTGGCCGTGTTTGCTTTCATGATAGATTTCAATGTTGGGATGGTCCGGTCCCAGATGGCAGGCCCCGCAGGCTTCGGGCTTACGCGCGTCGGCTTTGGAGAATGTGTGCCGCTCATGGCATACCGTACAGGTTCCGATGGAACCGTCCGGATAGCGGGTGCCCACGCCGCCGGGCCAGGTTTCATTGATGGGCTTGTTGTCCGGACCCAGTTCAACGGTGGTGCCGTGACAGGGCTGACAGCCGGAAGCACGCGCGGCCCGTTCAATGTTGGTCGCTTCTTTTGGAGTGCCCCAGGTCCAAGTAAATTTCTTTTGGGTCATAAAACCGCCG
>Ga0070727_10002885_pt1 | contig 16084 bp, 12 predicted proteins | sample tdAd472_FD_66722 | JGI IMG/M metagenome (GOLD analysis project Ga0070727, IMG submission 66722) | Marine sediment microbial communities from the Atlantic coast under amendment with organic carbon and nitrate - tdAd47.2 | ecosystem: Environmental > Aquatic > Marine > Coastal > Sediment | place...
CGGTCCCACCAGCGGCAACGTCGATTCGTCCCGCTTGTAGGCCGGGTACTGGCGGATTCGCCCTTCGCTCGGCACACCGATGCTGAACCGCTTCGCTCCGGAAACATCGAGCACGAACAGGTTGTACTTCTCGATCTTCCACGACGACTTGCGGCTGCCGCCGTCCAGGCGCTCGGCGATGGCCTTCCCGATGGTCAGATCGACTGAGCCAAGGGCGGCGTGACCGGGCTTCTCCGCGATGAACCCGCCCTGGCTCAGCCACTGCCATGCCTTGTCGGGGCTCAGTTTGAGTCCGGCTTCTTTGGCGATCTTCTGGCAGTGCGCCTTCAAGTCCGTGAACTGACCGTTCGACGCATACCAGAACTGCGCGAAACGGATGTGCTGATTGATGTTCGCGCGGTGTCGCGAGCAGTAGCGGTCTTTGAGCCAGGCCGGGTCCGCCTCCTCACGGAAGAGCTCCAGCAGGGTGAAGGCCAAATCCCGCGCGGCGCTGTGCGCGATATTCATGCCGGCGGCCAGGATCGGGTCCGCGAATCCCGCGGCTTCGCCGGTCAGAAACCAGTTTTCGCCGACCAGACGATCCGCGATGTTTGACCAATCCTTCGTCGACTCGAGTTTGCCTTCGGGCTCACCGTTGCGGATCAGCTCACGGATCTCGGTCTGATCCTCGAGGGCTTTCTCGTATAGCTCCTTCGGAGAGAGACCGAACTCCTTGTACTTCTCGACTGGGCAGATCAGGCCGATCGACGTGCGGGTCGGACCGAGTGGGATGAACCAGATCCAGCCGTACGGCAGGCTGCGGACCTGCACGCGCGTCGCCCCGACGCCGATCTTGACCGACCATTCAGCGTTCTGCCAGTAATCCCAAACCGCGATGTTCTTGAGTTCTTCAGGCACCCACCCCTCGACGCCCATCGCCCGTCGGATGATGCCGACGGTGCCCGACGCATCGACGTAGTATCTGCCTCGAACCTCGCGGCTCTCGCCATCGGCGGACTCGACGGAAAGACTGGAGATCTCATCCGGGTTCGATTCGTTGCGGTTCACGGAGGTGACTCGCACCTGCTGGAAAACTTCTGCACCCAGTTCCGCGCTGTGTTTCAACAGAATGTCGTCGTAGATCGCCCGATCGACCTGAAAGGCGGTGGCGCGACGCTGGCCCTCGTATTTGGCAGGTCGCGGCTCGTCGACGAACTTCTCCACCGGATAGAAATCGAAATCCCACTGTCCCGCGTCGCGTCCCCAGGTGTAAGACGCGCCGATCTTGACCGGGAACCCCGCGGCTTCCACCTTGTCCCAAACGCCCATTTCGTCAAGCACCGCCGAGACACCGGGCAACTGAGATTCGCCTACGTGGTCCCTCGGAAACTGGGCTTTTTCGAGCACAACAACCTGCAACTCAGGGTTGTACTTACGGAGCAGTGAAGCGCAGGTGGAGCCCGCAGGCCCGCCTCCGATGATCACGACGTCGTAACTGTCGCGGAGTTGAATGTTTTCGCTCACCATCCGAAATCGCATCCTTCCCCGAACGGGCGTTGGGATTCAATCCAAGTACGGTATCGGCAGTCGGATGCGAAGCAAGCAGATCCGGGGGTATCCGCCCGGATTTCGCCCGAACAACCGGAATCCCTGATTGATCGTGGGACCGTTCCGGACGCTATCTCCCATTACTATCTAGGGTCGGCCCGGACGCACATTGTGTGCAACAATGCGTCACCTCTCTCCCACCATGACCAGTTTCGCAGCCTACAACCCGCTCCCACTGACCCTCGCCCTTCAGTTCCTCGCTCCGGCTGCGGGTCTGATCGCGGGCTCTATCGCTGTACCCGCGTTTCTCTTTTTCTATTTTCTCAAACTCCGCCGGCGCCCTCTTCGAGTGAGCTCAACCCTGTTCTGGGAGCAGGCCGTCAGCGATCTGCAGGTCAACGCCCCCTTTCGGTGGATCCGACCGAGTCTCCTGCTGTTCATCCAATTGCTCGCACTCATCTGCCTGCTCATCGCGATCGCTCGACCCGCAATCGAGGGAGGGGTCGGGGCCGAGCGCGTCATCGTGGCGATCGACACGTCGGCATCGATGGCGTCGCGAGACTCGCCCGGGGGGCCAAGCCGCTTCGAGCGGGCGGTCAAGGACGCTTCTGAGTACATTTCGTCGCTCCCGCCTCAGACCGAGGTCATGGTGGTCTCGGTGTCCGGGACCACCCGGACCGTCACCAACTTCACGCGCAACCGCGGCCTGACGAAGAGCGCGGTCGACTCGCTTCGCCAGACGGACCAGCCCGCGGCGCTCCGTGAAGCGTTGGAGGTGCTCGCCGCCTTCGGTGTGTCGAGCGGAGCGGCATCCGAAACCGACTCGATTGAGGCGCCGCCCCGGGTGATCCTGTTCTCTGACGGAGCATTCCCCGACTCCATCGAGGATCGCGCCGTCGCGGGTGTGGAGGGTCTCGATTTCCGGTTCCGCCGATTCGGCCCCGCGGCCGGAGCGTCAACGGAAACGGAAACGGAACCGGCGCGGTGGATTTCGTCGCCGAACATCGCCGTGGTGGGTCTTTCCGTCCGCCGCGACCTCGATGATCCCGAGTTGATTCGGGTCTTCACGCGTCTTCAGTCGACCGACCCCGAGGGGCGTTCGGTTCCGATTCGCTGCACCCTCGACGGCGAGGTTGTCGCGGTTGAGTCCACTCGGCTCGCCCCGGCGAGCCCGGACGAACTGACAGACACCGGTGTAGCGTTGACCGATGCGACATTCAGCTTTGACGTTCGGAGCACCGCCGGCGGACTGCTGGCTGTAACCATCGCGGTCGACGACGCGATCGAGAGTGACAACCGCGCGTGGCTCACGCTGCCGGAGCCCGAGGCCGTCCGGATCCTCGTCATCCGTGCCGACGGACCGCTAAGCAACGGCTCGGCGAACCTCGCCTTTGCGCTCGAAACGGTCTTCCCGGAACCCGAAACGGTCCAAGTACTCACCGAATCCGAGGCAACCGGAACCGGGGCCTTGGCGAACGCGGCCGACCTGGGCTTTGACCTGCTCGTCTTCGACGGCGTTTCACCAGAGCGATTGCCCGACCTTCCCTCTCTGTTCTTCGGCGGGGTTCCGCCTCTCGAACAGGTGCGACTCCAGCCAGACCCCGACGGATCATCGAGCGAGTTTCTCTTCTGGCGCCGGTCTCACCCCATCATGCGCAACGTGGTACCCGATGGCGTGGTGGTGTATCGACGCCCGCGCCTGATTCTGGAGGACGCCCCGGTAATCGAGGCCGGCCCGCAACCCGCGGTCGTGCGGACGACTGAATTGGCCAGCGACCCCGCGCCCCTGATCGCGCTGATCGAGTACGCACGCACGCGATCCACGGTCGTCGCGTTCGACGTCGACGCGACAAACTGGTGGCAGGACCGCAGCTTCCCGATTTTCATCCAGAACGCCGTGGACTTCCTGACGAGGAGCAACGATGCGACCGGGGGCAACGCGTTGACTACCAGCCAACCGATACGGCTCGATCCGGGGCAAGTTGAAGGCGGCGCAACAGTCGTCGGCGCGACCGGTGAGACGATCAACATCCCCGCGCCGCAAGGACCAGAAGCCGTTGTCATTCCGCCGCTGCCGCGAGTGGGCCTGTACGAGTTGCTTCCGGCTGAATCGAACGGATCGACCATCCGGATTCTCGCTGTGAGTCTGCTCGATCCGTTCGAATCCTTGGCCGCTGCAGCCCCCAGCCTCGAACTCGGGGGAGAGGTCCTCACTTCTTCCGCGAGCGAGCGCGAAGCCCGTCGAGAGATCTGGGACTGGTTCGTCCTCATCGCCGCCGCCCTGCTGGTCTTGGAGTGGTTACTCTTCGACCGAAAAATGCGGGTCTGACCGACCGAAAGGAACGCTCGTGCCGAACCGAATACTGATCTGCCTCATCGCTTGCGCCGCGTCAAATCATTCTGTCTGCACCGCGTCAGGGCAGGACGCGCAGACAAACGAACCCGAAATCGCGTCGCCACCACCGGCGAGGACCACTTTCTCGTTCGAAGGACTCGGTCAGTTTCTCGACGGCGCCGACGTCGATGGCATCGCCGGAGATGTTGATATCACTCGCCTCGGCGCCACCTTGGGCTTCCGCCATTCGCTCTCGGACTCAACGATGCTCACCGGCTCGCTGCGTCATGAATGGTCGGACTACGACTTTGAGCAGGCCTCCGGCCTTTTCGCCGGCGCCAGCAACGCGGAGTCGCCGTTCGACTCCCTGCACGAATCCGGGCTCACCGTCGGGCTTTCGGCACAACTCGACGAACAGTGGTCGCTCTTCGCCAACGGCATTGTCGGTGCCGGCTATGAGGTGGGTGCGGACTTCGGGGACTCGATCGTCGGCGGCGGCTTCGCGGGTTTCGGCTACCGGTTCACGGAAGATTTTTCACTCACATTGGGCGTCGGCGCCCTCACACGCCTCGAGGATGATGCCCTCGTCATCCCCCTCGTCGGTTTCCGGTGGCAGATCACCGACGATCTGCGTCTGGAGAGCGAAGGCATTTCGACCCGTCTCGTCTGGGACGCGAACGACGACCTGGAGCTCAGTGCATTCGGTCGCTATTCGAGCCGGGCGTACCGGATGGATGATGGCAACGCCTACCTGCCCGGCGGGTCGTTCAGCGACAACCGGATCGTCGTCGGGGCCGGCGCGTCATGGCAGGTCGGCGAACAGCTCCGATTGAAACTTGAGGCGGGCGCTTCGGTGTGGCAGGAGTACCGGTTCTTCGACGCCTCGGGAAACGAGTTGAGCACGCGCGAGAGCGATCCGCAACTGATGATCCAGGCCGGATTGGAGTTTCGCTTCTGAAACTCGCGTTGTCAGAGTTTCGTGAAATGTGCGCGGCCAGGCCCCTCCCGCCGCACCGCTGATCTATCCTGAAACCGTGAACGACTCGCCCGATTCAAACAGGCCCGTCACATCGCCGAGCACCGTGGACCGTCGATCCTTTCTGGGTGCGGTCGGTGCGGGCCTCGCACTGGGCTACGGCGCAGCAGCCGCCCAGCTCTCGAACTCGAAGCCGACCGCCGGAAGCCGCAGAACGGCTTCGACAACTCCGAAGCGGCGCGCCCAGAACCTGATCTTCATGGTCGCCGACGGCATGTCGGCCGGCACGCTTCAACTCGCGGATCTGCACCTGCGCCAGACCCGAAACCGGCAGTCGCACTGGATCGACCTCATCCAGCGGGACAACGATTCTTCACGTTCCGTCATCGACACCGCGAGTTTTAACTCGCTCGTCACGGATTCCGCCGCCGCCTCAACCGCGTGGGGCACGGGCCAACTCGTCGAGAACGGTCGGATCGGAGAATCACCAGACCGGGTGGTGCGCAGCCCGCTGCTGCTCCGTGCCCGCGAAGCCGGCAAAGCCACCGGTCTTGTCACCACCACCCGATTGACCCACGCGACGCCCGCCGGCTTGGCGTGCAACGTGATCGGCGGCGACCGCAACGATGAGTCGCTCATCGCCTCGCAGTTGCTCAATCGCGGATTCGACGTTCTCCTCGGGGGCGGAAGCCGCTATCTCGCGGGCCCATGCGCCGAGGCAGGACTCGTCACGGTATCCACCGGTGACGAGCTGGCGGCGGTTGCCGCGGCCTCATCCCGGATCGATTGGTCGAAGCGGGAACGGCTCATCGGGCTTTTCAACCGCAGCCACCTGTCCTACGAGCTCGACCGCCCCGCCACCGAGCCGTCGCTCACCGCAATGACCCGCACCTCGCTCGAATGGCTCGCGGGCGCCCCCGGCGGCTTCGTTGTGCAGATCGAAGGCGGCCGGGTCGACCACGCCGCGCACGCGAACGATGCGGGCAGCCTCATCGCCGAGCAGATCGCGTTCGACGATGCCTTGGGCGCCGCGATCGAGTTCGTCACAAATCGCGATGACACGCTGCTCGTTGTCACCACCGATCACGGCAACGCGAACCCCGGCCTCACCGACTACACGCGCTACGGGATCGAAGGATTCGCTCGGCTAGAGGGATTCACAAGATCCTTCGAGTGGATCATGGACGGGTTCGACCGGATCGATCGAACGGATCCGTCGCAAATACACTCCGTCGTTGAGGCCGCGACGAACATCTCGCTCTCCCGCCCGGACCTCGACGTGCTCCGCCGCTGGCTCGGCGGTGAGACCGTAGACCCGTTCCTGCTCGCCAACCGCAAGTGCGGCCCTCTCGGTGCGGTGCTCTCGAACTTCACGAAGGTCGCGTTCATGAGCCCGAATCACACCGCCGACTACGTGGAACTGACCGCCTGCGGGCCAGGCTCGAGCGCCTTCGCGCCCATGATGCGAATCGACCAGATCCACGGCGTCCTCTGCGAGGCGCTGGACCTGCCGACCGAAGTCCTGCTCTGATCGCTTATCAGCCGTCGCGTGTGAACCCCTACCGACGGCACGGTCGGGCGGAGTCCGAATAATCGAGAAGTTGCTTGCCGCGGTTGTTTGGCCGCAACGACGAATCGAGAGTTGGGACGAGAGCGCGCCGCCCCGGTCGCGCCGAGCGTCCTGCCATGAGGAAGTCCGATGCCAAACCGCCGCTCACCCGGTTTCACGCTCGTCGAGATCCTCATCGTCGTGGTCATCCTCGGTATCCTCGCGGCGATCGTGGTTCCGCAGTTCACCTCCGCCAGCGAGAGCGCGAGGCAGGCATCGTTCATCACAAACGTGAAGTCCTTCGCGAACGCGACCGAACTCTATCGGGTGCACTACGGCACCTATCCAGAAGACGCGAGCACCGGCTCGCTCCCCGCCGGCCTGGACCGATGGGTCCGAGAGGACGACTGGACCGCGATTACGCCCATCGGGGGCAGTTGGGACAGCGAGCGCAACGATACGGGCGGGTACGCCTGCGCCGTCGGCGTCCACTTCGACGGTCGCGGGACCACGCAGGATGACGCGTTCATGCAGCAGATCGACGAGAAGTTCGACGACGGCGACCTCGAGGACGGGGGTTTCCGTCGCATCGCCGACGGTCGCTACTACCTGATCGTCGCCGAATGATCCACCCACACTCGGGCCGTATACTCCGCGAACGCCCCACGGAGACACGACCCGATGAACGAACCGAGCAGCAGCCGCCCAACCCAGGACCCGACCACGCTCGATGACGTGAAACAGGCCGCGGCGCAGTTCAAATCGGACTTTGAAAGTGTGCGAGACCAGGTCGGCCTCGCGGTTGTCGGACACACCGATGTTGTGGACGGCGTCCTCACCTGCCTGTTTACCGGCGGCAACACGCTGCTTGAGGGCGTGCCCGGCTTGGGAAAAACCCTGCTGATCCGCTCGCTCAGCCAGGCTCTGTCCCTCGATTTCAGCCGCATCCAGTTCACACCGGACCTCATGCCCGCGGACATCACCGGCACGGAGATCGTTCAGGAGACGCAGGAGGGCCGACGCTTCGTGTTCGAAAAAGGGCCGGTCTTCGCCCAGATCGTGCTGGCGGACGAGATCAACCGTGCTACTCCGAAGACGCAGTCCGCCATGCTCGAAGCAATGCAGGAGCGCAGCGTCACCGTCGCCGGCGAGACATACCAACTGCCCAAGCCGTTCTTCGTGATGGCAACGCAGAACCCGCTGGAGCAGGAAGGCGTCTACCCGCTCCCCGAAGCGCAGCTCGACCGTTTTATGCTCAAACTCGAAGTGGGCTACTCCGGTCGCGCCGAACTCAGTGAGATCCTGAACCGAACCACAAAGGGAATCACCGCGGAAATCAAACCGGTCCTGAACGCCGAGCAGATCCTTGCTCACCAACGACTGGTGACTCGCGTGGCGATCGCTGACCACATCCAGGATTACGCCGTCCGCCTCGTGCTCGCCACCCATCCCGGAGGCGAGTTCGCCAGCCCAACGGTCAACCAGTTCGTCCGCGTGGGCGCCAGTCCTCGTGCCGCTCAGGCGATCGTGCTCTCGGCCAAATGTCGAGCCCTGGTCGCCGGTCGCCCGACGGTCGCGGTGCAGGACATCAAGGATGTCGCCCTGCCTGCACTCCGTCACCGCGTCGTGCTGAACTTCGAGGGTGAGGCGGAAGGGCTTACGCCCGACCGCGTCGTCGAGAACATCGTCCAAACACTGCCCGAGCAAGCCACCGTCTCGAACTGAGTCGTCCGCGCCTCAAGCAGCCGGGAGCCGTGTCCGACCGCCGGGAGCCGGCGTGGCCTTCGGTCGCACGGGACGCGTTTCGACGACCAGTCTGCTGGGTGCGGGCTCCGGGACATGGAGTTGCGAGACCCAGAGCCCGTACTCATTGAACCGCACACCGAAGGCGCCGAAGTCCGCCTGCCAACCGGTGCCGTCGATGAGATACTGGAACTCGTGATCGCCCGGGTCGATGGCGATTCTCGCACCGAACCAGCCGCCCCCCTCTGATTCGAGCTCGATCGCGCCGCGCTCCCATCCCGTGAACGAACCGAGTAGCTGCACACGATCCGCGTCCCTTGCCAGGACACGGAACTCAACTCGTCCATCCGGCATCAGAGAGATCATGACACAAGCCTCCTCCAGTCGGTATCGTCCGGCGGTGTTGCGACCCGCGCGGCCGCGCCTTGACCCCATCGTCCGGAGACCGTTGCCCGTTGCGTGAATCTCACCGATCAGGCCTCAAAGCAACCGCGATCGTGTCCGTCGTGTGCGCAATCCTTGCGCCCATTGCGTTTGGGCAAGACCCCCCGCCAGATGCCTCGCCGGCCGTCGCGCCCGCTCAGATCAACACAAGCACGTTCGTGGCTCTTCCGGGCCTGCCGCTGCGGATCCCGCTATCGCGGCCTCCGGGGGGTTCAACCGGAAACTGGGTACCGCAACCCATTCAGGTCCGTCTGCTCGATCCCGACGGGGCAGGCCCGGCGCACGTACTCGTTTCGGAAATCATCGGAGTCACCAGCACGCCGGCTGACGACAGTCGGGGTAAAACGGATTGGCTCGCACCGCCCACTGCCTGGCGAGCCGTGCGTCCGGAGGATGTTTCCAGCGGCCGCGTAACCGGCCCGGTCTACTGGTCGCTCTTTGTGCGACTCCCCACCTCCTACGACGCCGCGGAGGCCCGCATGCCGCGGAACGGTCGGGATCGAGCGGTCGTGCTCGAAGTCGCGGGCGAGCGTTTTCCGGCCCGCCTCGCCGAGCAGCCCCGGCCGCTCCCAACAGGCAGAATAAAGCCGCTGGAAGCCTCCGCGCAGCGGTGGCGTGATTTTGGAGAACTGTTGAGCGCAGAGGCCGAGGACCCCGCCCGACGGTGGCGGGCCTCGCTCCTGTCCGATCGGTTCGGGTCCGGGCGACTCTTCGGCACCGGATCATTCGATGACTACCTCACGCAAGATGACCCCGTGCTGGCAGGACTCGGTCAGACCATTGAAGCTGAGGTCCGCGCAGCCGTGTCCGAACTCAGCGCGGACGACCCCCAACTGGCCGCAGAGCTGCTCGCCCGGCTCACGGCCGTGACCCGTGACCTCGATGGTCGCCTCCTACCAGCATGGCCCACCGACGGGGAAGCCGAAACCATCCTCATGCCGGCGTTGCTCTCGCGGTCGCTGACCGCCGAGGAGCGAGCGTCCAGGGTCCGTCAGTACCTCGACTCACGCCCGGCTTCGCGCTGTCTCGTCATCGACGACGCCGGTCAGTCGCTCGCGCTCCGGAACAACGAACGGTTCCGGGATAGCGGCGAGCAGTCGGAACAGGTCTTGGTCGTCCAAGGGGCGACCGCTCTGGCAACGGATGTCTCCGGCACAGCGCGTACTTTGACCTATGGGCCTCCCGGAGAGTTCGACGCGGAACTGCTCCAATTGCCCGCCTACGGGTCATCGACCTTTCGGTTCCAGCCGAGTGTCGTGCGTTCGATGGATCGAAGCAGCAGCCCTTCGACGGCGCCCGTTACAGCCGGAGCGATCGAACTCCGTGACGGAGATCGCGTCAGACGCCTTGAAGCGCGGGTGCTCCCGCTCGACGTGTCGCGCCCGGGCCTCCAGATCGGACCGGCGCTCCGCCCGTGGACGCTCGCGAGTTGGAACGCCGATGCCGTCGTCCCGGTCTCGCTGGACGAGCAGACGAGTGTCTTGATCTACCGCGACGACCGTGCGGGGCGATGGCGCATCATGGTGGAAGCCAGAACGAAGACCGACCAACCCGCCGCGCACTCGGTCGATCTTTACTTCGGGCCGTACGAGGGGTCGAGTCAGGTGATTACCATCTCCTCCGATTCGGCCGGGGTTGCCGTCTCGGAGGATCGCTGGTCGACGATCATTGATCTGCCCGAACAAGCGGCTCGGCGGGCCGAGTCGATCGGATTCATCGAATTCGGGTTTGTCCGTCGCCGGGGCGTCGGACGCGACGCCGCTGTCCACTCATCCTGGCCACGCCCGTGGTTCCCCGGCCAGGACGAGCCGGGCCGGTTCAGGATTGACCTGAGTTCTTGGAACGCTCGGTGAGATCACTCATCCGCGTCGCTGCGTCCCTCGAACATCTCTTCCGGCACGTAGACGACATGCCCGTCTCTGGTTTCGTGGATGAGGCCCAGTTCCTCCAACGCAATAAGCGCCGCCTTTTGCTCGGCTCTTTTCTTCGACGACGCCCATGAAGATTCAAAAAGGTGGTCGCCCAACTGCACCGCTATCTCGAACTTCTTCGCGTGGTCCGGGCCGGTCTCACTCTTGAGGATGTAGACGGGCTGGTGATTCAACCGCGCCTGGGCGTGCTGCTGAAGGACCGACTTGAAGTTCTGCTGGTGCCCGGAGACCGCGGCCTCCTCAATGTGCGGCTCGATATACGTCAGGATGAAGCGCTTTGCCGCCTCGATGCCGCCGTCAAGCAGGATCGCCCCGATCACCGACTCGAAGACCGCCGCCGCGAGCGAGGAGGGCAGGCTATCGCGGGCTTGCATGCCCTTTCCGAGACTAAGCATCCGGTCGAGCCCGAGCGATCTGGCGATGCGGGCACACAGCTGGCGTGAGACGACCGCCGACTTGATCTTCGTCAGTTCTCCCTCGAGCAGATCCTCGAATTGGCGATAGAGTTCCTCGCAAACGACATAGCCGAGCACCGCATCGCCGAGAAACTCGAGGCGTTCATTAGACTCCAGCCGGTCGTCTGCGATCGACGCGTGCGTCAGTGCGCGTTCGAGCAGCGAGGGATCGGAAAACGAATAACCCAGCACAGACTCGATTTTATTGACTGACTCGTCGCTCAGTGCCACGTTGCACACCTGATGCGCAACCCCGTCAGGTCGGTCGGGATCGCATGCGATACGACGCCGGCGCCCAACGGGCTCTGGCAGTCGGTGATTCGCAGACGCGTGGGCCAAACCGCCGTCCGAGGGGACGGCACCTTCGCTCGCCGCGGCTGAAAGATGGCGGGCCGCTCCCGACACCTCGACCAGCGTACACCCAAATCGTTGCTTGGGCATCAAAAATCGCGATCTCAAGCCAATCCGGTTGCAGATTCGAGAGGGCCTGCTACACTCTCCGACCCGGCAGACCCCCCACGGGCGGTCTGTCTCATTCGCGATTTCGACCTTGGATCGGGCTCGGCCCGGAAGACCGTGTGAGGATTACACCATGCATTACCCACGCCGAGTGAGCCGGATCAAGCGGAAGCGCGCCATCGGATTCCGTGCTCGGATGCGCACCAAGAACGGGCGCAAGATGATGAATCGCAAGCGACGCCTCGGTCGCTCGCTGAATGTCGCCGACAAGTAAAGAGGCGACACCGTCCGAATGCCTTCCAACCAGCCCCGCGGGCTGGTTTTTTCATGCCCCGATCCCGATGCGCCGTGCTGGTTATCATGCCCGCCGACGAAGCCCACCTCAATCACCCGGCACCAGGAAGCAGCATGAAGATCCACGAATATCAGGCCCGCGACATCCTCTCAAACGCCGGCGTTCCGGTCCCGGCTGGCACCGTGATCGAAAACGTCGAGAACGCCGCGAGCACGTACAAGCAGGTCTCCAAGGAAGCCGGCACCGACCTGGTTGTGGTCAAGGCTCAGGTGTTCGCCGGTGGACGAGGCAAAGCCGGATTTGTGAAGCTCGTCCGCTCGCCTGAAGCCGCCGAGGAAGCCGCCCGCTTCATGTTCTCCAACAAGATGGTCAACCAGCAGACCGGCCCGGACGGCGTCGAATGCAAGAAGATTCTGATGGCCGCCGGCGTGGACATCGAGAAAGAGTTCTACCTCTCGATCACCACCGACCGCGCCACGCGCCGGAACATCCTGATTGCTTCCGCCGAGGGCGGCACCGAGATCGAAGTGGTCGCCGAGAGCAACCCCGACGCGATCATCAAGGAACCGATCCATCCCCTGATGGGCCTGCAGCCGCATCAGGCGAGGCGCCTCGCGTACCGGCTGGGCTTCAAAGGCAAACAGGTCAGTCAGGCGGTCAAGATCATGATCGCGCTCGATACCGTATTCCGCGAAAAGGACTGCGAACTCGCCGAGATCAACCCACTGATCGTCACCCCCGCTTCTCAGGACCATCCCGACGGCCAAGTCCTCGCGATCGACGCCAAGTTCGGCTTCGACGGCAACGCCCTGTTTCGCCACAAGGACATCGCGGCTCTCCACGACCCCTCAGAGGACAACGCCAACGAACTCAAGGCCCAGAAGTTCGGCCTGTCCTACATCCAACTCGACGGCAACATCGGCTGCCTCGTGAACGGTGCGGGCCTCGCGATGTCCACCATGGACATCATCAAGCACCACGGTGGGGAGCCCGCCAACTTCCTCGATGTCGGCGGCGGCGCTTCCGAAGAAGCCGTCACCGAGGCCTTCAAAATCATCCTCGACGACGAGGGCGTCGAGGGCGTGCTCGTGAACATCTTCGGCGGCATCATGCGCTGCGACGTCATCGCTCAGGCCGTGGTGAACGCCGCCAAGCAGGTGGGCTTTAATGTCCCGCTTGTTGTCCGCCTTGAGGGGACGAATGTCGAAGAAGGCCGCAAGATCCTTCAGGACGCCCAATCGGAGATCCCCACGATGCAGGCGGCTGACGACCTCGGTGACGCCGCCCAGAAGGTCTGCGGGGCGGTCGCTGGCGCGTGAGGTCTGGCGAGCGGCCAACAGCCTAAACTCCCGGCATGGTACGCCTGCTTTGTTTCTGCCTGTTCGTCTGCCTGCTCGCTCCGATAGGGGTGGCGGGCTCGGCTGCGCCGATCGATCTTCGCCCCACGTTCACGGACGGCGGCGAGCGACGGTTCCGAGTGGAGAGCGAGAGCGTCATCACGCGCGCTGTCCCCGCGCTCGATGAGCGGATCAGCCAGACGACACGACTCACCTACTTCCTCACGCGACAGATCTCCATAGACGCAGATGGCAATCCGTCTGCGAAGTTGAGATTCGACCGGATCCGCTTCAAGACTCAGGCTCCAAACCTGCTCGGCGAATTGGAAGATGTCGAGTACGACACCGGTCTCTGGAATCCAGAGACCGAGCAGGTTCAGGGCCGCGCGATTCTTGGCAGGGGCGAATTCATCGCGAACCAGTACGCAACGATCCTCGACCCGCTCATCGGCAAAGCGATCACGCTCGAGCTCTCGAAACTCGGATCGATCGAATCGGTTCGTATTCCATCGGAAGTCGGTGATGCCGACCTTATCAGTGTGGAAATGGTCCGCGATCGCTTCCTGCCCCTCGTTCAGATTTGTCCGGAACGAGAACCGGTGGAAATCGGCTCAACCTGGAAGCAGACCAGCGAGCAGGACTCCGGGCTGGGATTCGATGTCGTATCCGTCACGAGTTGGACACTCGAGGGTGCGTCGGCGGACCGTGCAACGATCGAGGTTCGGAACGATTTTTCCACCGGCGAGGTTCGCCGCGACACGGGCATTTCGCTCCGCGAATCATCCGGCAGCGGAACCGCGGTCTGGAATACGACCGAGGGTGTCCTTGAGAGCCTGGAATCGCGCCAGGCCATTCGGATGGCGGGCAGCCCTCCTGAACTCCGCGGCGGCGAACTCGAGCTGGTCGTGCGCTCCCGAGTACAGATCGATCGAGTCGAAGAGGCTTGGACGAGCGAGCCCCGCCCCGAGGCCCCCGCGAAGGAATCGACGCCGGCCGAGGAACCCGCCGACGCCTGAAGCGTCCCACAGGATCTTCCAACAATCGCCACTATGGTCACGGAGGCCCAATGACGCGTGTTCAGAGTTACATTTTCTGCTTGCTCCTCGTTGTCGCCTGCGTTCTGGGCCTCGGCCCCTCAAGCGCGGCTGATGCGTCGCCGCCGAACAGCATCGATCTCTCGCTCAAACTCGACAGCGAAAAGAATCACCGGTTCGAGTACTCGATCGAGTCAATGCAGACGATGAGCGCGTTCGGCCAGGATCAGACTTCGAAGGCCGCGATGAGCGCAGCCATCGATCTCGTCCGCCTGCCCGCTGAGTTATCCGATGGCGAGATCGCCGTCGGGCTGACCTACGCGCACCTTGCCATTTCAATTGACGGCGGGCAGGTCCCCGGAAACTTCGATTCACGAGACCCCGTGACTGCGGATCAGGGCAATCTCTACGCTCAAATCTGTCGGCCACTCGTCGGCAAGCAGTTCCGGCTGATCGTTGACCAGCGAGGGACGATCGAGCGAGTCGAGGGTTTGGAAGCGCTCGCCCCCGATGGTCTTGCAGGGGTGCTCTTCGAACAACTCTTCGGCCCCGAAGCGACCAAGGCGATGTTCCAGCCGCTGCTCCGCGTGCTCGATGACGGTCCAACGACCCGATCCATCGGCGAGGCGTGGCAGGTCAACCACCCCGCAGTCTCTTCCCTCGGCGTTCCGGAAAGCTCCGTGGAGTTCCGCCTGCTTGAGGTCCAGCCAAGGAGCGAGACCGCGGTCCTGAGCCTCTCCGGCAAACCCGAGGCCGAACTGCCCGGCGACGCCGCCGTCCTTCCGAACGTGGAGACGCGCGAATCCAAGCTTACCGGCCGTCTCCGCTGGAACGGTCAATTGGGCATCCTCGAGTCGCTCGAGTCTGAGTCGGTGACGGAAATGGTCTCGGAGGCCCAAGGCATCTCGATTACCGTGAACTCGATTTCCACGACCAGCGTCAAGCGCGTCAACCGGTAGTAGCGGACCTGCTGGCTTCTGCAATGGGTGTAAGCACGCGCTCCGCATGGGACTTCGAAAGGTAGCGGGGACCAAACACCAGCGTCCCGACCGCCACGAGGTCCGCGCCGGCGTTGCGGTACGCGATCGCGTCTACCGGACCCCTCACCCCCCCGCCCCCGATGATTCGCAGGTCGTCGACGCCTCGCTCCTGTGCAGTCCGCCGGATCTCACCCACGACCCGAAGCGAAATCGGGAGCAGCGGACGCCCGGACATCCCCCCGGCCGGGACCGGCAGGGTGTTGCAGCAATGGAGCCACCGAACGCCCGCCTCGAGCGCGTTATCAACGATCTGCTCGTACCGCACCGGTGGCACTTTCACGATCACCGGCAGCCCGGTCTCCGTAGCGCGACGGAAAAGGTCCGGCGGCCACGACATCTCACCCACATTAGGACAGGAGATATTGAGTTCCAGTCCCATCGGGCCGATCTCGGAAGCCCGATCGAGCAACACCCACCAGTCCTCGGGCGAGAAACCGTGGATCGAGAGCAGCTTGTCCTCCGCCCGAACCTTGCCCGATTTCACGGCTCGCCTGAGGTGGTCGATGCCGGGATTTCGCAGACCGATCTTGTTCACCCAGGCCCCCAGACGGGGGTAGTAGCGGACGGTCCGGATGATTCGCCAGAGCCTGCCCGCTCGCGCGGCGGCGGTGTAGGTGCCCAGAGTGGCGGTCGCGCATCGAGGTTGAATGTAATTCCCGAACGGCGCGGAGATGACCAGCGGCTTGAGGGCGTCCATGGAGCGGAGTGTAGCCGGGACGGAATCGAACACGCGCCCTTGGCCCCGCCAGGCGCGGGTAAGAGTTGCGTGAGAAGGCCGCCCTCTGGCGGCACGAAGCCGGCCATTGCGCTCAGGTCTTGTAAATCCGGCCTCCCCCCTCTGGACAGTTCGCGTCAGGAACCTACTGTTCTTCACAATGTGAGCGCCGGGCTCGTCCGGCCAACAGCGGGAGACCCGACCGATGGAACGCCCTTGCGTGCTGATTGTTGAAGACGAGACG
>Ga0070727_10002887_pt1 | contig 16075 bp, 12 predicted proteins | sample tdAd472_FD_66722 | JGI IMG/M metagenome (GOLD analysis project Ga0070727, IMG submission 66722) | Marine sediment microbial communities from the Atlantic coast under amendment with organic carbon and nitrate - tdAd47.2 | ecosystem: Environmental > Aquatic > Marine > Coastal > Sediment | place...
CGCTGGCGAGCCCGCGGCGCACGTCTTCGGCGCCGTACTTCTCGACCACCGCGGTCCCCGCGTAGTGCATGGTCGTGACCATGGCCGTGGAGCCGCACTCCTGCGCGAGGCGCTCGATCACGCGCACCGCCGCCGCTGGGCCGAGGCCCATGCCCCCGACCTCCTCGGCGCTGATCAGGCCCAGCAACCCGGCCTTGGCCAGGGCGTCCACCGACTCGCGGGGGAAGCGTCCGTCTGCGTCGACGCTCGCCGCGTGCTCGGCCACGACGCCGGCTGCGATCGCTTCGATGGTCTCCAGGTAGCTCATATCTGTCCTCATGCTGCGGGGGTGTAGGGGTGGGATTCCGAGCCGGACTCCATGACCCAAGACACGCGCGCGCTGCTGAGGCAGCTACCCAAGGCAGGTGTGACGCTCGCGACCGCGGGTCTGGAACCCGCGCGCTCAGCCGTATGCGCTGCGAACCATCAGCACTGCAGGGCGACTCGTCACCCAGGGAGCGTAGCGTGGCCCGCCGCGGCAGGCAATGCCGCCCCGTCGGTCACCCGAGCGCGACCCTGCCAGGCGCGCTACTTGAAGCGGAGCAGCGCCGCGGCGCCGCCCAGCTCGCGTAGCTTGGCCTGCTCGTAGGCGACGTGCTCGACGCTCGCCCCCGAGACGATCGCCAGCTCCACGGCCTGGTCGATCACGTCCGGAACGCGGTGCGCCAGCTCCCTGCAGGCCGGGCACTCGAGGGCGCCCGTGCTCGGGGGCTGCTCCCAGAGGAGGTTGCAGCCGGGGCACTGACACCCGGGCATGCCCTCGCCGTCGGGCACGATCAGCGTGTCGACCTGGCCGAAGTAGAGCGAGCGCAGGGTCTCGTCCAGCCCTGCCGTGGCGAGCCCGGTGGCGCCGAGCTGGTCCTGCACGGTCTGCAGCAGCTCCGCCTCCTTCTCCTGCTCGACCCGAGCCTCGATGGCGGCGATCCGCTCGTTGGCGTCCTTCGGGCTCAGGCTCAAGGGCAGGGCTTCCCGCGCCACGACCCGTGGCTTGAGGTAGCTGTGCAGGCGCGCCTCGAGCTTGGGGATCACCTGCTCGTTTCCGCCGAGGATCAAGCGGTCGTAGGGCCTCACCTTGTGCCGACGGAACACGCGATCGGCCACCTCGGCCAGGTGCTGGTGGAGCACGTAGTCCGCGTGGTTGCGCCGGCGCAGCGCTTCGAGGCCCTGGTAGTTGCCCGGCCGGGTCCGGGTCGCGGTCCGCTGCGGACCTCCCGAGGGGGCGCCACGGTGACGCTCGTGCTCGCTCTCGAGCTCCTCCCAGCCACTGACCTCGCCCAGGTAGGACTCGAACAGGATCGCGCGCTTCTCGTCGCAGAGGACCACCCCGTAGCGCTCGTACTGGTCGAGGACGCTGCTGAGAGGTGACGCGTAGGGGCTGCGATCGACGATCAGTCGGTCGGGGAGGTCAACGGGAACCCGGATCGCCTCGACGCCGCCGTCGCGGGTGAACAGCGCGTGGCAGCCGCGACCCTGGGTGGGCATCCCGCTCAGCAACCCCTCGCCCTGACTCTGGACCCGCTGCAGCAGGGCTCGCGCCTGGGTTTTGTGCTCGGTCCCCCAGTCCGGGTCGGCCTCGATGGCCTGCTCCGCCTCGCGCACGAGGTTCTTCAGCGTGCCGCGACGATCTCCAGGTTCTCCCCAGGCCCTGAGGTAGAGACTGACTACAGGGTCCTGGCCACCCCGGGCGGCGAGCAGGCTGGCGATCCGGTCACGGTCGAGCGCGGGTTCCGTCATGAGACCTCCTGGTTATGGGCACCGTCTTACCAGACCGGGAAACCGAGTGGCCGGGATTCGTTCAATCCCCGACGGTGCCTCCGTCCTCGCGCCACACGCAGATCACGGCCGGGCGCGGTGGGCGCGCCTCGTCGTAGTCCGGGAAGCGCGAGCTGGGCGCGTCGACGCTGCTGCCCTCGCCAGGGTGCTGGATCGAGCAAAACAGGCTCGTGTCCCCGGGCGCGAGCCAGGGCCCCGTGACCTCGGCCCCCTGGACGGCGCTGAGGATCTGCCGCACCTGGCCCTTCTCAGCCCCCTGGGTCTCGACCACGAACAGCCCGTCGTTCTTCTGGATCGTCTTCGGCTGCCCGTCGGTGGAGACCCACAGCCGGCCCTTGCCGTCGAAGGCCAGGTTGTCGGGGCAGCTCAGCCAGGTCGGGCTGCCCTCGCCGTAGCGTCCACCGTGCTCCTCCGGGCTCCCGCCCAGCAGCAGGTGCTCCCAACGGAAGTCGGTCGAGGTGCGGTCCTCGCCCTCGTCGATCTCCACGATCTGCCCGTGGTAGTTCTTCACCCGCGGGTTGACCGCGTCGGCCTCGGTTCGCTTGCTGTTGTTGGTCAGCGCGACGTAGACCTTGCCGTCGACCGGGCTGACCTCCACGTCCTCGGGCCGGTCCATGGGCGTCGCCCCCAACGCGTCGGCCGCCGAGCGCGCGGCGATCAGGACGTCGGCCTGGCTGCTGAAGCCGTGCTCGGCGGTGAGCTCGGCCTCGCCATGGACGAGGGGCAACCACTCCCCGGTGCCGTCGTCGGCGAAGCGCGCCACGTAGAGCGTACCGGCGTCGAGGAGGTCGAGGTTCTTGGTGCGATCCTCGGCGTCGTAGGTGCCCTCGCTGACATACTTGTAGAGGTACTCGAAGCGCGCGTCGTCCCCGGAGTAGACGACCACCCGTCCGTCCTCGGCGACGGTGATCCCGGCCGACTCGTGCATGATCCGCCCCAACGCGGTGCGCTTCTTGGGCCGCGAGCTGGGGTCGTAGGGGTCGAGCTCGACGATCCAGCCGAAGCGGTGCGGCTCGTGGGGCTCCTGAGTGAGGTCGAAGCGCGCGAGCCGCTTGGGGCCCCACGTTTGGAGGGCGCCGGTCCGGTAGCGGGTGTTCCAGGGGCCGATCCGCGGGTCGCTGCCCTCGGGCAGCTCCCCGGCGAAGTACATGTCGAAGTTCTCCTCGCAGCTGAGGACGGTCCCCCAGGGGGTGACGTTCCCCGAGCAGTTGGCGAGGGTCCCGAGGACCGTCGTCCCCTTGGGGTCGGCGTTCGTGCGGAGCAAGGGGTGTCCGGCCGCAGGCCCGCGGATCTCGAAGGGGGTCTCTCCGGTGATCCGTCGGTTGTGCTCCCCGTCCGTCGCCACCCAGCCGCCGTCCTTGGCCCGGCTGACCTCGAGCACCGAGAGCCCGTGGGCCGCGAGCTCGGTCTGGAGCCGGGCCGCGGTCGCGTGCTCGAAGCTGCGGTCGTAGCCGGAGAACATCAGCTCTGGCGAGCTGTATTCGTGGTTCACCACCAGCAGCCCGCGCTGCGGGTCCTCGGCGCCCAGCGGCAACGGGAGGAAACCGACGAAGTCGCAGTTGAAGCCGAACTGCTGGGCCTGGGTCTCGGCGGTCTGGGCCGCGAAGTCGATCTCGGAGGCGCCGGGGAGCACCGGGTCGCCCCAGGCCTTGATTACGCGCCAGGCATAGCCCTCGGGGACTTCGATCCGGTCGCCGGTCCCGTGCGTCAGCGACGGCGCGCCCCCGTCCTCACGGGGCCAGGCGAACACCGGGCGATACCAGGCCAGGGTCAGCGCCCCGGCAACGCCGGCTTGCAGGGCGCGGCGGCGAGTCAGCATGCGCTGGGCGATCTCGGAGAGCGGCTCGGAGTGTGGCTCGGTCACGGGTCCTCCTCTTCCAGGGGCCTCAGCGTGCGTTGTACGCCGACGGGAACCACAAGGCGACCCTGAGCGGGTCCTCGCTTCACTGGAAGTTTACGCCAGCGGGATCAGGGGCGGAGGAACAGGATCGCCGAGTGCACGGGCCGCACCTCCTGCGCTTGAGAGTCAGGCCCCACGACGCCGGTGCTGGGGAGGTCGACCACCTGGCCCTCGATCACCATCCGCTTGCTGCTCCCCCCGTCGAGGTTCATCGCGCGCTCGCAGCCCAGGGCCGCGAGCAGCCGTGCGGTGTCCCGCAAGGTCAACCCCGGCGCACGCTCGGCGTTGCGCCCGTCCACGGCCACCGCCACCAGCTCCCCGTCAGCGGTCAGCCCCACCCCCATCCGGGGGAGCAGGTTGCGGTCGTAGGTCTCGTCCTGGGAAAAGGTGAGTGGAGGGGCGCTGCCCGCAAAGTCCTCCCGTCCCAGGTCGAGGGCGTCGGGGCCCAGGAGCAGCGGCCCCCCAGCCATCGCCGCGCGCGGCGGGGTCCGCGGCAATCGGTAGCGCACCCGGTCCCCGGCCACGATCGGCGCCCCTCGAGGGAGCAGCAGCACGAACCCGGCCAGGGGCACGGCGAGGGGCCTCTCCGAGACCGCCAACACCCGGTCTCCCACGATCGCCAGCGCCCGCCCGCCCGCGGGGTCGGCGCTGCGGGCCTGTGCGCGGTGGACCACCCGGGCGTCGCGCCCGACCTCGACCGCGGTCGCCCCGATCCGGACCTCGACCCCATGCATGCCCACGCGCTCGATCTCGAGGCTCCCCGCGTGGCACTGGAGCAGCGTCGCTCGCTGGTAGACCGGCGGCCCCGCCAGCTGACCCTCGGTCACGAGGAACCCCACGGGATCGGTGCGCCGGCTGGGCGCCTCGATATCGGGCTCGGAGTAGAGGAAGTAGCCCCCGGAGATCGCCGCCGGCGCGCCGTGCGTCCGGGCCAGGGCGGCCAGGTCGCCGCCCCCTTCCCGCGCGTCGAGGGTCTTGAGGTGGGGATCGCGCGCGCGGAGCACGTTGACGTGGATCGGCCCCCGGCGGCTGACGCCCTCCATCAACCCGTGCTGCAGCCCGGGGGCGAAGCAGCGCAGCTCGAGCTCGCCCACCAGCTCCTCGAGGGTCGGGGCGTCCTCCCGGCGGTGCTGGAGCACCGCCGCCTGGCTCCACACGTAGTCGACCAGGGCCCGGATCCTGAGCGCGTGGGGCGGCGGCGCGTCGAGGACCTGGGCTGCGCGGCGGTGGAGCATCACCTCCAACAGCCGGGCTTCGCCCTCGCTCCTCCCCGCCAGCAGCTGGGCTACCCCGCGGAAGCGACGCGCGAACAGCCCCGCCTGGTGCGCGTCGACCTCGCCCCCCAGCACGGCCTCGATCCGCGCCAGGGCCGCCTCGGTTCCTAGCGGCGCGTCCAGGGCCGCGGGCCCCGGCGCGTCCTCGCCCCCGAAGGCCCGCAACACCTCCCCCAGCTCGGGGTCGAACCCCGAACTGGCGATCCGTTCACGGCATGCGTCGAGCCAGGTCACTCCGTCAGTCTGCCAGGGTGGGCGCCGGCCGTCGAACGCCGCAGAGAACCTTGACGACCGGCCCTCGGACCGCGCCTTCGCTATGCTCGACCTATGGGCGAGCCCGACGACGACCCGACGCCCCTCACCGAGGACCTGGACCCGCAGGAGACCGCGGAGCTGCACTTTGGTCGTCGCCACAACCCGCGCAAGTCGACGGTCAAGTCCAAGCGCCAGCCACCCGAGTGGCGCCCACGGGAGGTCGCCGGCTACGAGATCCTCGACGAGCTCGGACGCGGGGGCATGGCCCGGGTGTTCCGCGCGCGCCACCCCGACGGCGGGCACGAGGTCGCGCTGAAGGTGCTGCACGGCAAGGGGCCGCCCTCGGTGGAGGCCAAGCTCCGCTTCCAGCGTGAGATCAACGCAGCCCTCCGGCTCAAGCACCCCAACATCGTGCGCACCCTCGAGGGCGGGATCGAAGACGACGATGCGTTCCTCGTGATGGACATCGTCCACGGCGAATCGCTGAAGACCCGGCTCGAGCGCGGGCCCTATCAGCCCCGGCGCGCGGTGGAGCTGGCGGAGACCCTCGCCCGGGCGCTGGCCTTCGCCCACCGCAAGGGCGTCGTCCACCGCGACGTGAAGCCCGCCAACGTGCTCCTCGACGCAGACGGCCAGCCGCACCTGGTCGACTTCGGCCTCGCCAAGCACCTGCACGCCGCCAGCGACCTCACCGCCACCGGGCTCGTCGTCGGGACGCCGACCTACATGGCGCCAGAGCAGGCTGCCGGGCGGGCGGAGGTCGGACCCGCGGCCGACCTCTACGCCCTCGGCGCGACCCTCTACGAAATGCTCACCGGCTCGCCGCCCTTCGACGGCGAGCGCACGCTGAAGATCCTCGTCGACGTGATCCACGAGGACCCCAAGCCGCCGTCGGACCTCTGCCCCGAGCTCGACCCGGCCCTCGACGCGGTGGTGCTCACCGCCCTCGCCAAGCAGCCCAGCGACCGCTACCCCAGCTGCGAGAGCTTCGCCGCCGACCTCCGCCGGCACCTCGACGACATGCCCGTGGTCGCCACGCACCCCTGCCGCACGGCCAAGGTCCAGCGCTCGATCCGCAGCACCGATTCGGGGCTGTTCGTCAGCGACCCGAGCACCTTCCTCGGTGGCTACGACCCCGCCTACGTCGACCACGCCGAGCAGCTGCTGGTGCGCTTCTCCAGCCTGCTGCGCGAGATCTCGATCTCCATCGTCGACGACGGGCACATCGACGCAGCCGAGACCGCCAAGATCCGCGCCGAGTGGGAGCGCCTCAAGGCCTACACCGAGAACTTCGTCGGCAGCTGCGAGGAAGGCGCCTTCGGCTGCGTCGAGGAGGGCGACGAGCAGCCTGGGGAGGCCTAGTCCGCAGAGCAGGCGACCTCTCGCGCTAGGCCGTCCGGTCCGTCCTGGCCTTGCTGAGGGCGACGACGACCCGGGAAACTCGAGCCTCAACGAAGTCCTTGGGGTACGCAAGCAGGCTCCAAAGACAGAACAGCGACAGCACGACCGTCGGCAGGCCCAGCACCAGGAACAGCACGCTGATCGCGCGCTCGAAGGCTGTCCCCTTGACCTCGTAGCGCACCCTGCAGCCCTCGCCCACGCGCTCGATCCAGACCCGCCCCACCAGGAGCGCCGGCCTGCCGTGGCGAAACGAGAACCCCCAGTCCCCGGTGTCTTCAACGGTGGAGCCCCTGCGGAGGAAGGCCAAGCGGAGCCCGGTCAAGACAAGGGCTGGGTCGAGCTCCCCCATCGCGACCCAACCCGGGCCGCGCACTCGTTGGCGCGGTTGTCGGCCGGCTTCGCGCCGCGAGCGCGCCTCACCAGCGGTTCCCGTCGCGTGCGCCCCACAGGCCGCGCAGCCGCCGTGTTCGCACCAGCACTCGGCGTGCGACCAACCCATGCACGCCGAGCAGCCCTGTTTCTCGTCTTCGGGGCCAATGTCGTCCGTGCAGTAGGGGCAGCGCGGGCGCTGAACCTGAACCTGAGGTGCCTGACGCTCCACCGCTTTCAGCCCGTCGAGGGTGAACCGGAGCGTCTCAGCTCCACTGCTCGCGGGGGATCTTGGAGCGGATCTTGCCCACGCTGCAGGCCTTGGCCGCGGGGGAGTCCTTCATCGGCAGGGTGTAGCGGCGCTCGCCGTCGAAGGCTGCCAGCGCGTTGCCGACGGCGCCGGCGGTGGGAACGAGGCCGATCTCGCCCACGCCCTTGGCCCCGCAAGGGCCCTCGGGCTCGTGCTCCTCGACCAGGATCACGTCGACCTGAGGCATGTCACGCGCGCGGAGCACGCCGATGTCCCGCAGCTTGAAGGTCACGGGCATGCCGTCGGCGCAAGGCAGCTCCTCGGTGAGGGCGTAGCCCAGGCCCATGTGGATCGAGCCCTCGATCTGGCCGGTGCAGAGGTCGGGGTTCACCGCGCGCCCCACGTCGTGGGCCGCGACGAAGCGCTCGACCTTGCCCTCGTCGTCGAGGATGCACACCTGGGTCGCGTAGCCGAAGGTGGTGTGGGTCTTCACCTTGGCCACCGGGTCGCCGAGCTTGGTCGTGTCGTCGACGAGCACGTCGCCCTTGTAGACCTTGCCCACCAGGTCGCCGAGGGTCTGGCCCTGGTTCAGGTCGGCCTTCAGCTGCTCGGCGGCGGCGAGCACCGAGCGCCCGCCGAAGAGGGTCGCCCGCGAGCCGGTGGTCTGGCCGACCCCCAGGGCGTAGGTCGCGTCGACCTTGGGCCGGAACACCTCCGCCGGGAGGCCGGTGGCCTCGACCGCGAACTGGATCAGGACCGTGAGCAGGCCCTGCCCCATTTCGGTGTAGCCGTTGTAGATCGAGACCGTGCCGTCCGCCTCGACCACCAGCCGGGCCTTGCCCCACTCCTTGGCCCCGTTGCCGAGCCCGGTGTTCTTCAGCCCGCAGGCGATCCCCACCGCCTTGCCGGCGGCCTTGGCCTCGGCCCAGATGTCCTTGACCGCCTCGAGGGTCTGCTTGATCCCGACCGCCTTGTCGAGGACCTGCCCGGTGCTGTAGGTGTCGCCGACCTCGAGGGCGTTGAGGTAGCGGAACTCCCAGCCGTCCATTCCGAGCTTGTCGGCGAGCATCTGGTAGGCGCTCTCGATGCCGAAGTGGGCCTGGTTCGCGCCGAAGCCGCGCATCGCGCCGCAGGGCGGGTTGTTGGTGTAGACCGCGACCGCGTCGATGTCCACGTTGTCGACCTTGTAGGGCCCGCAGGCGTGGCCCGCGGCGCGCTCGAGCACCTTGCCGCCGACGCTGGCGTAGGCGCCCGTGTCGCCGAACATCCGCGCGTAGACCCCGGTGATCCTGCCCGATTCGTCGCAGCCGACCTTGTAGCGCATCTCGATCGGGTGCCGCTTGGGGTGCATCCGGATCGACTGCTCGCGGGTCAGCGTGAGCTTGAACGGGCGCTGGGTGAGCAGCGCCATCAGCGCGGTCTGCGACTGGATCGACATGTCCTCCTTGCCGCCGAACGCTCCACCGCAGGGGAAGAGCTCGACGAAGATCTTCTCCTCGGGGATCCCGAGGAAGCGCGCCGACTGCCGCCGGTCGTCGAAGATCCCCTGGCCCTGGGTCGCGAGGTAGATCGAGCCGTCCTCGCGAGGCTCGGCCAGCGCGCTCTCGGGCTCGAGGAACAGGTGCTCGATCCGCTGGGTGTACCAGGTGCCCTCGACCACGTGGGCGCTGTTGGCCAACGCCGCCTCCGCATCGCCGCGCTTGATCACCGAGCGCGAGAGCACGTTGTCGGCGCGGTTGGGGTTCACCGTCGGCGCGCCCTCGGCCAGCCCTGCGTGGGCGCTGAGCACCGCGGGCAGCACCTCGTATTCGACCTCGATCAGCGCGGCGGCCTTGCGCGCGGTGAGATCGTCTTCGGCGGCGACCACCGCCAGCACGTCGCCGACGCAGCGCACCTCCTCGCCCACGGCGACGAGGCCGGGCCAGTCGTTGTAGATCAGGCCGTTGTAGCGCTCGCCGGGCACGTCGGCGGCGGTGGCCACCTTGACGACGCCCTCGAGGGCCTCGGCCTTGGAGGTGTCGATCGCCAGGACCTTGGCTCGCGCGTGGTCCGAGAGCTTGACCGCGCCGTGAAGCAGGTTCGGCCGGGTGAGGTCGTCGACGTAGGGGCGGTCACCCATCGCCATCTTCAGCCCGCGGTAGCGGCGCAGGGGCTGACCAACCGCGCCCGCCTCACAGGGCTCCGGGATCTCCTCGCCGCGCTTGGCCTTGGCCATCAGCTCGACGGCGTCGATCACCTTCACGTAGCCCGTGCAGCGACAGAGGTTGACGTCGATGGCGGTCGCGATCTCGTCGCGGGTCGGGTTCGGGTTCTCGTCGATCAGGTGTTTGGCGCGGAGCAGGATCCCGGGAATGCAGAACCCACACTGCAGGCCCGCCGCCGCCACGAAGGCGCGCGAGTAGAGGTCCCGCTCCTCCTGGCTCACACCCTCGAGGGTCAGGATCTCCTTGCCCTGGGCCTTCTTCGCCGGCATGGCGCAGGTGACCTTCGGGTTGCCCCCCACGATCGCCAGGCAGCAGCCGCACTGACCCTGCGGCTCGCAGCCGTTCTTGGTCGAGACGATCCCGCACTGATTGCGCAGCGCGTGAAGGAGGGACTCCTTCTCCTGCGCTTCGACGCTGGTGGGGTTGCCGTTGAGGGTGAACTCGACCTTCATGGGGGGCGCTCCTGAGGGGGCTCGTGAGCCGGGATCTTAAGGGCGCGACGTAAGCGTTCGCAAGCAAACGCGTTGTGGCGACATGTCCCATGAACCACGGCAGCCATTGGTGTAACCTGTGCGCCCGGAGGAAGCATGAGCAAAGCCCCGATTTCGGTCGGCAGCTCGCTGCCACGCGTCGATGGCGCAGCCAAGGTCACCGGCGCCGCGCGCTACGTCGACGACCTGCAGCCAGCGAACCTGCTCTTCGGGCGTACGGTCCGCAGCCCCTACCCCCACGCACGGCTGAAGGCGATCGTGCGCGACCCAGCGTTCGACTGGGACGGCGTGACGGTGGTCACCGCCGAGGACGTTCCCGGCGAGAACGTGGTCGCGCTGATCCTCGACGATCAGCCCGCGCTGGTCCCCGTGGGCGGCACCATCCGTCACCCGGAGGAGGCCGTGGCGCTGGTCGCCGCCGAGTCCAAGGAGCGCGCCGAGGCCGCGCGCAAGGCGATCACCCTCGAGGTCGAGGAGCTGCCGGGGGTGTTCGGCATCCAGGAGAGCATCGACAAGCAGGTCCTGCTCCACGGCGACGACAACGTGTTCAAGCGCTACGAGATCCACTGCGGCGACGTGGACGAGGCGCTGAAGAGCTGCGACCACGTGATCGAGCACACCTACGTCACCGGCGCTCAGGAGCAGATGTACATCGAGCCCCAGGGCATGCTCGCCGAGTGGCTCGACAACGGCGCCTGCCGGATCACGGGCTCCCTGCAGTGCCCCTACTACGTCCACAAGGCGCTCGTGCGCCTGCTGGGGCTGCCGCCCGAGTTGGTGATCATCACCCAGGCCGTCACCGGCGGCGGGTTCGGGGGCAAGGAGGAGTATCCCTCGATGATCGCCAGCCACGCCGCGCTGCTCGCCAAACAGGCCGGGCGCCCGGTCAAGCTCGTCTACGAGCGCGACGAAGACGTGGCCGCGACTACCAAGCGCCACCCGGCGCGCACGATCCACAAGCTGGGCTTCAACGAGGACGGCGCGCTGGTCGCCGCCGACGTGGACGTGGCCATCGACGGCGGCGCCTACGCCACCCTCTCCCAGGTCGTGCTCTCGCGGGCGGTGCTCCACGCCGCGGGCCCCTACCGGATCCCCAACGTGCGGATCGTGGGCCGGGCGATGGCCACCAACCACCCGCCCCACGGGGCCTACCGCGGCTTCGGCGCGCCGCAGACGACCTTCCCCTACGAGCGCCAGGTGGCCAAGGCTTGCCGCATCCTCGGGCGCGACCCCATCGAGCTCCGCCGGCAGAACATGTTCCGCCTCGGCGACACCACCGCCACCGGGCAGAAGCTCGAGGCCAGCGTCGGCAGCGCCGAGGTCCTTGACGCCGTCGAGCAGCAGCTGAAGCAGCCGGCGCCGGGGCGCAAGGCGACGGGCTCGGTCAAGCGCGGCCGGGGGCTGGCGTTCTTCTTCCACGGCTCGGGCTTCACCGGGAGCGGCGAGGCCCACCTCAAGGGCCGCGCCACCGTGGCCACCACCCCCGAGGGCCGCTTCGAGGTCCGCTCCAGCTCGACGGACATTGGCCAGGGCGCGACCACGATCTTCGTGCAGATCGCGGCCAGCGCCCTGGGGGTCTCCCCCGAGGACGTCTGCGTCGCGGTGCCGAGCACCGACAACGTCCCCGACAGCGGCCCCACCGTCGCCTCCCGGACCTGCATGGTCGTGGGGCACGTGGTCGAGGCCGCGGCCAAGAAGCTGCGCGGCAAGCTCGAAGCCTGGGCCGCCGAGCACGGCCACGATCCCGGAGACCTCAGCGCCGTGGCCCGCGCCCACCACCAGAGCGTAGGCGAGGCGGCGACGACGTCGACCTACGCCCCCCCTCCCGGGATCGTGTGGGACGACGCGACCTACCGCGGAGACGCCTACCCCTGCTACGGCTGGGCTGCGTGCGCAGTCGATGTGGCCGTGGACACCGATACCTACGAGGTGACCCTCGAGCGCTGCGTGCACGCCATCGACGTAGGGAAGGCGATCCACCCGACCATCGTCAAGGGCCAAATCGAAGGCGGCACCCTCCAGGCCCTGGGATGGGCGCTGTGGGAGAGCGTGGTCTACGACAAGGGCCGGGTGCAGAACACCCGCATGACCAACTGCATCATCCCCACGTGCATCGAGGCCCCCGAGATCGAGGCCCTCATCGTGGAGCAGCCCTACCCCCACGGCCCGTACGGGGCCAAGGGCGTGGGCGAGATCCCCATGGACGGCCCGGCGGCCGCGGTCGCCAACGCCATCGAGGACGCCCTCGGCGTCGCCGCCGACGAGGTGCCTATGTTGCCCGAGACCATCGAGCGCTTACTGCGCGCGAAGGAGAACGCATGAAGCTCGAGCTGAACGTCAACGGCGCCGCGCACGAGGTCGACGCCTCCCCGGTGGCCCGCCTGCTCGACGTGCTCCGCGAGCAGCTGCAGCTCACCGGCACCAAGGAGGGCTGCGGCGAAGGCGAGTGCGGCGCCTGCAGCGTGCTGATCGATGGCCGCGCGGTGAACAGCTGCCTCGTCCCCGCCGCCCAGGCCCAGGGCTGCGCGATCCGGACGGTGGAAGACCTGGCCCAGGGCGACGCGCTGACCGACCTTCAGACTGCGCTGATCGAGCTCGGTGGGACCCAGTGCGGGATCTGCACCCCAGGGATCGCGATCACCGCGACCGCCGTGCTCGAGGAGGAGCCGGCCCCCAGCCGCGAGCGGATCCGCGAGCTCCTCGCCGGGAACCTCTGCCGCTGCACCGGCTACCAGCTGATCATCGACGCCGTGGAGCGCGTGGTCCGCGAGCGGAACGCCAAATGAGCGCGCACTACCTCAAGCCGGCAACCCTCGCCGAGGCGTGCGAAGCGCGCGCCGCGCACCCCGACTTCGTGCTCCTCGCCGGGGGCACCGACTACATGGTGGGCTCGCACCACCGCCCGGACCCCCCGGGGGTGATCGACCTGTTCGGCCTCGAGGGGCTGGGCGGGATCGAGGAGCGCGACGGCGCGATCCGCATCGGCGCCGGCACGACCTACGCCCAGCTCCTGCGCAGCGACCTCGTCCGCGAACGGCTGCCGGCGCTGTTCGAGTGCGCGCGCGAGGTCGGCGCGGTGCAGATCCAGGAGCGCGGGACCCTCGGCGGGAACATGGCCACCTCCTCGCCGGTGGGCGACACCCTCCCGGTGCTGCTGGCCCTCGACGCCCAGGTCGTCCTCGGCTCGGTGCGCGGCGAGCGCGAGGTCCCCTACCACGGGTTCTGCACCGGGTATCGCCAGATCGACCTCGCCCCCGACGAGCTGATCGTCGCTGTCGAGTTCCCCCGCCCGCCGCAGGGGCTGGTGCAGTTCTGGCGCAAGGTCGGCACCCGACGCGCCCAGGCCATCTCCAAGGTGATGGTCGCCGCCAGCGCCCGCCTCGACGACGAGGGCGTGATCGCCCACGTGCGCCTGGCCATGGGCGCGGTGGCGGATCGACCCGTGCGTCTGGAGCAGACCGAGGCGCTGCTCCTGGGCAAGGCCCCCAGCGAGGCCCTCGCCGACCAGGCGCGAGACGAAGTCCGCCGCGAGATCGTACCGATCAACGACGTGCGCTCGACCAAAGACTACCGACTCAGCGCGGCCGCGAACCTCGCAGCCCGCTTCGTGAGGACGCTTTGCTGATGCCCAACCCGAACCCCGAGCACATGCGCGAGGCGATCCGCCTCGCCCACGAGCACATGCAGGCCGGCCACGGCGGCCCCTTTGGCGCGGTGATCGTCAAGGACGACGAGGTGATCGCCCGCGGCTGGAACCAGGTCACGACCCTCGGTGACCCCACCGCCCACGCCGAGGTGGTCGCGATCCGCGCGGCCTGCGAAGTGCTGGGGAACTTCGAGCTGCGCGACTGCGAGCTCTACACCAGCTGCGAGCCTTGCCCGATGTGCCTGGGCGCGACCTACTGGGCGCGGATCGCGCGGCTCTACTACGCCGCCGACCGCCACCAGGCCGCCGCCGCCGGCTTCTCCGACGCCGTGATCTACGAGGAGCTCGAGCTCCCGGCCGTAGAGCGCCAGCGCCTGCCCCAGATCCGGCTGCTGGCGGACGAGAGCCAGGCTCCCTTCGACGCCTGGATCGCCAAGGAAGACCGCGTCGATTACTAGGGGCCCTAGCGGTTTCCCGAGGCCAGCTTCGTCGCCTCGGGCAGGCACCTGAGCCGCCACATGCTCAGCGCGCCGAACACCGGGCCCAGCGCGAGCACCCAAAACGCGCCCTCCCAGCCGAAGCGCTCCTGGAGCGGAGGCACGAGCCGGATCGTGAACAGGGTCAGGAGGAAGCCGAGGCAAGTCTGCATGGTCAGCGCGGTGCCCACGTATTCGGGCGCCGAGAGCTCCGAGACCGCGCTCGAGAACTGGGCCGAGTCGGCGACCACGGCGAACCCCCACACCAAGCAGAGGCCGGTCAAGAGCGCGGGCGAGCCGAAGCAGAGGCCGGCGAGCAGGGCGCAGCTCCCCGAGACCACGAGGCTGGCGATGGTCAGGGTCGTTCGCCCCCAGCGGTCGGCGAGCACCCCGGCCAGCAGCGAGCCGACGCCGCCGATCGCGACCACGGCGAAGCCCGCCACCCGACCGGCGGTGGCGCTCCAGCCGGCGGCCTCGTAGCTCGCCAGCAGGCACAGCGGGGCCCACGCCCACATGGCGTAGAGCTCCCACATGTGGCCCAGGTAGCCGAAGTTGGCCAGCCGCACCGCGCGATCCGAGAGCGCCTTCCCGGCCAGCCGCCAATCGAAGCGGGCGGCCTTCCCCAGCTGCGGTCCCGGTCGAACTCCCGCGACCACGATCCCGGCCCCGACCGCCGCCGAGCCGGCCGCGACCAGCTGCAGGGTGCGCCAGCTACCCTCTCCCGCACCCAGCTGGGGAAAGGCGTTGAGCAGGTGCGGCAGCGCCGAGCCGGCCGTCAGCGCGCCGACCAGGAGCCCAATCCCCAGACCGCGATCTCGCTTGCACCAGCTGGCCACGAGCTTCATCCCGGGCGGATAGACCCCGGCCAGGCTGACCCCGGTCACGAAGCGCAGCGCCAGCGCGGGTCCTGGCGCGTCGACCCAGAGCCCGATCGCGGCGGTGCAGGCCGCCCCGACCAGCGCGCAGAGGGCGAACAGCCGCTCGGCCGGGATCCGATCGGCGAGGTTGGTCAAGGCGCTCGTGAGCGCCCCGACCACGAACCCCACCTGCACACTCATCGTCATCCAGCTCTGCTGGGCGCCGCTGAGGGACCAGGCCCGGGTCAGCTGAGGCAGCACCGCCGACGCCGAGAACCACAGCGCCATGGCCAGCATCTCGGCGAGCGCGAGGAGCAGCAGCACCCGCCACTTCCCGCGCAGGTCCTGGGCGTCACCCCCGTTCACCGGTCCTCCCCGCGAGAGCATGCCACAGCTCCCGCGTCACCGCTGGCCGCACACGAGGCTGTTGCCTGGGTCTGGGTCGAGTAGGCTGAGGGCGCGTAGCGAGCGGCTGCGTCGGCCTCCGCGCGTATCCGGTGCGCGGCGGTGTCCCCCACCGGATCCGCCGCTGCCATGCCACCTCGCTCCTGCACCCCCTGCCACGCGTGCTGCGACTACCCGGCGATCCCGGAACTCGACAAGCCGGCCTACCAACTCTGCGCCCACGCCAGCTGCGACGGCTGCGGGATCTACGCCGAGCGCCCCCAACCCTGCCGCGACTACCGCTGCCTTTGGATCGAGGGCGAGTTCGACGACGGCGACCGCCCCGATCAGATCGGGCTGGCCTTCGACCAGCCGAGCCTGGTCGCCGACCACTCCGACTACGCTGGCGTGCACGTGATCTGCGCGCGCGAGGTGTGGCCCGGCGCCCGGGAAGGGGTCCGCGCGCAGAACCTGATCCTCAGACTCTCGCGCGCGATGATCGTGCGCCTGGTCGCCCCGGGCGGCACCACCGAGCTGATCGGCCCCAAGCGGCTCGTCGAGCAGGTCGCTCGGCGCGCGACGGTCCGCCGGCAGGTCGACAGCGAGCCGTCCTGAGGCTGGCTCGATTCAGCGAAGCTAGCCCGCTTCGCTCACCAGGGCCTGCCAAACTTGGTCGTTGATTGAATCGAGATAGCACCTCGGATCGCCGTGCGACGCTGGGACGGCTTCAGGAAGCTGGTCTGCAAGTGATGCGAA
>Ga0070727_10002891_pt1 | contig 16064 bp, 13 predicted proteins | sample tdAd472_FD_66722 | JGI IMG/M metagenome (GOLD analysis project Ga0070727, IMG submission 66722) | Marine sediment microbial communities from the Atlantic coast under amendment with organic carbon and nitrate - tdAd47.2 | ecosystem: Environmental > Aquatic > Marine > Coastal > Sediment | place...
GATGTTTCACCCCCACACCATGCAATACCTTTATGCAGCCTGCGCAGCCCTTGGCAGCCAAAACGTCTGCCTTCAAGACATTGGAGCAACACTTTTCTCTTTAATTGACCGCGTTGAAGCAATGGAAAAAATGCACCACTTCAACGTTAAAATACGGGAAATAATGTTTGTTACCGTCGAGCAGTCAAAATACTTTCAACTGGCATCAAAGGCACTTCACCCTGATTGCAACTTGCTGCTGACGGACAAAATCGAAGACGCGGGTGACTTCGGTCGAAATATCGTCAGCTATTCATATATGGCGACATCTTATGCTTTCGACAGCACTATGGCTTTTGTCGATTGGCTAGCCAAAAGCCGCTTCTCCATGATGATCGCATGGTGCTCTGAAAATGAGGATGAGTTCAACTCAGAGACATTCGGAAAAAGAATTACTCTTTTTTCTTTTCCAGTAATTGTGGCTGAAATGGAGAAAAGAGGGAAAAAGGTCACGCTCCTTTCCGCCAATAGAAAAAGCCATTTCAATTTTGATTTCATGTTTACGGCATTTATCGTTCACGACATGGACGAAAGCACGGAAGTAGCTTACACAAACAAACTCAATTTCCTCATCCCCCCCGCCGAGAGAACAGAAATCAGCGAAGACATTGTTGATCACTTCTTTGAAATTGCGAAAACTACGGAAATCGTACCTCACCTACGCCCTTTAGGGTCGGAGACGGCAAAAGACGAACCTGGAAACACGTTTGATTTCTCAAATGACGAATTAGAATCCCTCTATTTTGAGGCGTTCCCTCATATTGAGAAGGCCGTTCAATCATGACGCAGAAATACGGTAAAGGCCTGCTGGAAATCTGAAGACCTGAACAGTGGACGGCGGGCAGAAGCATGGACTTGACTGAAATCGATCTAGAAAAGCCTGGTGCGCAAAACGGGGTCAAAAAACTTCTTCTAATTTGGCCCCCCACGGAATTTGAAGTAACGCGCTCTTTTCGCCAAGATTCAAAAATCGACCCGCCGCGTTTTCCTATTGGGATTGGTTATCTAGCTAAGTTTATTGAGCAAAACTCTAATGTTCGAGTGGATATCTTAGACGCTTGCGCCGTAAAACCTGTCGAGTGCATTGAAGATGGAACCCTCCGTTACGGGTTGAGTGCCGAAGAAATTCTGGAGTTTATTCAGAGCCAGAACTATCAAATGGTCGGCGTCTCCCAAATGTTCTCCTATCAGGAGCCATCGGTCACAAAGATTTTTGATCTCATAAAACAGTTTGATCCGACTATTCTCACCGTCTGGGGGGGCACCCACCCGACTGTTATGCCCGATCGTTGTCTCTCGCACCCATCAACGGATTTCATCATCCTTGGCGAGGGAGAGAAACCTCTTTTATCGCTGTTGAATTCCTTGAATGGCAATGGCTTATTGAAAGACGTGCCCGCTTTGGGGTTAAAAGACAAGGAAGGGACCCCAACGATCAACACAAAAAGATCATGGGTCAAAAATTTAGATGCGCATGTAACCCCGAAAAGGGAAACTCGCGAATTCAGGTCTCACTATCACCATGAAAAGTACACTGGTTTCGGAGTTGCTGCGAACATTGTAACGTCGCGCGGCTGCCCTTTTTCCTGCACGTTCTGCACGGCTGAAAAATTTTACCAGAAGACGTTTCGTGTCCGCTCACCTCAAAGTGTCGTTGATGAGATTGAATATCTGGTCCAAGAATTTGATATCCACAGCTTTCTTTTTCAAGATGAAAACTTCACATATGACATGCCGCGATGCATCGAAATCTCCAATGAGATCGTAAGAAGAAATTTAAAAATAAAGTGGTTCGCAGAATCCGGAATGATGGCCTCTCGCCTGAGTGAAGAGCTCATTGAGGCCATGGCAAAAAGCGGCCTGACGGAAATTAAACTGGCTGTCGAATCTGGAGATAAAACAACACTCAAGACCATGAAAAAGCCAATCAACTTGTCACGTGTTCCCGAGGTTATTGGTACAGCACGCAAGCACAACGTTCGCGTCGCTGCATTTCTCATCCTTGGCATGCCTGGTGAAGACGAGGAATGTATGATGAGAACAGGCAAATTCGCTTTGGAAATGGGCTTCGACTGGAGCCATATTGGTGCTGTTCTCCCATTGCCGGGGACAAAGATTTTCGACGACGCTCTCACCAATGGTGAAGTTATTGATTTCGTGCGCATGGGAAGATATGGCCAAACAGCCAATTGGTCCGGCACCGAACTCCCACAAAAGGAAATCAACCGGATACGCTCCGAATTAGATTATCAGCTGAATTTCGCCCAATACCATCCGCTGAAAGAGGGAGATGTCGACGTAGCGATCAATACCTACAGCGACCTCGCTCAAAGATTTCCTCAAAGTGATAGGATTTTTCACTATCTCGGAATGGCTCTATATAAGTCCGGAGAAACAGCAAGCGCATACGACGCGTTTTCTACGGCTGCCAAATGCGGCAGCAAATACAATTCGATAGATTGGGTCGAGGCGATCCGTTCCAATATTAGTCACCTTGACAAAAATGCTCTGGGGTATTTACCCCATGACGTGGAAAACCGTCTTCAGTATCACTATGGACGAAGGTTTCCAGCACAGGGCTGTGATTTCAATAGCCCAAAACGGGTTTCACAAATTATTGCCCGCAGGAAAAGTCTAAACCGCATTACCACGGGTAACTAACTATTTAAGGCGGAACGCAACCACCAAAGCGCCCCGGCGTGAAAAATGCGTCTAAATGACAATTGAAACAGAGAAAAATGGCTTTAAAGCCTCACCCCTGCCATCCCCGAAAAACACGTCGATGCCTCTCGCCAAATAGTTGCGCCACCCCTATAGGATATCAATTCCTCCTCTAATTGGCCTTTAAGGATTTCTGAGCTTTTTCATGGCTAAATAGTTGCAGGAACGCAGAGGACGAATAATGTCATCAAAAGAACCCATCGCAGTATTTGGCTTCACCGACCCAATTGCCGGGCAGGTGGAAAAGTGGGTGAACGAGTTCACCGATTATGAGATTGCCTTCTTCGCCTCAACCTCCCCTTTGCCCGACCTTGATATCGAGGCCGAACATGCCAAGCGTCCCAATCGCAAGACAGAGTTCATTGAAGATGGGCGCATTTACGGCAAGCCAATCTATGACGACGTCAACCCAGTTGCCCTGCTGAAAGAAAAGGGAATCACCAAAGCATTCTTGCTCGAAGATCATATGGTTGCACGCCAAGCCACTTTTAACGCGCTGAAAGACAATGGCATTGAGGTTCTCTCTTTTGTCCATCCATCCGTCACCCTGGCGGGGGGCAATCACATCGGTGAAGGTACTGTGATTTTTCCCAACTGCTTTATCGGCTACAAAAGCGACGTGGAAGACGGCGTTATCATGCAGGCCAACTGCGCGATTGAGCATCACAACGTGATTGGGGCCTTCAACAACATCAACCCTGGCCTTCGAACCGGCGGCTTCACCAAGACCGAAGAGCGTGTCGAAATCAACATCTGCGTCGATATCATCAACCGCATCACAATTGGCCATGACGCACGCGTCGGAGCAGGTTCTCTGGTGCTTAAAAACCTCGCGCCCGAGGGGCTCTACCATGGTCGCCCCGCCACATTTGCCCGTAAAAACACCCTCTCAGACTAAGAGCAGCGAAGAATCAGACTCTTTGCCGTGTTTAAGGCTTTTATTAAGGGTTTCTATGCCCATATAGAAGACTGCGCAAAATTTGGCAGCAAAAGCATGAACCCTCGAGGGAGAACGGTGGGAACAGAAGATCCCAACCTCACGTGACCAGGAGTAACAGAATGTCTCACATCACGGCTGAACAAGTACGCGACGCCCTAAAAAATATCCCCCATCCTGACAATGGCGGGGATATTGTCAGCCAGGGCATAATCTCAGAAATTGCCATCAATGGCCGCAAGGTCAGCTTCGCTATTATGGTCGACGCAGACAGCGGCGAGAAAATGGAGCCCATTCGCAAGGCAGCGGAAGATGCAGTTTCAAAGATTACCGGTGTTGCCCATGCCCATGTGGCACTCACTGCTGAGCGCGCCCCCACCATGGTGGACGCCGACGCTCGCAAACTCGACAAATACAAAATGGACGGCAACAAGATGCTCTGGCATATGGAGCGCGTCCAGGCCTGGAAAAGTGGTGAGCGCGTTGCCCCGCTGCACATTGATGTGGGCCTTTCCAAAGGCTGCAATATTCGCTGCCAATACTGCTATGGCGTGACCCAAGGCAACTTCTTCAAAAAAGGGGCCGAGAAAGTTTTCCCCCGCGAAGCACTGCTGCAATACATGCAAGACTGCGGTGATTTGGGCGTCCGCTCGGTAGCCCTTATTGGTGAAGCCGAACCAACTTTAAATCCCGCCGTCTACGAAGCCATTGCGACAGGTAGAAAAGCTGGCGTTGATATGTCCATGGGCACCAACGGTGTGCTGTTTGACAACACTAAGGTCGGCGAAGAAGCACTGGAAAATCTCACGTGGCTGCGCTTCAACATCTCGGCCGGGTCCGACTATGCCTATCGCCGGGTCCATGCCTCTAAAGAATTCAACACCGTTGTTGAGAAGATCCGTTTTGCCGTTGAGACCAAGCGTAAGTTCAATCTCGACACCACGGTCGGCCTACAGATGGTCTTGACCCCGCAAAACGTTGATCAAGCGGTTCCTTTGGCTCAATTGGGTGCCGACCTTGAAGTCGACTACCTGGTCATTAAGCAATGCTCAGATACCCAGGAAGGCGATATTGGGGTTTATGACGACCTCGACCAATATCACGATTTTGGCGACACCCTGCACAAGGCCGAAACCTTCTCCAACGACGACTACAACGTGATCGTCAAATGGGACAAGATCACCAACGAAGGGCAGCGTGAGTACGACAACTGCATGGGCGCCCCCTTCTTGCTCTATTCTTCGGGCGACGGCATGCTCTATCCTTGCGGTCAATGGTTTGACAACCGGGAAGAGGAGTTCCGCCTGGTTGACCTGACCAAAACGACCTTCAAGGAAGCCATTGAGACGGATGCTTACTGGAACATCATCAATAAGCAGGCCTGTCATGTGGACGTGCACAAAGAGTGCTATTCCAACTGCCGGACCCACAGCATCAATGAATTCCTGTGGAACTTCAGCCACCCGCCACAGCATGTAAACTTCGTTTAAGAACGGAGAAAGGAAAGGGGGAGCTTCACCCCCCCCTTTTGCATGGCCCATGGTCGATTCAGTTCTAATCAACACCCCGGTTTCAAGTCCGCTGCATGCTCAGTTGAACTTGCCCCTGCTCAAGTCCCATTTGCAGAGTCACGGCTTCAGCTCAAGGGTCATGGACACGAACATCGCTTTTTATCGGGAATTTCTTGGCGACGAGGCCAAGGTTTTCTCGCGCAAGGAATACGACGAAAACCCAATTCGCCTGCTCGACTACTATAATCATCTGGAGGAATCTCTTTTCGAGCGCTCCAAAGCCTATGATGGTCTGCATGTGGGGCTGCGCTCATTGGCCATGAAACAAGATCGGCTCTTCTTTTCATCGGTCCTTGAGGCCATTGGCGATCGGCGGGCAAACCCATTCATCGATTTTTATGAACGCCTTGTCGATCAAGCAATTATTCAGGAAGCCCCCAGAATTGTCGGCATTGCTGTCACGTTCCAAGACCAGATTATTCCGGCCTTCACTCTAGCGTCGGTTCTTCGCCAGAAAATGCCAAATACGATCATTTTGTTTGGCGGACAGATGATTACCCGTTGCTATGATTCGATGCTCCAACACGAAAAACTCTGTCAATACATCGACTACTTGGCCCTCTGGGATGGAGAAGTACCTCTCCTCAATCTTCATAAAAGCATCTTGAGAAACGAAACAATCGACAGCACCAATTTGCTCGACGTCAAAGCCAAAGAGCACAAGATTGACCGAGCCGGTGCATCGCTTCCTCAAGGTGAAATACCAAAAGCAGACTACAGCGATATTCCGTTTAGCGATTACCTGTTTCCAGAATTCCTGGTGCCTCTTCAAACAACGAGGGGCTGTTATGCGAGTTGCGCCTTTTGCGCCATCCCCTATGGATCGAACAAGTATCAGGTCCGACAAGCAGAAAAGGTGATTGATGAAATTCTGGAAATTCAGGAAATCACCCAGGAGTTTGGCCACAAGGCGACCTACTTCAAGTTCATGGAAGACACCTCTTCTCCTTCACTACTGCTTCAGGTCGCCCGATTAATCAAGGAACGGAATATCGATGCGAAATGGGAAACCTTCGCCCGTTTTGAAGATGCCTTTGCCAAGCCGGGCATGATGGAAGAACTGTTCGAAGGGGGCTGCCGAAAAATCCACTGGGGCTTAGAAACCAACGACCCCGATATTCTTATCGGGATGAACAAAAACGCTTCAAAATCTCACACCAACGATATTTTGGAATTCTCAGCCAAAGCAGGGGTGATGAATTTCTGTTTCGTTTTGGTTGGATTTCCTGGCGAAACCGATGAGGCGCGCGCCAATTTGGGCAGCTACATCATCAATAACCCCTATATCCACACCCTAACTATTTCGACCTTCGACCTCACTCGCAAATCACCCATGGAACGCAACTTCATTGACGACAATCCCTATGGGCTTGATCGCCAAGAAGCGGCCGACTTCCAGGTTCGGCTTCCCTATACGGTCGATGGTCAAGACTGGAAACGTCGAGTCGTGCCAGCAGCTCATAAGTTGATGATCGACATTGTACGTGAGCGTCCAGACATTGGGTTTGTTACCCTCTTTCCAGATCAGGTTCGAGCCATGCTAACCGATAAGCACGGGCCTGATTGGGGTCGCAAATTTGTTGAGCGCTATGGGGAAGAAAACGTTCAGGAAATGCTGGTTAATACTGAGCGCTATGTGGCGGCCTATGAAGACAAGGAAGAGATCGACATCCAATCCCTTCCAGAACCCCTAAAACGTGAACACTTCCGCACCAAAGAAGACATGGCCTTGCTAGCTCAAGCTGTGCTGCGCCGGCGCGCTTACGAAAAACGGCGTATTGAGCAGGTTTAGGCAAGGAAACCGAAAGGACTCCCGTGGCAAACTAGTTGGGAAATAAGGAAACGCACAATGAGCAACCAAGCAACGAGCAAAAAAGCGGTCGATAGTTATTCTGATGATTTTCGCGGCAACGCAAAAATGATCGAGATGTCCCGCTATATCGACTTGGAAATTTATCATGCCGTTGAGCGCAGCCATCCCTATTATGTTGAAATGGTTGACAGTATTAGCAACCGGATCAGAACAGCACAAAACGATGAGCCCTATAGGGTGCTAGAATTTGGTGCTGGAACAGGGCTGGCGACCGAAGAAATCCTGACCATTCCAGACGTAGATTTAGTGGCACTCGAATTGGACTCAGAATGCTCTGCCATTTTGGAGCGCGAAATCGAAGGTCGCGCGGAGGTCGTTACTGACAACGTACTGACCTATCTTTCAGGGCAACCATTTGATGCGATTTTCTCTGTCTTCGCCCACGACCACATTCACCATGATGACGCACCGCGCCTCGTGACCAACCTGCGTCGCAACCTCAAAGATGGCGGTCTTTATCTCATGGGCGGCGAAATATTACCGTTCTACAGCAACGATAAAGAACGCGCAGAAGCTCTCTATCGCTACCACGGTTTTATTGTGGAAAAGGCGCTACGCGAAGGCCATTTCGAGTTAGCCCAAATTGAGATCAGTGCTCTCAAGTCAGGCATTCAGAAAATCGGCGATTTCAAACGTCATGAAGCCTTATTTGAAAAGGAAATGCTGGCCGGAGATTTCCGCTTGCTCGAAAAAACTAAATTGGGTCCAGATCATTTAGATGATGTCGGTGGTGTCTACACCTATGTCTTTGAAGCAATTTGACGTTTTTATTTCTTAAGCCACAGGTGTACGCTTTCGGCTGATACGCCAATTCATCCAATAATTCCAAGGAATTCCCGCTGCATGTCGATGTTCTCTGATTTTCTTGATGACCTCGACGGCTCTCTTTTGCAAGACGCAGGGCAAATACCCTGGAACAATGCCCTGAGCGAAAAGATAGCCAAAGGCCGAGCGTTGTTTGAAGGCGCCGATACGAAAAAGAAAGAGCTGTATAGCTCGGTTATGCGTGATTGGATACGAACCGAGGAGCTTAAGGCATGGTATGGAGCGCCTGATAGCAATGAGCTTTTTCAAGGGACTTCCGTCACCTCTTTGACCGTCCCTGCTGAGTTGGAAGACCCACTCAACCTCAATAGTATTGAAGACTTGGAAAACGCAATTGCCGATCATTTCATCGCCTTGCACGACAAGCACCAAGGCACGGTAAGCGGCGCAATACTTGAAAATACTGACAAATGGATGTCCGAGGGGGTGTTCTTTGGCATTGCTTTAGGCTCAAAAATGCTCTCCCAGGCTTTTGGCCTCACGGTAGATGCTGAGGCTGTCGTTTTTGAAGTCGATGGGGTTTTGGTTGATCCTCATGAAATCACCTCCTATACCCCCGAAATACGGGCGGCTTACTTCAAAAAGGCCACAGGGGCTATTGACTGTTTTGAGGGTGTAAAAGGGCTGACTCAGACCGAGTTTGAGTCTTCCTTAGTATTGGCAGATATTTCAAAGCCACGGATAAGCGCCTACAAAAACAAGCTGATGCTTGCGCCAATTCGCTGCAATGACTTAGCCACCAACATTTCAAAGCGGGTAACCAAACTAATCCACAAGAAGACCCAAGGGCGAATTGCCCCTCGGTCGCTTATGGTGACCATTTACGACACCGATACGCCATACACCTACGACCAGATCAATGGGTATTTTGGCCGTCCAGATGCGCCAGCACTTCCGGGCCTGACCGTACTTGGTGCTAGCGGCTCCATTGATGCTTTCAAGTGGCTCTATGCCTATCGGTGCAGTTTGGTCGCCCAAAAAATCATGAAAAGCTCGCTCTATTCTGAAGTCGAACGACACTTCATTCCCTTTGTCTTTTTTGGCGTCCTCGTGGAGCGCGATGCAGAAATTCTGCTCGATCTCGATCGCTTGAGCTTATTGCGATATCGAGGCAACCTCTCGCCGATGATTGAGTACGCTTATCTGATTCCAAAAATCGAATCCTTCCTGAAAGCAGCAAAACCGCTGACATTCGAGGAAGACTGGGAGGGCCGGCTCGGCTAACGAAATAATCCATGTGCACGGTCATCTATCTTCAGGAGCTGGGGCTCCTGACCAAAAATCGCGACAAAGAACTTCCCACCGAAGAAGAAGTCATCGTTGAACAAAGTTTCAAAGGAGTCCGAGCCAAGGGTGCCGACTATTACAGTTGTGCGCTCAACAACCAGGGTTGTGCCTTTGTCAGCACGGCAGTTAACGGCCCTGCCTGGACCCGCGCAGTTGAAGAAGGAAACATTGAGGCGGCAAAACTACTCTGCGCTGCCGAGCGAGACGGGTTGGAAGGGCCTACTCGGGTCGTTTCTGAGATGATTTCATCGGCCCCCTCCATCGATCCAATCATAGCCCGTCTGACATCTGAAGGAACATCCTGGTATGGCTACAACGTCATCTTGGCTGATCGCAATCGAGCGGTTGTCGTGGAAACTCAAGGCCAACGCACTGCCGTTCGCCCTCTTAATCTACGGGATTGCGTGACCAACCATTTCCATGAGCTGGGAGGCCACGGCCCGCTGGTTCGAGATGACTACCCAAACAGCTTTAACCGCTTCGACTACGCCAAAGATCAATTGCCTGGTCTTAAGACGCGGGAAAACTTGTTTGAAGCGATCAACCCAACCGACCCAGCCCAATCAAAGAAGATTTGGCGCGAAGGGGCGTTTCACACAGTTTCTAGCACTACCCTCTCGCTTACTGACTTCTCCCTTTATTTTTCGTCTGGTCGAGGAGCCCCCTTTGAGCGCTATTGACGTAAAAGGCTTCTACACAACACTTCTTGAGCGCTTCGAAACGAGCAAACGAGCGGCCTATGTCTATGGCGATGAACGCTATAGCTATGGTGAAATGTTTGAGGCCATGACCCGGCTCAATGGCCTCCTTTCCACACGCCGAAAAAAGCGGGTGGCTGTCTATTCAGACAAATGTTTTGAGGCCTATGCGGCCATTTTCGCCATCGTACTCTCTGATAACTGCTGGGTTCCGATCAACCCAGACCTGCCGCCTGAGAGAGCAGCGGCCATGGCCGAGCTGGCCGAAATTGACCTCATTCTGACTGACCGCCCGCTCCCAGAAGCCATGGTTGCGCTTGGCATTGAGTGCGCCAGCCTACCAACATTGGCACGTGAAGGAGAGGCCGTTTCCTTCACTGATTGCCATCAAGACTCCTCGTCATTTTTGGCAGATGACTTGGCATATATTATGTTTACATCTGGCTCTACTGGCACGCCAAAAGGCGTGCCGATGACCCATGTGAACTACATAAACTTCATCAAAACGGCTCTCGATATTTTGCCTTTCAGGCAGGGCGAAGAAGTCTTTGCCGACTATCATGATTTTGGCTTCGATATCTCTATCGTCTATCTGTTCTGCGCGCCCTTTGTTGAAGGAGCCTTTGCGCCCGGATGCACCGAACAAGAACGCCTCATGCCTCTTTCGCATATTCGTTCCAATGGGGTTACGGTTCTGTCCTCGGTGCCCTCTCTTCTTTCGCGCATCCGTATGCTCAAGAAGGATGGCGTTCCCGATATTCCTTTGCAAATCCTCTTCATGTGCGGCGAACCTTTTCGCCTGGACTTGCTCGACTATGCTTTTAGGAAAATGGATGCAGCCCACATCTACAATTTCTACGGCCTAACCGAAACAGGGGTTGAGAATTTCCATCACAAGTGCACACCATCCGATGTAGAGCGTTTTGAGAACCAGGGGTATGTGCCGATCGGCAAGCCCTTACCCGGAAACGGCATACACTTCACCGAGGATGACGAATTGATGCTCAGTGGATGCCAGCTAACGCCAGGCTACTTGGGCGGGGTTGAGGCCCAACGCTTCCAAGAAATTGACGGAACACGCTGGTATGCGACCGGCGATAAAGTCGTCGAGCAAGAGGGCTTCTATTTCTGCAAAGGCCGTTTAGACAACCAAGTTAAGATCAGTGGTTACCGAGTGGAGCTCATGGATATCGAGGCCCATTTGCGGCTCATAGAAGGCATCGATGAAGCTGTTTGCTTCCTTGTCGACGCCGGTGGACGCCAGTTCATCGCAGCGGCCTACGTCGGGGCATCAGAGGTCAGCCCGGTTGATTGTAAAGCGACGCTAAAAGACAAGCTCCCCTCCTATATGGCCCCTGCCATTCTTTGGAAGCTCGATGCCCTGCCGCTCAATAAAAGTGGCAAGGTCGATCGACCAACACTTAAGCGACAATACGAAACCAAACAGGGGGCTCCATGACCCGCGACGATGCCCTTGCCGTAGTGTTTGAAGCCCTAGAGCGGGTCAACACCGATTTGCCCCCCGACCTTCATCTGATCAAAAGCATTGAGACTGAATTATTGGGGGAAAATGCAGCTATTGATTCGCTCGGGTTGTTCATCCTGCTCTCGGCCATTGAAGAACAACTGGCAGAAAAGTTTGGGATTACAGGCGTTTTAGGCGACGATGATATCTCTGCCACGGAAAGCCCTTTACGGAGCGTCGGCACTTTGGTTGATCATATTATTGAGGCATCAGGATGAAACCCTTAGTCATCATGGGGGCCACGGCGGTCCCTGAAATGATCGACCTGATCAGAGCAATCAATGAGGCTCAACCGACTTTTGAGCTCTACGCTATTCTCGACGACAACCCCGAACTTGCAAACTCCACGATCGAAGGCATCCCCGTAACCGGCGGATTGGATAGCCACACCGACCATCCTGGTGCGCAGATCCTCTTCACCATCGGCAACCACGAAAGCCGGTTCACTCGCAGAGCCATTCTTGATCGCCTTGCTCTCCCTGACGAGCGTTACGCCACCCTCATCCATCCAGCATCTAACGTTTACCAGTCCGCCAGCATTGGAGCTGGTAGCATCATCCATTTCGGCGCCGTCGTCGCCAATGGGGCTAAACTAGGCCGCTGGGTCGAGGTTTTGTGGAACAGCATCATTGGGGCCAATGCGACCCTTGAAGACGGCGTGAAAGTAGCCTCCAACGTGACGACAAACAGTGGCGTCCGAGCCGAACGGTTTTCCTATCTTGCCGCCGCCAGTGCCATTGCTGAGGAGGTTACTATCGGAGCCGGGGCCGTGGTGGGAATGGGCTCTATTGTCACACGCAATGTCGAGCCAGGAGCATTCGTGTTTGGCAATCCACCAAGGGTGCTTAAAAAAGACCAGCTACCAGACGGGTTTTAGGCTCTTTCCTCGTAGAGAACAAAGCTGTCTTTTTCCATCGATCCCTCGTCTTCATAGGTTCGACAGCCAACACAACGCGGAATTTCATTGCGTCGCCCCGTCGCATGAAGCATCCGCATTCGCTCCATTGCTACCCCTCGCCAAACTTCGGCCATAGACTGCACAGATACATCACCAAGCAAGTCCTTGGCGTCCACATCATCTGTACAGAGGGCCACTTTGCCGCTCGAAGTAATTTGAAGGGATGCCCATAACGTGGTGCAGGGATGATAGGTTGTTTCGTAGGATGGAATATTGTCATCCCACCACATTTCATTGCCCCAGCTATGAGGCTCTCGCATATAGATGCGATCTTGGGGTTTGCGATACGGTGCCCAAAAGGACTCCCAACGCTCAAGAAAAGACTGGAAATCAGTATCTTTTGGACTTTTGAATAAGACGCCCCGTACCCGCACTGTTGCGTCGGGTCGCAGCTCTTCGCGCATAGCAAAAAATGATCTGATGTTTTCTATGACCGTTTCGTAGTCAAGTCCGACGCGGAGCTTCTCGTATTCGTCCTTATCGACAGAATCGATGGAAATCATTAACTCATCTAACCCGGCCTCCAAAAGCTCCCGCGACTTTTGTTCTGTCAAAAGAGAGGCGTTCGTGCTCATGGTTACAGTCTTTATACCGGCATCTTTTACCCTTGCTATCCAGCTAGGCAACCGCTTGTCGAGCAGGGGCTCTCCAGCCCTTTGAATATTTACCCAACGGACTGTTTCTGCATGATCGGCCAGTTCATCAACAATTTTGGAGAATAGTTGATCAGACATACGCGGGGTAGACATATCCCACTGATCAACAGCGCAGAATGGACATTTCGCGTTGCAGTGCCGGATTGTCTCAATCTGAACAAACCGCGGAAAAGATGTTGCCTCCTCTAAAGAGGCAAAACCAAGTTTCCGCGCGATCTCATCCATCTCGCGCGCCAAGTTCTCTTTTGTTACATCTTCTTTGGCTCGAATCACCAGACTTGATCTCCAAACTGTCAGATAGAGGGATGCCAGCCCTCTATTGAAGCTCACCAGGGGTGATATTTCAGTTAAGACAAACCAAAGAAATTGCCCTTAGAGTGCTTTAAGCTGTGCCGCTCTCAACCGGGTACATACAAAGGAAAAGAAATGCAGCCGCGCTTCAATATTTCGACAATCGCCTGGGGCGACGACTATTTAGAGCTGATGCAAAAGGTTAGCCTGCCAGCTCTTGCGGCTCAAAGAAACCTCCCTAACACGGCCCAAATGGGGCCTGTAAAATGCAATTTCATTACGACCCATGAAGATGCTGAAAAGATGGAACAGTGGGAGATTGTCGCCTATTTGCGCAAATTCGCAGAGGTGGAGATTTCTGGAGACATTGATGAACTTTCAGACAGCAACACTCCCGATGCTCATTCCTTAGAGAAGTACAATCTTTGGTCACTTGCTCTAAACAAACATTTAGCTAAGTGCTATGAGGAAGATGCCTGGTGGGTCATGTGGCCACCCGACTCCTTATTCGCCAACGGCACACTCAGTAAACTCTATGCCTACGCCCAGTCTGGCTTTAAAGCCATCAGCGTCGGGTGCAACCAAGTCGTAAGCCGGGAAGATTTTTTGGAAGAACTGGGGAGTAGAGTCGATATCGGAGACGGGGCACCGCTAGCCTTAGAAAACCGGGAACTCGCTACCCTGAGCCTTAAGCACTTTCATCGGGCTTATCACCACAACACGCTTAATTTTGGCGAGTTCACAACGTGGCCGGCGATTTTGTATTTCCCTGTGCCTGGCGAAGGAATGCTCGTTCGCCTTTTCCATTCTTCGCCTGTTGCCATTCGCATTGACAAACCAGTCACCATCGACCCTGGCGATACGGTGGACGTAATGTTCATAGAGAAGCTGATCGATAACATCGACCAAATTCGCTATGTGACCGACTCAGATGAACTCTGCACGGTCAACCTCGCCCCTAGGTCCTTTGAAATTCCAACAACCAATGAAGGGCCCTCAGAAAGAATTCTCAAGAATTTCATCAACAAACATACTAACGAGATACATCGCCAGCATGCACTTAAGACCTGTTATTGGCATGCCACGGACATCACTCCTGAAAAATGGGCTCCGATGGAGCAAGTCTCCGAGCAATTCATTAAAATGATGAATGCTACCTATGACCCAAACTATATTCAGGATGCTGGGTTTAGACCCCGCCCGAAGCTATCGGAATAGTCGATTCTAGTATCCTAAAATTCTTCTGAGTTCGCTCGTCCCCTTTGTGCAAATTTCTTGCTCGTCTTCAGTTAGGTAGGTCGAAGATTTTCCATTTGCCGAAGAGACTGGCTCAAGCTGACCTACTTCTGGCGGCAAATTGAGAAACTCAAAAACTTTTGTGAGAGTCCTGGCCAAATCTGCACAAAGGTCTTCATAGCGGATAGTCAGAATGGTGTCGGGCATTTTCGATTGTTCCGCCAAAATGTTTGTATTCAAAGACTTCCAAAATTCAGGAAGTCGAGCGAAACCACCACCTGGGTAGAACCTGTCTTGATTGGCAAAAAGTTCTTGCCTGCTCCTACCCCAGGGATCAGTTGGGCAGGGCATAAACCATCCGTTGGCCCTTTCAGCGTCAGGCCAATAGAAGACGACATCTTTGGTCTCGTTATCCAAAGATCGTTTCCAGCTACCGGAAAACGGCACGACATCACGCACCACATGCACAAACTTTGCGTCAGGAAAAATCGCCCGAATGTAGGGAATCTTGTTGGACATTGCAGGGTTCTTGTTGAGCACCCGCTTATTTTCATCCCGCATCATGACGCTGTTGAAATAGTAACTGTGCATTGCGGTCGCAATCTCAGGCGTTACCAGCTGAACGTCCATGTCGATATTGTAGGGAAATCCAAAAACCTCACCCGAATCTCCGGTGCCGCTTGTTAAACCGCCACCAAAGCGCAACCATCCTTGTTGATCTTCCTGTCCTGGACCACCTAGCGTCGGCACTAATGCATCGTGATTTGCGAGCAGTCGATGGAGTAGAGTGGTGCCAGAATGGCCAGCCCCAACAATAAAAACAGGGGATTCGGCTCTCGGCCCCTTCAAGGGAAGTCCAACCCACTTTTCAGCTTTCATTCGGCTGCGCAGTCGATTGGCCTCATCCTTTCTGTCCGATCTCTCAAACAGTCTGGCTAATCCATCCCAAGCTGCAAAACCTTTTGGGCTCTTCGCCGCAGCTCGCCGGAAAAAAGTCTCAGCATTAGCATCGTCACCTATTCGCTCAGAAATCACCCCCCCGCTCAAGGCAAATAGAGGATCAGCTGGATACTTTCTACACAACTCCTCGATTTGTGACAAAGCCACTTGCAGCTGACCACCGGCCTCCATCGCTAATTGTAAATAGTAAGAAACGATCTTCGACTCTGGGAGAACATCGGCGGCCTTCTTAAGGGGATTTATTGCGGACTCACCCATCCCCTGCCTAAGGATTATTGCCCCTTCCAAAAAAAGGGCGGCCGGATTTTCTGGGTTCTGCTCCTTAAGCTCACTAATAAGCTTTCTCGCTGCGAATAAATCACAGCGATCCAAAAGAGCAAGTCCGTTTATGATTGCATGCATGACCTCTGACATTAGGATTAGGCCCTATCGGTTGGATGTATTTGAACTTCTTGAGGCGGCGTTTCGGGGAATTTTTTTGAGATTT
>Ga0070727_10002901_pt1 | contig 16014 bp, 10 predicted proteins | sample tdAd472_FD_66722 | JGI IMG/M metagenome (GOLD analysis project Ga0070727, IMG submission 66722) | Marine sediment microbial communities from the Atlantic coast under amendment with organic carbon and nitrate - tdAd47.2 | ecosystem: Environmental > Aquatic > Marine > Coastal > Sediment | place...
CATAAAGAAGCTGTAATTGGCCAAGGATTTCTGCGCAGCAGCCTGGTATTTCTCCTCCAACTTGGCTTGCGTTACCGCAGGAGGCTTAGTATTGGGCATCTCCATAAAGGAAGTAGTTCCACCCGCTACAGCAGCACGAGGCTCGGTGTACAAATCCGCTTTATGCATCAAACCTGGTTCTCGAAAGTGAACCTGATCGTCGATAATGCCGGGGATGATATGTTTACCTTCCGCGTTGATTTCTATATCCGCTGCTTGGCTCAGTTGAGGAGCAATTTGGCTAATTCTCCCGTTTTCAATTAATATATCTGCTGGGAAAATTTTCCCTTCGTTGATCACTTGACCGCCTTTAATAATGATGCTTTCCATATAGTTTATAATTGAGCCTCGAAAATAGGAAAAGGCATTGGCTTCGAAAAATCAAAGACAATAATTAGTTTTGCAGGCATCGAGGCGGATTAAAGCTCATCGGTTCCGATTTTGACGTAAACCAAGTAGTGAAAGCCATTTGACGGTTTTCGGAGCATCAAAAAAATATTTCATGCAGCAAGGACAGAAATTAGGCATCTTAGGAGGTGGACAATTAGGAAAAATGCTCGCATTGGCCGCAGGCCCCTGGCATTACCCCATATATATGCTCGATGAATCGACAGAATACCCAGCCGCCCCCTATGCAATGGGCTTTACCACCGGCAGTTTTAAAGATTATGAGGCAGTATTAGCCTTCGGCAGGCAAATGGATGTGGTGAGCATTGAGATAGAGCACGTTAATTCGGCAGCCCTGCATCAACTAGAGAAAGAAGGCATCAAAGTTCATCCCAATCCCAGGGCTCTAGATATCATCAAGGACAAGGGCTTGCAAAAGCAGTTTTATACGCAACACGATATTCCAACTTCTACGTATCAGCTATATGCCGATGAAAATGAGATAAAAAAAGCCATTGAGGCAGGGAAACTTTCCTTACCCTTTGTCCAAAAATCGCGCACAGCTGGCTATGATGGCCGAGGAGTCGCTTTAATCAAAACTACAGCAGACTTGAGCAAATTACTACCGGGGCCCGCTTTAGTGGAGGCGCTCGTTCCGATCGACAAAGAATTGTCAGTCGTAGCCGCTCGGAACGAGAAGGGAGAGATAGCTACCTTCCCCTTAGTAGAAATGGAATTCAATGAAGAAGCAAATTTGGTCGAATTCTTGTTGTGCCCAGCTCGCGTTTCAGATGCATTGGCAGCGGAAGCAGATCAGTTGGCAAGAAAAGTCATTGAGGCTTTTGACGTTTGTGGCCTACTAGCCGTCGAATTATTCTTGACACAGCAAGGTCAAATTCTCGTTAATGAAGTCGCACCACGCCCGCATAACAGCGGTCATCATACCATCGAGAGTTGCCTCACCTCACAGTTTGATCAGCATTTACGGGCCGTGCTGAATTTACCGCTAGGAAGCACGAACTTGACCTCTCCGGCAGTCATGCTCAATTTATTGGGAGAAGCGGGGTCTACTGGTCCAGCCCATTATGAGGGTTGGGAAGATTGTCTGGCCATGGAAGGCGTCTATATCCATTTATATGGGAAAGAAATTAGTAAGCCCTTCCGAAAAATGGGGCATATTACCATATTGGGAGAGACGCCGGAAGCAGCTATTGAGAAGGCGATGCAAGTCAAAAATCGCTTAAAAGTAAGCGGCCAATCATGAAGAAAGACCAATACAAAACTTTAGGTGGCCCGGCCTATGGCGAATTCAGAGATAGAGGGAGTAAGTTTTTTGCCTATGCTTTTCCAGCCTATACAGAAGAAGATTGGCAGGCTCAGCTGCTATCGGTCAAAAAGGAGCATTCGAAGGCCCGTCATCATTGCTATGCGTATCGGCTGGGACTGGATCAGAACAATTTCCGCGCCAACGATGATGGGGAGCCTAGTGGTACGGCTGGTCGACCTATTCTGGGTCAAATCGATAGTTTTGAATTGAGCAATGTAATGGTCATTGTCGTTCGCTATTTTGGGGGTACATTACTCGGCACTTCTGGCTTGATTAATGCCTACAAATTGAGCACAGCTGCCGCTTTAGAGGCAGGTACGATCATCCTAAAGACCGTAGAAGATATTTATACACTCTCCTTTCATTATGGCTTGATGAGCCAAGTGATGAATGCCGTAAAAAAACTAGAATTGGATATTGTAAAACAATCCTTCACGGAGTCAGGATTATTGGAGGTGGCTATTCGGCAAACGGAGGTAGAAGATACCCTGCTTAAACTAAAGGCCTATATACAACAGGTCAGCTTGGAAGAAGCGGCCTTACTCAAAGAAATTGGTGGATTGGAAATTGCCTTCAATCGCGTACGCTAATACAACAGGTAACGTTGAAGAAACAAAATAACGGTCTGTGTAAAGTAATCTCGATTTCTTTTCTTTTTAAATCCATGCCCTTCATCCTTCGCTAAAAGGTACCAGGCCTCTCCCCCATTTTCACGGATAGCATCTAGCATTTGTTCTGCTTCACTAGCCGGCACTCGGGGGTCATTCAAACCCTGCACGATAAAGATCGGTTTATCTATTTTATGCGCATTGGTCGTGGGAGAAATATTTTCGAGATGAGCCCGCATTTTAGGATCTCGTTCATCGCCATATTCCACTCTCCGCAGCCTACGGCGATACGATTTGGTATTCTTCAAAAAGGTAATGAAATTGCTAATCCCTACAATATCAATTCCACAACGCAAACGCTCATTAAAATGAACCATCGAAGCCAGTACCATATAGCCGCCATAAGAGCCCCCCATCACGGCAATACGCTGATGATCTAGCTCTGGTTGCTCTTCTATCCAATCAATCAATTTACCGATATCTCGGACGGAATCTTCTCTTTTATATCCATTATCCAAAGCCAGAAAGGCTTTTCCGTAACCAGAAGACCCTCTTACATTTGGAGCGATAATCGCTAAGCCTAATTCCTTTAGGTAAAACTGAAATACAGGCGAAAAGAAGGGACGAAATTGGCTTTCAGGGCCGCCATGAATATAGATGAGTACCGGATATTGAGCCTTCGCTACTGGGGGTTTAAAATAAAAAGCAGAGATATTCCTCGGCTCATCCTCCACTTTATCAAAAGTCGGATAATTAATCAATGTTGGGGCAACCAGCTCTTGCTGATCTAAATCTCCCATTTCACTATGCGTCCAACGAGCTAAAGTTTGACTAGTAGCATGCCAGACAAATACATCTGAAGGGGACGTGGCAGTGTTGAGTGAAAAGGCCAGTCGAGCATCAGTAGGATGCCAATTCAGCCCTGCGATTAAGCCTTGTGGAACCTCCTCCACCATCCTCATCTCAAAACTTTCCGTATCCATTAAATATAAGCAGTTGTAGCCATCTTCATTGGTGGTAAAGGCTAAGATGTTGCCATCACTGGAAAGACTCAAGGCTTCTATATCCCAATGCAAGTCCGGAAAAAGCACACGCTGCTCCCCAGTCACCCAATCCATGCAGTATAATTGCAGAAATTGACTGGAAGCATTGCAAGTATAAAATAAACAGTTGGACTTAAGTGACCATGCGGCATTTCGACAGCTGATATTCTCTCTTCCTGGGTAGGCAGGTATCAAATCCTTACTAAGCGTATCGAAGATAAACAACTGGCTGTCTTCAATAGATACATATCGAATAAACGCCAGGTAACGATCATCTCTGGACCAACTCAAAGGATACCAATAACCATCCTCGATAAAAAGGATTTCACTTTTTGAAGCATCCTCTGGGTAACAGACTACCGGGTTCATGTCTGCTCCATTCTCAGAAGTAGTCGTATAAACCAGACAGTCCCCACTATTACTCCAAAGCGGGTAATCACTTTTGGTTAATCCATTGGTAAGTAGGTGATAAGCTTCTGTATCCATATCAAATAAATACAATTGAAAAGCTTCATCGCCACCTTCATCCTTAGAAAATACAAACTGTCTCTTATCAGGATGTGGTCTTACTTTTGCATTAAATACGGGTTCCGAAAAAAAGGTAAGTTGATCCAGGGCGGCAGCAGGATTTTGAACAGCGTGAATCTGAGAAGCATTACCCGAACGTGTACTAACAAGTAATCCTTCCTCATTGGCAAGCCAGTCCAAGAACTGGGCTTCCTTGGTATTATGGTATTCCTGAAGTCTTTGTTCAACAATCGGCGGTATTTCAGGGATGCCTTCGGTTATAAGGTTGCCATGTTTCCGCTTTTCCATCTTAACCGTCATTGGGCATTAACGTTTTTATTCTTTGATAAGTTTGAGGTTTTGATGTAACTGACCTGAAAAAAGCTGTAATATATATATACCTTTTGCTAATTCATACAATGCCAGTTCTTTTTTGTTCCAATTTCCTGGCAAATCTCTCCATTTTTTTCGAATTACTTCTCTTCCATCTATCGAAATTAGTCGAAAATCGCTCGGAATGGCAGCAGATGAGCTTAATTCTATAGTAATGCCTTCCCGAAATGGATTGGGATAAACGCTAGAAATTAACTCCTCATCAAGAAAGTTAGTGTTGGATACGCAATTCGGAAAATTTGGATCGTAAGCAATGGTCTGACTAAAGGTCGCAAAGCATCCTGTAGTATTGTCCGTCACCATCAAGGCATAAGTCGCGGTAGAATCGATGCAATAACTAAATCCGCTTGCTCCTAGAATAGGGACTCCGTTTACCTCCCAGCTAATCGTACTATTTTCGGGCAAACCTTCTGGATCAAAAACACTCAGGGTATTGTTTTCTACAGCATAGGCAATACCACTCGGTATAATTCCAAAAGAAGCTTCTTCAACCATTGATACACTACTGCAACCGGCTGGGGAAGTATACCTTGCCCAATAAGATCCATTTTCGGTAATATTAAAGTGGGTCGCCATCTCCTCGAAAAGCGTAGTGCTATCCCGTACCCATTGCAAACCATCTTGAAAGTTGGTGACCTCGAGTCGAACGGTATCACCTTCACAAAGTGGAAAAGCATCCACTCTTTCCACTATCGGGGCGTCTGGCTGAGCATAGACGAAAACCGTATCTTTAGATTGTATCGTTTCAACCGGATTGATGATGGTCAGGCTAATCGATAAATCTTCTCCGTCAGAGAGCGTTCCAGCAGTCGTTTGGGTAAAATTCACCACTCCGCATACGTCATCTGCCCCACCAATCCCGCTATCTTCATCAGTTACTCGTAGGCTGTAGTTCCCAATATCTTCTATCGGGAGAACCAATTCAAAAGTGAGTGGAATTTGTGCATTATTAATGACATCCGAAGTGTAAATACTAGTCCCATTGGGTTCTAGCACATCAATTTTCAAGTCAGGGCGGCCGCCAAGAATATCATTGCAGGTCGTACTTTCGATGACTACCTTCGTCAAAATAAATCCGGTCGTATCAATTACTGCCTCATAATTCACCTCATATATTCCCGGCTCATCATAAGTCAATGGCGCTGGGTTTTCTGCTTCACTGACCAAGCCGTTACCAAAATCCCAGCGGTAGGAAAAACCTTCTACCTCATTGGAAAGAATGGTGTTGATAAAAGTTACATCTACTTCCCCACATCCTACATTGTTAATCATCCGAAATCCATCCGTAGCGCTTACGCTGGGTTGAATCAATAGGGGGAACGAAAAAGAGGTGCGTTGCGAAAGGATCACAACTTGAGCATCCAGGATTACTTCCACCATATACAAGCCTGGAATCAAGGGCGTACCACATATTTTCACGCAACCATCCGTCTCTTCACTCGTGTCAAATTCGCGCATACTGGCTTCCCAGCTTAGGCCGGGAGGTAAATTGGTCACCGACACAATTTCTAGACTGGAAATGGGCAGGTTGGGCGGTGTAGTAGAGTCGAGGGAAGCTACCGGCGTCGTTGATTTCGGCAACCTAAAACTCAAATCTCGATCGTAATAGATATTCGCTTGTCCAGATGGAGCATCGGTCAAAAAGATAGTGTCTTCGGCCAAATCTTCAGGTAGGCTAATGATACAATCGGGACAACCATTTTGTCCCTGCAAATGATATACCGCTAATAATAGGAAGGAAAAGGAAAGAATCTTTTTCATATAGAATAAACTGGGAATGAGAACAGACGCCTGAATATGCTCCAGGCGTCTGTTCATAAGATTTTGCAAAAAAACTGATTATCAATTATTTGAAACTAACAACTAGTGTCTAACCATCATCTTCTGACTCGTTCGAGCACTGCCATCACTCAGCGTATAGACATACATGCCATCTACCAGATGACTCGCATCAAAATTGAATTGATTGGTTCCCTCAATCAAGTTGACCGCTTGATGATGTAATTGTCGACCCAGCATATCTGATACCGTCAGTAAAAATCGCCCACTTTCATTCGATTGAATCACAATTTCCGTGAGTCCACTCGTCGGATTGGGTCGATTGTACATTCCGGCCACTCTTCCTACTAAATCATTATTGCTGGCCAATAGGAATTCACAATCGGGAACTTCTGCATTCGCCTTCACACATAAGAAATAGTTTCCGGGAAAAAGCGTACTAGGAAATGCAAAAGGCACATCGACTAAGGTCGTTCGAACCAATGTATTGATACCAATATCATAGGTCGTACTTGTTTCTCCTGCCTCCGCCATTTCTGGTGTACCAAAGACGACCAAACAGCCAGTTGAATCCTTTTCAAAAATACAGTTGGGCGGATTACAAACGTAATCCATAGAAGCAGGCAGATTAGTCAAAGCACCTTCTGTAGCTAAATCTATCGAGTTCACATCAAAACTACCAACTCCACCCACCTCAAAAGTGGCAGGTGTTTGGAAAGTTACGACAAATTCGAAAGGCTCTCCTACTACAGCTGCGGTCCGAATTCCTCCCATTGGGTTGCCTTCTGCACTATAGGGAAGCGGATTGATGAGAAAATCTTCCGGTAAACCAACTGTATCAGGCTCACAAGTAACTTGTGCATTTAGTGCACCAAATGCTAAAACAAAAAGGAATAGTAGTAAAAATTTTTGATTCATATTATTAGGCGATTTTAGGGGCGAGGCGGAAGGAAGGCCGGTCTTAGACAAAGCATGAGGTCAGCGTTTCATGATGGTTTTATCAGTTTTTGGGCTGATCAATTATGAAGGCTTATTACCTAATGTTTGTTGGACTTTATAGCACTATCCCAGTCGTACAACGCCCAATTTTAGTGATTCAAAGTGATTCCATTAATCTGAGGCTCAGACTTCAGAAGTTTACCAAGTCAAGTCGTAAGAAAACTTCTGAAGTCTTGCATCCTTAACGTACTTATGCAAGATATAACTTCTCATTGTTCTGCTCATAAAAAAAGAGCAATAATTGCTACAAAGGTAGGCGATTGCTAAGAATCTAGCCGCAAATTTTATTTTTTAACACTTCTCAGCAGCGACTTCGTCTGCCAACTTACATCTAAGTGCATGATTACTAACAATAAAAAAGCAAAACACAAACAACTGAAAATCAATTAATTAAACCTAATCACATGGCTTTCAGCCTATCGAAAAAAAGTATTTATTTTTTTTTCAAATCCTTAAAAAGTAGTAATCAAAGCCCAAATTCCTCCTTTGATTTTAAAGAAATATGCTACATTTGCCCCGTAGAACACCTTTCCAGACCCCTTTGGTCCTAAGACTTTATATTCTTAAGCAACACTCAAATCTTCCAGCTACTCTTCTGAGCATAATTCATTGTTAATTCCAAAACAAACTCCGGAATATATGAACAAAAGGCATCTATTGACCACCTTACTGCTTTGGTTGGGTGGTTTTCTACTAGCACAAGAATCCGCTACAGTAACTGGGCAAATTATTGATGAAGAATCCAGTGATCCACTCATCTCAGCGACCGTTCAAATTGGCCTCAAAGGCACCTTAACAGATTTTGATGGAAACTTTTCGCTGGATATTACGCCTGGCACCCATCAATTGACTATTCGTTATGTCGGTTACGAATCCATTAGTGAAACCATTGTCGTAAAAAAAGGAGAAACGCTTCAATTCGATAAGCGCCTGACCTTGGAAACCAATCTTTTGCAAATTGCAACGGTTACCACTGGGAAATTTGACAAACCACTAGGTGAGGTAACCGTTTCTCTTGAAGTCTTGAGTCCTACGCTAATTGAAAACACCAACAAACCTTCCTTGGATGACGCTTTGCAAAAAGTGCCAGGGGTGACGGTGATTGATGGTCAAGCTAATATTAGAGGCGGATCGGGCTTTTCGCAAGGAGCAGGAAGTCGGGTGCTATTGCTGGTAGACGATATCCCCATTTTGAATGCAGATGCAGGTTTCCCCAATTGGGATGATATCCCTATCGAGAATGTGGCGCAAATTGAAGTCGTAAAAGGAGCCGCTTCGGCCTTGTATGGTTCTGCCGCCTTGAATGGGATCGTTAATGTCAGAACTAGCTATGCGAGCCTGGAACCCGAAACGAAAGCCTCCGTTGCCTACACCAATTATTTTTCACCTAAAGACCAACGCCGCAAGTGGTGGGATACTGCCCCTTACCAATTATTGGCCAGCCTTTCTCATAAGCAGAAGTTCGGCAAATTCGACTTGGTACTAGGTGGTTTTTTTAATAAAGAAGAAAGCTTCAATAAAGACAATTACAATCGCTATGGGCGCTTTAATGTGGGGACTCGCTATCGGCTCACCGATCGCCTTTCTTTTGGTGTAAATGCCAATATCAACGTAGGAGAATCGGCTAGTTTCTTCTATTGGTCGGCTGATTCGACAGCCTATATCGGCAATGCCAATACTGCGACCTCAAGAAATAGAGTGCGGTATAATATTGACCCCTACCTCGTTTATTTTGACGGCAGTGGTGGAAAGCACCGAGTCTTGAGCCGCTATCATGAGGTCAATAACAACAATGACAATAATCAATCGAATTACTCTTATACCCTATACGGAGAGTACCAATATCAGAAAAAATTTCAGCCTTTAGACTTGGTGCTGACCGGTGGTTTAGTGGGCCGGGCTACTCGGGTGGAAGCCGAATTGTATGGAGATACTACTTTCACCTCGCAGAATCTCGCCGCCTACTTGCAGTTGGATAAGAAATTCTTCAATCGCTTGAACGTTTCTCTGGGCTTCAGGTATGAAGATAATGTACTCAATAACCCAGGATTCAGCTACGATGATGGGGCCTTTCTCAAAGGAGAAATCGCACCCTCCAAAGAAAAAGAGTCAAAACCGGTCTTGCGTTTGGGATTGAATTATCAATTGGGAGAATACACTTACTTAAGAAGTGCCTGGGGCCAAGGCTACCGCTTCCCGACCATTGCTGAGAAATTTATCTTCACCCAGGCGGGTTTTCCCATCGTTCCCAATGCCAGCCTTGGCTCAGAGACAGGGTGGTCGGCAGAATTGGGTTTGAAACAGGGCTTTAGGTTAGGTGGATTTGAAGGCTTTCTAGACCTGGCGGCCTTTACCATGCGCTATGAAGACATGATCGAATTCAATATCAATAATCAATTGGCTTTTCAAGCCATCAATATTGGAGGAACCAACATCACAGGAGGAGAAATTTCGATTGCCGGTAAAGGAAATATCTTCGGACTTCCCACTAATATCCTAACGGGCTATTCTTACATAGATCCGAAGTTCAGTGAATTCGACAACTCACCCTTACCTGCCGATGGAGGTACTTTAGCACAGCGAAATGCCAATAGTTCTTCCAGCATGGAAAATATCTTGAAATACCGATCCAAGCATACCTTTAAGTTGGATCTGGAAACAGAAATTAAGCAGTTCAGTATTGGTCTGGAAAGTTTCTACAATAGCCAATTGGAAGCGATCGATGCTATTTTCTTTATCATAGTCCCGGGCTTGAAGGATTTCCGGGATAGGACTGAAAATGGTTTTTGGCGGCATAATATCCGTGCAGCTTATCGCTTTTCTGAGCAACTCAAAGCTTCCGTAATTTTCGGAAATGTGACCAATATAGCTTATACCTTTAGACCAGGGCTGCTGGAAGAGCCGCGCAATTTAACCTTGCGACTGGATTATAAATTTAACTGACATTTTGTCACTTACTCCTAAAAAATTCCTTACTTTTGCAGCCCAATTTATTCATCCATCCTCGGGCTCCGGCCCAGGCTCGATTAAAAAAACGGCCTTCAAAGATGATTTTTGTGCCCCAGCGAAGAAAAGAGGCGAATGGATTCACGGCATAGACGGAAGGAGACACAAAAATTGAAGAAGGAATAAAAATAGGAGTATGTATAATGATAATCCTACCCTCACGGGCATCAAAAAGGAAATTGACGAAAAAAAGCAAGGAGAAGTTTTCTTTCAAGAAGCGGGAGAAAGTGATGTAGCTGTAGAGAAGAAACACTTCTATATAGAAAGCTATGGATGCCAGATGAATTTCAGCGATAGCGAAATCGTAGCCTCTATACTTTCCGAGGTGGGTTATCAACCGACCCGCGATATGGAGATAGCTGACCTAATTATGATCAATACCTGCTCCATTCGTGAGAAGGCAGAAGATACTGTTCGGAAACGCTTACGCATTTTCGACAAAGTGAAGAAGAAGCGCCCTGGCACTTTAGTTGGTGTCTTAGGTTGTATGGCGGAACGCTTGAAGAGTCAGTTCCTGGAACAAGAAAAGCTGGTGGATCTGGTGGTAGGCCCCGATGCGTATCGCGATCTGCCAAGCCTGGTATCTACGGCCGAAGAGGGAGACAAGGGCGTAAACGTCTTCCTATCGCGAGAAGAAACCTACGCTGATATCAGCCCCTTGCGATTGGGATCGAATGGTGTTTCGGCTTTCATCTCCATTATGCGAGGTTGTGATAATATGTGCTCTTTTTGTGTAGTCCCTTTTACCCGAGGACGAGAACGCAGCCGCAATGCATTCAGCGTAGTGGCTGAAGCGACTGACTTGTATGAAAAAGGTTATCGAGAAGTCACCCTACTGGGACAAAATGTAGATTCCTATAAATGGGAGCATCCTGAAACCAAGGAAACAGTTGATTTCGCTCATTTATTGGCCATGGTCGCGGATGTACATCCAGACTTACGTGTCCGCTTCTCCACTTCTCATCCCAAAGATATCACGGATGATGTGCTACACACCATGGCCCGTTACAAGAATATTTGCAATTATATTCACCTTCCTGTCCAATCTGGTAATAGTCGAATCCTTGACTTGATGAACCGCACCTATGATCGAGAATGGTACATCCAAAAGATCAAGCGTATCAATGAGATTATGCCCGAATGCGCCATTTCATCTGATATTATTACGGGTTTCTGCACAGAGACAGAAGAAGAACACCAGGACACCCTCAGTATGATCGAATTGGCGAATTACAGCATGTCCTATATGTTTTACTATTCCGAAAGGCCAGGCACACTAGCCGCTAGAAAGTACGAAGATGATATCCCACTGCATACCAAAAAGCGGCGATTACAGGAAATCATCAATCTGCAAAGTCAAGTCTCGCTCAAGCATAACCAAGCTGATATAGGAAAGACCTTTGAAGTATTAATTGAAGGAGATTCAAAAAAATCAGACCAGGATTGGAAAGGTCGTAATTCACAAAATAAAATGATCATCTTCCCAAAATCCGGTGATTATAAGCCTGGTGATTATGTTCAAGTGAAAGTTAATGTTGCTACTAGCGCTACCTTGATTGGGGAAATGGTAGCTTAGTTTTTATGCTATTGAGCAGCTAACTAACTATGATTGTACTTTCACAAATAGAGGCAACAATAAAGAGTAAAAATCTGTTAGTAAGTAAGTTAAGGCTATGTATTTTTCTTTTACAACAGTACTTACACCACAATTTAGCAGTCATAATTAGTTGATTTAAAGACACTAACTTGAGTTCAGCCGAAGGATGGAGACTGTCTAAAACAAAATTTACTGCTTAAAGGGCAATTGAGATCCACTCAACTATACTTTTAGCATCAAAAAAGCCATCTTCCTTGTTTTATGGAAAAATTACAATCAGTTAAACAGCGGTATGGTATTATAGGTCGATCACCGCTACTAGATAGAGCCCTTAGTACGGCTATACGAGTAGCAAAGACCGACCTTTCTGTGCTGATATCAGGTCCCAGCGGAACAGGGAAGGAAGCTTTTTCTAGAATCATTCATGAAAACAGTACGCGTAAGCATAATAAGTTCATCGCCATCAACTGTGGAGCGATTCCTGAAGGTACCATCAATTCCGAACTGTTTGGCCATGAAAAAGGGGCATTCACAGGAGCAACAGGAGAACGGAAGGGTTATTTCGAAGCCTATGATGGTGGCACTATTTTCTTAGATGAGATTGGTGAAATGCCCGCAGATACGCAAGCCGCCTTACTTAGGATATTGGAAGTAGGTGAGTTTATCCGAGTGGGATCGTCCAAACCGCAGCGGACTGATGTGCGAATCGTGGCCGCCACCAATGTGAAGCTCAACGAGGCCATGAAAAAAGGGAAATTTCGAGAAGATCTATATTTCCGACTAAATACTGTGCCGATAGAATTGCCGGCTTTGAGAGAAAGACCAGAGGATATTTATATGCTCTTTCGAAAATTTGCGGTAGACTTTGCCGAAAAATACCGCACGCCTCCCGTCCAATTGGATGAAAGGGCTCGGAGTCTATTGAATTCTTACAGTTGGCCCGGCAACATTCGGGAATTGAAAAATGTAGCAGAGCAAATTTCTGTTTTATCCGAAGAAAGGCTAGTTACAGCCGAACACCTCTTGGAGCTTATTCCCAATATCCTACAACGAAACCTCCCGATGATTCCTGAAAAAGAAGGATTAGAGGAGGGAAGTCTAAAAGAACGAGAGATTCTGTACAAGGTCTTATTTGAAATGAAGAGAGATTTGACGGACCTGAAAGACCTCGTTTTTCAAATCATTCAGAATAACAATTTAGAAGTACCCAATATTACGGATCTAAGAAGCCTTGCCGCTTCTTATCCTTCAAAAGAGGAGGTATCTCCTTATTCTCGACAGAGTGTAGAAGATCTTTTGGATGATTATAAGCCAACTGTTCCTGCTACTTCTAGTCCTAACATTCGTACCGACGAAAAGCTGAAGCCTATTATTTTGGATGAAAATGCCCAACAGCGTTACCAGAACTCAGTCGTTGTAGACGATAATCTATCCTTAATTGAAAATGAAAAGGAATTGATCCGTAAAGCACTGAAAAAGCATCATGGGAAGCGTAAAGAGGCAGCCCAGGACCTTGAAATATCAGAACGCACATTGTATCGAAAAATTAAGGAATACGACTTATAAGAGCTAACAGAAGGTTAATCTGCTTAATGCAGCGGGTATTTTGCACTGGTGGGGTGTTTTGATTATGTTGCCGAGATCATCTCTAAAGCAAGACTTCAGAAGTTTTCTCAAGTCACGGCCTACGAAACTTCTGAAGTCTGAGCCTGGATTCCAAGATTTATCTACAAGAAATAAAATTATGGCATTTATACGTTCCTTATTCTTTTTTCTTCTGATCGCCATTTTAGCACCTAGCTGCTATACTTTTTCCGGTATTAGTATTGGTGAGAATGTGAAGACTTATTATGTGACCCGCTTCAAGGACAATGCAACCAACGCACCTCCTACCCTAGCCCAGACGCTTACTAATGCCCTCGATCAAAAAGTGCGTACGGAGGCACGTTTAGTAGAAAATAATATTACGCCAGATATCGAATTTAAAGGGACATTAGTAGATTTCCGGGTGACTTCGGAGGCTCCCCGCCCAGACGAAACCACGGCTTTAAACCGACTCACCGTGACCACCGCTATCGAGTATGTCAACAATGTTGAAACCGATAAAGGCTGGAAGAAAAACTTCTCTCACTTTTTTGATTTCCCGAGTAGTCAGGACCTCAGTAGCGTCCAAGATGCAGCCATTACAGAGATCACCGACCAGATCATGGAGTACATCTTTAACGAAGCCTTTCAAGATTGGTAAGCTCTCCTTTTTGTATTCCGCAAAAATGCGTTAGTTTTGCAGGCGAAAATTCAAACCCATCCTGCATGAACTTACATGAATATCAAGGTAAAGCTTTACTTAAAAGCTATGGAGTAACCATTCAAGAAGGTCTGGTAGCTCAATCAGTTGAAGAAGCGGCGGACGCTTTCAAACAATTGCAAGAAGAAACAGGCACCGAAATGGCGGTAGTCAAAGCTCAAATCCACGCTGGTGGACGAGGTAAAGGTGGTGGCGTCAAACTAGCGAAAAACCTAGATGACCTCAAAGAGCATGCCGGTAATATTATCGGGATGATGCTAAAAACACCGCAAACCCCTGGTGGGATGACGGGCCCTGGAAAATTAGTACGCAAAGTGCTAATCGCACAGGATGTCTATGCGCCTGATTTTGACGCTTGTAAAGAATATTACATTTCTATTTTGATGGACCGTGAGAAAAAAAGAAATGTAATCATTCACTCTACAGAAGGTGGAATGGATATTGAAGAAGTAGCAGAAAAGACGCCAGAATTACTGCATAAAGAATATATCGATCCTGCATTGGGCCTTCTTCCTTTTCAAGCACGAAAGGTCGCCTTCAACTTGGGTTTGAGTGGTGTGGCTTTTAAAGGCATGGTGAAATTCATCACTAAGTTGTATAAAGCCTTTGTAGGTTCTGATGCCTCTCTATTCGAGATCAATCCTTGCTTGAAGGATGGACAGGATAATATCATTGCAGTAGACTGTAAAGTTTCACTGGATGAAAATGCCCTATTCCGACACAAAGATTTGGCGGCTTTGAGAGATACAGACGAGGAAGATCCTACGGAAGTAGAAGCGCAAAGCTATGGATTGAATTTTGTCAACCTAGATGGTAATGTCGGTTGTATGGTGAATGGTGCAGGATTGGCCATGGCTACCATGGATATCATCAAGTTATCGGGTGGTGACCCAGCCAACTTCCTCGATGTAGGAGGTACTGCTGATGCAGCCCGTGTAGAACAAGCCTTCCGAATCATCTTGCGGGATCCTGCCGTGAAGGCTATCCTGATCAATATCTTTGGTGGTATCGTTCGATGTGATCGAGTGGCACAGGGAGTCGTAGATGCTTACAAAAATATTGGAGACATCAAGGTACCTATTATTGTACGTTTGCAAGGTACTAATGCAGATATTGCCAAGAAGATCATCGATGAGTCTGGTTTATCTGTACACTCTGCTATTCAATTACAAGAAGCTGCAGATTTAGTAAAAGAAGTACTAAGCTAAAGATAATCAAAGCTTTCTATTGTGAGTTGCGGGCACAGGCTAAGCAGCTGTAAGTTCGCAACTCGCAATAGTTCTTCCCTGAGAGCATCTCTACTCGGCCGTCACCTCCGCCAATGCTGTTACCTTATCCAACAATTCAGTCAGTTCTTTTTCGGTCGTAAAAGGATTCGCCAATGTAGTGCGAAGCCATAAGGTATCCCTCAATAATGTTTTGACAATATAGAACGTCCCATCCGTCAATATTTCCTGTCGTATTCTATCATTTAAGGTATTCAAAGCCTCGTTTGTCAGCGAATCGCCCCGATAGCGAAAGCAAACAATATTGCATTCCGGATGGAGTGCTAATTCAAAATCGGGACGGCTAGCTATCATTTCTGCAAAACGCCGACTCAAATCCATGACCCTTGTCACTGCCTGATCCCATACCTTGACCCCATATTGTGCCAGGGTTACATAGGCTTTCAGACCTATCATGAGTTTAGTACATTCGAAAGTACGCTTAGCCAAGTTGAACCATTCGGCATCAGCCTGTTCAAATAAATAATCTGCGCGCTGGCTAAAGGTATGATAAGCTTGTTGGCCCTCGCCAAAAATTAAAGCTGTAGTCACAGAAGGTGTCAACAACATTTTATGAAAATCCATCGCCACCGAGTCCGCCAACTCAATGCCCTTTAGCGCTGCCTTATACTTTTCTGAAAACACCAAGGCCGCACCATGCGCACCATCCACATGAAACCACAAGTCCTTTTGTTGGCAAAAGTGGCCAATCGCCTCCAAATCATCAAAGGATCCGGTCGCCGTGGAGCAAGCACTCCC
>Ga0070727_10002904_pt1 | contig 16008 bp, 13 predicted proteins | sample tdAd472_FD_66722 | JGI IMG/M metagenome (GOLD analysis project Ga0070727, IMG submission 66722) | Marine sediment microbial communities from the Atlantic coast under amendment with organic carbon and nitrate - tdAd47.2 | ecosystem: Environmental > Aquatic > Marine > Coastal > Sediment | place...
TCCAACGACGTGGTCGGCCAGATCCGCGAAGAACTCGAAGAGGGCGCTCAGTTCGACCCCTATCGTCAGGACAAGATCCTGTTCCGCATCGCACTGGTTCAGGTCGCGCAGCGGATCTCCGGCGAGGAGGCCTTCGAGTCGATCTGCGTGGCGACCAAAGACCCCGACCCCCGCGTGCGGCGCTTCTCGTACGTCGCCTTGCGCGGGCGAGTCACGGACGGGCTCTGCGAGCGGCGCGACGCAGCCGTGGCGATCATGGAAGGCGCGAACCATGAAACGGACCTCGTGGGCCGGGTGGTCGCGATCCAGCAGGTCGCCGACCTCGATGCGCTCCCCGAGAAGCTCGAGACCCGACTCCTCGGCGCCTGGCCATTCGTCGAAGGGCTGCGCGGCGCCCGCGTGGGTGGGAAGGAGACCCCGAGCTACATCCTGCGCAAGGCGAGCCTGGACGGTTTCAAGGCGTTGGTCGGTGACGACGTCGAGTTCGACTACGACCCCGGCGCCGACCTCGAAGCCCGCGACGCCCAACTCGAGGCCCTCGAGGCCTGGTTCGACGCCCACGGCGGGACCCGCCCCGAAGGTGCCACCAGCCACGCCGACTGGAAGGCCAGCCTCACTCAGACCAACACCGACCCTCAACCGCCCGTAGAGGACGAACAGGGTCAGTGAAGCGGAGCCGTAGATGAAGAGCCAGGTAGACCTGCAGGACGCCCTCGAGCGGCTGATCGTCGGAGAGCTCCGCCCGGTGGATGCGGTGCGACTGGCGACCGAGTCGGGCTACCGCACCTTCGCCGATATGTGCGAGGCCGAGCTCCCCGAGCAGCTGCCCCGCGTCCGCATCGACCGCGCGAACGTCCGCGCGCGGCTGTCCTCGGCGGTCGCCGGGCGAACGCCTCTCGACGAGCTCCGCGGCTGGGCGGAGGAGCTCTCGGCGGTCCTCGACCGCCACCAGCTGGGGGCAACGCGCCGCGAGCACAACCGCCTGCTGGACACCCTGGCCCTGGTGGCCGTCGCCACCGACCAGCGCATCTTCCAGAACACGCGCCCCGTGATCCGGGTCCTGGCCGCCCTCGAGCGCATGCTCGGCAACAACCGCGCCGGCAAGGTCGCGCGCCTCTACGGGGCCCTGTTCCACGACCAGCCTGAGTTCCACCTCCTGGCCCGGCGGATGGAAGACCCACCCCAGCAGGAGGAGCGCGAGGTCGGGCCACCGAGCTACCTGCCCCAACAGCCCTCGTTCCTCGACGGCCTGGGGCTCGGCAACCTCGAGATCGACAGTGGCCTCGACAAGGTGTGGTCCGGTGAACCGGCCACGCCCCCCGATGCCGTCGCTCCGATGATGGAGGGGATCGACGTCGTCGCCCTGAACCAACCCTTCGAGGAGGGCAAGCGCGTCCAGGACTACGAGTGGGTCGTGGCCCTCCACGTGGCGCCGTGTAGCGTGCTCAGCGAGGACGTGCCCTACGCCCCCGCCGAAGGATTCCTCGAGCGCGCCAAGGTCCTGGCCCCCAACTTCGACTTCGAGCGCTACAAGCCCCAGGCCTACCGGGACCACGACGGCGTGCTCGAAATCGTGCTCGACGCCCCCAGCATCGGGCCGCGCGAGCTGAGCTACGCCGCGAAGCTCTTCGCCCTCGTGCACCGCACCGGTCGAATCTACTTCGAGGGCAAGCGCCTGCCGACGCTCTCGGTCCGCCCCCAGTAGCACGCCCCGTCCGCTCCGCTAGCATTCCCTCGCAGCGCTGCTCTCCGCCTCGCGCAGGCTGAAGGCCTGCCCCGGCCTGTTTTCTCGTATGCTGGGCCCCGCCAAGCCGGTGTCCCCGTCACCGGCCACCCTCACGACGAAGGACCCCTCATCCATGGCTCTCGAGACCATGACCTGGCGCGGGGAGCTCCCCGGCGCCCTGGAGATCATCGACCAGCGCAGGCTGCCCGCCGAGCGCGAGTTCCTCCGGCTGGAGGCCGTCCAGCCTGCCTGGGACGCGATCAAGACCCTCGCCGTGCGCGGCGCCCCGGCCATCGGCTGCGCCGCCGCCTACGGGGTGGTCCTCGGCGCCCAGACCCAGATCGAGGGCGACGTCGCGCAGGCCGCCGAGCAGGCCCGCGCGGCCGCAGACCACCTCGCGACCTCCCGCCCGACCGCGGTCAACCTGTTCTGGGCCCTGGACCGGATGCGCCAGGCGATCGAGCGCGAGGCGGGGCAGGCCAACGACGCCAAGGCCTTCACCGCTGCGCTGCTCAGCGAGGCCAGGGCGATCCAGGCCGAGGACTTGGAGATGTGCCGCACCATGGGTCGCCACGGCGCCAAGCTGTTCCCGGAGAACGCGCGGGTGCTGACCCACTGCAACGCCGGGGGACTGGCTACTGCTGGCTACGGCACCGCGCTGGGGTGCATCTACGCCGCCGCCGAGTCGGGCCGGGGCGTTTCGGTGATCTCCTGCGAGACCCGGCCCCTGCTCCAGGGTGCGCGCCTGACCACCTTCGAGCTGACGGAGAACGGGGTCGACGTGACGCTGATCTCCGACGGCATGTCGGGCTTCGCCATGCAGCGCGGCATGATCGACGCCGTGGTCGTCGGCGCCGACCGGATCGCGCGCAACGGCGACGTGGCCAACAAGATCGGCACCTACACCCACGCCGTCCTCGCCAAGCAGCACGGGATCCCGTTCTACGTCGCCGCTCCGTTCACGACCTTCGACCTCGCCCTCGCCAGCGGCAAGGAGATCCCCATCGAAGAGCGCGACGCCTCGGAGCTGCGCGAGTTCAACGGGCGCCAGATCGCCCCCGACGCCGCCGGGGTGTGGAACCCCGCCTTCGACGTGACCCCCGCCGAGCTGATCACCGCGATCGTCACCGACCGCGGCGTGATCCAACCCGTCGACGAGGAGCACGTGCGCGCGCTGATCGAGCCCGCCAGCTAAGCACCGGCTGGATGGAGCCGGGCTTGCTCGCAGCCCGGGGCCCTACGTGCCCGGACTGGGTCTCCCCCCGGTCAGCTCAGCGACGACGGCGAAGCGCGACCAGCCCGCCCAGGAGCAGGAGGGCCAGCGGCCAGGGGGCGCCGGGCTCTTCGCTCAGGCTGCACCCGCTGCTGCTGCTCTTGCGGGCAGGCGCCGGGGTGGCGGTGCCCGCGGCGGTGGCGCCGGAGGCGGTGCTGGAGCCGGTGGCCGCCGTCGAACCGCTCGCCGTCGAACCGCTCGCCGTCGAACCGCTGGCGGTGGTGCCCGGAGGCGGGCCGCTGCCGGGGCCGAACCCGATGGTCTCGAAGCTGTCCGCGATTCGGTTGAGCTCGTTGCCGGCGGCGTCGCGGGGGGCGTCGCGGAAGTAGACCACGAAGGTGTTCCGCCCCTGCGCGGGGTAAGCCGGCGCGTTGAGGGGGATCGGGTTCGAGTTGGTGAGGGTGAACACGGCGTTCTTGATCCCCGGGCGATCGGACCAACCGCTGCCGTTGACCGGACCCAGGATCGAGAGGGGCTGGACCGTGCCGTCGGTGGTGTTCCCGTTGCCGTCGAGGGCCTTGACCTCGACCGTGTAGAGCGTTGGGTCCATGGACACGTCGAAGGTGTAGGTCACCGTCAGCTCACCGGGCTGGATCATGCGCGAGTTGGGGTCGGCCCGGGCGTCGATCTGCACGTCGTAGGGCACGACGAACACCGGGTTCGTCCAGGCGCGGTAGTTCTCGGTGCCCAGGTCCTGGACGTCGGGGTCGACCCCGGTGTAGGCGCCCAGCTGGAAGGCCGTGATCGCGTCCACCGTGCCCTCGTTGGCGGGGTCGAGGTCGCGCTCGTGCCAGGTGTCGGGGCCGTGGAGCGCGAAGTCGGCCACGCCCACCGGGTGGTCGTAGCCGTTGCGGCTGATGGTCGGGTTCGGCGCGCCGACGCTGTTCTTGTAGAGCTTGACCGAGGCCACGGCGCCCCACTCGTCGCTCGAGCTGTAGCGGTAGCGGAAGCGCGGGGCCTCGCTGCCCCGGCGAACGAGCGCGGTGCGCCCGCCGTCGAGGGGACCCTCGCCGCCGATCTGTCCGTCCTGATTCTCGGCGTTGAGGCTCAGGTCATGCCAGCGCAGGGTCGCGCTGTCGAAGCGGCTCTGCGCGTCGAGCTCGAGGAAGGCCAGGGGACCGTCGGTGAGCACGGTGTTGCCGTCGGCGTAGGCGGCCATCCAGCGATCGGCGTGGGTCACGCCCTGCTTCCCGTCACCGAGCACGTAGGTCCGCGCGCGGTAGAGCGCCTCGTCGCCCACGCTGAAGGTCGACTTGAAGCTGATCGGGGTCGCGGTGCGGCCGGTGGAGAAGTTGAAGTCGCCGTGGGCGTCGGAGCCCGCCGAGCAGTAGATCTTGCGCACGAACTTGGTCTCGGGGTCCGAGACGAAGGCGTAATCGAGGGCCTGGGTGAGGATCTTCTGGTATTCGGCGAGGCCGGCCCAGAGGTCGTGGTCCCACTCCTGGACCCCGGCAGCAAAGGTCGGGTCGGCCCAGGGGTTGAGGTCGTTGAAGTCGATCTGCTGCTTGGGCAAGGTGCGCGCCCCGCGGCCGTTGAAGAACTCCAACCCCTTGACGACGAACTCGTTGCTCCCGGGGTGGACCTCGTCCTTGGTGCGCAGGGCGGGGTCGATGCCGAAGGCGCGCTCGAGGTTTTCGTCGCGCCAGCCCATGCCGCTGAACGGGTGCGCGGCGTAGGAGAACGCGTCGCCCTGACGGCCCTGGTCCTGGGTCGCCAGGTCGTTGAGCAGGGGGAAGAGATTTACGTCGATGTTCGGGTTGCCGGGACCGCGCAGCCAGCCGCCGCCGTGCCAGGGGCCCTCCACGTGGTTCGCCTGGTAGGTCAGCATGTGCGCGCCGAGGGGCAAGCCGGGCAGCAGGTCCAGCAGGCGATCGATCACCGAGTGGATCTTGGGCAGCGGGATGTCCTGCTTGAAGGCCACCTCCTCCGCCGCGGTAGGGCCGAGCACGTTGCGGTAGGCCTGGTGCTGGCCGACCCCCGGCGGGTGCAGGGCGGGCGCTTGGGGCCCGAAGGGTGGGCGGTGATCCGCGCCGTCGGGGTCGGGGATCGTGCGGTTGTTGAAGGCGCTGTGGTCGGTGGTGATGATCCGCCCCCAGGCCTCGGCCGCCGTGGGTTGGTCGAGGATCCCCATGGCGTAGCAGCTCTCGAACACCATCTGCAGCGGGCCGCCGTAGGCCTTGCGCGGCGCGAAGATGTCCAGGGCCGAACCGAAATACCACTCCGCGATGGTGTGGTGGTGCACGTCGTAGTAGTGGTTGTCGCCGGGGAGCGAGGGCAGCTCAGCCGAGGAGAACGCCACCCGCAACACCACCCGGTGGCTGCCCCGCCGGGTGCGGCGCAGGCCGAAGATCAGGTTCCGGCGCGAGGTCCAGTCGACGACGACCTCGACGAACTTGACCTCCGTGGTCGCCGGACGATCGGCCACGCCGAAGGACGAGCGGGGCAGGCGCAGGATGTCGTGGCGTCCGTTGACGTCGAGGCGGTCCTCGCCGAACACGTCGAAGCCCTTGCCGCCGCTGCGCACCACGCCCAGCTCGTCGACGATCTCGAGGCCGGAGGGAGCCAGGCTCGGCGGGCTGCCCGCCGGGTCGTCGTAGATCAGGTTCCCGCTGGCGGTCGGCGTGTCGAGCACAGCGATCCGGGTGCGCTCGATGGTCAGCTTCGTCGAGGCGGTGCGCCCGCCCTTCGAGGGCACGAACACCTGCACGGGGACGTAGGGGATCCCGGGCTCGATCCGCCATGGGGCGTCGGGGATCAGGTCCACCCCGTTGCTCTGCTGGTAGAGCCCGGTCAGCGGGCCGGCCTGGCCGAGCATGAAGTCGAAGATCGCGGAGTTGTCAGCCGGAGTCATTTCTCCCGGCTGGGGGACCGCGTTGAGGGTGCAGCGCAGCAACCCGCCCGGCGCCGGGGTGGGGATCGTGTAGACGAAGCTCACGGTCTCGCGCGCGCCCACCGCGAGGTTGGGCAGCACCCGCTGGCCGAGGTTCACCGTCTGCGGGTTGCCCGGGGGCAAGCCCGAGCCGGGCTTGGCCGAGACCACACGCTCGACGCTGGCGTTGAGCGTCAGGTTGGCAACCGGCGCGGTGCCCGCGTTCTCGACCTCGACGAAGGCGGTCACCGTGCCCGCGGCCAGGTCGGGGGCGGTCATCCAGCGGCGCACGATCCGCACGTCCGGCGCGGCGCCGGCGGCGACCACCCAGCCAATGTCCATCCGGTTGTCGGCGACCTCGGTCTCACCGGGGGCGTTGTTCACGATCGAGGTGATCTGGTAGGCGTTGGCCGGCGGCGCCGCGAAGTTGATGGTGATCTGCTGGCTGTCGCCCGGAATCAGGGGCGTGAGTCCGCGCACGCCGACCTCGATCCGGCCCTGGCCGGCGGCCTGGTACTGCAGACGCACCGGGAGGCCGGTCACCTGGGTGTGGCCCTGGTTGGTGACCGTCATCACCGCCTGCACCTGCTGACCCGGGTTGGGCTGGCGCGGCACGAGCTGAATGTCGGTGACCGCCACGTCGGCGAAGGCGCGATCGGAGCGCAACACCGCCCGCTCGGCGTTCAGCCGGCCGAAGCGGAAGGTGCTCTCCAGCCCAGCGAAGGCGTCGATCCGGTCGCCAGCCTCGGCGAGGGTCCGCTTGACCTCCTTGGCGGTGAGGCCAGGGGTGCGGGCGATCACGAGCGAGGCGACCCCGGCGGCGAAGGCCGAGGCGGCGCTGGAGCCGCTGACGAAGCCGTAGACCTCGCCGGGGAGGGTCGTGACCACGCCCTCACCCACGGCGCCCACGTCCACGCCCTCGGCGACGACGCCCTCGTAGGCCAGCTCGGCGTCGACGCCGGCGCTCATGGCGGTCACCGAGACCACACCGGGGTGCGCCGCGGGGAACATCTCGTGGTGCACGGGGTCGTTGCCGGCGGCCGCGACCACGACCACGCCCGCGTTCAGCGCGCGGTCGATGGCGTCGCGCAGCACCTGGCTGTCGATGGGGGTGCCCATGCTGAGGTTGATCACCTTGGCGTTTTGCTGGATCGCGTAGTCGATCCCAGCCGCGACGTCGGCCACGCTGGCGAGGCCGTTGGCGTCGGCGACCTTGACCGGGAGCACCCTCGAGTTGAAGGCCACCCCGGTGACGCCGAGGTTGTTGTTCCCCTCGGCGACCACGATCCCGCACATGGCCGTGCCGTGGCCGTTGTCGTCGCGCAGGGTCGCCGTGTTGTTGACGAAGTCGAAGCCAGGCAGCAGCCGGTTCGCGAGGTCCGGGTGCGTGGGGTCGACGCCGGTGTCCAGCACCGCGACGAGGGCGCGCGGGTCACCGGTGGTCAGGTCCCAGGCGCGCTCGAGGCTGGCGTTCTGGTGACCCTTGAGCTGGGGGAAGAAGGGGTCGTTGGGGGTCAGGGCGACCCGCGCGGCGAGGTTCGGCTCGAGGAAGCGCACCCGAGGGTCGGCGCGCAGGGCCTCGGCAGCCTCGTCGCTGGCGCGGACCAGGGCCAGATCGAGCAGCGGGAGGTCGCGGATCAGCTCGGCCCCGTGCTCGGCCAGGAGGGCCTTCACCTCGGCGTCGACAGTCAACCCGACGTTCCACTCGGCGCGGACCCGCAGCCCACCGACCCCGCCCGCGGCGACGGGCTCGGTGGTGTGGACCCGCCCGCGCTCGGTGATCGCGGCCTGGAACTGGGTCAGGAGCGCCTTGGCGTCCAGTCCGCAGTCGTGGCCAGGCTTGCCGTGATCGTGCTCGTCAGCCTCGGGCTCGCAGGCCGCGGGGGCCACCGTAGCCACCTCCTGAGCCACCGGCTCAGGGAGCAGCCTGGCGAAGCCCAGGTAGGCGAAGACGACAACGATGGTTGCCACCAGGGCGAACGCCCTGGTGCGCTTTGCACCCTCAATCATCCGAATCCCTCTCGGCTGGCGAAGATAGCACGCAGCCAGGTCTCGCGTCGCCGAATAAACGACAGAATAAGGCCATAACGCGCTGCGATATAAAGAGATCCGAAGATCCGCTGGGATTCTCGAGGTCTCCTGCTGAGCGGCGGGTGAGTTTTGGGCGTCGGATTCCGGGCGCATGACCCAGGCGGCGCAACGCTCACGTAAGCGACTTAAGGAAAGCAACTTCCGACCACATTGGGGTCGGCGGTCGCTCTAGGCCCGCTGCGCGAGATTCCGGCTGCCCTCGGTGAAGTCGACCACGAGCCGTCTACCTGCCGAGAGCGTCACCTGCCCGAGGCCGAAGCGGGGGTGCTCGATCTGATCCCCGACCCGGTAGGCGCCTCGAGGGCTGTAGGGTCGCACCTCGTCGATCGCCTGCTCGTCCTCGCCCAGGGCCCAGGCGATCGCGCTGCTGCGCAGCAGGTCCCACAGCTGCTGCGGCTCGAAGCCCGCGCGCAGCACCCGGTCGAGGAAGTCCAGGTTGGCGTAGTAGAGCACCGGGACCCGGGCCTTGGTGTAGGTCCGGGCCACGATCTGGGCGGCCCAGCTCGCGCCCTGAGCCGCAGACTTGATCGCCGGCGGCAGCTTCCGCCGGGCGCAGTGGCTCGCCGCGCGGGCCGCCTCCAGGGTCGGCTCGGGGTCCCCCAGGGGGTCGCGGTGGAAGGCCCTGGCCGCGGAGAGCGCCGCGGCGGGTCGGTCGTCGTTCGGGTCGTGGGCAGCGAAGCGGGCCACGAGCTCCTCCCCCAGGATCAACGCGAGGTGCGCGACCAGGGGCCGACTCCAGTCGGGCCAGGCCGGCGCCAGATCGCTCGGGGACGCCCCGGGGTCGTGCAGCCGCCGGAGGTAGGTCAAGCGACGAGCCTCGTTCCTGGGCAACTTCTTGGCGAAGCGCAAGATCTGGGTCGAGAGCTGGAGCGCGAGCAGGGCCCCGTGACGCGACGGGTCGGTCCCCACCGCGGCGCTCAGCTCGGGCTCGCCGTCGGGCTTGGCCACGAGCCAGGCCGCTGGGTCGCCCAACCAGGCCGCCAGCCGCAGGCGATCCAGGGTCAGGGTCTTCGCCCGTCGCCGCTTGCGCAGCGCCGTCGCGCGCCGCTTGACCGACGTGGTGTCCAGCAGCTCCTCGAACTCGCTGCGCTCTTCCTCCTCCCGCGCCTGGAGGATCTCGAGGGGGACGGCGACCTCGGGGACGAGGCTCGCCGGCGGGCGGCCCCGTCCAGCCAGCGCCCAGGGCACGAGCGCCTCCCGCAGGGTCCGCGCCACCTCGCGTTGCTGGGAGCCGCGGCGGTGGCCCTCGACCAACCCCAGGAGTCCTCCCGGCGCGACGCCCTGGCAGCAGCGCAGCAAGACCCCCGCGGTCTCCACGGGCTTGGGCACTTGCCAGGCGTTGCTGAACAGCGCCGGCCAGCGTTCCCGGAGCGCTTCCTCCAGCGCGCGCGCTGCCTCCACGCGCTGCTCACCGGCGAGCACTCCTTGGACGATCTCCTCCAGCCCGCGCATGTCCGCGGCCAGCTGCTCCGCGCCGATCCGCCTCGGCTCCAGATCGAGCAACGTCAGGCTCGCGCGGAGCATGGCCTCCGGGGGCCAGCCCTCCACCGTGTCCGCCAGGTCGTCGAAGGTCAACACGCGCACGAACCCCCCGAGCACCTTGCGCGCGGGGGGGTGACCGAGGGCCGCCACCAGCCGCAGCCAGTCCGGCGACAGGTCGCCGACCTGGACCCGCACCCGCAGCAGCTCACCCTCGACGGTCGGGCTGCGCTCCTGCGCGAAGCGCCGCTCGAGCTCGCGCAGCCGCCGGTCGCTCACTTCAGCGGCCGCTTGGCGGGGACCCCGTCTCGCCGAGGGAAGCGCTCGGGGGTCGCGCGGAGCTTGGGCACCCACACCAAGGTCCGCCCCGATCCGTCGGGGAGGGTGTAGGCGCTGGACTGCGGGGCGCCTCCACCGAGCTGGTGGGCCACGCGCTCGGCCCGCTCCGGCTCCTCCAGCTGCGGCCCCCGGTAGAGCAGGACGCCGCCGCCGGGCTCCGCCAGGGGCAGGCCGAGCTCGAGGCACGTGGGGACGCTGGAGACCGCGCGCAAGGTCACACAGCGGAAGCCCTCGCGCAGCTCGCCCTGGCCGAGGACCTCCGCTCGCTCCCCGAGGACCGTGACCTGGCTGAGCCCCAACGCTGCGGACGCCTCACGGAGGAAGCTCGCCTTGCGGGAGACCGACTCGACGAGGGTGATCGCCCACCCCGGCCGCACGCAGGCCAGCACCAGGCCTGGGATCCCTCCGCCGCTGCCGATGTCGACCAGGGGCGCTGCGAGACGCGGGAGGCCCAGCAGCGCGTCGATGAGGTGCTTGTCGAGCACCTCCCGGGGCTCGACGATCCGAGTGAGGTTGGTTCGCTGGTTGGCGTCCAACAGCAGCTCGACGTAGCGCAGCAGCCGCCGGGTGCCGTCGGCATCGACCTCGACCGCCGCTGCCGCGCAGGCGGCCGCGACGTCGGCCGGAGTCACGCCGGCTCCACGATCGCGGTCATCGACCCGGCGCAGCGGGGGATGCGGGGGTCGGGTCCGTAGGCGTGGACCTGCTCCTGCTTCAGCTCGGCGTGCTCGCGGCTGGTGGTGATCAGGATCGTGCGCGCCGTGCTGTCGACCTCGCAGGCGTGGAGGTAGGCGCGCTCCTTGCTCATGCCGAACACGGCGCGGAGCATCTCGATCACGTATTCGTAGGAGTGGTCGTCGTCGTCGAGGAGGATGAGGTTGTAGGGAGGGATGAGCTGCGTGTGGGTCGTGGTCTCGGTGTCGGTCTGAGTCCCGGTTCCGCCGCCCGTCACGCCGCCCCTACTTCCCGCGCTGGCCGACGAAGTGATCCCCCTTCTCGCGGAACAGGACGTTGAACGTGGTCAGCGTGCCGTAGCAGCGGGTGATGTAGCCCTGCAGCGCCTGCTTCTCGTCCCCGTCGAGCTTGGGGTGGTTGTTGAGCTTCTGCTCGAGGATCCGCAGCTGGTCGCGCACGCGCACGATCTTGCGGAAGAAGTCCTCGATGGGCAGCTCCTTGGGCTGGAGGCTCGCGTCCTCGGGCTTGAGGATCAGCTTGCCGCCGTGGAAGCGCGCGCCGAGGGGCGCGTCGCCCACGAGCCCGTCTTCGCCCAGCACGTCTCGCAGCGCCTGTTTCAGCGTGCCGTAGTCGATCTCGACCCCTTCCACGGGACCTCCTGCCCAGGCATTGTCACCCGCCGGCGAGCGGCGGCAAGTGGGACCTGGGGAACCAGGGGTTATCAACGGGGGCCCGGCACAGTAGATTTGGGGCAGGAGGACTGTTGAAGCTCACGATTCCGCTCGCGGTCGAGAAGGTCATGTTCCGCCTGGCGCTGATGCACAAGGGCGAGGTGCCGATTGCGCGCTTGTTCCTCGAGCTGCCGTTCTCGCTGGAGGAGGTCGAGGAGAACGGCGACAAGGTCGCCGACGGGAACGCCGTGGTGAAGAACGAGTGGGGCGAGTTCCTCTCCTACGAGTTCCCCGAGCTGACCACCGTCCCGACCTCGGTGTTCGACAGCTGCCCGACCTGCGGCAAGGACTCGCCTCCCGCCCCCACCGAGGGCGGCGTCCAGGTCTCGCCGCCGCTGCTCTGCGACGGCTGCTACCGCCAGCTCAAGCTCAAGCGCAAGCAAAACGACGAGGGCCGCCTGGAGCGCCTCAAGGAGTGGTTCTTCAAGAACGAGGAGCACACCGACCCCATCGAGCTCGCCGAGCTCGAACACGAGATCTTCTACCTCGCGGCGCGGATCGCCCCCGAGGGCACTCAGTTCACCCACACGGCGATCGCGGCCCAGAGCCGGCACGCCTCCGTCGAGCTCAAGCAGCGCCTCGACCGCATGGCCGGACGGCGCTACATAAACGTCGGCCTGCTCCCCAGCGGCGACACGGTGGGCTATCGCCTCCCGCCCGGCCTGGCCTACCCCAAGACCAGCTACGGGCGATTCCGCGGGGACAGCGGCCCTCAGACCAAGCCCCGGGTCAAGATCAGCGAGGCCTTCTCCCGCCCCGCGCCAATCCCACCACCCCGGCCAGCGCTGAAGATCGTGATCAAGGACCGCCGCCAGCGGCCGACCGGGCGCCCCGGGCCCGACGGGCCCGACCCCGGGTTGCCGCGAGATTTGGGCCCTGTCGACTAGCTCAGAGGTGGCGTCGCAGGAACTTAGGTCCGCCGAGGGCCACCCTGGACGGAGGAGTTTGAGCTGAGGCTTTGTGTGGCCGAGTACCCCTGGTATAATGTGGCCTTCCGAGCACCGTTAGCTCAATTGGTAGAGCAGCTGGCTCTTAACCAGCGGGTTCGGGGTTCGAGTCCCTGACGGTGTAACCGACGGCCACGGCGCTTTGCCGTGGCCGTTACCGTTCCGGAGCACGCCGTGACGCTCAGCCCCAGCCACGAGGAAGCGCGGCGCGCGCCGTTTCGCACGGTCTACGGGCAGGTGTTGGCCCCCGGGGGGCGCCAACGCTGGGGCTGCTTCGCCATCGAGGGCACCCGGCTCCACGAGCGCGCGCTCCGCGCCGGTCGGCTCCCGCTGAAGGCCCTCGTCGCAGGCGACTACGGCTCCGACCCCCGTGAGGCCGAGCTGGTGACCGCCCTCGGGGCCGCGGGGGTCCAGCTCGAGTACCGACCGCACGCCGAGCTCGCGCCGCTCCTCGGTGGACGGACCTTCGGCGCGATCCTGGGCCTGGTGCCGCTGCCTCCGCAGGCCAGCCTCGAGGCGTTGCTCGCCGATCCGGGAGCTCGGCTGATGGTCCTGATCGACGTCACCGATCCGGGCAACGTCGGCGCGCTCGTGCGCACCGCTCACGCCGGGGGCGCCCGGGGGCTGATCGCCCTAGGCAGGAGCGACCCCTTCCACCCCAAGGCGGTGCGCGCCTCCATGGGGAGCGTGTTCAAGCTCCCCCTGCTGCGCGCGTCCGCTGGCGCGCTGCTGACCGAGCTGCGCGCCCGGGGGGTGCGCACGGTGGCCGCGACCACCGACGGCGATGACCTGCGCGGGTTCACCCCCGACGACGGCGCATACGCCCTGGTCCTCGGCAGCGAAGCCCACGGGCTGGAGGCCGGGGACTGGGACGCCAGGCTGCGGATCCCCATGCCCGAGGGCGTGGACAGCTACTCGGTCAACGCCGCCGCCGCGATCCTGCTGTATGGGTTGTCGCGCTGAGCGCTGACATACTGGGTCCAGGAGGCCGAAGTGCAGACCCACGTCCTGGTCGGAGTCGTGTTGATCCTGACGGGGCTCGGGGAGCTCCCGATCGCGCTGCTGGTCAGCAGCCGGGTCCCGCCTGAAAAGCGGGTGACGCTGCTGGCCGCGCTGGGCATGAGCGGCCTGGCGATGGTCGGGCTCGGGGTCGCCTTCCTGGCGGGGTTGATCCCCCTGGGCTAGGGCCTGTCCCGCGCTGGACGCCGCGCCACGGCGACCTCCACCCCCCCCTCGCACTCGCTGAGCTCGAAGCGCACCGAGTCGAGGAAGCGTGGGATCAGCTCGAGCTGGGTGCGGGCGTGGAGCGAGAGCGGGAGGGTGCGAAAGCGCCCGCCCCCTGCCAGGGACAGCGGCAAGAGCAGCTGATCCGCCAGGTGCTCGCCCACCGGAACCGGCGCCGCGAGGTAGCGCTCGAGCTCGTCGATCGCCTCGTCGGCGACCTGCTCGGCGGGCTTCCTCCGCTCACCGAAGGCGGTCACCTGCTCGCGCAGCTCGCCGTGGTGCACGTCGAGGATCAAGGCGTTTCCAGGCCCATGGCTCGGCTTGCAGTCGACCACCTCGCACTGCTCGACGCTCCAGCCCAGCCGCTCGCGGACGCGGGCCAGCTCGCGCTCGGCCACGTGAGCCGGCAGGCCAGGGGCCATCACCCGCGCGCGGGCCGCGCTGAGCGGGGCCCGCTCGAGCAGGCTCAGCGAGCCCATGGGGCGCTCCGGAGTCAGCGCCAGGCTGAAGCGCCCGCCTCCCTTGGGGTAGAACCCCGGGCGCGCGAGGCTCGCCTCGGCCTTGCAGCCCAGGGGAGCGATCAGCGGGAGGAAGACCTCGCTCAAGTAGTGGAAGGTCGGCGCCATGGGGTTGTGGGTCCCCCCGCGGAAGGCCAGGGTCGCTGGGGCGCGCGCGGCCCACAGCGCAGGGAGCACCGTCTGCGCCACGAGGGTCATGCTCCCGGCGGTGTCGATCTCGAAGCGGTAGTCCCCACCCTCGACGGCCCGCGGGCGGAAGGTGAACTCGCGCGAGTCGATCTCGACCCCGCTCACGTCCGCGCGCCCGACCTCCGCCGCCGCGTGGACCGCTGCGCAGTGCTGGCGCCGCAGCCCCGGCCGCTTGCGCCCCGCGCGCACGTTGATCACGCGCAGCGGGGTGGCCGTGATCAAGCTCAAGGCGAGGCTGGTGCGCAGCACTTGCCCCCCGCCCTCGCCCATGGCTCCGTCGATCTCCAACACGGGACCCCCTCCAGGGTATGCTGCCCGCTCGGGGGAGAGCGAGCCAATGTTCGCAGTGATCTCGGGGACGAACCGCCCCGGCAGTCAGACCCGCAAGGTCGCCCAGCTCGTCAGCGATTATCTCGAGACCGCTGGGCACGCCGTGCGCTTGCTCGACCTGCGCGAGCTCCCCGCCGAGCTGTTCTCCCCCGACGCCTACGCCCAAAAGCCGGCGAAGTTCGCCGCCTATCAAGACGCGATCAGCGACGCGCGAGGGGTGATCACCGTCGTCCCCGAATACAACGGCTCGTTCCCCGGGGCGCTGAAGTACTTCGTCGACATGCTCCGCTTCCCCGAGAGCCTCGTCGGCACCCCGAGCTGCTTCATTGGGCTCGCGGCCGGGCGCTGGGGCGGGCTGCGCGCGGTGGAGCACCTGGAGCAGGTGTTCCACTACCGCAAGGCCTGCCTCCACGGCGAGCGGCTCTACCTGCCGAACGTGTTCCAGCTCCTCGACGAAGCCGGGCAGCTCGAGCGGGAGTTCCAGCAGCGTCTGGAGACGCTCCTGAGCGGCTTCGTGAGCTTCGCCGAGCGCCTCTCGAGCTGAGGTGCTGGCTCCAGCCCAGGTGACGGTGTGCCTGGTGAACCGCGACGGCGGCGAGGGCTTCGCGCGCTGCCTGGCCGCGCTGCCGGCTGAGGCCCGGGCGGTGGTCGTCGACAACGCCTCGCGTGACGGCTCCCAGGTCGCGGCCACCCGGCGCTCCTACACCCGGCTCCTGGAGAACCCCGACAACGCAGGCTTCGCCCGCGGTTGCAACCAGGCCGCCCAGCACGCGGCCGGCGAGGTGCTGCTGTTCCTCAACAACGACGCCCTGCTCGAGGGCCCTGCCCTCGAGGCCCTGCTCGCGTCCCTCGCCGCCGACCCCCAGGCGGTGGCGGCGGGTCCGCGCCTGCTGGGCGAGCGCGGCCCCCAGCCGGGCTCGGCAGGGCCCGCTCCGCGCCTGGGGGCGCTCCTGCACCGGATTCGCTGGCTGCGTTGGACGGGGCTGTTCAAGGCCGCGCACCGCCGCTACCGCGACGGCCTCCCGGCGGCAGGGCCCGTCGAGCGCCTGGGAGGCGCGGCCCTCGCGGTGCGCCGGCGCGCGTTCGAGGCCGTGGGGGGCTTCGACGAGGGCTACCCGTTCGGGCTCGAGGACGTCGACCTCAGCCTGCGCCTGGGCCGGCTCGGGCGGCTGCTCTACGTCCCGGCCGCAGAGGTCCTGCACGCGGGCGGTGTGAGCAGCGCCCGCCACCGCGGCTTCGCCTACCGCGGCTTCGAGCTCGGCTTCGCCCGCTACGCGCGGCTGCACCTGGGCGTCCCAGCGGGCTGGCTCTACAAGCTGGCGGCGACCCTCGACCAACCGCTGCGCCTCGTAGAGCTCGCCCTGCGCGCGGTGCTCCGTCGCGGCGAGCGCCGCCGCGCCCTCGCGGGGCAGGCCCGCGCGGTGCTCGCGTTCCTCCCCGCCCTCCCCCGCCTGTGGTGGGCCTGAGGCCGACCTCAACCCCGGCGCCGCCCTCGCCGATAAGACGGCATGCAGTCCGTTCCCCAGGTGCCGCGCGCGCAGAGGGCAGCGCTGGGAGCGCTGGCCGCGGTGGGGGTGCTGCTGGTCGCCAGCGCCGGGGGGACCCCCGCGGCGGCTC
>Ga0070727_10002906_pt1 | contig 16006 bp, 14 predicted proteins | sample tdAd472_FD_66722 | JGI IMG/M metagenome (GOLD analysis project Ga0070727, IMG submission 66722) | Marine sediment microbial communities from the Atlantic coast under amendment with organic carbon and nitrate - tdAd47.2 | ecosystem: Environmental > Aquatic > Marine > Coastal > Sediment | place...
AGAAAAATCGGGTGTCCCGGCAAAGACAATCTTCATGGTGGTGAGTGGTTCTCGAGGCAGGCTCAGGCGGCAAGACGGTCAGCGCCTTCGTGCACTACCAGATTCAATATAAGCTATTGTTAAATATCATGAATGTTTATTTACTGGCCTGTTTGCGCTCTGGCGAGTGACATGCAAACACCGGGGGATGGCGGCTAGATGACCCGCTTTCCACCCGGTCCAGTGGCTACCACCGTGGCCTGATTTGTCTCTTTCTCCAGCTTTTGCTCTTTTTCCAGCTTTTTACGGATACGTTTCTGCTTCAGCTGGGTCAAATAGTCCACGAACAGCTTGCCATCAAGATGATCAATCTCATGCTGGATACACACGGCCAGCAGGCCGTCGGCCTGCAATTCAAATAACTGCCCATCCCGGTCCAGGGCCTGCATAGTCACATATTCTGCACGCTTTACCGTCTCGAATACGCCTGGAACCGACAAACAGCCCTCATCCATCTCCTCGCTGCCCTCACGTTCGGTAATTTCCGGGTTAATCAGGCATAAAGGCTGGTTCTTTTCTTCCGATACATCAATTACGACCACCCGCTTGTCAACATTGACCTGCGTGGCGGCGAGGCCAATGCCGGGTGCCTCGTACATGGTTTCCAGCATATCATCAAGAAGCTGGCGTACCGTGTCATCCACGTGGGACACCGGACTGGCAACCGCGCGTAAACGCGGGTCTGGATGATGCAGGATGTTCAGTATAGTCATGTGAAGAGCGTCACGAATCGCTAAAATTACTTGGCATATACTCTAACATAAACTGCTGTATACAGATCGCCGGTGGGACAAAAGGTTTTGTTTTGTGTGGATTTTCCGATAGACTCGCGCTGACTTGAGTGCCTCGAACGGAGCATCCTGCAACGACAGATAAGCTGAACAGGGCTCGATATAAACTCGACGTAAAGGGACATCAAATGCCAATCAAGAAATTGTTCGCCATGGTCTTCGCATTACTGCTGGCCGGCCAGATCTTCGCAACCGATGTGGTACTCAACCCGGAGCATCCGGACCAGTATGTCGTGGTCAAGGGTGACACCCTCTGGGATATTTCTGCCATGTTTCTGCGTGATCCATGGCTCTGGCCGGAAATCTGGTACGTTAATCCACAGATCGATAATCCGCATCTGATCTATCCCGGCGACCTTCTGACCCTGGTTTATATTAATGGCAAGCCACAGCTGCGCCTGTCGCGCGGGGGTGACCAGAGACTCAGCCCGCGTATGCGTGTTGAAAACCTGGATAATGCCATCCCGACAATCCCGCTGGATGCCATTAAACAATTCCTGACCCGGACAATCGTGGTTGATGAGAATGAGCTGGCTACCGCACCCTATGTTCTCCAGAGCGCGGATGAGCATGTCATCAGTGGCGCAGGTGACCGCGTCTATGTACGCGGCATTGAAAATAAAGACTACGCCCAGTTTGACATCTTCGAGCCGGGAGATACCTATGTAGACCCGGATACCGATGAAGTGCTGGGTTACGCGGCCTTGTACATCGGCTCGGGTCCGGTACAGCATTTTGGTGATCCTGCAACGATCCTGTTGACAGAAACAACCCGTGAGGTCCGTGCCGGGTACCGTTTGCGCCCTTCCGACACCCCGGATCCAACGCTGCATTTCCAGCCACGCCCGACACCCCCTGGTACCGAGGGTCATATCATCTCGGTTATTGGCGGCGTCACCCAGATCGGCCAGTTTAATGTCGTTGCCATTGACCTTGGCACCCGCGAAGGCATGGAGATTGGCCACGTCATGCGTGTCTTTCAGCAGGGTGAGGTCATACGTGACCGCTTCAGCGACAAGCGCATCGACAAGGTGAAGTTACCGGATGAGGATGCCGGCCTGGTGATGATCTTTCGCACCTATGAAAAAGTCAGTTTCGGTCTTGTTATGACAGCAACCCGTGCCATGCATATTCATGATTATGTGCGCACGCCCTGACAGACAGCTGTACACAAACCTCGCCACGGATGGTGAACAAATGACACATCAAACTGCCAGGCTTCCAGGGTTTTGTTACGGCTAGCCTGATGGCCGTCACTCCCGCATCCACGGAATCCGCAGACACCCTCACAGACTGGCTTACCCTGTGCCATGCACCCGGCGCAGGGGCCGTTACCATCCAGCGCCTGCTGGAAACCTTTTCCACCCCTGCAGCCGCGCTCAAGGCAAGTAACGGTGAATTACTGCGGCTTGGTCTGAAACAAGCGACCATTGACGCACTGCGCAAACCGGAAGAGCGCCTGATAACGCGCGAGCTGGAATGGTGTGAAGCCGACAACAATCACATTATCACCTGCCGTGATCCCGCCTACCCCGTGCTGCTGGCACAGCTGCCTGATCCACCACCATTGCTCTATATTCATGGTGATGTCAATTTATTGAGTGAACCCCAACTGGCGATGGTCGGCAGCCGCAACCCGAGCAGTTCAGGCCGGCAAACAGCGGTCGATTTCGCACGCCACCTGGCATCTGCCGGGCTTGTCATTACCAGTGGACTGGCACTCGGTATTGATGCCGCCTCTCACCAGGGCGCGCTCGATGCGAATGCGCCCACCATAGCCGTCATGGGTACCGGGCTCGACCGGGTGTACCCGGCACGACACCGCGACCTGGCCAGGAGAATCGCCGAACAGGGCAGCCTGGTATCGGAATTTCCGCTTGGCACTTCGCCGCAACCGGGAAACTTCCCGCAACGCAACCGTATTATCAGTGGACTGAGCCTGGGTACACTGGTGGTTGAAGCCGCCATCCGTTCAGGCTCATTAATCAGTGCCCGTTACGCCCTCGAACAGGGGCGCGAGGTATTCGCCATCCCCGGTTCCATCCACAACCCGCTGGCACGGGGATGCCATCACCTGATTCGTGAAGGTGCAAAACTGGTCGAAACCGCCCAGGATGTGATTGATGAACTCGGCAGCCTGGCCGCGGCCTGCAGTGCACTACCGGGCTTTAGTGAAGAAACCGCCAGGCCGCAGCAACTGGGTGAAGAATACCTGCAACTGCTTGACTCTATTGATTTTGACCCAACATCCATAGACCAGCTGGTGGAACGCAGCGGATTGACGCCAGCCGAAGTTTCCTCCATGCTGCTGCAGCTGGAACTAAGCGGCCATATAGCCTCCAACCCCGGGGGTCGATATAACCGATTGAAAGATATAGGTTAATAATGAAAGAGAACGTCTTCGACGTATTGATGTACCTGTTTGAGAATTACTATATGGATGACGACAACCCGGTCGCACCTGATCGGGATTCCGTGCAACAGGAACTCAGCAAGGCCGGTTTTCCTCTCGAGGAAATCGACCGTGCCTTCAGCTGGATGGAAGGCCTGGCCAGCGCCCCGTCAGCAGTTTCGACGCAGGCAAAACGCTCCATCCGCATGTTTTCCGAGGCCGAAATGAACAGGCTCGATACCGAGTGCCGGGGTTTCATCCTCTACCTGGAACAGATGGGTGTATTGACACCCGCCAGCCGTGAACTGGCCATCGATCGTGCCATGGCGCTGGAAAATGAATATTTTGATATCGATCAAATGAAGTGGGTCATCATGATGGTCCTGTTTAACCAGCCCGGAGAAGAAGCCGCCTATGCCTGGGTGGAAGACCTGGTTTTTGACAACATGGCGAGCGGTCTCCATTAAGCCTCCTTACAAGATCGGCATGCCTTGCTGATCTGCAACAGCGTAACTGATTGTCTATGAGCAAGAATCTCGTAATTGTAGAGTCCCCCGCCAAGTGCAAGACCATCAAGAAATACCTTGGCAAGGATTTTGAGGTGATGGCCTCCTATGGTCACGTGCGCGACCTGGTCCCCAAGGAGGGCGCGGTCGACCCCGAGCATGACTTCGCCATGAAATACCAGCTCATCGAACGTAATTCCAGGCATGTCGATGACATCATCAAGGCGATGAAGAAAGCAGATGCCCTCTATCTCGCAACTGACCCGGACCGCGAGGGTGAAGCAATCTCCTGGCATCTCGCCGAACTGCTGAAGGAACGCAAGATACTAAAAGACAAACCCGTACACCGGGTTGCCTTCAACCAGATCACCAAGGCTGCCGTTAACGAGGCCATTGAGCATCCGCGCAGCCTCTCCAGTGACCTGGTCAATGCGCAGCAGGCACGCCGTGCACTCGACTACCTGGTCGGCTTTAATCTCTCTCCCCTGTTATGGAAAAAGATACGCCGCGGCCTGTCCGCCGGACGTGTGCAAAGCCCCGCCCTGTGCATGATCGTGGAACGTGAAATAGAGATCGAGAAATTCAAGCCCCGTGAATACTGGACCCTTGAAGGCGACCTCACGAAAGACAAGCAGAATTTTGTAGCACGGCTGACGTATTTACATGATGAAAAGCTCAAACAGTTTTCTATCACCGATGAAACCGCGGGCACGGCTGCCAGGAAAGAACTGTTAAAGGCCGCGGGTGGTGAGCTGATTGTTGATGCGGTCGAGAAGAAAAAACGCAAGCGTAATCCTACAGCACCCTTTACTACCTCGACACTGCAACAGGAGGCCTCGCGCAAGCTCGGCTTTACTGCCAGCCGCACCATGCGCGTTGCCCAGCAACTCTACGAAGGCATGGATATCGGCGGTGAAACCGTTGGCCTGATCACCTATATGCGTACCGACTCGGTAAATCTTGCGGATGAATCACTGGCCGAGTTGCGTGCGTTCATCACAGAACGCTATGGCAAGGATGCATTGCCTGATGAGGTGCGCACCTATAAAACCAAGGCGAAGAATGCGCAGGAAGCCCATGAAGCCATTCGCCCGACGTCACCAGGCAACACGCCTGAAGAAATCAAAAAATACCTGAGCGCCGAGCAACTCAAGCTGTATGACCTGATCTGGAAACGCACGATTGCCTGCCAGATGATCCATGCAACCATCAACACCGTTAGCGTCGACTTTTTGTGTGGAGATGGCAATCGTTTCCGCTCCACCGGTTCTACCGTGGTCGATCCAGGATTCATGGCTGTTTACATGGAAGGACAAGACGATACAAAAGGTGAGAGTGATGAAAAAATGTTACCGCCCCTTGAGAAGGGTGACAGCTGCACGCTGAACGATATCCGGGCAGACCAGCATTTCACGGAACCACCACCGCGCTTCTCGGAAGCCAGCCTGGTGAAGACACTGGAAGAATATGGCATTGGCCGGCCATCGACCTATGCCACCATTATTTCGACCCTGCAGGCGCGTGAATATGTAACGCTGGAAAAGAAGCGTTTTTATCCAACCGATGTAGGGCGCGTGGTCAGCAAGTTTCTGACGGAACACTTCACCAAGTACGTGAATTACGATTTTACGGCCACGCTGGAAGACGAACTGGATGCGGTGGCACGCGGCGAAAAACAGTGGGTGCCGCTGATGAAAGAATTCTGGCAACCCTTCAAACACCTGGTCGATGACAAGGAAACCAGCGTCAAGCGCGAGGATGTCACCACCGAAGCCACGGATGAAAAATGTCCAAAATGCGAGAAGCCACTCAATATTCGCCTTGGCCGCCGTGGCCGCTTCATCGGTTGCAGTGGCTACCCGGAGTGTGACTACACCCGTAACGTCGATGACGAACGTGGCAGCGGTGAACCGGAAGTTGTTGAAGGCCGCAAGTGTCCCGAGTGTGAATCTGACCTGATAATCCGTTCCGGGCGTTATGGAAAATTTATCGGTTGCAGCAGCTACCCGAACTGTAAATACATCGAGCCACTTGAAAAACCGGAAGACAGCGGCGTACAGTGCCCGCAGTGCAAAAAGGGCAATATCCTGAAACGCAAGTCACGGCGCGGGAAAATATTCTATTCCTGTGAACACTATCCGAAATGTGAATATGCCATCTGGAACATGCCACTGGCGCAACCCTGCCCGAAATGTCACTGGCCGATTACATCCATCAAGACCACCAAGCGCTCCGGCACCCAGCGCGTCTGCCCGCAGCAGGACTGCAAATTCGTGGAACCCTGGGATGAACCGATACCAAAAGCAGAAAAAGCGGACAAGGAAACCAGCGATACGTGAACTGGAAAATCCGTGAAGCACTGCGCCACATTGAAGCCGGCGGAATAATCGCCTATCCCACTGAAACGGTATATGGCCTCGGTTGTGACCCCTTCAACGCTGCAGCCGTCCTGCATCTGCTGGACCTGAAACAACGCAACATCCGCCAGGGCCTCGTCCTGGTTGCCAGTGACTTCGATCAGCTACAAACATTACTGCTACCGCTGACACCCGCGGTAAAAAAACGTGTGACAAAAACCGTGCCTGGTGCAACCACCTGGGTACTGCCGTGCCTGCCCGATGTGCCTGCATGGCTGCGTGGCAAGCATGCAACGCTCGCCGTACGTGTTACGAAGCACCCGCTGGCTGCCGCACTCTGCAAACAATGGGGCGGTCCACTGGTTTCAACCAGCGCCAACCTGCACGGTAAACAACCGGCAACCGGCCCGTTGGCCGTACGCAAGGCATTCAATGGCAAACTGGACTACATCCTGCACGGGGAACGCGGCAGCGGCCGGCCCAGCGAAATACGGAACGGAATCTCCGGTACAATCCTGCGTAGCAGTTAAATTAAAAAATGCCACAGTCTGGTAGCCCGGATGAAGCGCAGCGGAATCCGGGGCTGTATTTGAAACAACTTCCCCGGATTCCGGCCCTTCAGGCCTCCATCCGGGCTACGGAATTAACTCTGCAATGACAAAAAATATGATCGGTAAGGAACAATCGGAGCAGGTCCGTAGTTACCTGCTGAACTTGCAGGACAACATATGTTCTGCCTTTGAGAAGGTCGACGGCAAAGTACAGTTTCGTGAAGACAACTGGCTACGTGATGAAGGTGGCGGTGGCCGTTCGAGGGTCATGGAAGGCGGCGCGGTATTTGAGAAAGCCGGCATCAACTTCTCCCATGTGTTTGGCAAACAATTACCACCATCCGCAACAGTGGCGCGCCCGGAACTGGCCGGGCGGGGCTTCCAGGCGCTTGGCGTATCCCTGGTAATCCACCCACATAATCCGTATGTGCCCACGTCACATGCCAATGTGCGCTTCTTTATTGCGGAAAAAGAAAATGAAGACCCGGTCTGGTGGTTTGGTGGCGGCTTTGACCTGACACCCTATTACGGCTTCGAGGAAGATGCCGTGCACTGGCACCAGCAGGCACGGGACGCCTGTGCCCCCTTCGGAGATGACGTCTACCCGCGCTATAAAAAATGGTGTGACGAATACTTCTACCTGAAGCACCGCGATGAAGCACGCGGCATTGGCGGCCTGTTTTTCGATGACCTCAACGAAGGCGGCTTTGAACACTGTTTTTCATTTATGCAAAGCGTTGGTGATCGTTACCTGCCGGCCTATCTGCCGATTGTGGAACGCCGCAAGGATATGCAATACGGGGAAGATGAAAAGAATTTCCAGCGCTACCGGCGCGGCCGTTATGTTGAATTCAACCTGGTCTATGACCGCGGCACCCTGTTCGGTCTGCAATCCGGTGGCCGCACCGAGGCCATCCTCATGTCGCTGCCGCCTGAAGTCAGCTGGCGCTACGACTGGCACCCTGAGGCGGGCACCCCGGAAGCAGCACTCTACGAGACGTTTCTCAAACCGAGGGACTGGCTGGCAGAATAAAAAAAACCCGCCTTTCGGCGGGTTGAAAACGCCTTTCAGCGTCGGAGGAGTCTTAAAAGCACAGTACTTCTGAAATGTGGCCTGGACGACTGCTAACTGACCGGACCCATTGCAGAACACACCATTGTGTCACTGTCTGACAAGGTTATCGGCACCGGCAGGGAATGCTTTAGGAATTAATGCAGGCAATACAACCCATTGTTTTATATGCTTATTCGCGGATGAGGTCCGCTCCTACAGCTATTATTTCACTTGTAGGAGCGGACCTCATCCGCGATGGGTTTCATGGTGTAGCAAGCACCGAGTGATGGCGACGCAACCAGGAGCTGGCGCCCGCAGCCGTAAGAATGCACCAGAAAGCAAACAGGGCACCGGGCAGCGCCGTCTCCGGAGAGAAATGCTTCAGGGCCAGCGCCACGCCCAGGCCGGCATTCTGCATACCGATCTCGATCGACAGGGTCAGGCGATGGGTAGCATCAAAACCATACAGACGTGCCAGCCACCAGCCGGCCAGGTAACCGCACACGTTTAACAACATCACCATCAGGATCACCCAGCCACCCACCACCGCAATACGCTCCTGGTTGGCCGCAACGGCATAACTGCAAATGATGACAATCGCGATGGCCGCTACCGCCGGCGCCAGGCTGCGTGCCACCTCCAGCTGCCGGCCCAGGTAATTTCTTATGAGCATGCCTGCAGCCAGTGGTAATACCACCATCATGAGAATCGTCTGCATCATTGGCCAAAAAGGAATCTCCAGGAAGGCCTTGCCCAGCAACTCGACCAGCATGGGTGTCAACAATGGAGAGAGAAAGGTGGCCACCGTTGTCATGGCGACCGAAAAAGCAACCGCGCCACCGGCAAGGTACACAATCACATTGCTGGCCATTGCACCCGGCGCGCAGGCCACGATAATAAAACCAAGTGCAATTTCCGGCGGCAACGGGGCGAGCAGTGCCGCAACAAACCCCAGCGCCGGCATTACAGTGAATTGTGTCAGCACACCAAGACCTATACGCCCCGGTTTATGCAGGGTTTCCTGAAGCTCGCCTGAATCCAGCACAATGCCCATTGCAAACATGGTCGCTGCAAAGAACCATAAAAAGCTGTCCTTGAATACCAGGAACAGTGGTGGATACATAAAGGCCGCAACGGCTCCAGCCAGTGTAATAAACGCAAGCTGGTTGGCGATAAATCCGCAAACAGTGACAATTATATTCATAGTAATTTATTAAAATGCCTGAACCCTAATAACCACGGCTTCTGATAACAGTGAGATTCCAGCTTACATGCAGGCACCCTGTAATGGTACATTTCGGAACTGACCCCGGCTTCCGGGCAGGGTAAACTACATGTCTTCAAGGATTCAGGGAGCAGCAACAGTGGCTGACGACAAACCGGGGCAAAGCTCTTACCCAGGCACACGCATGCGCCGCATGCGTCATGACGACTTCTCGCGCCGCCTGATGCGTGAGACACAACTCAGCGTTGCAGATCTCATTTACCCGGTATTTGTGCTGGAAGGAAAAGCAGTACGTGAACCGGTTGCATCGATGCCGGGCATCGAACGCCTCAGTATCGATGAACTGCTTCTTGATGCCTCCGTGATACACGAACTCGGTATTCCCACCATTGCGCTGTTCCCCGTGGTCCCGGAAGAAAACAAGTCTGAAGATGCGCATGAGGCCTTCAACCCGGATGGGCTGGCACAACGTGCGGTACGCGCGCTCAAACAGGCATTACCCGAACTGGGCGTCATTACCGATGTTGCACTGGACCCGTTCACAACCCACGGCCAGGATGGCCTGGTGGATGAAAATGGTTACGTCCTGAATGACGAGACCGTTGATGTCCTGGTAAAACAGGCACTCTCACATGCAGAGGCCGGTGCTGATATCGTTGCCCCCTCCGACATGATGGATGGCCGCATCGGTGCCATTCGCAAGGCACTGGAACAGGCCGGGCACCGCAACACCCGCATACTCGCCTACGCGGCCAAGTACGCCTCGAGTTTTTACGGTCCTTTCCGTGATGCCGTCGGCTCTGCCGCCAACCTTGCCGGTGGCGACAAGTACAGTTACCAGATGGACCCGGCCAACAGCGACGAGGCCCTGCGCGAGGTGGCGCTGGACCTGGAGGAGGGTGCAGACATGGTGATGGTGAAACCGGGTATGCCCTATCTTGATATCATCCGCCGCGTTAAAGACGAGTTTGCCGTTCCCACCTTCGCCTACCAGGTCAGCGGTGAGTACGCCATGCTCAAGGCCGCATCGCAAAACGGCTGGCTGGACGAACAGGCCGTGGTAATGGAATCGCTGCTCTCTATCAAGCGTGCCGGAGCCGATGCGATCCTGACCTATTATGCAAAATCCGTCGGACAATGGTTAAAGAAGGCTGATTGACTGAACTGATGGATAAGTACGCCGTCATGGGCAACCCGGTTGCCCACAGCAAGTCCCCGCGTATTCACACCCTGTTTGCCGCACAAAGCAGCCAGGAACTGGAATACACCGCCATCCTTGTAGAACCCGGCAACTTTGCCAATGCCGTTGCAGACTTCCAGTCACAGGGTGGTACAGGGTTAAACATCACCGTACCGTTCAAACGGGAGGCCTGGGCACTGGCCGGCAAGCGCAGTGACCGCGCGCAGCGCGCGGGCGCCGTCAATACACTGGTACTGAGTGAGTCCGGTAATCACTTCGGTGACAATACCGATGGCGCCGGACTGGTTCGCGACCTAACGGTCAATCACGGAACAGCGCTCGCCGGGAAACGGCTGCTGCTGGTGGGCGCCGGTGGCGCCGCACGCGGTGTTATCGAACCCCTGTTGAATGAAAAACCGGACCTGCTGGTAATTGCCAACCGCACACCTGACAAGGCCGTTGCACTGGCGCGCAGCTTTTGCGACCTGGGTCATACAGAAGGCTGTGGCCTGGATACACCGGAAGGACAGGGCTTCGACATTATCATCAATGCAACTGCAGCCAGTCTCTCCGGAGATGTGCCGGCCTTGCCGGCAAGCGTAGTTACAACAGAAAGCTGGTGCTACGACATGATGTACGCGGACCAACCCACAGCCTTTATGATCTGGGCAGATGGACTGGGCGCACACAGGGTCATGGACGGACTGGGCATGCTGGTGGAACAGGCCGCCGAATCATTCTACCTGTGGCGCGGCGTACGCCCGGATACGGCAGCGGTTATCAGCGAATTACGTTAGGCACCTGCAAGATGGCGGTTTTTCAGTTCGACATAATGTTTCGCTGAGTAATCAAGAAACGCCTCTTCCTCCTTGCTCAATGGCCGCACCTTGCGTGCCGGTGAACCAACCCAGAGATAACCGCCTTCCAGTTCACGACCGGGCGGCACCAGGCTGCCCGCACCGAGGATTGCACCAGCACGCAGTATCGCACCATCCATGACGGTAGCAGCCATCCCCACCAGGCAGCGATCCTCGATGGTACAGCCATGCAGAATGGCCTGGTGCCCCACGGTAATATCAGCCCCGACAGTCAGGGCGAAGCCACCCGGTGCAAATTCACTATCGTGACTGACATGCAGGATGGTGCCATCCTGGATATTGGTACGCGCCCCGATCTCGATGCTATTCACATCACCGCGCGCTACCACCCTGGGCCAGAGTGAAACATCCTCAGCAATCTTCACCGCACCGATTACCAGCGCCGTTTCATCCACATAGGCTGAAGCCGCAATCTGCGGACTTGTATTTTCGAATGTCCTTATCGACACGGGATCACCTCTTCACAATGTATAAAATCAATTGACAAAGTTTCAGGCATTCAACATGCGGTTGCAAGGTGCACATGCTAAAGTAGGCGCCCGCAGTCGTGTAATTAACTCTGTTCACATAAGGTACTACAACATGTCAAATCCCCTGCTTGAAATCGATGGGCTGCCACCATTTTCAAAAATCAGGCCTGAACATATCGAGCCAGCGGTCGATCAATTGCTGTCTGAGGCGCGCGAACAGGTTGAAACCCTGCTGGCAGGGAATAGCAGCTACAGTTGGGAGAACCTCGTTGAGCCACTGGAAAAGATGGATGACAGGCTCAGCCGTGCCTGGTCGCCGGTGGGCCATATGAATTCGGTCGTCAACTCGGATGCACTGCGCGATGCCTACAATGCCTGCCTGCCAAAGCTGAGTGAATACGGCACCGAGATGGGACAACACCAGGGGCTTTACCAGGCCTACCGGCAGATCGCCGATGGTGATGAATACACCCGCCTGGATACCGCGCAGAAAAAAATCATTGATAACGAACTGCGTGACTTCCGTTTGTCCGGTATCGAACTCGACCAGGATGCACAGGACCGCTACAAGGCGGTCATGCAGGAACTCTCAAAACTGACTTCAAAATACAGTGACAACGTGCTCGATGCCACCAATGGCTGGACCAGGCAAATCAACGATGAAGCACTATTGACTGGACTGCCGGAAAGCGCGCGCTCGCTGGCAAAACAATCTGCCGAACAACGCAACATGGACGGCTGGCTACTCACCCTGGAATTCCCCTCCTATTTCCCGATCATGACCTATGCCGACAATCGTGAACTGCGTGAAGAGGTATACACGGCCTATGTCACCCGTGCTTCCAACCAGGGACCAGATGCAGGCAAGTGGGACAACACACCGACCATGAACAGGATCCTCGAACTGCGCCATGAGGCCTCCCAACTGCTTGGTTTTGAAAACTACGCAGAACGGTCACTGGCTACCAAGATGGCAGAATCAACCGACCATGTAATGGCCTTCCTGAATGACCTCGCGAAACTTTCGAAAGCGGCCGCATTGCAGGAACTGGAAGAAGTGCGCGCATTTGCCAGCAAGTTATCCGGCATAAGCGACCTGCAGGCCTGGGACATCGGCTATTACTCGGAAAAACTGCGCCAGCAAAAATATGCGATTTCACAGGAGGAATTGAAACCCTATTTTCCGGAACACCGGGCCGTCGATGGACTATTTTCAATCGTAGAACGGCTCTACGGCCTGCAAATTGAAAAAGTTGATGGCATCGACAGCTGGCATGAAGACGTACGCTTCTACCGCATCCATGATGCCGCTGGTGAACTGCGCGGCGAATTCTTCCTCGACCTGTATGCACGCCAGCACAAACGTGGCGGCGCCTGGATGGATGAATGCATTAGCCGGCGCCGCACCGCAAGTGGACTACAGGCCCCGGTTGCCTACCTGACCTGTAACTTCTCACCGCCTATCGGCGATGACCCGGCACTGTTCACCCATGACGAGGTCATTACGCTGTTTCATGAATTTGGTCACGGCCTGCACCACATGCTGACGCAGGTAGATTACGCCGGCGTATCCGGCATCAGTGGCGTGGCCTGGGATGCGGTAGAACTGCCCAGCCAGTTTATGGAGAACTGGTGCTGGGACCGGGAAGCACTGGACCTGTTCTCCGGCCATTTTGAAAGCGGTGAAAAGATCCCGGATGAACTGTACAAACGCATGACTGCTGCAAAGAATTTCCAGTCAGCCATGCAGATGGTACGCCAGCTGGAGTTTGCCCTGTTCGATTTCCGCATGCACATGGAATACAAACCAGGCCAGGACAATGATATCCATACAACCCTGAACGAGGTTCGCAAACAAGTCGCCGTGATACAGCCACCCGCCTTCAACCGTTTTGAAAACGGCTTCACACATATCTTCGGTGGCGGCTATGCAGCCGGTTACTACAGCTACAAATGGGCAGAAGTGTTATCGGCAGACGCCTTCTCGGCCTTCGAGGAAACCGGCATCTTCAACCGCGACACCGGCAACAAATTCCTCAACAGCATCCTCGAACAGGGTGGTTCACGCGAACCGATGGAACTGTTCATCGAATTCCGCGGCCGCGAACCGACTATTGATGCACTGTTGCGTCACAGTGGACTGGCTGCTTAATCAGTATACAAAATTGTAAGGCGTGAACACGGTGAGTGCGTAACGCAGGAGCGCTTTTTAAAGCGCGAACCGTTCGCGGAATAAATTCCGCTCCTACGGGTGCGACTAGCGAGAGCCCGCATTAAAATCAATCGCGCCTGCAAGGCGCTCCTACAAAGCAAACACAAATAAGGCAGAGAAATAAAAGATGAAAATAGCCACCTGGAATGTAAATTCACTAAAAGTACGTCTACCCCATGTACTCGACTGGCTGGCAGTATCAGACACAGACATCCTCTGCCTGCAGGAAACAAAACTCACCGATGAAAACTTCCCCGTCGATGAGATCAAGTCCGCCGGCTATCACGTCACCTATTCCGGCCAAAAGACCTACAACGGTGTCGCGATCATCAGTAAACAGGAAGCCAGCGACATCATCACCGATGTACCGGGGCTGGATGACCCGCAACGCCGCATACTTGGTGCAACCATTGATGGCGTACGGGTGCTGAACCTATACGTGGTAAACGGCCAGGAGGTGGGCAGCGAAAAATTTGAATACAAACTCGAATGGTTGTCAAAAGTATCGGACTACATTCAAGACCAGCTAGAACAGCATAAGCATTTCGTGACCCTCGGAGACTTCAATATTGCACCGGATGATCGCGATGTCCATGACCCGGTTGAATGGAAAGAACGCATCCTTTGCAGCACACCGGAGCGCAACGCGCTGCAACACATACTCGGCCTGGGGCTGGAAGATACCTTCCGCTTGTTCGAGCAGGAAGAGAAAAGCTTTAGCTGGTGGGACTACCGGGCAGCCGGGTTTAGACGCAACCGGGGACTACGCATTGATTTAATACTGGCAAGCAAGGCCTTGAGTAAAAAATGCACCGGCTGCCATATAGACAGGGAACCCAGGCAACTGGAACGACCTTCAGACCACACGCCCGTTTATGCCGTGTTCAGCTGAACGCCTATTGACACAGTTTTGCCCGGTTTATCTTCCGGTATAAATCAGCGACAATCCCGTCTCCTTAATCCGTAGCAATTCTTTCACATGCCCTATACCGTCACAATTCAGTCCAGCGGCCATCAATTCACGGTTGAAGAATCGGAATCCGTAATTGATGCAGCACTGCGGCAAGGCATTGTCATGCCTTACGGTTGCCGTAACGGTGCCTGTGGCAAATGCATGGGTACAGTGCTGTCAGGTCATGTTGTTTACGACGACGGATGGCCACCAGCGCTCAGTGAAAAAGATGCGGCAAATAACAAGGCACTCTTTTGCCAGGCCATTCCAGCCAATGACCTGGACATCGATGTGCGCGAGGTCGATGCCGCCAGGGATATTGAAATCAAGACCTTGCCTTGCAGGGTTGAAAAACTCGAACATCTTGCACATGACGTTATTCGTATCTACCTGAAGATGCCGGCCACGGAACGGCTACAATTTCTTGCCGGCCAGTACATCGACGTACTGATCAAGGATCATGAACCACGCGCCTTCTCGATTGCCAATGCCCCGCACGATGATGAATTAATCGAGCTGCATATCCGCTACGTGGAAGGCGGCCTGTTCACCGACCAGGTATTCCACCACATGAAAGAAAAAGTCATGCTCAGGGTCAAGGGACCACTGGGCACCTTCTTTCTGCGCGAGGATACACAACGTCCTGCCATCCTGATTGGCGGCGGCACCGGCTTTTCGCCGCTCAAGGGCATACTTGAACATGCCTTTGAAACAGGCATCACCCGGCCACTGCACCTGTTCTGGGGCGTACGTGCCGAACGCGACCTGTATCTTGATGAACTACCCGAACAGTGGCGGCAGGAACACGGGAATTTCAGCTATACACCTGTGCTTTCTGAACCAATGGATGAGGATAACTGGTCAGGCGAAACCGGCTTTATAACGGACGCGGTCATCAGGCAGTACCCGTCACTCGGTCAACATGACGTCTACATGAGTGGCCCACCGGTAATGGTCGAGGCAGGACACGATCTGTTCATGCAGCATGGACTCGACGAATCACGCTTCTTCTCGGATTCATTTGAATACGCCGCCGTTGCTGAAAGCATCAAGGGCCTGAAACAGGATTAAAATCACATTACCGAGGTTGTGTAGCCTGGATGAAGCGCAGCGAAATCCGGGGAATTGCTTAAATTATGGCCCCGGATTCCGCTGCGCTTCATCCGGGCTACGGTACTTTTTTCAGCGCTTCCATGAATGCCTCATCACTGGCATTGTCGGCAACAATGGGGATTTTGGTAAAGCCAAGCTGTTCTGCCAGGACAAGCTGCCGTTGACCGGGTACGAGCAAGAGTTTTTCACGTAACAGGGGCTGGCCCCGTGGGCCAGCCATGTGAAACAGGTTCTGCAGGCTCTCGTTACTGGATACAGAAATAACATCCAGGTTATCCTGCTGCAG
>Ga0070727_10002907_pt1 | contig 16005 bp, 8 predicted proteins | sample tdAd472_FD_66722 | JGI IMG/M metagenome (GOLD analysis project Ga0070727, IMG submission 66722) | Marine sediment microbial communities from the Atlantic coast under amendment with organic carbon and nitrate - tdAd47.2 | ecosystem: Environmental > Aquatic > Marine > Coastal > Sediment | place...
CCTACTACATGGCCCCCGAGCAGTGCGACAAGGCGCGGGGAGAGGTCAGCGCCAAGTCGGACGTCCACGCCCTGGGGGTGATCCTCTACCGGATCCTGGGGGGAGTGCTGCCCTACCGCGGGGCGACCGCCCTCGAGGTCTACACCCGGATCCTCACCGAGGAGCCCGCCCCGATCGCAGACGCTTCGCCCGAGCAGCGGGCGCTGATCAAGGACGCCCTGGCCAAGGAGGCGAGCAAGCGGCCCAGCGCGGCGGAGTTCCAGCAGCGCCTCACCCAGTCCGGGGGCGGGCGCGGCGACGTCGCGCTCCTCGTGGCTTGCCTGGTCCTGGGGCTGCTCGGCATGGGGCTCGGCGCCTACACCTACCTCACCCGCGAGGCGCCCTCGGACGCGCCGATCGAGCTCGCTGAGCTCGCCGAGGGGGGCCCGCCGGCCGACCGGGCGCTGGTGGCCGCGTGGTCGGGGGAGGCCTCGCGCGCGGCCGAAGCCCTCGCGGCGTTGGCCAAGGTCGAGCCCGCGCGCGCGCGCGCGCTGGGCTGGGAGCTGGTGGGCTACGGGCTCCCAGCGCCCGCGCCCTCTCCCGCGGACGCCCTCGAGAAGACGCTGCTCAGCGGCTGGGAGCTCGCCGCCGCCGGGCACGAGCTCCAGCAGCGGGGGCTGCCCGAGCTCGCGGCGCCTGCCTTCGAGCAGGTGGTCGAGGAGACGGGGCCCGAGGAGCCGGCCTTGCTGGCCTCGGCCTGGCGGGGGATCGCGCGGGTGCGCCTGCTGGAGCAGGCCTGGGAGGCCGCCCAGCAGGCAGGGAAGCAGGCGCGAAAGTTCGCGCGGGGGTCGCGCTCCGAGGAGGCTCACGCGGACTTCCTGAGCCAACTCGCCCAGGCGCTGCGCGGGCCGTCCCCCTTCACTGACGAGGGTCCCCTCGCGGGGGCCATGCAGCAGGCCGTGGGTGGCGGGGGGACCTTCGACGCCCAGCTCGAGCGCCTGCGCGAAGGGGAGCCGACGCTGGTCGAGGGGCTCCTCCGGGGGGCGCTGCGCGACCTGGAGGTGGCCGATCGGGCCAACCTGCGCGGGCCCGCGGTGGAGGTCGAGGAGCTGGCCGGGCGACTGTGCGCGGCCCTCCCCCACGATCCCCGACCGCGCTACCTGCGCGCGAGGGCGCGACTGATCGCGTTCCACGACTCCGAGTCGCCGCCCGAGCTCGTGGACGGGGAGCCGACTCTGGACCCGGAGGGCCGGGCGCGAGTCGAGCTCCTGGTCGCCGCGATCGGCAGCGACGTCGTGAGCGTGCGCGAGCACGGGGGTGAGTCGGCGGCCCAGGGGTGGCTCGCCGCCCGCCACACGCAGCTCGCGGCCGAGGTGGTCGGGCTGCGCGCCGAGGGCAGCCACGGGTCGCTGCTCGACGACGCGGCGAGCGAGGCGTGGCGCGCCGAGCAGGCTGAACGCCACACCGCGGCGAGCGCTGCGTTCGAGGCGGCGGCCGAGGCCTGGCGCGCGCTGGCCGCGGGGCCGGCGGGTGAGCGCGCGGCGCTGGCGGAGGCGGGGTGCCTGCTCGAGGCGCAGGCGCACGCGGCCTGGGCGGCCGGGCGCGACCCGACCCCGGCCGAGCTCGACCCCGCGCGCCAGCTGTTGGCTCCGCTGCTGGAGGAGGTCCCGCTGGACGAGCTGGTGGAGCTGCGCCGCAAGGTCGTCGCGGGAGACGAGGCGGCGGAGCTCGAGCTCTGCCAGCGCGCTCGCGAGGTCCCTCCCTTGGCGCGCGCGGCGCTCTACCTCCGCGCGCGCTGCGGCGACCCGAGCGCAGCCCGCGCCTACCTGGGCGTCGTCGGCGACGCGCCGGCGAGGGCGTTCCTCGCCCTCCGGCGGCGGCAGCTGGCGCGAGCGCGGCAGCTGGGTGGGGCCGAGCTGGCGCTCTCCATCGAAGGCGAGCTGATCGACGCGGAGACGGCCGCGGCGGCCGTGCGCAGGCGCCCCCAGCTGGTCGGCGTGGCCGTGAAGCGGGCGCAGGAGGTCGAGACCGACGACCCGTTGGCGCGGGCGCTGTTGGCGCTGCAGGCGGCGCAGGACGTGCGCCGCGCGGCGCGCGCCCGGCGCGTGGCCGCGCTGGAGGCAGCCCTCGCGGTCGCGCGCGGGGTGGTAGAAGGTGAGCCAGCGAGCCTCGCCGTGCGAGCGTTGGCGCTCGACGTGCTGGAGGTCCGCGACCGCGGCTCGAGCCTGGCGTTGGAGGTCGCGGGGAGCCCGCAGCTGTGGGAGGTCGAGCTCGAGCGCTTCGAGGGCGAGAACGCGAGCGAGACCCCCGCCGCGCGGGTCGCCTGGGATCGTGCGTTGGCGAGCGGGCTGGTCAATCGCCAGCCACCCCGCCTCGACCAGCGCCGGGTGTCCCGTGCGCTGAGTGGAGAGGGCTGGCGCAGCGAGGATCGCCTGAGCGAAGGCGTGTTGGAGGCTGCCGAGCGGTCGCGTCCTGGGCGTCCCAGCGAGCGCGTGGAGGTCGCCTCCACCTGGGGAGACGCCGTGGCGCCGAGGACCGCGTGGACGACCCTGGCCGCGCTCTGCGTCTACCGCACCTGGGACCGGCGGGTGTGGGACGAGCAAGACGAGGCGAGCCTGATCGCCGAGACCCTCGGGATCGGACCCCCGCCCGAAGCGCTGTGTGTGGCCGAGCTGGGCCAGCTCGTGCTCGCCTGGAACCGGACGACCCGTGGCCCCACCCCGCACGTCCCCCTGTATCGCGCCGCGGTCCGCGCGCGGTTTCGGCTGCCCGTCGCCGGAGACCCCTGGCGAGCCGCCCCGGCGTCGCCGCTCCCCGCCGAGGCGCTGGCCGCCCACTGCGACGCCCAGCGCATGCAAGGCGAGCGCATGCTCAGCAGCGACGCGTTCCCCCTCTACATGGTCGGTGAGCGGCACGCCATTGACTCCAAGCTGGAGGACGAGGTGCTGAAGCCGGAGGACCTGGTGCGTCCTTGGAGTCGATCCCGCGGCGCGCTGGCCGGACCCTGCGAGCCCTGGCTCCAGCCCCGGCTGATGATCGCCAGCGCCTTCGACGGGACCGAGCTGCGCCTGGCCCAGGACCGGGGCCTGGCCTTCGGTCCCTGGCCGGCCACCGTCGACGACCTGTCCCGCGCGCTGCTGGAGGTCCTCGACGTCCCCGTCGAGCTGGGGGTCGAGGCGCGCCTGCAGCGGCTGGAGGAGGTCCTCGACGCCTGCGGCTCGATGCTCGAGGTCCTCGAGCGCGACCGGGGCCAGGCCGCCGAGTTCCAGCGCTACGTGCTGCACCGGCTGCGGGTGCGCGGGCTGCTCGACATGATCGGCTGCGATTCGCTCAACCCCGAGCGCCCGGACTGGCAGGCGCGGCTCATCCAAAACCTCCGCGATGCGCGCCGGCCTCGCGAGGCGCGGCCCCAGGATTGGGAGTCCTGGGACGACGCGCGGATGCTGGCCCTCAGCGGCAAGCCCGATCAAGCGGAGCGGGTCCTCGACCGGGTGCGCGGGGTCAGCAAGGCGCGCTTCGAGCACGACCCGTTGCTCCCCCATCTACAGAAGCTCGGCTACTGGGAGACGTTCGCCCACCGGATGCACGAGTTCTACGGTTCAGCGGACGAGCACGAGCAGGGTCGCGAGGACCCTCCGCAGGACCCGGACGAGCCCGACGAGGGCGAGAAACCCGGCCCGGAGCAGGGCGAGCCCGGCGACTAGGGTTAACTCCTGTGGCCCCCGAGGCTTGTCGGACCCATTCGGGATCATGAGGCCATGTTCGACAGCACCCTCACCGCCCCCGAGTCCACCGACGTGGACCTCGCCCCCGCCCTCGACCTCGCCCGGCGCATTTGGGGATTCAGCGAGCTGCGGCCCGCGCAGGAGAGCGCGGTCCGCGCCGCGTTGGCGGGGCGTGACGGGCTGGTGGTCTTGCCCACCGGCGGGGGCAAGAGCCTCTGCTACCAGCTGCCCGCGCTGCTGCGGCCTGGGTTGACCGTGGTCGTGAGCCCGCTGATCTCGCTGATGGAAGACCAGCTCAGCGCGCTGCGCGAGAACGGGGTCGCGGCGGGCATGCTCACGAGCACGATGAGCGGCGCCGAGCGCCGCGAGGTCTACCAGCAGCTCGACGACCGCGCGCTGAAGCTGCTGCTGGTCGCCCCCGAGCGCTTGATGCTCGACGGGTTCCGCGAGCGCCTCGAGCGGGCTGGGATCAGCGCGCTGGCCGTCGACGAGGCGCACTGCATCAGCCACTGGGGGCACCAGTTCCGCCCTGAATACCGCATGCTCGGCCAGTGGCGGCAGAGCTTCGACGAGCTGCCCACCATGGCCTTCACCGCCACCGCCACGCCCCGGGTGCGGGCGGACATGGTCGAGCAGCTCGGGCTGCGCGATCCGGTGGAGGTCGTCGGCGACTTCGACCGCCCCAACCTCACGTATCGCTCGCTCCCCCGCAGCAACGTGGTGGCCCACGTCAAGCGGCTCAAGGCCAAGCACCCCCACGGCGCGGGGATCGTCTATTGCCTGCGGCGCAAGGACGTGGAGAGCCTCACCGGGCAGCTCAAGGCGAGCGGCCTCGACTGCGCGTCCTACCACGCGGGGCTCCCGGGCGACGAGCGGCGTCGGGTGCAGCAGGCGTTCCGCAGCGAGGACCTGAACCTGGTGGTGGCCACCGTCGCCTTCGGCATGGGGATCGACCGCCCCGACGTGCGCTTCGTGGTCCACGCCTCGCTCCCCAAGGGGGTCGAGCAGTACGCCCAGGAGACCGGCCGCGCGGGCCGTGACGGCCTGGCCGCTGACTGCCTCCTGCTCTACAGCGGGGCCGACTTCCACGGCTGGAAGAGCATGCTCGACGACGGCGACCCCGGGGGCCTCGATCGGCTGCAGCGCATGTGGCGCTTCGCCGCCTCGGCGACCTGCCGGCACAAGGGGCTGGTCGAGCACTTCGGCCAACGCTACGACCCCGGCGAGGGCTGCGGCGCGTGCGACGTGTGCCTGGGCGAGCTGCGCCAGGTCGACGACGCCCAGCGGGTCGCGCAGATGATCCTCTCGTGCGTGGTCCGCTGTCGCGGGCGCGGCGCGGCCCACGTGACCGACGTGCTCCGCGGGCGCGACACGCAGAAGGTGCGCCAGACCGGGCACGCAGAGCTCTCGACCTACGGGCTGCTCGGCGAGCACTCCCAGCGCGCGGTGCGCTCGTTCATCGACCAGCTCCTGGCCCAGGGGCTCGTCGCGCAGCGGCCCGGGACCTACCCCACCCTCTACCTGACCGAGGCCGGGCGGCAGGTGCTGCAGGGCGGCGAGGTCGAGCTCTACCTCCCGCCCGAGGCGCCGAAGGCCAAGCGCAAGAAGGGCGCCGCGGCCGAGGTCGCGCCGCAGGATCTGGAGCTCTTCGAGCGGCTGCGCGCGCTGCGGCGGAGCATGGCCATCGAGCGCGAGGTGCCGCCCTACGTGCTGTTCAACGACGCGACGCTGCGCGCGATGGCCACCGCGCGACCCACCAGCCGCGAGGCGTTCCTCCTGGTGAAGGGGGTCGGGGAGACCAAGGCCGACCGCCTGGGTCCCGCCTTCCTCGGGGCGATCGCGACCTACCTGGAGGACCACGACCCCGGGGTCGAGCCCGTCGCCAGCGAGTCCGACCCCGTCGCGTGAAGCTGCGCCAGGCGACCGCCGCCGACCTCGCGCGCCTGGCCGCCCTCGAGGCCGCCAGTTACCCGGCCGACGAGGCGGCCAGCAGCGAGTCCCTCGCCGCCCGGATCGCCCTGGCCCCCGAGTGCTTCCTGCTCGCCGAAGACGCCGCGGGGGAGCTGCTGGGGTTCGTGTGCGGGACGCGCAGCGTCGACGACACGCTGACCCACGCCAGCATGAGCCGGCACGACCCCGCTGGCGCCAGCCTCTGCGTGCACTCGGTGGTCGTCGCCGAGCCCCACCGCCGTCGCGGTCTCGGTGGCGCGCTCCTGGCGCGCTACCTCGAGCACGCGTGGACGCTGCCCGGGGTCGAGCGGGTGCTGCTCATCGCCAAGGCGCACCTGCGCGGGTTCTACGAGGCGGCCGGCTTCACCTGCGAGGGGCTCTCGCCGGTCGTGCACGGGGCCGACCCGTGGTTCGCGTTCAGGCTCCCGGCCCCCACGGACTGAGCCGGAGGCCGAGCTACAGCGCGTTGACCCGCGCGAACACGGCCTTGAGGTAGCGCGTCTCGGGGACGTGCAGCGCCACCGGGTGATCGGAGCCCGGGCCCGCGATGCGGAAGATCGTCAGCGTCCGCCCCGCCCTGGCCGCGGCGTTGCGCAGGGTGTCGAGGAAGTCGGCCTCGGACACCGCGCCCGAGCAGGAGCAGGTGAGGAGGATCCCACCGGGCTGGATCTTCTCCATGCCCAGGCGGTTGAGGTCGGAGTAGGCGCGCAGGCCCTCGGCCTTGTGCCGCGGGTCGGGCACCAGCTTGGGCGGGTCGAGGATCAGCACCTCGGGCTCGGTGGTCAGCTGGCGCAGGTAGGGGAAGGCGTCGGCCTGCACGAAGCGCGCCTTGCCGCCGGCCTGGTTGAGCTTGGCGTTCTTGGTCGCGACCGCGATCGCGTCTTCGTCGAGGTCGACGCCGGTCACCTGCTTGGCGCCGTGCTGGAGCGCGGAGAGCGCGAAGCCGCCGGTGTAGGTGTTCACGTCGAGCACCGTCTTGCCGCTGGCCAGCTTGGCGAGGGCCAGCCGGTTGTCGCGCTGGTCGCAGAAGAAGCCGGTCTTGTGCCCGGTGCGCAGGTCCACGTGGTAGCGCACGCCGTGCTCGCGGACTTCGGTCGTGTGCGGCTCGCCGGCGGCGGGGTCGAGGGTGAAGCCCTCGATCTCGCTGGCGCGGTGGTTGGCGCGGATCACGATCTGCTTCTCGGGGAACAGCTCGCCCAGCGCGGCCGCGATCGGCTCGCGGAGGCGCGCGATCCCCAGCGCGTAGCACTCGACCCGCACCACGTCGCCGAGGACGTCGATCACCAGCCCGCTGACCTCGTCGGCCTCGGCGTGCATCAGGCGGTAGGCGTTGGTCACCTCCTCCAGGCCAAAGGACGCGCGCAGGGTCTGGGCCGCCTGGAGCCGGCGGAGGAAGAACCCGGCGTCGATCCGCTCGTCCACGTCGCGGGTCAGGAGCCGCAGCCCGATGGTCACCCGGGGGTGGTAGAGGGCGACCCCCAGGGGGCCCTCCGGGGTGCGGACCCGCACCAGGTCGCCGGCCTCGAGCCAGCCCGGGTCGCGGGCGATGTTCGAGCGCCAGATCCAGGGGTGCGGCACCCGCAGCTCCTGGCGCAGCTCGACCTCGGGCAGCTCCGCGGAGTCGACGGGGGTCAGCGGTGGCGGAACGAAGGCCTCGTGCCGAGGTTGCTGCCCACGGCGGCCGCGGCCCTGCCCGCGTCCGCGCCCGCGACCCCGGCTGCGACCCCCGCGTCCCCGTCGTCCACCGCGCACGAGCTATTGCCCCGGCACGGGTTCGAGGACGAAGGTGTGCTTGATCCGCGGGGGGTTCTTGGCGTTCACCCCGCCGAGGGTCTCGGTGGTGATCCGCAGGGGGTTGTGGGTGCGCAGCGGGCGCGGTCGTTTGCTGAACACCGCGTAGAGGTGCTCGACGTCGAGCTGCAGCTGCGGGAAGCGCAGGGCCCAGCGCGACCCGGCCAGCTTCTCCTTGTTCGAGCGCGGCTCGAGCTCGGGCTGCTTGGGGAAGCGCACCTGGTGCAGGAGCCGGAGGTCTGCGGGGAGGGGCTTGCCGTCGGCCATCTCCCAGGTCAGCACGAGGTCGGGCCCCAGCTCGGGCAGCGCCGCCGGGAGGCGGTCGGCGGGGGTCGCCGCGAGGCTCTTCTCGACGAAGCCACGGCCCCCCTTCAGCTCACGGCGCTGGGCGAGCTCGACGCCACCTGGGAAGGCCGGGAGGGTCACGAACACGCAGCGCAGCGAGCTGACGCGGTCGGGGTCCCCGCGGCGGAGGATCACGGGCACCCGCAGCACACCCTCGACGACCTCCGGATCGCCCAGCTCGACGTCGCCGGTGGTGCCGCGGTCGAAGATGACCAGCGCCACGTGGTGCGTGCTGAAGTCGGGTGCGTCCGGGGCGCCCTCCAGCCCGTCGACGACCCGCGCGAAGGCCTCGGCGCTGGTGATCACGTGCTTGCGCGGGCAGTCCCCCAGCGAGCGCAGCTCGGTGTCGACGACCTCGATCCGGGGCTCCTGGGCAGCGCTGAGGCCGACGCTCACGAGCGCTGTGAGGAGTGCTGCGGTGAGGCGGTTCATACGCTCCCCGTGTCGCGGCGGAAGATCCCCGTGATCTTGCGCAGCAAGCGGGCGGTGATTCCGGGTTGGCGGGTGGTGGCGGCGCGTCGGCGGCGCGGTGCCGCGCGGCCGGCGAGGACGTCCCGGGTCTCGCGCAGCAGCTCCCGCGCGGCGGCCCCGTCCTGTGGCCTGGCCTGGGGGTCCTTCTCGAGGAAGCGAGCCACGAGGCGCTTGACCGGCTCGGGGAATTCGCCCCCGGGGTGCGCGATCTCGAGGGGCTTGGGTCGGCTCTCGACGGTGTCCTTGAGCAGGTCGCGCAGGGTGCGGCTGGCGTCGAAGGGCAGCGCGCCGGTGAGCAGCTCGTAGAGGATCACCCCCGCGGCGTAGACGTCGTGGCCCTTGGTCACGTCGTCGGGCTCGAGGATCGCCTCCGGGGCGACGTACATCGGCGTGCCCGAGAGGGTCCCGCGCATGGTGACGAACACCTCCTCGGCGTCCTCCTCCTCTTGCTGGGTCAAGATCCGCGAGATCCCGAAGTCCACCAGCTTGATGTGGTCGCCGCCCTGGCGGGTGAGGACCTGCACGTTCTCGGGTTTGAGGTCGCGGTGCACGATCTCGGCGGCGTGGGTCGCCTCGAGCGCCGCCAGCAGCTGGTCCAGCAGCTCCAGCGAGCGAGTGAGGGGGAGCGGGGCCTCGCTCTGGATCAGCTCCTTCAGCTCGCGGCCTTCGAGGTACTCCATGGCCATGTAGTTCGAGCCGTTGGGGAGCGTCCCCGAGTCGAGGACCTCGATCACGTGGGGGTGTTGGACCTTGGCCGAGACGAGGATCTCGCGCTTGAAGCGGGCCGCGGCGTCCTTGGTCGTGGCCTTGATCACCTTGACCGCGACCAGGCGCTGGTCGGGCTGACGAGCGAGGTAGACCACGCCCATGTTGCCGCGGCCGAGCTCGCGCACCCGCTCCAGACCTGGCGGCATTTCGGGCGGCGCGTCGTCGCCGAGGTCCGGGCGCATGGTGATCGTTTGATCGTGGTAGTCATCGCCGGGCTCGGCCGTCGCCTGGATCGTGCCGAACGGGTTCTTTACCGGGGGCGGCGGGAGGTTGATGGTCTGCTCCGGGGCGCCGGGCGCCGGGATCGTGATCGTGCGCTCGGCGTCGAGCTCGTCGAACTGGGGGTCGGGAGGGGCGCCAGGGGCCAGCAGCACGTCGTCGAAGCCAATGGTCCGGCAGGGGTCGTTGCCCAGGCCCGGCACGGGCTGCGGGACCGTGTCCATCATGAGCGTCTGGGCCGCCTCGTCGAAGGTGGGCTCCGGGGGCTCGGGGACCTTGAGCGTCTCCTGGAAGGCCATGGTGCGCTCGGGGTCGAAGCCCGGCTCCGGGGGGTCGACGGGGAGGGTCTCGTTGAAGTCGGTGTTGGGGATCGGCGCGTCCGGGGGGTCGACGGGGAGGGTCTTGTCGAAGTCGGTGTTGGGGATCTCGGCGAAGCCGGCGCCCGAGCTGGCCATGGGGTTGCGGTGCAGGCCCGACCCCGAGGCGTTGCGGTAGCCGGAGCTGGCCATGGGGTTCGGGTGCTGCCCCGAGCTCGAGGCGCTGAGGCGGTGAGAGCCCGAGGAGCTGCTGGTCGGGCGAGGCAGGTGGCGGCCCGACGAGGTCCCGGTCTCGAGCACGGGCCCGAAGCCTTGCTGGCGGTTGGTGTGCAGCAGTTGCTGTTCGCGCTGGGCCAGGAGCTGAGCCGCCTCACGGGTCAGCGAGAGGCACACCTCGGCGGCGAGGAAGCCACGGTTGACCAGCACGTCGGCCAGAGACCAGCGGTAGCCGTCGCGGGCCTGCTGGGTGGCCAGGGCTTGCAGGGTCGCCGGGTCGACGGCCCCGCGGGCGCGGACGATGCTCAAGAAGTACTGCGTCTCGAGCTGAGCTCGGCGCTGGCGCGCGGCGTGCTGCAATTGCTGCAGCCGGTCGACGGGGAAGCCTCGCTGGTGGAGCGCCGGGATCAGCGACCCGGGAGGAGCCTGGGCGTCGAGCTCGGTCAGGAGCTGGCGCAGGGAGTGCACGCCGAGGAGCGCGATCCGACAGGCGATGTTGGCTGCGAGCAGGTCGTCCAGGTTCAGCATGCCGCGGCGCCCTCCGAGGGGCGAGGCGAGGCGGCTGCTGAACTCGAGGGAGGACCGGGCACGTGGCGTTCTCCGCTGCTCGGGGCGGGATTTCCTACCCCGCGTTCTACCACGCGGGGCGGGCCTCCTGGCCGCGTGAGGCCCGCTAAACCGTTATCGAGCCTAGGACAACGGGGCGCGTCGCCCCGGTCGCGGCGGGCACGTTGCTCGGGCGCGACTGCACCGTCTCGTTGGCGAGGAGCGCGAAGGCGACGGCCTCCTTGGCGTCGGCGGAGAAGCCCACGTTGGCCTCGTCGAAGGAGCGGATCTGGAGCCCGGGCAGGGCCTCGCGGAGGGCGGACATCAGCGTCAGGTTGTGCGCGCCGCCGCCGGAGACCCACACCCGCTCGACCTCCCAGCGGGGGAGCACGAATCGCCGGTAGGCGTCGGCGATGGAGCGGGCGACGAGGTGCACGAGGGTGGCCAGCAGATCCACGCGGCGGGCGACTGGGTAGTCGCGGAGCAGGGGCGTGGTGAACGCGGCGCCGAAGACCTCGCGACCCGTCGACTTGGGCGGGTCGAGGGCGAAGTAGGGGTGCCCCAACAGCCGCTCCAGGAGGGCCTCGTCCACGGCGCCCTCCCGTGAGTGCTGGCCGTCCTGGTCGAAGGCTGCGGGGTCGCCGAGCAGCGCGCGGCAGGCCGCGTCGATCACCACGTTCCCCGGGCCGGTGTCGAAGGCCAGCACGTCGGCGATGGACTCGGTGACCACGGTCACGTTGGCGATCCCGCCGATGTTCTGCAGCAGCGAGACCTCCCCCGGACGCGCGAACAGGCAGTGGTCGAGGTAGGGCACGAGCGGCGCGCCGCGACCGCCCACGGCCACGTCCGCGCTGCGGAAGTCGTGGATCACGATGCACCCCGTCCGCTGGCGGAGGACCGCCGCCGAGCCCACCTGGAGGGTGGAGGGGGTGCCGGGCTGGGAGGGGTCGACGTGGTAGAGGGTCTGGCCGTGGGAGGCGATCAAGTCGACGGTGTCCGGGGCGACCCCCAGCTCGTCGAGGCAGCGCAGGCTCGCCCGGGCGAGGGCCTCGCCGAAGGCGAAGTCGAGCTGGCACACGTCGGCGACGCTGCCGTCGAGGCCTCGCTGGAGCTCGGCGCGCAGCTCCGGCTCGAAGGGGTAGCTGCGGAAGCCTTCGAGCTCGACGTGGGTCTCCGGCCCCGAGCCCGCGACCCGCACCAGGGCGGCGTCGATCCCGTCCAGGGAGGTCCCGCTCATCAGCCCCAGGATCCGACGGCTGGGGGCGGCGGCGATCCGGCTCAAGCGCTCGATCCCGCTCATTGGGTCTCGAGGGTGCGGCGCAGGTGACCGCCCTCGGCGGCGAGGCGCGCGCGCGCGGCGGCGGGGTCGAGGCTCAGGCGCGCGCACACCACGGCGGTCTTGACCTCCCCCCCGCAGGCGGCGAGCAAGGCCTCGGCGTCGGCGTCGGGGCAGAGCTCGCGCACGATGCGCGCAGCGCGGCGCTGGAGCTTGGCGTTGGTGGGCGCCACGTCGACCATCAGGTCGTCGTAGACCTTGCCGAGCCCAGCCAGGGCGCCGGTGGTGATCGCGTTCAAGGCGCACTTGGTCGCGGTGCCGGCCTTGAGCCGGGTCGAGCCGCTGAGCAGCTCCGGCCCCGTCGCCAGGTGCACGACCACGTCGAGCTCGACCTCCGGCGGGGGTGAGCAGCACACCAACCCCACCCGCGCGCCTCGACTGCGAGCTTCGTCGAGGAAGCCGTGGACGTAGGGGGTGCGCCCGCTGGCCGCGATCCCGAGGGCGAAGTCGCGCCCGTCGCAGGCCAGGTCGCGGGCGGCCTGCGCGCCGCCGTCCGCGACGTCTTCGGCGCCCTCGATCGGGGTCACGAAGGCGTTGGCGCCGCCGGCCATGACGCCGAGCACACGGTCGCAGCGAAAGGTTGGAACGCACTCGGCCGCCTCGATCACGGCCAGCCGGCCGCTGGTCCCGGCGCCGGCCAGGAGGAGCCTCCCCCCCGCGTCGAGGGCCGCGCGGGTGAGCTCGATCGCGCGGGCGATCGCCTCTCCGGCCGCGGCCACCGCCTCGGCGGCGATCCGGTCGTGCTCGGCGAACAGCGCCGCCAGCTCGCGGGGCGCGAGCTGGTCGAGGGGGTGGCGGGTGTCGAGGCGACCTTCGGTGCTGGGCTCCATGACGAGCATGGTAGCCCGACCGCCCGACCTAGCGCGCGCGCGCTCCCGAGCGGATAGCCTGGGCGCATGCAGTTCGGGCACTACGAGGTGATCGGCGAGCTGGCGAGGGGCGCGCAGGGGGCGGTGCTGCATGCGCGCGACAGCCAGAGCGGGCAGACCGTAGCGATCAAATACTTCTTCAAGACCCACGCCAAGGCGCTGCGCCGCTTCGAGACCGAGGTCGCTTCGCTCTCGCGGCTGCAGCATCCGAACCTGGTGCAGATCTACGACTGGGGCGAAGACTCCAGGGGGGCCTGGTTCGCTCAGGAGCTGATCGAAGGCAAGTCGTTGCAGGCGCAGCTTCGCCGCTGGGGGAGCTTCCCGGTGGACGAGGCGCTGCGGATCGTGCGCTCTCTGGCCCGAGCGCTGGCTCACGCCCACGAGGCCGGCGTGCTGCACCGCGACGTCAAGCCGGACAACGTGCTCCTGCGACCGGACGGGGAGCCGGTGCTCGTCGACTTCGGGCTGGCGCGCGACCTGCGCTCCGATCAGTCGCGCCTGACCCAGGACGGCCAGTTCTTCGGTTCGCCCGGCTACTGGGCTCCCGAGCAGGCCATGGGAAAGCTCGAGCAGATCGGGCCGCGGACGGACGTCTACGGGCTGGGGGCCACGCTCTACGCGCTGCTCTGCGGACACCCGCCCATCGAGGGCACGAACCTCGTCGAGTACTGCAGTCCGGAGCGCTTCCGGGCGGTGACGCCGCTCCCGGACCGCAACCGCGAGGTGCGCCCGGCGCTGTGGGAGGTGTGCGCCCGCTGCCTGGCCTACGAGCCCGAGGACCGGTTCGCGAGCGCGGAGGCGGTCGCCCAGGCCCTGGCCCGCATGAGCGAGACCGGGATCGCCACCGCGCCACAGACCGCCTCCCGCGCGCCCGGGGGCGTCGCGCTGGCGCTGGTGCTGGCGCTGGGGGTGGGGGTCGCGCTCTGGCAGGCGCCCTCGGAGTCGGGGGGGCGCGTCGCCGTCGAGCCCGGGCGCCCCACCCCCGTCGACCCGGCCTCGGTCGAGCCGGAGGACCTGCAGCTGGAGGCGCTCTTCGCTCGAGCCGATACGGCCTTCGCCGCCAAGGACTACGCGAGGGTGCTGGCGCTGCTCGAGGAGGTCGAGGAACGCGCCCACGACGACTGGCGGCTGTGGAACAAGCGCGCCGTCACCTACGTGGCCCTGGAGCGCCTCGCCGAGGCGCGAGCCGCCTTCGAGCGGGGATACGCCTACGAGCCACGGGACTTCAAGCTGCTGAACAACTACGCCCACCTCTGCATGCTGACCGAGGACTTCGTCCGGGGCCACGAGTGCTTGGCGCAGATGGCGGAGCAGCGACCGGGTGACGCCGACGTGTTGTTCGACCTCGCCGACGTGCTCCACGAGCTGGGGAGGTCGCGCGAGGCCGAGCGCGTCCTCGGGCGCTGCCTGGTGCTCGACGCCACGGGGCCGAGGGCGTGGTCCAAGCGAGCTCACGTGCGAGCCAGGCTCCACGACTGGGGCGGGGCGATGCGGGACCTCCAGCAAGCCCTGGAGCGCGACCCCCGGCGTGCTCGCGACTGGCGCCTGGCGACCCAGATCCACTTCGAGCGCCAGCGCTTCGACGAGACCGTCGCGGCCGCGGACCGCGCGCTCGCCTTGGATCCTCGACCCCTGAAGACGCGCGAGCTGCGCGCGAGGGCACTCCTGCTCCTCGGCCGCACCGACGCGGGCCTCGAGGAACTGGACCGTCTGATTCGCCTTGCCCCGGGTGTCGTCGACTTCCGCAAGGTCCGCGTCACCACGCTGTTGAAGCGCAAGGCGTGGAAGGAAGCGCTCGCGGACCTGGACGCGATCTTGATGCATACCCCCGACGACCCCCGGGCGCTCGCTCGGAGGGGGTTGGCCTACCTCTCGCTGGAGGAGATGTCCAAGGCGGTCACGGACCTTCGCCGTGTGGTCGAGCTCCAGCCGAGGAACCCGACCGCCTTCGCCACCCTGGGTGCAGGCTTGCTTGGCGTGGGTGACATCCCGCAGGCGCTGAAGGCGCTCGACCGCGCGCTGGCCCTCGACCCCACGCTCGTGCTCGGCTACCGCAACCGCGCGGCGGCGCACCTGCGGCGAGGCGCCTGGCAGGCTGCGCGCGAGGACCTCGAGCGGGCGCGGAGCCTGGACCCCAGCGCCGACGACGCGGCCCTCGCGCGCATGCTCGGGTATGCGTTGACGCGGCTGGGCGAGTTCGATGCGGCTGAGCCCTTGCTGCGGCGTGTCCAGGAGCTCGATCCCGACGACCCGCGAGCCGGCTCGGCGCTTGGGCTGATCGCCAGCGGTCGCGGCGCCCACGCCGAGGCCGTGGAGCTGTGCGCGAGCGCCGTGGAGCGTGACCCGGGGCTGCTCTGGCTGTGGTCCCACCTGGTCCAGGTGCAGCTCGCCGCCGGGCAGCTGCCCGAGGCGCGGGAGTCCCTGGCTCGCGCTGCGGGGTTGGCCCACAACGAGTCCGACCGCGAGGAGCTGGCCCGGCTCCGCGCAGCGCTCGAGGCGGCTGGAGCGAAGCGGTGAGCGCCACGCGCTACGGTCGCTACGAGGTGGTCGAGGAGCTGGCCCGCGGCGCCCAGGGCAAGGTCTACCAGGCCCGCGACACCCGGGACGGGAGGGCGGTGGCGTTGAAGGTCGTGCGGCCGCGGGACGAACGCGCCGCGCGGCGCTTCGTGACCGAGGTCCGCGCGCTCTCGCGACTCGACCACCCGAACCTGGTGGAGGTCTACTCGTGGGGCGAGGGCGGCGGTGAGGGGTGGCTGAGTCAGGAGCTGCTCCCCGGGAAGTCGCTCCAGCAGCGGATCGAGCGCTGGGGGCCCTTGCCGGTCGACGAAGCGGTGCGGATCGCGAGCGCCCTCGCTCGGGGCCTCGAGCACGCGCACCAGGCCGGGGTCCTGCACCGCGACGTGAAGCCCGACAACGTGATCCTGCGACCCAACGGGCAGCCGGTGCTGATCGACTTCGGTGTCGCCTTCGACCTCGAGGCCGACGAGATGCGGATCTCGACCCCGGGGGAGCTGCTCGGTTCGCCCGGTTACTGGGCCCCTGAGCAGGCGCGGGGAGAGCTGGAGAAGGTCGGCGTCGCCAGCGACGTGTTCGGGTTGGGGGCGACGCTCTACGGACTGCTCGCTGGGCGGCCGCCGACGCCGCAGTCGATGCTGGCCGGCTACCTCGACCGCTTCGGGTCCGTGACCCCGCTGCCCGATGTGAACCCCGCCGTGCCCAGCGCGCTGTGGAAGCTCTGCGGACGCTGCCTCGAGCCCGATCCTGCGCGACGCCCGAGCATGGCGCAGGTCATCGCGGCGCTGGAGGCCCCGGCGGTGGCGGAGACCAGGGGGCGCAGCGGCTTGGCGTCGGGGGCCTTGCTGGGCGTATGCGCTGCCTTGGCCCTTGGCGTCGGCTTCGCCTGGCGCGCGGGGGCGCCGCCGCGGTCGCCGAGCGACCTGCACCCCGACGCCGGGACGACCTCCGCTGGAGAC
>Ga0070727_10002916_pt1 | contig 15976 bp, 12 predicted proteins | sample tdAd472_FD_66722 | JGI IMG/M metagenome (GOLD analysis project Ga0070727, IMG submission 66722) | Marine sediment microbial communities from the Atlantic coast under amendment with organic carbon and nitrate - tdAd47.2 | ecosystem: Environmental > Aquatic > Marine > Coastal > Sediment | place...
CCGCGAGCTCGTCCTTGCTGGGGGCGTCGTCTTCGCTGGCCATGGCCTGCAGCCCGCGGATCTCCTTGATCAGCTCGTTGCAGCGGTCGGGGTCGGCGAACTCACCCTCCGCCCCGTCGAGGCGCCAGAAGCCGTCGGCGCGCACGAGGGTCAGGTCGGGCCCCTCGCGGCGGTCGACCTCGACCCGCACCGAGTGCCGGATCGCGAACAGCTCCTTGCGGCGGTAGGTCCAGAGCGGGTCGTCGAAGTTGGTCTCCAGCAGGCTCGCGCGCACGAGGAACCCGCCGCTGTCGCCCTCGACGCGCACCGGGAACATGCCGTCCGGGCGCGCGGCGCCGAAGGTCACCGCGTAGGGCGGCTTCTCACCGCGCTCGACGCGGAGCTCCAACTCGGTCTCGCCCATGTCGAGGGCCGCGGCCTCGTCGGCCTCGAGGCGCTGGGCGAACTCGGCGAAGCGCAGGTTGTTGAGCAGACGCTCGATCGCGGCGGGCTGCGCGCGGTCCTCGAGGGGCGCGGTCAGCACCCAACTCACGGACTCGCCTTCGCCCTGCTGCTCGAGGGCGAGGTCGGGCTGGCCGCGGCGCGCGATCTTCAGCGCGGTGACGTCCTCGGGCTCGAGGTGCGGGAGCAGGCGCTTGCCGGAGAAGCTCGTCTCGGCGCTGGTCTTGGTCTCGCTCTCGCCCCACAGCACCCACAGCCCGAGGCCGCCCACCAGGAGCGCCAGCACGAGGGTCGTCTTCATGCTGAACCCGGACTGATCCAGGGACGTCGCGGTGGCCGGGGGAGGGGAGGTCATGGGGCGGTCCTACTGACTGCGAACCCTCCACACCACGACCCCGATCAGGACCGAGAGCAGAGGGAAGCCGAACAAGCTGATCAGCGTGTAGAAGGCGAGGGTGTCCTTGGGCATGACGAGCCGGTAGCTGCGCGGCCGTTTGCGCTCACCGACGACCTCGTGATCGCGCTGGGCGGCCCAGCTGATCGCGTTCAGCAGCACGTCGAAGTTGCGCCCGCTGGGGTCGCTGGCCATGTCGTTGGCGCCCCAGTCGACGTCGCCCACGACCACCAGCCGCGAGGCGACCTCCTTGGGCTCGGCGCCCTCCTCCTCCGGCTCGAGCTCGACGATTCGGGTCGCCGCCGCCGCGAGGTCGAAGGGGCCGCGCTGCTTGCTGGGGTCCTCCCAGGCAGCGCGGGCCTCGCTCTCGCCGCTGGCGAACACGAAGTCCGGCATGCGCGGCAAGGGCTCGGCGACGAGCAGCGCCTTGGTAATGCAGGCGCCGCTGGAGGGCAGGACCTTCAGCGGGCGGATCGTATCGAACCACACCACGCCCTGCCGCGGGTCCTCGCCCTCGACGATCGGGTGCTCGCCGAACTTGGTGTTGCACACCCGCGGGCCGACCTCGCTCTGCGAGCGGAACTGGAAGATCGTCTGGTTCAACACCTGGATCCGATACGCGCTGGCGAGGTAGTCCTCCAGCCCGGTCGCCACGTAGCGCGGGGTGCCGAAGCGGGTCTCGACCTTGGGCTCGAGGAACAGGATCGCGTCGCCCCCGCGGTCGAGGTAGCGCTCGAGCCCGGCGATCTCGTCGTCCTCGAGGGTCAGGGTCGGGCCCAAGAGCAGCACCAGGCTCGTGTCCTCGGGGAGGTCGGCGTTGGGCTCGTCCTTGAGGGTCAGCTCGTCGAGCTGGTAGTTCTTCTCGCGCAGGACCTTGGCCAGGTAGCCGTAGCCCCGGCGCTCGAAGTCGGCCAGCGAGCGCTCGCCGTGGCCGGTGAGCACGCACACCCGCGGCTTCTCCTCCTCGACCAGCTCGCGCAGCGTGCTGCCCAGCTCCTCCTCGCCGCGGAACTCGGCGGCGGCGCCGGGGTTGTTGGCGCCGACCCACAGCCGCCGCCAGGGAATGCTCTTCGAGCGCAGGGTCTTCCAGTTGCCCTCCTCGTCGTGGTGCCCGACCTGGATCGTGAGCCCCTCGATATCGGCGCCGGTCTCGCGCTCGAGCTCCTGCATCAGCTCCGCGGCCCGGTCGCGGCCGAGGGTGTGGGCGTTGGTCACCGTCTTCAGCTCGAAGCGCGGGTTGGTGCCGACGAACGCGTCGAGGTAGTCGCGGGTCGCGACCACGCGGTCGGGGGAGCGGCGGAAGGTGATCAGGAACAGGCGCGTGTCGAGGCTCACCGACTGGGCGAGGGCCTTGGCCTCGGCCGAGACGCTGTAGAGCCGGTCCGAGGTCACGTCCCAGCGCGGGTTGTGCCGGTGGGCCAGCCAGTTCACCAGGCACACGAGGGTGAACGCGAGGGCGATCTTGAGCCCCTCGTTCAGCATGCCGAAGGCCTTGCGCTGACCGAGGAAGTCGAGCACCGCCGGGAGCTGCATGGCGACGGCCGCCGAGAGCAGGCCCAGCCCCACGAGCAGCAGCGCCAGCTGCGAGCCGGCGTCGGTGGTCACCGGGCCCTCGGCGGCCGCGCTCCAGCCGACGAAGAGGTTGAACAGCCACACCAGGAGCGCGGCCGCGCCCAGCGCCCCGGCCACGAGGCTCGTGAGCCGCTTGCCTTCGCTGATCTGGCCCTGGTGCTCTACCGCCACGGGATCACTTCCACCGGTGCGAGGCCACGCCCCGCACCGCCACGAACACGAAGAACCACGTCGAGCTGAGGTAGAAGACCACCGTCTTGAGCTCGATCACGCCCTTGGCGAACAGCTGCTGCAGCCCGTAGACGTTGGTGTGCCGCACGAGGGTCTCGACCGAGCCGTTGGGGTCCACGTTGACCAGGGTCCCGCTGAGCAGGAGCAGCAGGATCAACGGCGTCGCGACCACGAACGCGACCACCTGGCTCTGGGCCCAGGCCGAGGTGCTGAGCCCGATCGCGAGGAACAGCCCGCCCATGAGGCTCAGCCCGAGGTAGGCGCTGAGCACCGGGCCCCAATCCCACTCGCCGGCGTAGCGGCGGATCACGACCATGTAGACCAGGTTCGCGAGCATTAGCCCGGCGAAGAAGCTCAGCGCGCCGAAATACTTCCCGAGGGTCACCTGCACGTGGGTGACCTCGGTGGTCAGCAGGTTCTCCAGGCTCCCCTGGCTGCGCTCCTCGGCGACCAGGCGCATGGTGATCGCCGGGCAGAGGAAGGCCATGGCCAGGTAGAGCTGCCAGTTGGCGGTGACGAAGTAGCTCGCCGGGCGGCTGAAGTCCTGCCCCAGGGTGTCGGCGCCGCCGTAGTAGTTGAGCAGGGTCGCGAACAAGAGCCCGCTAATGAAGAAGAAGCCGAAGAGGGCGAAGTAGGCGACCGGGCGGGTGTAGGTCGCCTTCAGCTCGCGCAGGTAGATCGCGGCCAGGAGCGAATACCAGTGCAGGCGAAACGGGATCCCCAGGGGGTTGATCGGGAACGCCGTGCCCGTGACCTCCTGCAGAGTGCGCGCGCCGGGCTCGCGCCCGGTCGCCAGGGCGAACCCGCCCAGCAGCGCCGGGTAGAGCGGGAGCCCGATCGCGACCAGGCGCAGCAACGCCTTCAGCCGCCAGTTCTCCACGGCCAGGTCGAGGCCCTCGCCGAACGCCGCGCTGCCGAGGTACCACGCCGTGAGCAACCCCAGCGCGACGTAGATCGCGCCGATCACCCGGGTGCTCGTGGCGGGGGCGGGGACCTCGGGCTCGCGCACCGGCGGGGGCTCGACGCTCGGCGTCGCGGGGGCCGCGCCGGGCTTGCGCTCGGCGACCAGCGCGCGCAGGTCCCCCGGGTCCTCGCCGGCCTCGACCGCCTTGATCGCGGCGTCGCGCTCGTCGTCGGCCAGGCGCAGCACGTGGTCGGCGAGGTCGAGGTGCGCGGGCACGAGCAGCCGCTCGGCCTCGCGGAGGGCGTAGAGCGTCTTGTGGGTCTCGCCGGTGGCGGCGGCCGCGTCGCGCGGGTCGCTGGGCGCGACGGGCTTGGCGTCCGGGTCGCCGAGCTGCTTGAGGTGCACGGCGTCGGCGTCGGGCGGGGTGTCCGGAGCCTCCCCGTCGGCGCCGCCGAGGGTCTTGGCGGAGACGGGCTGGGCCTCCTCCTCCGGCGCGGGCTCGGCGGCCGGCGCGCCTCCCTCCTCGCCCAGGGTCTTGGTCGGGCCCTCGGCCTCGGCGTCGGGCGCCGGCTCGGGCTCCGGCTCAGCCGGCGCCTCGTCGCCCAGGGTCTTGGCCGGGCCCTCGGCCTCGGCGTCGGGGGCGGACTCGGGCTCCGGCTCCGGCTCGGCGGCTGGCGCCTGGTCGCCCAGGGTCTTGGACACCGGGGCGTCGTCTTCGTCGTCGCGCTCGGCGTCGCTCACGCGACCCCCTCCACGCGCTCGCCCTGGGTCAGGCGAGAGAAGATCTGCTCGAGGGTCGTGCGCTGAGGCGCGAGCTCGTAGAGCTTCCAGCCCTTGGCCGCGGCGGCCTCGAACACGGCGAGCTGCACGCGCCGGGCGTCGACCCCGCTCTGCAGCCCGAGGGTGAAGTGCCCGTCGTCGCCGAGCACGGCGCGGGCGACCCCGTCGACCTGCTCGAGGTCCACGGCTTGCGCGCCCTCGATCGCGGCGATGAGGGCCGCCTCCTGGTGCGCCTCGATCAGGCCCTGCACCGTGTCGTCGGCCACCGTGCGCCCGTTGGCCACGATCACCACGCGGTCGGCGACCTGCTCGACCTCCGGGAGGATATGCGTCGAGATCAGGAGCGTGTGCTCCTCGGCCAGCTCGCGGATCAGGCGCCGGACCTCGCGGATCTGGTTCGGGTCGAGGCCGATCGTGGGCTCGTCGAGGATCAGGAGCTGAGGCTTGCCGACCATGGCGTCGGCGATCCCGACCCGCTGGCGGTAGCCCTTGGAGAGGGTGCGAATGATCTGCCGCGTGCGCTCCTCGAGGCCCGTGCGCACGATCACCTCGTCGACCCGCGCCCGGCGCTCACGGCGGGGCACGCCCTTGAGCTGGGCCCGAAAACGAAGGTACTCGTCCACGCGCATGTCGAGGTTCAGCGGCGTGCTCTCGGGGAGGTAGCCGATCCGCTTGCGCACCTCGCGCGGGTAGCGCGCGGCGTCGATCCCGTCGACGGTGACCCAGCCGCGGTTGGCCGAGAGGTAGCCGGTCACGATCCGCATGGTCGTCGACTTGCCGGCGCCGTTGGGGCCGAGGAAGCCGATCACCTCACCCGCGGCGACCTCGAACGAGACCCCCTGCAACGCGAGCAGCGTCCCGTAGCGCTTGTGCAGGTCGCGGACGACGAGCACGGTTCAGTCGCCTCCCTGGTAGCGCGCGGCGATCGTCTGCCGCAGCTTGGCCTTGTACTTCGCCAGCAGGTCGGGGTCCTTGGTGAGGTAGCTCCAGCCCTGGCCCTCGTCGTCCTCGAAGCGGCTGGCCGAGACCTGCACGCGGAACGCCTCGCCCTGGGGGCTGATCTTGGCCCGCAGCCGGTGGCCGACCTTCACCCGCCGCACGAGGTCCTGGTCGACCTCGACCACGTTGGTCACGAAGTAGCCGGTGCTGCCGTCGCGCTCGCTGTCCTCGAGGTGGAAGCCGATCCCCTCGGCGGCCTCGATCGAGCACTCCCAGAGGGTGTCGAAGGGGTAGGCCTGGGGCGGGAGGTCCTCGTAGGTCGTGTCGGGCTCGGAGCTGATCGTGCCGCAGCCGGCGCCGAGGAGCAGCACCAACCCTAGAAACCCATACAGCTTACGACCTGACATGAACCTGGAACCCCCGTTCCCCGCGCGGCAAACCATAGTCTGTCCCCCGCACCTTGCCAAGACGTCCGAGGGGACCGGTTTGTTGCGTCTAGCGCGGTTTGGCCAGGGCCTGGCGCACCCGCTCGCAGGCCGCCGCGATCTCGGCCTCGAGCTTTGCGTCGCAGCGGATCCGGATCAAGGCGGCGCGGGCTTCCTCGCGCACCTCGCGCACTTGTGAGCCGAGGAGCGCCTCCAGGGTCGGCGTCGCAGCTCTGGCCGCGGGGCCAATCCGGCCCAGGGCGCGCAAGGCGAAGCGCCGATCGACCCGGTGCCCGGCGGCCTCCGGGCTGTCGCCGAGCCGGTCGGCTTCGGCCGCGATCGCGACCAGGCCCTCGGTCGCCTCCGCGGCGCCGATCGCCCCGAGGGCGTCGGCAGCGCACTGCCGCAGCTCGACCTGGCCGAGCAGCTCGATCAGCGCGGGGACCAGGGACTGCGAGCGCGCCCCCCACTGGTGGGCGGGAGACGTGGCGGCCCGCGCGATCGTGGGGTCGTCGTCGCGGAGCGCCACCTCGACCACCTCGAGCGCCGCGGGGTCGAACAGCCCCCCCAGCGCCCTCAGCGCGGCAACGCGCACCTCCGGCTGCTTGTCCTCTCGCGCGACGCGCAACACGTTGGGCAGCCCCTTGCGCGACCGCAGGTGACCGAGGAGCTCGGCCGCCCCTTTGCGCAAGGCGGGGTCGCCCGCGTCGAGCAGCTGGCGGACCGCGATCACCAGGTTCGGCGTCGGCTCGAGGCCCTTCAGCTCACGCAGCGCCTCCCTGCGCGCACTCGCGTCGTCGCCGCCCAGTCGCGCCACCGCTCGCTGCAGCGCTTCGCCGCGCGGCGCAGCCCGCGCGCGTTTCGCGCGAGCGCGGTCGTAGGCCTCGGCGAGCTCCAGCGCCCGCTCGCGCAAGGCCGCGTCCTGGCCGCTGCACGCCGAGCGCAGCGTCTTCAGCGCGCGGGGGGTCGGCTCCGAGCGGCCCTCGAGCAGGCTGGTCAGAGCCTGGCTGCGCACCTCGGGGTGATCGTCCTCGAGCAGCGCGTAGAGCCGCGGCGTCGCCCAGGCGTCGTGCTCGGGCCCGCGAGTGAGCAAGACCCCGAACGCGCCCGCCGCGCTGCGCCGGACCTTGGGGTCGGGGTGGGCCTGCATGAGCGCGAGCGCAGGCCGCACTGGACCCGGGTGGGAGAAGGCCAGGCTCTCCAGCGCCTCGGCCGCCTCTTTACGAACCTGACGGTCCCCCCCGGCGAGGAGCGCGACGAGGCCCGGGATCGCCGCCGGCCCCACGCGCCTGGCCAGCGCGTCCTGCGCCGCGGACTGCGCATAGCCGCGGAAGTCGCGGAGCGCGTCCAGCACGGACTGGCGCGCGGGAGCTGAGCGCCAGGCGAAGCGCCCGAGGGCCTCGATCAGCTTCGCGCGCTCGAACTGGTCGCCGCCCACACCCGGGGTGCTGGCCTTGAGCCGCTTCACGAGCACCGGCACGACGAGGTCGGGGCGAGCGTTGATCTCGGCCAGGGACTTGAACGTGGCGTGACGCACGCCGCCTTCGGGCTCCTCCTCGATCAGGGTCAGGAGCGGTTTGACCGCCTGGCCCGTCCCCCCCAGCCGCTCCAGCGCCCGGACCGCGGTCAGTCGGACCGCTGGGTGCTCGTGCTCGAGCAGCTCGATCAGCCGGGGGACCGAGGCGTGCCCGAGGTGCTCGAGAGCGCCCGGGATCCTCTGCCGCAAGATCTGCTGCGCCTCGCTCGATTGCGCCGGCAGCGCCTCGAGCTCGGCCAGCCATTGGGCTGCGGTCTTGTCCTGGTAGGTGACCTCGGCCGAGAGCGGCGCGGCCCAGAGGAGCAGAATCATGAGGTAGCGCATGCTCGAAAGCCTACCTCAGCGCGGCTTGCCCGTGCGCACCCGCTCGCAGGCTGCCGCGATCTCGGCCTCGAGCTCGGCGTCCAACGCCAGGCCCTTGAGCGCCTCGCGCGCGGCTTCACGCAGGGCGTCGAGCTCGGAGCGCAGCACCTTGCGCAGCGCCACCCGCGCGCCGTCGCCGCCGACCCGCCCCAGGCCGGCGATCGCCGCGCAGCGGAGGCTGGCGCTGGCCTCGGCGGCGTCGCTGTCGCCGAGGAGGTCGGGCTGGGTCGCGATCCCCGCGAGGAAGCCGACGCCCTCCTCGGCCGCAGGCCCGATCGCGGTCAAGGCGTCGACCAGCTCCCGCTGCTGCTCCGGGTCGTCGACCGCCAGCAGCGCCGGGGTCAGCGGCGCGGCGCGGGGCCCCCAGGCCGCGGCCACCCGCAGCGCCTCGGAGCGCAGGCGGGCGCGCTCGGCTCCGAGGGCCGCCTCGACCACCGGCAACGCGGCCGGGTCGAACACCCCGCGCAGCGCGCGCAAGGCGCGCTCGCGGGCGAAGCCGTTGTCGTCCTCACGTGCGAGGCGCAGGAGGTCGGGCAGGCACTTGCGCAGGGTCAGAGCTCCAGCCGCGCGCGCCGCCGCTCCGCGAAGCGCGGCTTCGTCGTCCCCCATGGCCTCGCGCAGCGCCAGCGCCACCCGCTGTCGGTTGCGCGGGCTCTGCTCCCAGGCGCCGCGCCCCAGCGCGTCGAGGGCGGCCACGCGGTCGTCGCGGCTGCCCTTGGCGGCGGCCGCCAGCAGGGCCTCCAGCCCCTTGGCGTCGAGGGTCCCCGCCCCCAGCTCGGCGACGGCGGACGTCCACTCCCGCTCGAGCTCCGCGGCGCGCTCGGCGACGGCGGCGTCGTCGCTGCGCTGGAGCCTGGCCAGGGCCTTGCGCGCCAGAGGAGAGGGAGGCTGCAGCGCGTGGGCCTGCACCCGCAGCGCCTCGAGCGCGACGGCGTCGTCGTCGCCGAGCAGCTGCTCGAGCTGCTCGCCCACCCACCGCCGCAGCTCGGGGTGCCGCGAGCCGATCGCGTCCAGGCAATCGGGGAGCCCGCTGCGCGCGTCCGTCGAGGTGCGGGCCCGCACCAGCTCGAGCACGGGCCGCAGCCCGTGGGGGTGATCGGCGAGCAGCGTCAACAGCGACTGAGCCGCGTCCCCGCGCAGGTCCTCGTCGGCGTGGGTCAAGAGCCCGACCAGCGCCGGCGCGACCACGGGCCCGGCTCGCTCGAGGCCTTGCCAGGCGAGCGCCCGTGCGCCGCGGCCCAGGGAGGGCAGCGCCTTCAGCAGCGCCTCCCTCGCAGGCCGCGAGCTCCAGGCGTAGCGCCCCAGGGCCCCCGCCGCGCACTCCTGCAGCCGCGGGTCCGCGGCGACGAGCAGCTCGCACAGCGCGGGGACCACGCGCTTGGGCTCGAGCTGGATCCGCCCCAGGGCGGCGATCGCGAAGCGCTGCAGCTCGGGGTTCGCGTCGTCGTCGGCCTGCTCGAGCAGCCCGTCGACCACGGCCTTGCTCCCGCGGAGTCGGGCCAACACCAGGCAAGCGGCCTCTCGCACGAACACGTCGTCGTCGTCGAGGGCCTTCAGCAGCCGCGCCGTCGAGGCGCTCCCCAGCTCCCACAGCGCGGTCACCGCCTCGCCCCGGCGTTCGTAGCGTTCGAGGGCCGGGGCCTGGTCGAGGGCCTCCAACCGCGAGAGCCATGCGTCGGCGGTGTGGCCGGCGACCTGAGGCTCGTCGGCGCGGACACAGGGCAGCGCAAGGAGCAGCGCGAGCACGAGGCGCGCGCTCATTAGTCCTCGTCCTCGTCCCAGCCGTCGTCCTCCTGGGGCGGCGCCGGGACTCGCCCCGCGTCGATCGCCTCGGTGACGTGGGCGCAGGCCTCGGCGACCGCGCGGTCGAGCTTGGGGCCCAGCTCCAGCGCCAACAACGCGTCGCGGGCCAGGTCGCGCAGCCAGCGGTGCTCTGAGCGCAGCCCGTCCAACAGCGCGGGCCGCGCCACCTCGGCCCGAATCCGGATCAGCGCGTCGAGGGCCTGGCTGCGGAGGTCGGTGCGCAGGGTGCGCTCGGGGTCGTCGCCCAGGAGGTCGGGCTCGCGAACCAGGGCCACCAGCCCCTCGACGGCAGGCGCGGCGGCGGGGCCGATCGCGCCCAAGGCTTCGGCCACGTGTCGAGCCTGGTTGGGGTCGTCGAGCTGGGCGAGGGCCGGGACCAGGGGCGCCGCCCGCGGACCCCAGGCGCGCACCACCCCCAGCGCTGCGCGCCGCACCCGGGGGCGACCGTCGACCAGCGCGCTGCGCACCGGGGCCACCGCGGCGGGGTCGTAGAGGGTCGCCAGCGCGCCCACGGCGCGGGTCCGCGCCTCGAGGTCGCGGTCGCGGGTCTGCCGCAAGAGGTCGGGCAGGCACTTGCGCAGCCCCAACTCCCCCGCGGCCTGGGCAGCCGCCGAGCGCACCCACCAGTCGCGGTCGGAGAAGCTGTCGCGCAGCGCCAGCGCGACCTTGGAGCGCTGAGCCTCGCTGAGCGTGCCCAGGTCCTGGGTCAGGTCGGCGAGGGCGTTCGCGCGGTCGGCGAGCTCGCCGGTGCGGGTCATGGCCAGCCGCGCCTCGAGGTCGGCGTCGTCGTGAGGACCCTCGCGGCGACGGGCGGGGAGGCGCGCGTTGCGCTCGCGCTCGGCCGCCTCGGCCTGAGCTTCTCGCACGGAGTGGAGCCCCTCGCGGACCTCGGGGTTGGGGTGGCCCTCCATGAGCGCCAGCGCCGGCTCGACCGCCTCGGGCCAGAACCACACCTGGTCGCTGAGCGCGCGCGCAGCCTCGACCTGGAGCACGACGTCCCCCGAGGCCAAGAGGCGGATCAGGCGTGGCGTCGCCAAGGGCCCCGAGCGGGCGAGCCCCTCGTAGGCCGCGGGGCGCGCGTTGCCCTCCAAGCTCGGCCAGGCCTCGAACAGGGCGTCGCGCGCGGCCTCCGACGCCCAGGCCCGCCCAGCCAAGGCGTCCGCCACGGCGCGCTGCGCGAAGTCGTCGGGCGCCTCCTGCAGCAGGTGGATCAGCGCGGGCACCACCCGCTGCTGGCCGTGGTCGCCCGCGCGGAGGGCGTCGAGCGCCGCCCCGCGCACGTCGCCCTCAGGGTCTTCGCGCGCGAGCTTCAGCAGCGCCGTCACGGTGGAGTCGTCGTGGGGCAGCTCCACCAGCGCCGTGCAGGCGCCGAGCCGCACCGCCGCGCTGGGGTCACTCAGGAGCTCGACCAGATGTGGGACCGAGGCGCGGCCGAGCTGACCGAGGGCGAAGGTCGCCCGGCGACGCACCTGGGAGCGCTCCTGTTCGTCGCCCAGCCGAGCCAGCCCCTCGAGCTGCTGCAGGTAGTGCGCGCGGGTCTCGCCGTCGACCGTCGGCTCCTGCGCGACGGCGCAGGCGAGGAACGCAGAGCTGACGAGCAGGAGGTGGCGCATGGCTAACGTCCTACCACGCGCGCGCCGCGCCCTGGGTTCCGCTCGGCCCCTCGAACCCGTAAGGTCGTGCGCCAGGAGGAGCGCGTGAGCGAGGGCGAGACGCCGCAGCCGACCCGCCCAGGAGGCGCCGAGTGGAGCGAGGCCCCGGGGCTGATCGCGCGGGGCGCGTGCATGGGCGCGGCGGAGGTGATCCCCGGCGTCTCCGGCGGCACCATGGCCCTGATCCTGGGGATCTACCCGCGCCTGATCGCGGCGATCCAGTCCTTCGGCGTGGACGCGCTCAAGGACCTCTTGGCGCGCCGCTTCGCGCAGCTGCGGACCCAGCTCGGCTGGCGCATGCTGCTGCTCGTGGGGATCGGGCAGGGGCTGGGGATCGTGATCTGCCTCAAGGGGATCAAGCTCCCCGAGCTGCTCGTGGAGCCGGCCTCGGCCACGGTGACCTACGGCCTGTTCTTCGGCCTCGTCGCCGGGAGCGCCGTGATCCTCGCCCGCGACCTGATCCAGCACGGCCTCCGCCCGAGCTGGATCGCCGCCTTCGCGCTGGGGGTCGCGCTGGCCCTCGGGCTGGCCCTGGGCTTCAAGGGCGCGACCCCGCGCACGCCGTGGTTCACCTTCCTCTGCGGGTCGGTCGCGATCTGCGCCATGATCCTGCCCGGCGTCTCGGGCTCGTTCCTGCTGCTCTTGCTGCGGCAGTACGAGCGGATCCTGGGCGGGGTCAGCGACGTGCTGCACCCGGCCGACGGCTCGTGGAGCGCGCGCTGGGAGGCGCTGACCACGATCGTGGGGCCCTTCGGCCTCGGCTGCGTGACCGGGATCGTGCTCTTCAGCCGCCTGCTGCACTGGCTGCTCGCCCGCTACGAGCGCGCGACCCTGGCGTTCATGACCGGGCTGCTCGTCGGCTCGCTCTGGATCCTGTGGCCGTTCCAAGACCGGCAGTTCAGCGAGATCCGCGGGAAGCAGGTGTTCGAGGGCAGCAACGGGCACGAGTGGATTACCCTGGACGGGGTCGGCCTGGGCGCGCTGGGCATGCTCGTGCTCGGCGCGGTGGGGATCGTGGTCCTCGACCAGGTCGCGCGCGGCAAGCAACCGGAGACGCCGGTGCCGACGGAGCCCAAGGAGCCGCAGGAGGACGCGTGAACAAGCAATCCGCGATCGCCGGGCTGATCGTCGTCGTCGGGGTCTCCCTGGGGCTGTTCGTCTTGCTCGGGGGCAGCGACGCCCCCAGCGACGACGCCGCCGACGACGGCGCGCGCAAGCGCCCCCAGGGGGCCAGCCAGCGCGTCGACGTCGAGCCCGAGGGCGGCGGGCCAGCCCCCTCGACGGACCCGACCCCGGTGGAGACGGACCCGACGCCGGAGGCGCCAGACTCGACCGACCCGGACTCGACTCCGGACCCGACCCCCGTCGCGGGGACCACGGGCGCCGACTACCTGCTCGTGGGCTGCACCCTCGACGGCGAGCCCCTCGAGGGCGCGACGGTCTTCGGCCGCTACGGCGACGGCTCGCAGAGCGAGTTCCGCACCGGCGCCGACGGTAGCGTCCAGGTCCCCGTGCCCGCCGGGGAGCAAGTCTCGGTCGCGGCCACCCACCCGCTGGACCTCACGTTGAGCTGGCGTCCTCCCCAGCCCGGGGGCGGCGCGCTGAGCTTCGCCTTCAGCGGCAAGCAGACCGCCTTCCTCGAGGGCCGGCTGCTCGACGACGAGGGCCAGGCGCTGCTCGAGGCCGAGCTCGTGCTCTACGACGCGCAGGAGGGCGGTCACGCGGTGCTCGACGCCCAGCAGATCCAGCTCCGCCCCGACGGGAGCTTCGGCTTCGAGGTCGGCGAGGGGAACTACGCGCTGCGCGGGCGCACCGGGCCCAGCGAGTCGTCGCCGATCTACTTCAGCCTCGCGGCGGGGGGCCGCCACGACGTGGGCGAGGTCCGGATCCCGCGCGCCTCGCGGATCGCGGGCACGGTCACCCTCCCGCCGAACCTCACCGTGACCCTCCCGGTGCGGGTCAACTTCATGATCGAGGTCCGCGCGCCGCGCCGCGACGACGACGAGAACAAGCGGGTGTGGGGCCGCAGGATCGTGCGCCCCCTGGACCTCGACGCCGACCTCGCCTACGCCCTCGAGCTGCCCCCGGGGGAGCTGCGGGTGCGGGTCGAGGTCCCCCTGCCCGGCGACCACCAGGTCGGGCACTGGCACAGCGTGAACCTCGAGCCCGGGGTCGAGCAGACCGTGGACCTCGAGCTCAGCCCGCTGAGCGTGTCCTTGCGCGGGGTCGTGCGCGACGACACCGGGCACCCGTTGGCGGGGGCCAAGGTCGGCTACCGCGGGACGAACGCGGTCACCGACGCCCAGGGCAACTACGCCCTGCGCGGCTTGGACATGGGCGACCTGGAGCTCGTCGTGACCTCCCCCGGCCACGAGCAGGGCTTCGTGCGCAAGACCTTCACCGGCGCCGCCCTCGTGATCGACTTCGACCTCCAGCGGCTGGGGAGCCTCAGCGGCGTGGTGCGCGACGGCGCCGGCGCGCCCAAGTCGGGGGTCCCGATCTCGATCGACCTGCGCAAGGACACCGGCGAGGTCGTGCCCTTCTCCGCGCGCAGCGACGGCAGCGGGAGCTACTCGCTCTCGGAGCTCGTCCCCGGGCGCTACGTGGTCTCCGCCGGCGGCGCGCGCCAGGACGTGGTCGTGCGGCCAGCCGAGCAAGCACAGGCCCCCGACCTGATCGTCCCGTGAAGGTCCGGCGCGCCGAGCCTCGCGACGCCCACGCCGTGGCCACCCTGCAGGACGCGGCCTGGAGGGCCGCCTACCGCGGGATCCTCCCCGACGCGCTCCTCGACGGGCTCGTGCTGGCCGAGCGCGAGGCGCGCCGCCGCGCGCACTTCACGACCCCCACCCCGGGGGTCACCAACTGGGTGGTCGGGCACGACGAGGTCGTCGGCTGGGGCGCGGTCGGTCCCCCGCGCGAGGCCGACGTGCCGCCGGGGGCGCTCGAGCTCTACGCGCTCTACGTGCACCCCGAAGCCCAGGGGTGGGGTCACGGGCGGGCGCTGTTGGAGCACGCGCTGCGCCACGCGCGAGACGCGGGCGCGCCCTGCATGACGCTCTGGGTCTTGAGCGCGAACCGGCAGGCGCGCGCGTTCTACGAGGCGGCGGGGTTCGCGGTGGACGAGACGACCCCCGAGAAGGAGTTCGACGACACCGGAGCCATGACGCTCCGCATGCGGCGTGAGCTCCGCGAAGCGCAACCGTTCCCGGGCCACGCCGGGCGGGGGTAGATCCTGCCCCTACGCCTGCTGGGGCGGGCAGGCCTCGGGGCGGAACGCGGCGCCCTGCTCGCTGGAGAAGAAGCGCTCCAGCAGGTCGGCCCCGAGCTGCCGGACCTCGTCGCTCGACCACAGCCAGTCGCCGACGGTGGTCTGCTCCTGGGCCTCGTAGAGCCGCTCGAGCAGCTCGCCCTCGTTCTGCAGCGCCGCCTTGCGCAGGCCCTCCCACACGGTCTCGCGCGCGCGCTCGCGGGCGGCCGCGTCGGGGATCAGCGACTTCAACGGACGTTGGAGCATGTGCTCGGCGAGCCGGCGCTGGGCGTCCTGGAAGCCCTCGCGGTTCTCGGGGCTGAGCACGCGCTGGATCATGCGGTCGGTGGCCCGCCCGCTGAAGCCGCCGAGGAAGGACTTGATCTGCCCCTCGAGGCGGCCCTCGACCTCGTCCTTGAACGCGGCGCGCACCCGGCGCTGGATCCCGCCGAGGACCGGGAGCTTGTCAATGAACCCGCCGAGGAGGTCGACGCGCTTGAGGAACTCGGTGATCCCGTTGTAGAGCACGTCGCCGAGGGTCTCCTCGACGGCGGGCGAACGCATGAACGCGCTGAGGGCCTCGGCGTCGGGCTCGAAGGCGGCGGCGGCGTCGAGCACCCGCGCCTTGGCCTCGGGGGAGAGCAGCTGCTCCAGCGGGCGCTCCTCGTCGATCCAGGTCTGTTCGGCCTTGGCCCAGGCCTGCTCGAAGCGCGGGCGGAAGCGGGCCCAGAAGGCCTCGTCGTCGCGCCAGGCCGCGAGCAAGGACTCGGCCTGCTCGCGCGGGAGCAGGCCGTCGATCCGCTGCTCGCGCAGCCAGGCGTCGAGGGCGTCGATCGCGTCGCGGGTGCTCATGTCCTATACCCCTCGCTCGGCCGCGGGCCAGATGTACTTGTGCAGCTGCAGGTTCAGCCGCGCGTGCTTCAACCCGCTGGCGACGAGGAACTCCGACAGCTTCGCGGCGTCGAGCTCCCCGTGGACCGGCGAGAACAGGAGCGGGCAGCCCACGGCGTCGAGCTCGTGCTCGGCGATCACGTCGAGGGCGAAGCTCAGGTCGGCCTCGTCGCTGACCACGAACTTGACCTCGTCGCTCGCCCGCAGCGCGCTCAGGTTGCGGGGCAGGTTGCGCGTGTGCATGCCGCTGCCCGGGCACTTCACGTCGAGCACGCGCACGACCCGCGGGTCGAGGGGGGCGGTGTCCACGTGGCCGCCGGTCTCGACCAGGACCTCGTGCCCGGCGTCGCAGAGCGCGCTCGCGAGGGGCAGGCAGCCGGGCTGCTCGAGGGGCTCGCCCCCGGTGAGCAGCACGAGCTCGATCCCGAAGTCGGCGACGGCCTGCAGGACCCCGGCCAGCGGGCGCCGCGCGCCCTCCTCGAAGGCGTAGGCGGTGTCGCACCAGGTGCAGCGCAGGCCGCAGCCCGTGAGCCGCACGAACACGCAGGGGCGCCCGGCCCGCGTGCCCTCGCCTTGCACGCTGGCGTAGAGCTCGTTGAGCACGATCTCGTCGGCGGTGCCCAGGTCGCGTGCCATGTCCGCAGGATACGCCCTCAGCCAACCACGAGCGAACGCTGGGTTTCGATCAAGCCCAAGGCCGCGTCCACCAGGGCCGGGGGCGAGATCGCGTCGAGGCAGGTGCGCGGGCGCCCGGGCAGCTTGCAGCGGCTGGCGCAGCAGGGCGCGCACAGCGTCGT
>Ga0070727_10002919_pt1 | contig 15964 bp, 11 predicted proteins | sample tdAd472_FD_66722 | JGI IMG/M metagenome (GOLD analysis project Ga0070727, IMG submission 66722) | Marine sediment microbial communities from the Atlantic coast under amendment with organic carbon and nitrate - tdAd47.2 | ecosystem: Environmental > Aquatic > Marine > Coastal > Sediment | place...
GATTTTGCATATGATCTTTTGGCGCTATACTGCGTTATTTTTTTCAGCGATAGCGGTAAACTACTCTTTTTGCCACAGGCAAAAGCAATCGCTAATCTTCAAAAAATGTCTTGTCTATCACCAAAATCTCTATCTCAAAATGCGGAACTTATTCTTTGGCCATTACTTATGGGGATACTATAAGTCAGATTGATCAACCCGTAGAAATAATTAAGGTGCACTAAGCGTTGATCGCCTAGCACACCTTAAACTCGTATTCGTTAATCTATTTTACTTTACGATTAAATCGTAGGTATATTTCAATTGTTCGATAATCGGATAATCCGTATTAGGATCAACGTTTTCTAGGATCACATCGACATCAATCACTTCAGATTCGTCTTTGTCCGTGCTATCAAAGATTACATGGATTACACCTGTAGCTCCTGGTGCAACCGGGTCAGTGGAATAATCCGTTGTCGTACAATCACAAGCAGATACCAGCGAAATCTCTAATGGCGTATCCCCCATATTGGTGAATTCGTATTTGAAAGATCGCTTCTCTCCTTTTTTAACAGCCCCTAATGGAATCATTCTGCTTTTGAACTTCATCACCGGTACTCCTTTGAGATCCTTTCGGCCATATAAGGAAGAAAGTTGGCTTATTTTCAGCGTGTCCTGAGGAGAAGGAGTGACCGACGCCTTGATGTTCGATCCACGTTTGAGCGATTTCTTAGTCTCCTCTTTTTTCCGCAATCGCGTACTCTTAATAGTGATCGTTTGTGGTCCTTCCAATATTTTAAACTCGGTACGCCGGTTAATACTGTGGGCGGCTTCCACCTCTTCTTCTTCCGTCAAGCTTTTGATGTATTCTTCCGTCAGCACATCGCCTTCTTTCAGGAATTCATATTTTCCAGCTACCCGAGGACTAATCGTTTGGGGTACCTTCTCTCCATACCCTTTGGCCTCAATTCTTGATCTCGAAACGCCATTCCTCACCAGCCATCGCCGAGCAGACTCTGCTCTGGCTTGCGACAAAGATTCATTATAGTCAAAATCGCCACGAATATCCGTATGAGAACTCAATTCGATTTTCATCTCAGGATATTCCTCCATTAACTCCTTCACCAACTGCAAATCAGGTTCTGCTTCTGGCTTGATCCGATCACTGTCAAAATCATATAGGATATTCTCCAATACAATCGCCTGCTCCAAAGTGATGGTATCATATAGTGGCTCTGGTGGAGGAACAGGTTTGGCCTTAAGGAATAGGCGGTGCAAAATATGCTTTACCTCCGTAATACCGACTGTATTGAATTCTACCGAATCAGGAAAATAACCTTCACGGCTAGCTACCACACGATAAGCTTTCTCCAACTCTAAGTCATAATCAAATCGATTACCTTTTTGTTTGGTCTGGCTACGTCCTGGGCCAGCGGGTTGATTGCTTTCAATCGGAATCAACTGAACCGTGGCTCCTGGTAATCCTTTCTTGGCTTCATCAAAAACGCCTACGGCTAAGTCCGCATAGATTTTAGCGATGCTAAAGCTATATATATCTTCACAGCAAGTCTTACTCTTAACAGAACGACCACCTTCACGGTTTGAGGTCAAGAAGCCATTATAGCCTTCCGCATCCAACCGGAAGTAAAGGTCATCTACGCTTGTGTTGTATCCACTGCCCATATTGAGGGGTTCACTCCAGGTAGAGCCATCCCATACGGTGTAGAAAATATCCAAGCCACCAATTCCAGGATGCCCCGTCGAACTGAAGTACAATGTCCCTTCATGATAATGAGGAGTCATTTCATCTCCCTTCGTATTAATTTTTTCACTGAGTGGAATAGGATCAGCATATACACCATCTCCTTTATAAGTGGCATAATAGAGATCAAGGCCTCCTTCTCCACCATCCATATTAGAAGCAAAGAAGAGCACTTCTTTGCCAAACAACTCACCCACTGCTGGATGCGTCGCGATATATTCGCCATTTACTCCTTGCACCTCATTAGCGCCTAACCAGCCCCCGTCACCTTGCTCACTCATGTATATCTTACTGTAAGCTACCCCATTTCCTTCTAAGACCGAGCGAGTAAAGAACAAGCGTCGACCATCTGGTGAAAGTGCCGTATTAACAGAGTTGGTTCCTGGTCGGTTAATTTTTTCATCCAGCACAGTGGGTTTTCCCCAACCTTTTTCGCCTTTAGTCGACATGTATATTTTAGCGTGAAAATCCGCATTGTCCTCATCTACATAGGTAATATCATCGGCTTCTTCTAACATAGAAAAGTACAATGTATTCCCATCTGGTGATAAGGTGGGTGCATATTCGCTAGTTTTAGTATTAATCGTTTTCCCTACATTCTTTAATTCTACCCCTTGAGAGCTCGTAGACATGGATAAGCCCATTTCTGCACCTAAGATTTCTTGCTGGGCTAGCTCTTTCAGGACGGGATCTGTGGTTTCATCCACAAAAGTTTGCAGTTGCACAATTGCTTCATCATACTTTTTATTCATCTTCAATATTCGACCAAAAGCGAAGCGTTCGGCAGCATATTTATTTTCTTTGTCTCTACGAAAAATGCGATCATAGTAGCGTTCGGCCCGCACATAATCTCTTAGATCATAATTGAGCTTAGCAATGATAGGAAGCAACTCCCGATCATTTTCTTCATCATATGCTTTTTGATACCAATCAAGTGCATTATAGTAATCACCCTTAGCCAATGTTTCTTCAGCGGTTTGAACCATTGTTTCATAAGATGACTTACTAATAGGTTGGGCCGTCAAGGTGAGGCTTGCCCCAATGAGGAGGGAAAGCGTAAAGATCTTATTTATCATATGATTGAGGTTTGTCGTTTGGGTGGCGGTTTTATGCCCATTTTGAGTAGTTTTCACATGACCGCACGCCCAATCTTTAAACTTTATAGTGAACCAAAATAAATTACCTACCTATTAAACGAAGATTTCGGAAAATATTTCTTTAAGATTTTGTTAAAATCTTGGGCAAAGAATAGCAGGTTTCACATCTGGCTTCTTATAAATCTTCAAAATATAGAAAGCAGCTAATTCGATAGCGCCTTGATAATTGTTAATTTGTGTTTTGGAAGATAGCGACAGATCGTAAGCAATCGCTGCCGTCAAATCTTTATGCTCCACTCCGAAAAGGAATTTGCCAGCATCTCCTACACGGTAGCCTAAGCCGAAGTTAAGCTTCGTATCTGGATTGATCTGATGCCCCGCCCAGGCTTGTAGCGCAAATTCATTGGCTGCGCTGGTCGTCTGGAACAGAAAAGTAGGTTCAAAGGTCCATTTTCCTTGTAGCGGCATGACCAAGCGACCATGCCCAACGATTTTGGCAGGTCTTCGATTGGCATCGCCTTGCCCCCCGTTAATAAAATTGTATCGAGGAGTCGTCAAGTGTCCATAGGCAACCCCCAATTCTAATTTGGAATCATCTCCTATATTGGAACGCAACATAATTCCCGCTCCAACATCAGAAAAAGTCTTTTTCCTTTCAGAGTCATTCATATTTCCGCCGCCGCCGCCAGTACCGCCACCGGTAGCTAAGGGGTCTTGGGAAGAACCAACACCACTCCCCAGTCCACCAAAGGAAACATCGTACTCATCGCTGTATACCCCCAGAGAAGGGTCAATGCCTCGATTTACACTCCCCCATTGTACAGCAAAAGTCAAGATATTATCTGCCTTTTTGTCCATTGATAGGTGATAAGAACCGGATAATTGACTGGTAGTCGTCTTCAGGTTTAGTGTACCTGCATTATCTTGGTAAAACATCATTCCCACACCGACCCAATCTCTTTTCCCGAAACCTTTAAAGATGGGAGCATCGACATAAAAAGAGGGCGTAGAGTAACCATCTCCACCATCTAGCGCAAAATCTTGTGCCCGGTAAATTCCACCGATACGAGCTGTTCCTTCGAAGGCTCCCGTCAAGGCAGGATTCAGCGTCAAAGGAGACATATTATATAGCGTATTATGAATATCTTGTGCAGAGAGAGGTAGCAGGGATATGATTGCGAAAAAAAGGAGTAAAAGTCTTTCTAGCTTCATAAATGTAATTTTGACATCAAATTTTATAGAGCTGCTATTCCGGTAAAATGGACAAAAGCGAAAGATAGTTCTTTTTGTTCAAACTTCGGTAATCGCTCCTCAAGTTACTCCTTAAACGTAAGTTGGCCAACCAAACTATACTTTATTTTATATATTAACGACTGATGACCCAAGGTTTAGTCCTGGTTTGGCGGCGGGCTAGTCTACTCAATCTGAGCACCAGCCAGGAATATTCAGTTAAACGCCCTTAATCGGCTCATTTCGGGTATCATAATCGCTGGGTCAATCGCTTGGCTTCTTGATGATGATCAGCTCCTGTATCGTTTACCAAATCTTCCAGTAAAAGTTTCGTTTTATCGATGTCTTTGCCTTTGAGGGCCGCCAGTGCACGATACCATCTGGCGTGATCTTTATAAGCCTGGTATTCACTATTTTCTAGTGTTAAGAGCACTTCGTCCGCTTTTTCTAATTGGTTTGTTTCCAGGTAACTAATACCTAGGCTTAGGTATAGTTCGGGATGATGAGGATATAGGCCTTCTTGGCCGTCTAGACGGGTGATAAAGCGATCATACTCCCTGTTTCTGTAATAAGCATCTAATTCCTCCATCAAGTCCCGCTCTGAAGGGTCTCTTTGACTGATAGAAATATCATATACCTCAAAAACATCAGCATAAATAACAGCAGGCTCTACTGTCTTCGTGCGCGTGAGCCAAAGTAGGGTCAGCAATAAGCCCAAGGCTAATAGGCCTGCCCATAGCATCCATCGTCGGCTTCGTTCCTCCTTGAGTGGCACTGCGGATACATCTCCCTCTGCCCTAACCTCCGCCTGAATACGTCGCAAACGCTCCTTGAATTGGTCCCGCCCCACTACCGCTAAGCCTCCTATAATTTCTTCTTGGACCTTGACCTTCGCCGATAAATCCGCGTCAGCTGCTAGGGCTGCTTCAAAAGCTGCTTTTTCCGCTTCGGGCAAGCGATCCAATAAAAAATCATCTATTTTTTTCTCCTTGTCTTTCATATCCTACAATTGAAACCTATGACGCTTCTCCTGCACCAAGGCTTTGAGTTTTTTCAAACATTTCGATTTTTTGTTTTTCGCGACCTGCTCATTGGCGAATCCCATTAAAGCAGCCACCTTTTTCATTCTGAAACGATCAAAATAGAAATAGGTTAAAATTTCTTGGCACTGTTCACCTAAGCTCCGGATCAATTTTGCCATTTCCTGGTTCCGTTCCGTCAGCATCATGGTGGCCAAATGATTCTCCTCCAGTACGATAAATTCGTCTGTTTCTACCATATCTGGTTTATTGCTACGTTTGCGTAACTCATTCAACCACATGTTTCTAGCTACAGAATACAGATAGGTCTTTATCGTGCACTGTAGGGTCAATTTACCACTGCGTAACTGGGTGTAAAAGGCCCAAAGTACTTCTTGAAAAATATCATCTGCTTCGTCTGCGGTGCCGCTATTTTTCAGGATCAGTTGTTGTACAGGTTCGTAATAATGGCGATATAACTGGGATAAAGCTTGATCAATTTGCCGTTGCTCATCTCCTCTCAACATCGCCAGTAGCGTTTGTTCAGAATGTTCGTTCATACTTTCCTAATCATTTATTGCAAATGAGCTAAAAAGGTAACCGAAGTTATAGGATTTTTTTCAAAAATGTTTGAAAACCCCTTATCACTCTCCATCCACCTTCTTACTTATCGGCTTTATGTTTACCTTAGTCGGCTGTAGATTTCCCATTTGGTCGTTGCTAACAAGAGCTGTTTACATGGAATGGATCAGTATTTTTTTGGTCGGTTTTACCCTCCTAAGTGTCATCTTTATAGAACGCGTGAAGATTCCTTTTCTCAAAAAAATACTGGAATGGATGCCTGCTATATTATTCGCCTACATCATCCCAGCTCTTTTTACTCACTCCCTTGGCTTAGACCTCTCTAAGGTAAGCTTGCATGCAGTTAGTAAAGATTTCATCATGCCGCTGGCTATTATTTTTGTAATGAGTGCGTTGTCATTCAAACAACTCAAGGCTATTGGTCTACGTCCTATCCTGGTCTTTGTGAGTGGTTCGGCGGCGGTGGCACTGATGCCTTTTATCTTGCTGGGATCATTCAAGTTGTTTTCTGGGAACTTTCACACTATCATCATTGATGAAGAATACTGGCGGGGCTTAGTTACCATGGTGGGTAGCTGGATTGGTGGGAGTACCAGTCAGCTGATTCTGAAAGAATTATCAGGCTGCTCCGAACAAATGTTTCTGGTCATCTTAGTAATGGACAATGTTCTGGTGAATATTTGGACTATTATCATGTTTCAACAGATCAAAAAGAGTGATTCATTTAATCGGTGGTTGGGTATAGATGATCCCGTTGTTGACTTTGTCCCGGATAAAGTAATACTGCAAAATAGCGCTTTAAGTCGAGCTATCTGGACCTTAAGCATCTGCTTTGTCGCTGTCGGATTAAGCTACTTTTTTATCCCGTCGTTTTTAATGAAAATTGTGCTGCTGTCTGTGCTTGGCCTGCTCCTAGGTAATCTCTTATCCTTTTGGCATCACAGCTTAATGATTCGGGGTGGCGGCTATCTCATCATTTTAATAATGGCCATTTTGGGCCTTAAACTGAATTTTGAGCATTTCTCCCTTCCGCTGATCGTGTTACTGTTCTCAATAGTCTGGCTTGTTTCACATTATGTGATTATGCTCTTGACTGCTTATCTATTCAAATTGAATATGGCCTGGGTACCTATTGCGAGTATGGCCAATGTGGGTGGGATATCGACTGCGCCGGCCGTGACCAAAGCCTACAATGAGGAATGGATGCCTCATGCGATTCTCTTGGCGATCTTGAGTATGGTGACGGGAACGTACTGGGGGATGTTAACGATTTATCTATTTCAGCTGTTGTATTAGTCCCTTTGCTAAAAAGGAATATCCTCGTCGTTCATTTTTGAAGGCCGAGTGATAATATTGGTATAGGAGGCCGGATCGAAGTTTTCGTCGGGCAAGGCACTGAAGTCCGTATCTTCAAGGTCTGAGAAGCGAGCGTATTCTGGTGTAAAACGTAGTTTTACCGTTTTCAAGGCACCATGACGGTGCTTGGCTACAATAATCTCGGCCACATCTTTGAGCGATTGGCCTTCTTCGTCTTCTAGTATTTGGTAATATTCAGGTCGGTAAATAAAGGAGACAATATCTGCATCCTGCTCGATCGATCCACTCTCCCGCAAGTCACTCAATTGAGGTCGCTTGGTTCCTCCACGTTGCTCCACGGCCCGACTCAGCTGAGAAAGCGCAATGACAGGCACACTCAGTTCCTTAGCCAATCCCTTTAAAGCTCGAGATATAGCACTGACCTCTTGTTCCCGATTTCCTTTTTGGTTGTCACCTCCACCGCTCATCAACTGCAGGTAATCAATCACAATCATTTGAATATCGTGCTGCATTTTCAAACGCCGACATTTCGCTCGCAGTTCGAAGACATTAATACCAGGTGTATCATCAATAAAGATGGGTGCTTCGCCAATCCGCTCGATAGCAGTATGGAGTTGCTGCCATTCATAATCTTCCAATTGTCCACTCCGCATTTTCATTCCTGAAATCTCAGCTTCCATCGAAATGATACGCTGTGCCAGCTGCAAACTAGACATCTCCAAAGAGAAAAAGGCGATAGGTTTTTCGAAATCAACTGCCGCATTTTTAGCCAAAGACAGGGTAAAAGCCGTTTTACCCATACCCGGCCTTGCTGCCAGAATAATTAAATCTGAAGATTGAAAACCGGAAGTTAAGCGGTCCAATTCGGTGAAGCCAGTAGGCACTCCCGTAAGGCCTCCCCCATCCTGGTCTTTGAGTTCTTCCAGTTGCTTGAGCATTTTGCCCGACAGCGAACTCATGGATTCATAACCACGGCTCATGTTCTGCTGTGCAATCGAGAAAAGGCCTTGCTCTGCATCATCCAACAGCTGGAACACATCGGTCGTATCCTCAAAAGCATCTTTAATTACCTTAGTGGATACCGTGATGAGTTCACGTTGTATGTATTTCTGGGAAATAATCCGAGCGTGATATTCAATATTGGCTGCTGAAGCCACTTTATTGGTCAATTCTACAATATAAACGGGGCCACCTACCACTTCTAAATCGCCGCCTCTTCGCAATTCTTCGGTGACGGTCAACAAATCTATAGGCTGGGATTTTTCAAACAAGCGGAGCATTGCTTTATAGATCGCCTTATGCGAATCGAGGTAAAAGCTATCGCTACGCAAGATATCTAAAATTACAGGCAGCGCCTCCTTATCTAGCATCACCGCACCCAATACCGCCTCTTCCAAAGGGACGGCCTGTGGCTGCACTTTCCCAAAGACGTAATTGGACAAGTCTTCACCACGCTGGTGAGACATCCCTTTTCGTACGCCTTTATTGTTTTGAGGAAATTTGTTTGGTTCAGCCATGCTGTAGAATCCAATGTTGTTATAGAAAAAAGCTCACAAATCTAATCCTTAGATATCGGAAAATCTAGTAACCTTTGATTAACATTAGGGGGTAAAAATGTTGAAAACCGTGTTTTTTATGTTGATAACCCTTATTTTCTCCACATATTCCACAATTGTGCAACCTTTATAACTAGGTTGAATTGTGGGTTTTATCCAAGATATGAATTTTTTTTGGGGCTATTTAGTACTTCTTTTTTTATTCAAGATAGATGTGGAAAAAAAGTCACGATTTCTCATTTTAGCTTAGGATTGAAGGATTAAACCGCGGAATTGAACTTTCAACTGGTAAACCGTATTTGTCCAGTAGTTCACTATTGCTGAATTTGAGATTCAATCATGGGAATCAGTGTGCTATAGAATTCGGTTAACTGGGTGGCTATGTTTTTGGATAGGGCATGCACCTGTAATGTGGCTTGTAAACGTTCTTTTTCGATCCCAGGTCTATAAAATTCAACCGAACTCAATTCCTTGAAATAATTGACTGTCACCTCATCGTATAATTCCTGTAAACTGTAAACCGTTGTAAGCTTCCGCAGAACTTCGGGCTCAAAATAGCGGGTGGCGCCACTTAGGATGGCCATATCCCAAGCTGAAGCTTGTATTACTGCCTGCGTAATCCCGATCGATATGCCGTCTAGGTTTTCGATTCCTAATTCTTGTAAAGAATCCAAATCCAAACGCATGGCTTTTGCTTCTTCCTCATTGATAGATACATTGCTCAGGATAGCTTCCTGGTTATTTTGCAATTCGGCGTGGAGTGCTTCCAGGCTTTTGTTGGCCAGCAGGTGGTCTTTTCTATTTTCATTGCAATCATTAACGACCAAGGCCAGAAAAACAGCCAGGAGAATAGCCGGGGTTTCGCCCAACATTTTGCGGAGGAAAATCCAAATCTTTTTCATGCGGGTAATTTTTGCCTCATTAAAATAAGGCATTCCTCGGCAATTCGTCAAGAGAACTCGCTGTATCGCATGAAAAGATATACCAAAAGTAACCTACACCAAGAACTAGTCTTACCTAAAAAAGCAATCGGTTAGCTACTGCTACCCGATTGCTATAAAAGACAATAAACACTCTTGATCTATTCTTGGGATTATAACCGTCTTTTCATAGTATGGACTGTATTGACAGTCGACAATGATATACCCTAGCACATGCAGCCTTGGGGGCTAGCTTTTTCTCTGCTTAAGTAATGATCAAAAAATAACTTCCCGATTTTGCATATGATCTTTTGGCGCTATACTGCGTTATTCTTTGGCCATTACTAAACGAGAAGTTTTTGCTAAGGAATATCAACCTGATTGATTTATAAGTCTCTCATTTTCTTTTGTACCATTTCTATTACTTCCCGCTGTACATCCATCTGCTTCAACATATCCTGTTGTGCGCCTTCATTCTTGGTAATATTTTCTTCTGCTTTACGAATGGCTAATTGTGCCTTTTCGATATCCTTGCGATAGCGATCGTTGGCGTTTTTTAGTTTTTTCAGATCATTCCCCAACTGGCTCAAGCGTTTCTCTTCATCTTTGAGTTCAATCTTAATCGTTTCTCTAGCTACTTCTAAGCCGAAGCGCATTAAAATCTTTTCTGCTTCGATGGTACGGTCAGGATGGCGATCAGATGAGATGTAGGTATCTTCATTTTTCAAGTGTACCCAAAGGGACAACTCTACATTCTTTCCTTTCTGCTCTATGGTCGTAAAAAGGTCTACATCATCTCCTTTCCCAATGGCGATTATATCCGCCTCCATGGCTGCCCATTCATTTGTTTTGCGATTATATTTCGACTTCGTATCATAAAAACTCTTCATGTAGTCTTCCCACACCTTACCTACCAACTTATCGGAGTTCTGAGGCAGTTCCAATACCAAGGCATTGTGCGTACCCAAGCTCATGCTTCTAGCTTGTTCGTCAATTTGAGCCTGAACAAAAAATGGAAAAGTAATAAGGGCAAAAATAAATGTAAGTAGTTTAAATTTCATGACTCGATTAGGATATTAGTTTGCTCTTATGACGGGAGCCTATCCTTAACGTCACATTTTTTTTTGGAAAGGAGGGCAAATAAAATGGAGGGCATCAGGTATTATCCCAAAGGAAACCGGCGTGTGTCCTAGGTATTCGCCATCTACTTCGAGCAAGGTGGGCACCTCAGGGGAAAGGCTATCTACCCGTAATGTATCCACTTGTGTAGTATGTACCAAGGGGTGTTTACCGAGGCTCCCATTATAGAATCGGTAGGTGTTTTTAATGACTTGCCATTTGGTGAGTTGCCCGACGTAAGTCAGCGCCAACATTCCGTCTCTTGGCTCAGCATGAGGGACAAACTGCATCCCACCACCAGAATACCGGCCAATGCCTACATTGATGGTGTAGAATTTGTCTTCCACTTTTCTTCCAGCGAATTGTAGTCGAGCTGCACTCAAATCATACTTCCACAAACAGCGTAATACAACCCATAGATAAATGAGTTTATTGGATAGGCTAGTTTTCAACTTATCGACATAATGCACCACAAAGGCATCATAAGCCATTCCAGCTACATTGGCAAAATAGTGTCTGTTTTTTGCCTTATTAGCTTGATATTCTACCCAACCCATGTCTTGATGAGTACTATTCCCTGCCTGCAACATGCTGATCCAAGGGCCTAATTTGCGGGGAATACGGTGTGTTTTAATCCAATCATTGCCCGTTCCTATCGGCAACAAACAATATAGAATCTCATTAGAAGGTACAACCTCTTGCTGCATAATGCCATTGACCAATTCGTTATTGGTACCATCACCTCCGACTCCAATGAGGTGCCTACAGCCATTTTTAATAGCTGTAATGGCTAATTCGGTCGCGTGCCGATGTCTTTCGGTAAATACCGCTTCAAAGGAAATGCCGCCTGCCTCCAATCGGGTAGCAATGGAAGCCCAATTTCGACCCACCTTTCCAGCAGCAGCAGCAGGGTTTACGATGATATACCAATGATGAGGTGCTTGAGTCATGCCTATCAAATATAGGCATCAAATGGATTAATCCAGGATTTGTGGCTGAATAAATGTTCGTTTGCGGTAGTTCTGGTTATTTTCGCTCATATGTTACTGCAAGTACTTTAAACAACAAAACATGAAAAATCAGCAGCTCTTTTTTGTCCTATTACTCTTATCCATCGGCTTTAGCTGTCAAACTCCGGAGGATGAAATGCCATCTCTTCCCAATATCATTTACGTCCTGGCCGACGATTTGGGCTACGGGGATATTGCGACTTTTAATAAAGATGGAAAAATTCCAACCCCTCATCTCGATCGAATGGCCGCTGAAGGAGTGAAATTCACTGATGCGCATAGTTCTTCTGCGGTTTGTACCCCAACTCGTTACAGTACATTGACGGGTCGGTATAACTGGCGTAGCAGATTGAAATCGGGCGTCCTGACCGGAAAGTCAAAGGCATTAATCCCGAATGATCGGAGTACGGTAGCTTCTCTACTAAAAAAGAAGGGGTATAGTACCGCTTTCATTGGGAAATGGCACCTTGGATGGGATTGGGCATTGAAGACGGATACGCTCGGTGGTAGCGGGTGGCAAGCAGCCGACTTTGACAATATCGACTTTACCCAAGCGATCAAAAACACGCCCAATGATCTCGGCTTTGATTATGCCTACGGGCATGCCGGCTCACTCGATATGGCCCCTTATGTATATGTAGAAAATGGGAAAGTAACCCAAGTGCCCGATACTGTAACGGTAGACAAAGGCAAATATACCTGGTGGCGAGAAGGACCGACTTCACGCGATTTCATTCATGAACAAGTCACTCCGCATTTTTTCGAAAAAGCGATGACCTACATCAGCTCCAGCCCAAAAGAAGAGCCCTTCTTCCTCTACCTAGCCCTTCCTTCTCCTCATACGCCTATTCTCCCTACCGAAGACTGGCTAGGAAAAAGCAACTTAAACCCTTATGCTGATTTCGTGATGCAAATTGATGATCATATGGGGCAGTTAATAGAAGTACTCAGGGCACAGGGCATCGACGAAAATACCCTGATCATCTTTACCAGTGATAATGGTTGTTCCCCGCAAGCTGATTTCGAGGTACTGGGAGCCAAAGGACATGACCCCAGCTATATCTACCGAGGTCATAAAGCGGATATTTATGAAGGTGGCCATCGTGTACCCTATATTGCCCGTTGGCCAGCAGGGGCAAAAGCCGGACATGAGTCAGATCAACTGGTATGCAGTACCGACCTCATGGCTACTTGTGCGGCTATTGTTGGTCACGAACTGGCAGAGAATGAAGGAGAAGACAGTTATAGTTTCTTGGGTCAATTGGAAGGAGAAGTAGGAAGTGGGATACGCCCCGATATTATTCATCACTCTATCAATGGGGCTTTTGCGATTCGAGAAGGAGACTACAAATTGATTATGGATCCGGGTTCCGGAGGTTGGAGTTTCCCGAACAGGAAGCAGGTACAAGAAATAGACACCTTTCCTCCCATACAGTTGTACAACTTAGCCAATGATCCGGCAGAGGCCAATAATTTACAAGCTATAGAAGTGAAAAAAGTAGCAGCCTTGAAGCAAAGTCTCAGTCGCTATATATTGCAGGGTCGCAGTACGCCTGGAAATGCCCAAGACAATGATGCTTTTGAAGGGGAATGGAAGCAGATTAGTTTTACGGCAGAGCAATAACACAGCGATTTCTCATGTGAAGGCGGAACTGCGAATTCGGAAGCCTGCCTGGCTTTTCGCCGAATCTTTCTGGCGCTAGACAGGCAGACAAGGCGGAATAGGCATCGTCATGGCTTTCGTTCCCATTTCCGACTTCTCATTTCCTGCTTTTTGGGTTTTTTGAGCTAGAAAATAAGGCTTCGAAATACAGCAACAGTCTACAGGAGGAACCACTGGCAACCACAACAAGGGCGCTGGAGAGCGCTAACGATAGTAGCCTCTCCAGCCCCCTGCTTGATCAAATTTTTCTTTACTATCAAAATGTACTTGGACGCTCCGATCAGCTAAATAACCAAACTCATCTTGCAGGGCGGCTATGGCTTGTATTCTGGTATAAATACGATCACTGACCCCAGACTTCGCATAGGTTTCTACGTCTTCATCTCGCTGATAAAAGACCGTTAGGTAATTCCAAAATCGACTGACAATCCATACGTTGAAGGCCGTAAACTCATCTCTGACCTGAGCACAATCAATTTTATCTACACATTCCTGGAATGCCAACTCCTGGAACTGAAAATAATCAACATGCAAACGGGATAAATCATAGGCTTCATAGCTGGCTACAGGCTGGGATTTGACAATTTGCTGGAATACTGGCGCGATCGTAGTTTGCCTTTCCGTCATTAAGGTAGGTAGTGCTATGATATCATTTACATCTTCAAAAATGAGCCTCAATTTAGGTGGAAGGCTCCATCCTTCTAATTGAAAAACATCTCCTGCCAGGAGTTGAACAGACCAATTTTCATGGACATAGCTTTTCAAATCTTTCCATTCTCCATTGAGCTGAGCTGTCCCAGATTTAATTTTTTTCGCCAATTGAAAAGTCGCGTCCTTAGTTGTCATAGTTTATGCATTTCGTACCCAGCTTATTTTAATCCTTATTTTATGGCTTTTGTATCGTTGCGGGTTACGGGTAATCAAACTCGTAACCCGCTACAATCCCTTACTATTCTGAGTCTAAAAATAATAAATCAAAACCTTTTAAGGCTTATCAAATGATCTATTTGCACCCTACGGGGTAAGCTTGGCTCACAAAAATGGCCTTTACATTTTCTACATACTTATTATGTCCGGTAGATTCGTAGTAAGCATACACGCGCTGGGCATAACATTGTCCATCGGCTTGCCGATAAAAGACCTCAGCCGCTACCTGTTTTCCTAAGGTATCAGCCGTCTTATTGTCTCGAATATATTTCCAATCTCGATCTCTAATAACAGCCTTGGTAGCCGTGGCACCCGCTATTTGTGCTTCCAGGCTTTTCTTTAAGCCTTGCTCTGTTTTGGGATCCAGCATGGGCTTGGGATCGTTTTTTGCGGTCCATGCACGAACAGCTTCTAAGTCTGTTTTTGCGGCTGCAAAGGCTTCGAGGTTAGCAGCGTTTACTGTGAGGATGAAAGAAGCTTTCAACTTCTCCCCTAAACCCGGTCCTGTTTTGAATCCCACCTCTACTATCACCTCATGTTCTCCTGGAGATAAACCACTAAAACATTGGGCAAAAGCCTCGGGGCCCGTGGCTCCTCGACGAGGTTTGAAGTCATTCATATCGGGAATAATGTCAAATACAATATAGGCTTGTTCTTCTTCTATCTCATTAGCTACCCAACTGAGACTTGGCTGCAATACACAACCATTTTGCATCTTGGGATCATCAATAAATAGATTGATCGGAACGGCGCGAGAACTTCCCGTGAAATCCTTAAGCGGGCGATCAAGGTAAACGATGGCGCGCAAGGCTTCATCTGCGGCAAACCGTTGTTTGAACTGAGTGGCCTCCTCTTGTCCCGCCTTAATCGGAGCACTAGAGAGTAATATTTCATTCAAATGCTCCAAATGAAATGACCCAGTCGATAGACTTGCCGCCCGTTCTTTACTTTTCCTCTGATAAGATTGGATGATAAAATCAGCATCGGCTTTCAGTTGGGTGAAATTGGGAGAAGCCGCTGCTAAAAAATCAACCGTGGGTCCAAACCAAGTTAGGATTTCCTCGGCCTCTCCGTATTGCTTGGCGGCTTGATAATTATTAACGTCATTGCGTATACTCGTTAGCCAGGAACGAAGATCAGCATCTGGCAGTAAACTCCGCAGCTCATCCATATTCTTTCGAAATATAAAAGCTGCGCCACCTCTGGCCAGTACATTTTTCGACATTTTCTCCAATGCTGAATAAGTAAAGCTGGAAAGGCCTTCTAGCAGTAACTCATTAGAGCTTTGCGAGTTTCCATATTTCAGTAACCCGAGGATACTTTGAACCAAACTATTTGCTTTTGTAAAGTCTTGGTTACTTGCGGCCACCTTTTTTTGTTCCTTTTCACTTTGCTTAATAGCTTTCGCCAAATGTGTGGAATAATTATCAAATGCCTTTTGCTCTTCCTTTAAATTCAAGGCCGGGTCCAATTTCGCTACCGTCTTTAAATCGGCTTCTACTTTAGTCAAATAACTTTCAGCACTCTTACGTGCATCTCCTCTTTGGTGGTTACTTGTAGCTTCCTGGTACTTGCCCACATATTTAGCCGCAATCCCAAGGCGATTCACCAAAGTTTGGTATTCTTGCTTGGCGGGGCCGGCATAGGATTCATTGGCCTCAGCTTCGAAGGTAGCAGGGGCGGCTTTCTTTTTGGTCGGTTGATTATCTCCAGTGCTAGAGGAATTGCCCGTTTTTTTCTCCTTCGCTTTCTTGATACTTTCTTTTTTTTTGACTAATTC
>Ga0070727_10002923_pt1 | contig 15950 bp, 8 predicted proteins | sample tdAd472_FD_66722 | JGI IMG/M metagenome (GOLD analysis project Ga0070727, IMG submission 66722) | Marine sediment microbial communities from the Atlantic coast under amendment with organic carbon and nitrate - tdAd47.2 | ecosystem: Environmental > Aquatic > Marine > Coastal > Sediment | place...
GGATTGTCATCCGCACGGTCTAGCGGAGGTTTGGCCATGATTTCGAAATTTACCAGTGATTTACAGCCATGGCGTAAGGAGGTGGCGATACAATCGGTGCCGGTATCACCTCCGCCTATAACGATTACGTTCTTGTCCTTGGCGCTGATGTAATTACCGTCATTTAGCTGAGAGTCCAGCAGGCTCTTGGTGTTAGCCCGTAAGAAATCCATGGCAAAATAAATTCCATCAATATCGCGGTTGGGTATTTCAAGATTACGTGGTGTGGTGGCCCCAGTCGCTAAAAGTAGCGCATCAAACTGGTTCAGTAAGTCGTTAACATCGACTCCGTTCTCGCCAGTGCCACCAACATCCGCGTTAACGTTAAACTTCACGCCCTCTTGTGACAGCAGATTGACTCGCCGGTCCACGAGGTCTTTATCCAGCTTCATATTTGGAATTCCGTACATGAGCAGACCGCCAATTCGATCATCCCGCTCATATACGCTGACTTCATGCCCGAACTGATTGAGCTGTGCAGCTGCGGCCAGGCCGGCCGGCCCCGACCCTACGATTGCAATTCGTTTGCCACTTCGACTGACAGGGGGGTTGGCTGTTACCCAGCCTTCTGCAAAGCCCTTGTCGATAATTGCACATTCGATATTCTTGATAGTAACCGCCGGTTCAATAATTCCTAGAACACAGGCGCCTTCACAGGGAGCTGGACAGACTCGACCGGTAAACTCAGGGAAATTATTGGTTTTGTGCAATCTATCCAAAGCGCTCTTCCATTGCCCCTTGTAAATCAGATCGTTCCATTCAGGAATAAGGTTATAAACCGGGCAACCGTCAGCAGATTGGCAGAACGGTACTCCACAGTCCATGCAACGGGCACCCTGGGTTTTGAGGTGCGCCTCCTCGTGGGGGGTGTATATTTCCTCGTAATCAAGAATTCGCTCTTTTGCATCCCGGTAGGGCTCTACTTCACGCGCGAACTCTTTAAAACCCGTTGGTTTTCCCATTTTTAAGTCTCTGTCTCTTGATCTTATCTGTATTACGATACGGCCATTACCGTTTCACGCAGCACTGGCGGCTGCCAGTTCAGCCAGCACCCGTTTGTAATCGGTTGGCATTACCTTGACGAACTCGCTCAGGCTCTGCTCCCAGTTTGCAAGAATTTGCTTTGCCAGGCTGGAACCGGTGTAGGCAAGGTGGTTTTCAATCAATTGCCTCAGTTCGGCAATATCTTCTGGTGATACCAATGCCTCCAGCTCGAAAGACTCCATATTGCATTGCGAGGCGAAATCACCATTTGGATTCCAGACATAAGCAATACCGCCGCTCATGCCGGCACCGAAATTGCGTCCGGTATTACCCAGGATGACAACCCGGCCGCCTGTCATATACTCACAGCCGTGATCACCTATACCTTCGACAACAGCCCTGGCGCCACTGTTTCGAACCGCAAAGCGTTCCGCAACAATACCTCGAATGTAAGCTTCACCTCCGGTCGCTCCATACAGAATAACGTTACCGGCGATAACATTTTCTTCCGCCTTGAAGCTGCTGACTTTGGGTGGATAAATCACAATTTTTCCGCCAGACAAACCTTTGCCAACATAGTCATTGGCGTCGCCCTCAATAGCTATTGTGATGCCTTTGGCAAGCCATGCGCCGAGGCTTTGTCCTGCCGAGCCACACAATTTTATGCTGATAGTGTCATCCGGTAACAAGTCGTTGCCATAACGTTTAGCGACTTCGTTGGACAGCATGGTGCCCACAACGCGATTGGTATTAATGATCTCTTGTTCAATAATAACTTTTTCGCCTTTTTCCAGAGCTGGCTCAGCGAGCCTGATGAGCTCATTGTCCAATGCCTTGTCAAGGCCATGATCCTGGGAAATTGTCTGGTAAACTTCAGTATTCGGAAACACTTTCTTTGCCGGCTTCAGTAGGGCGGAAAGATCCAACCCGCGAGCTTTCCAGTGGTCAATGGCTATATCTGTTTCCAGTAGATCCACGCGACCTATCATGTCATTGACGCTTTTGATGCCGAGACTTGCCATTATTTCTCGCATCTCCTCAGCTACCATGAACAGGTAGTTGACGACATGTTCTGGTTTGCCACGGAATTTTTTGCGTAACTCAACATCCTGGGTGGCGATTCCCACCGGGCAAGTATTGAGGTGGCACTTACGCATCATGATGCAACCCAGAGTTATCAGCGGTGCGGTTGCAAAACCGAATTCTTCTGCACCAAGAATTGCCGCAATTGAAATATCTCTACCAGTCTTGAGCTGACCGTCGGTCTGCAGCACCACTCTGGATCGTAAATTGTTCATTACCAGAGTTTGATGAGTTTCCGCGATTCCTAACTCCCAGGGTAGACCGGCGTGTTTAATAGAAGTCAGAGGCGATGCCCCGGTGCCACCATCATGCCCGGCGATAACAAGGTGGTCTGTTTTTGCTTTGGTAACGCCAGCCGCGATTGTGCCAACGCCAATTTCAGATACGAGTTTTACACTGATACGAGCCTGTCGATTGGCATTCTTGAGGTCATGGATCAGCTGCGCGATATCCTCAATGGAATAAATATCGTGATGTGGTGGTGGACTGATGAGTCCAACTCCCGGTGTCGAATAACGAATACGGGCAATATTGGTATCAACCTTACGACCAGGAAGTTCACCGCCTTCGCCGGGTTTGGCACCCTGGGCGATCTTGATTTGCAACTCGTCAGCATTGGTAAGGTAATTAATCGTGACACCGAACCTCCCGGATGCTACCTGCTTGATAGCTGAGCGCTTGCTATCGCCGTTAGGAAGTGGTTTAAAACGTTCTGGATCTTCCCCGCCTTCACCAGTATTGGATTTGCCACCCATGCGGTTCATGGCAATGGCCAGAGTTTCATGGCTCTCAGCTGAGATGGAACCAAAGCTCATGGCTCCGGTGGCGAAGCGCTTGACTATTTCACTGGCGGGCTCAACCTCATCAAGGCTGATGGGACTAATAACGTCGGTGCGAAATTTCAACAGTCCCCGAATTGTGCAACTTCGAGTCGCATGGTTATTAGTCTGTTCCGCAAAGGCTCTATAGGCGTCCTGACTGTTGTTGCGTGCTGCAACCTGCAGGTTGAATATGGTGCTGGGATTCCACATGTGTTTTTCACCACCACTGCGCCAGTGGAAATCTCCCGGATTTGGCAGCACATCAATGCGCTGTCCCTGGTGCCGTGGGTAGCCTATGCTGTGGCGCCTTTCAGTTTCATCGATCAGCACCTCAAAGTTAATACCCTGAATGCGACTGGCGGTACCCACAAAGCACCGATCGATAATTTCTCTGGCCAGGCCAACGGCTTCAAATATTTGCGCCCCTTTGTAGGAATGTAAGGTGGATATGCCCATCTTTGCCATGACTTTCAGCATGCCCTTGGCAACACCTTTCTTGTAAGCCGCAATCAGTGAGTCTTCGTCCCCATAGGCATTACCAAGCAAGCCATCGCGGTTTGCCTGCCACAACGCTTCGAAAGCCAGGTAGGGGTTAATAGCATCGGCGCCATATCCGGTCAGCAGGCAATGGTGGTGAACCTCCCTTGCTTCACCAGTTTCAAGCACGATACCAATGCGAGTGCGCAAATGGTGACTGACCAGATAGTGGTGCACCGCACCACAGGCAATTAAAGCGCTTAAGGCTATCCTGTCAGGGCCAATTGCCCGGTCAGACAAAATGATGAAACTATAGCTGTCTCGAATCGCATTACGAGCTTGCTTGCAAATACGAGTCAGGGTGTCATGAAAGCCGTGGTCTTCTCCGGCTTCATAGGTAATATCGATTACCCTGCTGCGCATACCCTGATAGTCCATTTTTCTTATGTTGTATAAATCCTGATTGGACAAGATTGGATGCGGCACGCATAGCCGCTGCGCATGGGATTCTGTGGTTTCCAACAAGTTGCCTTCCGGGCCAATGAAACACTCAAGAGACATCACAACTTCTTCTCTGATGGAATCGATGGGTGGATTGGTCACCTGGGCAAATAATTGTTTGAAATAGTCATAGATCATCCGCGGTTTGTCGGATAAGCACGCCAGCGCGGAATCATTACCCATGGAACCCACTGGATCCCTGGCAGTTGTTACCAGTGGCAGCAACATGAATTGCATGGTCTCTGAGGTATAGCCAAATGCCTGCATGCGTGGCAACAGATCGTCACACTCCAGCGAGAGGGCATTTTTATCCTGTGACAGTTCACTGAGGTTGACTTTTTGGCTTGCCAACCATTCGCCGTAGGGGCGTTTTCTGGCGATGGAAAGTTTCAATTCTTCATCAGGAACCAGTCTGCCTGCTTCAAAATCCAGCAGAAACATTTTGCCAGGTTGCAGGCGTCCCTTCAGCTTGACGTTCTCCGGTTCTACTGGAACCACCCCTACTTCAGACGCCATAATTACTTTGTCATCATGGGTCACGTAATAACGGCTCGGACGCAGGCCATTACGGTCCAGAACGGCCCCGATGTATTTCCCATCAGTAAACACAATGGATGCCGGGCCATCCCAGGGCTCCATGATGGTCGAATGGAATTCATAGAAGTCTTTTTTGCTCCGATCCATGTTGTTATCAGATTGCCAGGCTTCCGGAATCATCATCATCACCGCTTCCTGCAGAGAACGGCCTCCCAGAAGCAGGAATTCCAATACCGCGTCAAAGCTGCCGGAGTCGGTACAATCGGAATCAATGATGGGAAACATTTCCTTTAACTTGTCGCCGAATAAATCAGTTTCCAGCGTGCCTTCCCGGGCAACCATCTGGTTGACGTTACCGCGCAAGGTATTTATTTCACCGTTATGACTCATAAACCGGTTGGGTTGAGCTCGATCCCAGGACGGAAAAGTATTGGTGCTGAAGCGGGAATGCACCATAGCCAGGTGGGTTTCACAATTAGGATTGGTGAGGTCTTGATAGAATGGAAACAATTGCCCGGGTGTAAGCATGCCCTTGTACACAATTACTTTGGTGGAGAGGCTGCAGGCATAGAGTTGTTTAGCCTCCTCCAGTGATGAATCACCTCTTAATCGATGAGTAAAACGCTTGCGAATGATATACAGCACACGCTCAAACTCATCATTCTCCAGACCCTCGGCAGCAGCCACGAAAAGTTGCTCAATCTTGGGTTGGGCCATCCGCGCTGCGGGACCCACATCAGCCCCCTGGGGGTCGATGGGAACTTCTCGCCAACCAATTAAATTCTGGCCTTCCTCGTTGATAATCTTGTTAATAACCTGGCGACATATCTCTTGTTCTCCACTGTCCTGTGGCAGAAATATATTGCCTACTGCATAACGGCCTGGAGCGGGCAACTCTGTATTGAGTTCCTTGCTGGCTATTTTGCTGAAGAATGAATGGGGCAAAGCCATCAGGATACCCGCTCCATCACCGGTATTGGCTTCAAATCCACATCCGCCACGGTGATCCATGCGAGAATTCAAGTGGTAGGCATCCAGCATAATCTGGTGACTGGGCACGCCTTTAATGTTGGCAACAAAGCCAACGCCACATGAGTCTTTTTCTGTATCAGGATCGTACATTCCATGGCGCGCAGGGAAGCCGAAGTTGGGTCGGGAAAATCCGTTATTCTTCATATTTCCAGAATTCTCAAGGTAGTAGCCCAATGCTCAGTTGATCCTCACCATCGCCACCGGGTTTACAATTTCAATTACCCGTAAAGTGCCTTGAATTATTTTTCTTGTTACCGTTAGTCCCCCTCCAATCAAGGTCATGACCTCGCTGGTAATCTTCGCAAATGAGCGGATGGGGTATCCTGACGTGGCTCGGCGTTTCAACCTGTACCCTGTTGCCAGCTTCAATGAACTGCAGGCAAAGGGCCGGACACAATAACATCGGCAGAATATATGTCAAGTGAGAGTCCATGGTGGAGTTCCGGCCACATGTCTTTAAGCCTATGAAATAACTGAGGTATCTTGGTTGTCCTACCGGGCCTCAGGTAAGCGGGGCAGGGTCTGGGCGACAGGGGATTGACAGGTCCAGGTTGCCTGGATGCTAATGCTTGATCCGCACTCCCAGGACAAATGCGTCTGCCAGTTCTAATGCTGAGGATTCGCAGCCTGGAAAGGCCTGTCCCCTTGGTTAAGACTGGTCCCGTTTGAGCTCCCATTGCACAGAGTAAAAAATCCTAAGCAAAACAGTGCCGGGCTTTGATCTGATCAGGGTGCTTACAATTGCCGCCAGAGCCGGCCTGGCGGCCCTGGATGTCAGAATTCATGGGCGTTTCGAAGCTTTGTATTGCTTGCTAATTAAGCACAAGTGCTTTAATCTTTTCGCCCCTGAACGGCATTGTCTCGACTATTCTGCAGTACTACTTTTCACGGGAGTAGCCATCAGTTTTGAATCCAAGACTATCCAGACGACGATTTATAAAAGGCGTTATTGCTTCAGGAGTAGCGGTTTCCAGCACGTCCTTGTGGTTTAAAGCAACTGGCCAGACCCAAGTTGCGGGCAGTGTGGAACGCTTGTTGCGACTCAATGTGAACGGCGTTATCCGCAACGTCGATGTATCGCCTCAGGAAACTCTTACTACTACCTTGCGTTACAAACTCGGCCTCACCGGAACCAAACTGGGTTGCAATCGAGGTGAATGCGGTGCCTGCACAGTGCTGGTGGATGATGTCCCCACATATGCCTGTTCCATCCTGACCCAGTCAGTCAGAGACAAGGTAATTGAAACTATAGAGGGCCTGGAGTCTGCAACTGGCGAGTTACACCCGGTGCAACAGGCCTTCGTGGAGGAGTTGTCACCACAATGCGGTTACTGCACTCCCGGCCAGGTTATGTCAGCTATAGGTTTGTTGCGCAGTAACCCGACGCCTGACCATGAAGATGTCCGACAAGCACTGGCGGGCAATATTTGTCGCTGTGGTGCCTATGAGTCCTATGTACAGGGAGTGCTGCGCGCGGCGCGCATCGGGTAAAAGTCATGGCTTACGATTTAATTGGAAAAGATTTTACTCCCCCGGATGTTCCAGGAAAGGTCACCGGCCGCATTAAATTTGCTGAAGATTATTCCCGTGAGGGCATGGCCTATGCCCGCCTGCTCACCAGTCCAATTCCCCATGGGCGCGTTGTCAGTATTGATGCGTCTGAGGCATTGGCTATGGACGGCGTCTACGGCATATTGACCGCCGATGATGTTTATCCGGACGGAGAAGTGAACAGCACAGGCTTAAAAGTGCTTACCAACGAACCGACCTTGCTTGGAGAACCGATTCTGGCAGTGGCGGCGGTAGATGAAAAAACCGCGGAAGATGCTATCGCTAAAATTGCTGTGACATTTGAGCAGCTCGAATTTGTTATGGATCCACTGGACAGCCTGGAACCTGGGGGAGCGGAAGCCTTTACTGGTGGCAATACCTTTGTATTCCGTCAAGGCTTCTCCAGCTACAAGTGGAGCGCGGACCAGGTAACCGCATTCAGAAATGGTGCTGAGCCGTCAGCGGAGCCACAACAACAATGGGCTTATGGTGACCTTGATGCTGCCTTCAGTAGCGCCAGTTTCGTCTACGAAAGCACCTTCACGACTGCCGGTTATCCCCACATGTCAATGGAACCGCGTAGTGCTTTTGCCTACTGGGAAAATGGGAAATGTTATTTGCATGGCTCTTCCCAGAGTCTGGCGCCCATGGCGGAAGGCATGGCAGAAATAGTTGGTTGCCCGGTAGACGATTTTGTTTTCATTAATGAAGCAACCGGTGGTGGATTCGGCCAGAAAGCCAGGCCGAGTAATACACCCTGCATGGCGATACCAGCGAAATTATCACAAAAGATCGGGCGACCGGTGATGATGCGTATCAGCAGGGAAGAGGAATTGTTACTCGGTGGTGCCAGAGTCGGTTTTCAGGGTTGGCTTAAGGCTGCATTTAAGGCGGACGGTACAATGTCTGGTCTGGATATGTATATTGTGGCTGACAATGGCGGCAAGGGAGGCGGCGGCGATGCGTCTTCGGCGGCAGATGCTATCAGCATGCTTTATCAGACTGAAGCAGTTCGATTTCGCGGGGTTGGTGTCGGCACTAATACCGGCCATCGTGGGGCCCAGCGCGGGCCAGGACAAAATCAGATCGCGCCAATTATTGCCCCTGTGCTTGACAAGGCAGCTGAGGAACTCGGTATAGACCGCCTCGAAATTCGCAAGATCAACGCAGTAAAAAGCGGCGACACTCATGGTCCCAGGCGCAGCCCGGTTACCAGTGCTTATATGCCTGAGGCCCTGGATAAAGTTGCCGGCATGTTTGCTTGGGAACAACGGAAGGCACGTAGTCGCCAGGCAAACGGTCCCCGGGTTGTCGGTATTGGCATTGGTCAGGGATATCATGATGCGGGCCGCAGCGGTATGGATGGGTTGGTGCGTCTGATGCCTGATGGCAGGCTCAAGATTCACAATGGTGTTGGAAATCTGGGTACCTTCAGTTTTGCCTCCACTTCCCGTGCCGCAGCAGAAGTTCTGAAGATGCCCTGGGAGCGTTGTGATGTTGAGTCTGGCCGGACCGACAGGCATGTCCCCATGACGTCACCCCAGGATGGCAGCAATTCAATTTTCACCAATACACGCACCAATTATGGTGCCGCACAGGATTTGCTGGCCAAAATGAAGCAAATTGCCGCGCAGGATCTTGGCGGACGCATTGAAGACTATGAGATAGGTGATGAGCGGGTGTTTCGTCGCGATGATATTGCAACTGGCCTGAGTTATGCCCAGGTAGCAACGCGGGCCATTGAACTTGGTGGCGTATACAGTGGTGCGGAATACCCCGAAGATCTTGCAGAATTTACCAAATTGTCAGTGCGGCGTGTGGCTGGCAGTGGCCTGGTTGGTGTGTTTCATGATCCACAACACAATGGAACGCCACCCGGACTGTGCGTTGCCATGGTGGAGATAGAACTGGATACGGAAACCGGCAAGTTCGATATCAGAGACCTGATCAGCATCGCTGATTGTGGCACAGTAGTGCATCCCCAAGGGTTGGCCAATCAGTTACGCGGCGGTGCGACCTGGGGAATTGGCCTGGCGGCGTTTGAGCGCCACCTCTATGATCCGCAGAATGGTTATCCTGCATGTACCGGCTACTGGCAAAGCAAAGTACCCTCCATACTGGATACACCAGCCAATCTGCAGACCGACGCGGTAGACTTACCTGACCCGGAGAACCCCGTCGGCGCCAGGGGTGTGGGCGAGCCTGCTCAGGGTGCTGTTGCCGCGGCATTGGCATCAGCACTCTACGATGCTGCCGGAGGGCATATGTTCAATGCTGCGCCGGTCACCGCGGATATGATAATCAATCATTACGCTGGTACATTCGAATCTGCCAAGCCCCTGGCACAGAACAATTTCAGAGGTTGATATGGCAACTACTTCCCATGATGTAATGCCGGATATTGAACTGTTTCAGCCAGAGAGTGCGGAAGACGCATTAGCGCTGGCAGCCAGCTACGGTGCGGATGGTTGGGTGCTGGCCGGTGGGCAGGATACCTTTGGCTGGTTAAAGGACCGCAATAAAAATCCATTGGCCTTGATCGAGGTCACCCGGGTTGCGGCCTGGACAGGTATTCGGGAAACCGCTGATGGCCTGGAAATTGGTGCCTTAACCACCTTGACAACTCTGGTCAATGATCCGCTGATTCGCTCACGTTACGGTGTTCTCGCTGAGGCTGCCAGCAAGGTTGCCAGTCCTCAGATTCGCAATGTTGGAACTCTGGGTGGTAATCTCAACCAGGATGCACGATGCTGGTATTATCGTCGTGGCCTGGATTGCTATCGGGCGGGGGGCAATATTTGCTATGCTGACGCTCCGGAAAGCCTTAATCGCGAGCACGCCATCTTTGGTCAAAGCCAGTGTGTCGCTGTGACACCCTCGGATACCGCGCCAGCTCTGGTGGCACTGGATGCCACGATGGTGATAAACAGCGAGCAAGGTGAAAGGCTGGTTGCGGCAGAAGATTATTTCATTGGTCCAGCGATTGATATTGAGCGCATGACAGTGCTGCAACCGGGGGAAATACTGACAGCTGTACGCATACCTCAGACTTGGGCCAATGCCAGTTTTTATTTCGAAAAAGTGGCTGATCGAAACGTCTGGGATTTTGCACTGGTCAGCATTGCAGCGGTATTGAAGGTGTCGGGTGACACAATTGAACAGGCAAGATTCTCGTGCGGCGGAGTTGAATGTGTGCCGCGCAGGTTGAATAATGTCGAGTCTGCGGTCGAGGGATTAACTCGCAATAGTGTAACGGCAGACCAAATAGCACCAATGGTACTGGAAGGAGCAAGGGCACTAAATTACAATCACTACAAATTACCGTTGATGGAAAACCTTGTTAAGCGCGCAATACGCGGCTGAACAATTAACAAATAAAATTGGCTTAAAAGAAATAATATAGAGAGGGGAAGTATTGTGGGTGAGGATATAGTCCGTTATAAACGCGATGTTTGGGGAGAAGAAGTAATTCTGGGGGTATCCTGGGATTTACTGTGGGTAGTCGCTGTTGCCATCATAGTATTGCTGGCTGCGCATGCCATCATTATGGCCGTTCTCGCCAATAAGAAGATGGATAAACCGTCCCCGGAAGGACGTCGAGTGAGCCGACATGATGCCATCGACAGGGCATTTCACTGGATTATGGCGCTGTCAATTCTGGCCCTGATAATTACCGGCACTGCACCGATTATAGGATTGCGTATAGCCTGGTTGAATATTCATTGGATTTCCGGTTGCATCCTCACCTTTGTGGTGGTTTTCCATATTATCCGCGCCAGCTTCTGGCAGGATTTCAAGTCCATGATCCTCAGCCCCAAGGACTTTGGTGAGCCATTTGATTCCGCCAAGAAACCGGGCAAGTATTCGTTTGAGCAGAAGGGCATGCACTGGGCAGTTACACTGGTTGCCGGCACCGTAATTATTACCGGGGTTATTCTTTTCCTGCAGATAGATACACCATTTTGGGATCGCACCAACAGCATGGCTGAGAGTCAGTTGGGTCTCATGTTCCTGTTGCACGGATTATCCACCCTCGCTCTGATAGCTCTGGCTGCTACCCATATCTATTTTGCTCTGCGGCCTGAGAAACTGTTCTACACCCGATCAATGATCAAGGGTTGGATCTCCGAGGACGAGATGACCGCCAACCATGATCCGAGCAAATGGGCGCCCAAGGAAGCGGAATAGTACATTCAAGCATCTGGTATCGCCCCGTGAATCGAAAGACAAGCGGGGCATCACCTGACACCTGTTCATGTTCCTGATGCCCTGAATATTCCCATGACCAATACCCGGTAAAGCAAATACACCCCTTAAAGTTGAGTTAAACGAATCATGATCAATGAGGCGATAGAGACTGTCGAGTCTGGATACGAATTCCTGTTGGCTTACGCCGCACAGGGTAGACCAGCGGACGCTGAAAAAAGTGGCCCAGGCCCCCATGCGAGACCAACCATCGAAAAGATGTTGTCTGCCATGCAGACTCTGAGCAAGGCATTCTCCACGAGCGCGGATAATTTCGAGCAGCTTATTGCCGATGACTGCAACAAGGCTGCTGCTGCTCTGGGCTTCCTTCTGGGGCAGGAAAAAATCGGTTCAGAACTGGTTGATAATCTGAATGCCTCGATTCACCTGCGTGCTGTTTTGACTGACCTGTTTCTATATGGTGAGGCACGGGAGCCGCTGGATGATGGCAACAGGCCTCACGACAGTAATTCGCTGTGGGAAGAAGCCAAGTAGTCTACTATTGAACACCGTGTGGGTAGCAGGCGAGATAGGGTCTGATACGGCAGATTTCCTGGAATTCGAGCTGCTACCGGAAGGCTTGCGCCCATGATGATCAACTGGCCACCGCGTTTGAATCTGGCCCAAACCCCCACTCCCTTGACCCGATTGGAGCGTTTTTCGACTAAATTCGAAAACACTAACATCTGGGTAAAACACGATGAGTTAACTGGCCTGGAAGTTTCTGGAAACAAGATTCGGAAGCTGGAATTCAGTATCGCCCAGGCATTCGAGGAAGGCTGCGACACGTTAATTACCTGTGGCGGAGTCCAGTCAAACCATTGTCGTGCAACAGCTATTCTAGGTGCCCGCCTGGGGCTCAAAGTACACCTGGTGTTACGTGGCGAGAGCCCGGCAGATGTTGATGGCAATCTGCTGTTGGATCACCTCGCGGGCGCGGAAATATCCTATCTACCGGTCAAGCAGTGGGCGGGACATACAGAATTTGCCATGAACCTGGCACATAAATACCGGGAGCACGGGAACGAGGCTTTTTTTATACCGGTGGGTGCCAGTGACGAAATTGGATTGTGGGGTTATATATCTGCAATGGCAGAACTGAAGCGTGACCTTGAAAAGCTTGATATCAAGCCTGATTACATAGTGACAGCGACAGGGTCCGGGGGGACCCAGGCTGGCCTCATAGTGGGCAATGCTTTGTTCGGGCTAGGTTCTCGCGTTGTTGCGTTCAATGTCTGCGACGATGCCGCCTATTTCGAGCGCAAGATACGTTATGACCTGGCATTGTGGCGAGACAGGTATAGCGTTGAATTGAATATAGATGAGTTAAGTATCAAGACAATAGAGGGGTATGACGGGCCGGGATACGGTCTGGCCACACCAGAGGTGTTTGCTACCATCTCCGAGCTAGCCCGTACCGAGGCGCTTTTCCTGGATCCGGTCTATACAGGCAAGGCATTCCATGGCATGGTTAAAGAGCTGGAACAGGCTCAGCAAGGAAGATCGACACAGTTGCCAGGGGCAAGAGACGTAGTATTTATCCACACAGGTGGCTTGTTTGGCCTGTTCCCTCAGCGGCAAAATTTTAACTTTAACCTATCTGGTTAAGATCAACATTGGAACAGGTTTGCGAAACCGCATCCAAGGACCCTAGATATGAGTGAAACCAAGCGCTTTTTATTACTGATTACTAGTGTGCTTGCCCTGGCAGGTGGCAATATTTCAGTTGCTACCGCCCAAACTCGATCCTCGGACCAATCTGGCGCTGACGGTGCGGCTGGTGCTACCAGTTACAGCGCCGAACCCGTGGTCATGGAAAGCGATGAGGCCAATGAGGCCATATTGCTGACTAATACACGGCAGCTGGTAACCGATAGTAAGCGCTCTGGGGAAAGCTATTTCAGTGCTGACGGCTCTCGCCTTATCTACCAGAGTGAAGAACCCGGTGATAACCCGTTCTATCAGATTTACCTCATGGATCTTGCGTCAGGAGCTATCAACAAAGTGTCACCGGGTATTGGACTTACCACCTGCGCCTGGATTCACCCTGCCCTGGAGCGGGTAATTTTTGCTTCTACCCATGAAGACCCCCAGGCCAGGGCCAAGCAGGCAGATGAAATTGCCATGCGGACCAGTGGCCAGGAGCGGGCTTATGCGTGGGATTATGATCCCTATTATGACATCTATCAGGCCGATGCCGACGGCGGCAACCTGGTGAACTTGACCAATACTCCTGGTTACGATGCAGAGGGCTCTTATTCTCCGGATGGGGCGCAGATACTGTTCGCATCCAATCGTGAGGCGTATCAGCGCCAGCTGTCCCAGGCGGAGCAGCGTTTGATGGACGATGACAGTTCCTATTTCATGGATCTGTACATAATGAATGCCGACGGCAGTGACGTCAGACAGCTTACTTTTTCACCGGGATATGATGGCGGGCCTTTTTTCAATGCCGACGGCAATAAGATAGTCTGGAGGCGGTTTAACCCGGATGGTAACAGCGCGGAAATCTGGACCATGAACGTGGATGGCAGCGGCCAGAAGCAGTTGACTGCTGATGCCATGGTATCCTGGGGGCCGTATTTCCATCCTGGCGGCGATTACATAATTTACTCAAGCAATGTGCTTGGTCATGCCAACTTTGAATTATTCATGATCGATATAGATGGACAGCATGAACCGGTTCGGGTCACCAATACGGATGGCACTGATATATTGCCGGTATTTTCACCAGACGGTAATCAATTAGCCTGGAGTAGCACGCGCACAGCGGATGGCAGTTCACAAGTATTTCTGGCAGATTGGAATGACCAGGCGGCGAGGAGACTGCTGGGGTTGGACTAGAAGTCCGGCCTCGAACAGGAGCATCGTTATGGCAACAACTAAGCGAATGTTAGCTCACTTCGTTGTACTGTTGGTGTCAACTTTTGTGTCTGCGTTTGCGTCTGCCCAGTCTGCGACCAACGAGACTATCCACCATAGCTTGAAAGTGCTCGTAAATCCGGCCATTCAGTATATAGCGGTGGAAGATACTATCACCCTGCCGGACTCCATCGACGGGCGAAATCTGAGTTTTCTGCTCAATGAAAATCTCAATATCACTGACAGTTCGGTGCGTATGGTTGCTGCGGGGTCGGCTGACTCGACTACTGCCATAGGCATTAACAGCACCGGTGCAGAGACTGCTGCCAGTGTTGCGTACACATTGTCTTTGTCATCGCGTTCCCGTAACCGTTTCGAGTTGAGCTATGAAGGAATAATTTATCAGCCAACCCAGCAAAATTCCGCACAGTATTCGCAAAGCTTCTCCGAAACTTCTGGAATTATTAATGACCTCGGTGTTTATCTCAATGGGGCAAGCCTGTGGTTACCGAATTTCGAAAATCAGCTGGTAACCTTCGATCTTCAAGTGGAGTTTGCCAATGGTTTTGATAGTTGGACGGTAGTGAGTCAGGGGCGTTCAACAGGAGCAAATTCGTGGACTGAAACAAATCCGATGGAAGAGGTGTACCTGGTTGCTGCAGATTTCACCACTTACTCCATGCTATCAGGTGACGTCGATATGCTGGTGTATTTACGTCAACCGGATAGTAACCTGGCCAACAAATACCTGGATGCCACGCAGCGCTACCTGGCGCTTTATGAACCCTTGCTTGGTGAATATCCTTTCAGCAAGTTTGCTCTGGTGGAAAACTTCTGGGAAACCGGCTACGGCATGCCTTCTTTTACATTGCTGGGTCAGCAGGTCATTCGCTTCCCGTTCATTATTGATTCTTCGTATCCCCATGAAATTCTTCACAATTGGTGGGGTAATGGTGTTTATCCCGATTATGACACCGGCAACTGGAGCGAAGGGCTGACTGCCTATCTGGCAGATCACCTGTTTCAGGAAATGAATGGTTTGGGCCATGAATACCGCAAAGATAATTTAATTCGTTATCGCAATTATGTGGCAGAGGGCAGCGACTTCCCTCTCAACCAGTTTACTTCTCGTAACTCGGCAGCATCTCAGGCTGTCGGTTATGGGAAAACCATGATGCTTTGGCATATGCTGCGCCGGGAAATTGGTGATGATCTGTTTCTGGTCGGCTTGCGCGAATTGTATTCGCGGTATCAATTCCAAATCGTGGGCTTCGATGAAATAGCTGGATTGTTCTCGGAATTGCTTGAAGAGGATATGCGGCCCTTTTTCGATCAATGGGTTAACCGCACAGGGGCGCCCAAGCTTTCACTCTCCGTTGATGATACCAATGATGATCAGGCACGCATCATGTTTACGCAGATGCAAGACGGAGCACCTTATAAGCTGGAAGTCCCCATCGCCTTATATTACGCCTCAGACCCGGAACCAAAAATTTATGAAGTGTCCCTGACGCAAAAATTTGAAGGCGTCATGGCTGACAATTTCAGTGATCTGCAGGCAGTGGTAGTTGACCCGTATTTCGACCTGTTCCGACAATTGGATCGGGAGGAAATACCACCCCTGATTGGCCAGATGTTTGGCTCGTCGGCAGTCAGTTTTATTATTCCTATCGAAAACCGTCAGCAATGGCTGCAAATGGCCGAGGCATTTGCCGAGGGTGTCGATGCAGAAATTCTCATGGCAGAAGATCTCGATCAATTGCCCACGGATCGGTCGGTGTGGATTCTGGGTAAGGATAATCCTTTCAAGGCGCATGT
>Ga0070727_10002924_pt1 | contig 15945 bp, 15 predicted proteins | sample tdAd472_FD_66722 | JGI IMG/M metagenome (GOLD analysis project Ga0070727, IMG submission 66722) | Marine sediment microbial communities from the Atlantic coast under amendment with organic carbon and nitrate - tdAd47.2 | ecosystem: Environmental > Aquatic > Marine > Coastal > Sediment | place...
GGGCCGGTGATTACGCGTTTCGAACTACAGCCCGGGGTTGGCGTAAAGGTCAGCCAGATCAGTAATCTTGCCAAAGATCTGGCGAGGGGGCTGTCTGCCATCAGCGTACGCGTTGTCGAAATCATACCGGGAAAGTCCGTGATAGGTCTGGAGATACCGAATGAGCAGCGTGAGATCGTCGTCCTCAGTGAAATTCTCATGTCCACTGACTTTGATCAGGCCGGTTCACTGTTGACACTGGCATTGGGCAAAGACATTGGCGGACAGCCGACGGTTGTGGATCTGGCGAAGATGCCACACCTGCTGGTTGCCGGTACCACGGGTTCGGGTAAGTCCGTGGCCATCAATGCCATGATTCTGAGTCTGCTCTACAAGGCTTTGCCAAGCGATGTGCGGGTCATCATGATCGATCCGAAAATGCTCGAATTGTCGGTGTATGAGGGCATCCCGCACCTGCTGACGCCGGTGGTTACCGATATGAAAGAAGCGGCCAACGCGCTGCGCTGGTGTGTTGGAGAAATGGAGCGCCGCTACAAACTCATGGCCGCGCTGGGCGTGCGTAACGTCGGCGGTTATAACCGCAAGGTCCGGGAAGCGATCGACAAAGGCAAGCCCATAGCGGACCCCCTGTTCAACCCCGATGAGGTTCTCGAGGAAGATCCCGAAGTACCCACGCTGCAACCGTTACCCTTTATCGTCATCGTCATTGATGAACTGGCGGACATGATGATGGTGGTGGGCAAGAAAGTGGAGGAACTGATTGCCCGGCTGGCGCAGAAAGCACGGGCTGCCGGGGTTCATTTGATCCTCGCGACGCAACGCCCGTCAGTGGATGTCATTACCGGCCTGATCAAAGCCAACATACCGACACGCATCGCTTTCCAGGTATCCTCGAAGATCGATTCGCGGACCATACTGGATCAGTCCGGCGCCGAGCAGTTGCTGGGGCACGGTGATATGCTGTATCTGGCGCCCGGTACCGGAGTGCCGACACGGGTGCATGGTGCTTTTGTGGATGATGCAGAGGTACACCGGGTGGTTGAGCACCTCAAGGGCCGGGGCGAGCCCGAGTACATTGAGGATATTTTGCAGACCACGACGGACTTCCTGCCGGGCAGCGGCGGGCAGTCCGACGATGCCGATGCCGAAGTTGACAACTTGTACGATGACGCCGTGCGTATCGTGACCGAAACCCGCCGGGCATCCATTTCGGGGGTACAACGCCGGCTGAAAATCGGCTACAACCGGGCAGCGCGTATGATTGAACAGATGGAAGCGACCGGCGTCGTTGGACCCCAGCAATCCAACGGCAATCGTGAAGTGCTGGCGCCGCCACCACCGGAAATCTAACGCCAATGATGTCACTGCCAATGAAAAATTTTATGCGTCTGTGCTGTTCTGTACTGTTGCTGGCGGCTTGTGCCAGTCAGCCGGTATTTGCCGATGATCTGGTGGCCGATTATTTTTCCGGACTGGATACCTTCCAGTCACAATTCATACAGACAGTTATAGACAGTGATGGTCAGCAGGTGCAGCGCTCGGAAGGAACGGTGTGGATCCGCAAGCCGGGGCGCTTCCGCTGGGATTATCAGACACCATACCGACAGTTGATAGTTGCCGACGGCAAACAGCTGTGGACTTATGATGAAGATCTCGAGCAGGCCACGGTAAAACCCGTTGACGAGGCCTTGAGCAGTACACCGGCAATGCTGTTAAGTGGTTTCCGCCCGCTGTCGGATGTCATGACCTGGCAGCAAACCGGCACGGAAAACGGTGAACGCTGGTTCAGGCTTGATCCGAAACAGCCGGATTCAGCGGTAGAACGAGTTCGTATTGGATTTGAAAGCGATCAATTGTCCATCATCGAAGTGACAGATGGCTTCGGCAATCACACCCGTATTCAGTTTTCACAGATAAAGCGCAATCAGGCGATTGATCAGGACCTGTTCAAGCTCGAGCTTCCGCCTGATACCGATATCATCGGCGACTCACCGTGACCGAACTCCGCCAGGCCCGAGAATTCCGGCCCCTGGCGGATCGTATGCGGCCACGCAATCTCGATGAATTCATTGGCCAGGTCCACCTGCTGGGTGCCGGCAAGCCATTACGTCAGGCGGTAGAGCAGGGGCAGCTTCATTCCATGGTTTTCTGGGGACCGCCGGGGACCGGGAAAACCACGCTCGCGCACTTGCTGGCAGACCGGTCGGGGGCGGAGTTCGTGGCTTTATCCGCCGTTCTGGCGGGTGTCAAGGACGTTCGTCAGGCGGTAGAGCTTGCACAGCAGCGCCAGCAGCTGGAGGGGCGCCAGACACTTCTGTTTGTCGATGAGGTGCATCGTTTCAACAAGGCGCAGCAGGATGCCTTCCTGCCTTATGTCGAAGACGGCACCGTGCTGTTTGTCGGCGCAACAACCGAAAATCCGTCGTTCGAATTAAACAACGCCCTGCTATCCCGCGCCCGTACTTATGTACTCAAACGGCTTGGTGAAGATGATCTGCTCAAGGTGCTCAGGCAGGCATTGCAGGACAGTGAGCGCGGTCTGGCCTCACAGGGTATTCTTATCGGGGAAACAGAACTCAGAAAAATCGCCCAGGCAGCCGACGGTGATGCACGTCGCGCATTGACCCTGCTGGAAATCGCTTTCGACCTGGCCAGCGAGGGTCAGCAGGTCGGCGAAGAAATTATTGCCGAGGTCGTCAGCGGCGGTGTACGGCGTTTCGATAAGGGCGGTGAAGCCTTTTTTGACCAGATTTCAGCGCTGCACAAGGCGGTGCGCGGTTCGTCGCCGGATGCCGCCCTGTACTGGCTGGCTCGCATGCTGGATGGCGGTTGCGACGCACTCTATATCGCCCGTCGGGCCGTTCGTATGGCATCCGAAGACATCGGCAACGCCGATCCCCGTGCTCTGACGCTGGCGCTGAACGCCTGGGACACCCAGCAGCGGCTGGGCAGCCCGGAGGGCGAACTGGCTATCGCCCAGGCCCTGGTCTACATGGCCTGCGCCGCGAAGAGTAATGCGGTCTATACGGCTTTTAAGGCAGCTATGAAAGAGGTGAAAAAACAGGGTTCGCTGGATGTGCCCCTGCATCTCAGGAATGCACCGACACGTCTGATGAAAGAACTGGGTTACGGCAAGACCTATCGCTACGCGCACGATCAACCCGGGGCTTACGCTGCGGGGGAAAATTACTTCCCGGATGAACTGAAAGGCACGCGTTACTACCATCCGGTGGATCGTGGCCTGGAAATAAGGATACGGGAAAAACTCGAACACCTGCGGTTGCTGGATAAACAGTCGGGGAGCAGTGACAAATGAGGTATCTACGACAAGCATACGGTACCATTAGCGCTCGATGAACCAGGTACTCGCCATAGCCGGTGGCGGCGCCGTTGGCGCCGTGCTGCGATATTGGGTCTCCACGGGCGTCTATACGCTCACAGGGCGCGGCTTTCCGTATGGAACGCTGGTCGTCAATGTGCTGGGCAGTCTGCTTATGGGCTTTCTGTATATCTGGTTGCTCGAACGTATACCGGGTGGGGTTGCTGCGCGGGCCTTCCTGTTAATCGGGTTACTGGGGGCGTTTACCACGTTTTCCACTTTTTCGATTGAAACCCTGAACCTGATGGAAGCAGGACAGTTCACCAGGGCGTTGCTGAATACACTGTTCAGCGTCGTACTCTGTGTCGGAGCTGCGGCACTGGGCGTCATGCTGGCGAGGCAGGTATGAACTGGGAAACCGTTACTTTTATTCGTATCTATCTCACCGAGGCAGACAAGAGACTGGAGCCCTTGTTGAAAAAACTCCATGACCAGGAGAAGGTGCGTGGTGTAACCGTGTTCCGGGCGATGTCCGGATTTGGTGGCAGCGGAGTTATACATACCGCATCGCTGGTGGACCTGTCTCTGGACCTGCCGCTGACGGTTGAGTTTTTTGATAGCCCTGACAAGGTGGATTGCATCCTCGAGCATTTGTCAGGCTTGCTGGAAGGTGGACATATTGTGCGCTGGCAGGCGGAAATGAACACTGTGGATGACTAAGGGTACGCAAGCAAGTTTATATCAGCTAACTTGCGTACGCTTTGGAAAACCGGCGATCTAATAACGAACATAGTTTGTGACCAGGAAGCTTTTCGCATTCGGTAGTAGAAAAATGCTCGACCCAAAACTGATAAGAAACCAACTTGCAGACGTTGCCGGGCAGCTGAAGCGACGTGCTTTTGATCTGGATGTCGAAACGATCGAACAGCTCGAAGCGCAACGCAAAGACATACAGGTCCGTACCGAGGAACTGCAGGCGGAACGTAATCGCAGTTCCCGATCGATCGGCAAGGCCAAGGCCGCCGGTGAGGATATACAGCCCTTGCTGGACCAGGTTGCCGGTCTCGGCAAACAACTGGATGCCGCCAAACAGGAGTTCGACGCGGTCCAGGAGCAGCTCAACGATATTCTGATGGGGATACCCAATATTCCCCATGAGTCGGTCCCAGTGGGTAACGACGAAGCGCAGAATGAGGAAGTCCGGCGCTGGGGAGAACCTGCGGACTTTGATTTCGAGGTGAAGGATCACGTCGACCTGGGCGAGGGACTCGGCGGTATGGAGTTTGATACCGCGGTCAAACTGTCAGGCTCCCGGTTCGCGGTGTTACGCGGGCCGTTGGCGCGTCTGCATCGCGCCCTGATCCAGTTTATGCTGGAACTGCATACCGGGGAGCACGGTTACCAGGAATGTTATGTTCCCTACCTGGTGAATGCCGACAGCCTGCGCGGTACCGGGCAGCTACCCAAGTTTGAGGACGATCTGTTTGCCAGCCGGGGAGACCCTCCTTACTACCTGATCCCGACGGCTGAAGTGCCGCTCACCAACCTGGTGCGCGGGGTGATACTGGAGGCCGACCAGCTACCGTTACGCCTGACAGCGCACACACCGTGCTTCAGGTCCGAGGCCGGTTCCTACGGCAAGGACACCCGCGGCCTGATTCGCCAGCACCAGTTCGAAAAAGTGGAGATGGTGCAGGTTGTGCGGCAGCAGGATTCCTATCAGGTTCTGGAGGAGCTTACCGGCCATGCAGAAACTGTCCTGCAGCGTCTGGGCTTGCCCTACCGCGTTATGACACTGTGCAGCGGTGATCTGGGTTTCTCGTCGGCAAAAACCTATGACCTGGAAGTCTGGCTGCCCGGTCAGCAGGCTTATCGGGAGATTTCATCCTGCAGTAACTTCGAGGACTTTCAGGCGCGGCGTATGCAGGCGCGCTACCGTAACCCGGAAACCGGCAAGCCGGAACTGGTGCATACCATCAACGGTTCGGGACTGGCGGTGGGGCGTACACTGGTGGCGGTCATGGAAAACTATCAGCAGGCCGATGGTTCAATACGGATTCCTGAAGTCTTGCAACCCTTCCTCGGTGGGCAGACTTTAATCACACACTTGTAAAGCATACCCGGACGGGAATGGCACTTAACCCAATCATTGCAATAATCTTTCTGTAGGAGCGGCCTCCTGGCCGCGATTCGCGCCGGGGGACGGCGCTCCTACAGCTTAATGCAGGACCTCACTATTGGTGAATTCCAGAGATAGTTTGAATTGCGTAGTACGTTTCTGTTTTCACAAGGTGAATCGCCGTCAGGCGAGAGAGGGTCCTCTGGAGGAGAAGGCCCCCTGGGGGACAAGGTGAAATTGATATGCAGACCGAAAGTTATGCAACTGTCAGGTTAACTTAAGCAGATATTACCTAAATTGCCACGGAAAACACGGAAAACTTTTCTCGACAAAGGGTGCGAAGGCCTCGAAGTAAGGCGTGCCTAAGTTGGTCGATTCAAGTCTGGTCCGCGATTTCGATCAGGGTCTCATCGGGGTTTACACTGTCGCCTTTGGTAACGTGTATAGCGGCGACAGTTCCGGAGATGGGTGCCTGAATTTCGGTTTCCATTTTCATGGCTTCGGTGACCAGTACCGGATCGCCTGCCTGCACAGAACTGCCGACTTCCACCAGCACATCGATGACGGTGCCCGGCATGGAGGTGGCGACATCGCCTGGTTTGGTGGCTTTGGGGTGTTTGCTGCCCTTTACCGGTGTACTTGCGGTGTCCTGGCTTTCTTCGAGTTCTGAGAGCGTTTCGATCAGAATTTCTTCCGGTACACCATCAACCGTCATGTAGAATGGCCGCTCTTGCTGGGTATGATGCCCGGTGCCGGTGATCTGGATATTGTGGGTTTCACCGTGCAGGGTCACGTTGAACTCGGTAGGCCTCGGTCCGGCGTCGCCAGGCAGTGAGATGGGCTCAAGAAGTTCGGGAACCAGGGTGCCCGCGGCACGGTGTTCGAGAAAGTCGCGACCAATATCCGGAAACATCGCGTAGCTCAGTACATCCTCGTCATTCTTGGCCAGTTCGCCGATGCTGTTGCGCAGGCTGTCCATTTCATCATTCAGCAGGTCGGCGGGCCGGATATCAATAACATCCTCATTGCCGATGGCCTGCTGGCGCACAATACTGTTGACCGCCCCCGGTGCGCGTCCGTAGCGGCCCCCCAGGTAAAGTTTTGTTTCATTGCTGATGGTTTTATAGCGCTCGCCGGTCAGAACATTAAGAACAGACTGGGTGGCGACAATCTGCGAGGTGGGGGTTACCAGTGGCGGGTAGCCCAGGTCTTCCCTGACCCGCGGAATTTCCTGCAAGACCTTTTCGATATGGTTCAATGCGCCCTGTTCACGCAACTGTGTGTAGAGGTTTGAAATCATGCCGCCCGGAACCTGATAGATCTGTACCCGCGTGTCCAGTCCTGTCATCTCACTTTCGAACTGGTGGTATTTCTTGCGAATTTCCTTGAAATAGAAACCGACCTCCTGCAGCGCCTTCAGATCGAGTCCTGTTTCGTAGGTTGTGCCCCTGAGCGCTGCTACCATACTTTCGGTGGGCGGATGCGAGGCACCACCGGCAAATGACGAGATGGCTGTATCGATGTGGGTGCAGCCATTCTCAATCGCTTTCAGCTGACACATTTCCGCGGTGCCTGCGGTGGCATGACAGTGCAGATGGATGGGAAGGGTGATTTCCTTGCGCAATTCGGCAACCAGTTCAGCAGTGATCATGGGGGTCAACAGTCCGGCCATATCCTTGATGGCGATACTGTCGCAACCCAGATCGGTCAGCTGTTTTGCCATCGCCACAAACTGGGGAATGCTGTGTACCGGGCTGGTGGTATAGCTGATGGTGCCCTGGGCGTGTTTGCCGGTTTCTTTAACGGCGCGGATAGCGGTTTCCAGGTTACGTACATCGTTCAGGGCATCAAAAATACGGAACACGTCGATGCCGTTTTGCGCGGCTTTTTGGACGAAGGCACATACGACATCATCCGAATAATGGCGGTAACCGAGGAGGTTCTGTCCGCGCAGCAACATCTGCAGGCGGGTATCGGGTAAGGCGTCAGCCAGATTGCACAATCGTTCCCATGGATCTTCTTTCAGGTAGCGAATGCAGGCATCAAAGGTTGCACCGCCCCAGACTTCCAGAGACCAATAACCTATTTTGTCGAGGCGCGCACAAATCGGCAGCATGTCTTCCGTGCGCATACGGGTTGCGATCAGGGATTGATGGGCATCGCGCAGAATGACATCCGTTACATGTACCTTAGGCATCTTTGTTTCCATCTTCCTTCATTATCAGTGGGTATACTGGGGTCTGTTAACAGGCGCTAGTACCCTGCATGAGCAGCGACTGCAGCAGCAACCACCGCTGCCAGCTCGCGTGCCGGCCGGCTGGTTTTGTATTTAACCAGCTCTGGATGGTCTTCGACAAAACTGGTATCAAATTGCCCGGCACGAAATTCTGCCACATTTAAAACTTCAAGATAGTACGGGATCGTTGTCTTGACGCCATAGACGCCGGTGTCCTGCAGTGCACGGCGGGCCCGATTGAGTAACTCGTTCCAGTCAAGCGCCCAGACGGTGATTTTTGCACACATGGAGTCGTAATAGGGCGGAATGGCATAGCCGGTAAAAATTGCAGTATCGGTTCGCACTCCGGGCCCTCCGGGTGCAAAATAACGGGTGATTCTGCCGAAGCTGGGCAGGAAATCATTTTTTGGATCTTCCGCGTTGATCCTGAATTGCATGGCAAACCCCCGCCGTTTGATTTCATCCTGTTTGAATGATAAGGGCTGCCCGTCGGCAATTCGAATCTGTTCGCGAACAATGTCAATGCCGGTGATGCTTTCCGTTACGGTATGTTCAACCTGCAGGCGCGTGTTCATCTCCATGAAATAGAACTGCTGGTTTTCATCCATCAGGAATTCGACGGTGCCGGCATTCTGGTAGCCGACAGCCTGCGCGGCTCTCACCGCATAGTCTCCGATTTCGGAACGCTGCTCATCGGTAAGTTGCGGGGAAGGCGCGATTTCGATGAGTTTTTGATGACGTCGCTGGATGGAACAGTCGCGTTCAAAAAGCTGGATAACATTACCGTGTTCATCGGCGAGTATCTGGACCTCGATATGGCGCGGACGCTCGACACATTTTTCCAGGAAAATCTCGGCGCTGCCAAATGCCTTGCGGGCTTCTGACAGTACCCGTTCATAGTTACGAAGCAGTTCTTCTTCACTGTTGCAGCGGCGAATACCGCGGCCACCACCACCCGACGTAGCCTTCAGCATCACCGGATAACCCATGTTGGCGGCCAGTGCCACAGCCTCGGCAACGCCAGACAGGCTCGCATCGCTGCCGGGCACCACTGGCACGCCTGCCGCCTGCATACTCCGGCGTGCCTCTATCTTGTTGCCCATGCTGCGGATGACGTCCGCGCTGGGTCCTATAAATATGATGCCCCGGCGTTTGCAGATGTGGGCGAGTTCAGGGTTTTCAGACAGAAAACCGTAGCCGGGGTGCAGGGCGTCGCAGCCGCTTGCGACGGCGAGATTCACGATGCGATGGGCATTCAGGTACCCTGCGACCGGGTCGGGGCCTATGTTGTAAGCTTCGGTGGCCTTCTTGACGTGCAGCGCATGGCGATCGGCGTCGGCATAGATCGCCACCGACTCAATGTTGGATTCCTGGCAGGCGCGCACAATTCTGACCGCGATTTCACCTCGGTTTGCGATGAGGATCTTTTTAATCAAGGAGCACCCATTTCGTAGACAGCCCTGCTGAGAATAACGGATTTTCAGGCGGGCTGCCCGGCATTTGCCAAAAGAGCTTGTTTTTCTACGCAAAACCCGTCCGGCTGTCAACCGTCCGGGGGCTTGCAGCCGCTTACTTAACATGGATATTTTTCAGCATCTTAGCTTTGACAGGCCAACCTTCCAGCAGGTATCATGCCGCGCTTATGTTGGATTGTCTGCCGGAGTATATCGAACCCCTGGGGCTTGCGGATGTCGGGCGTTCCTTTCGCGGTGAAGTGCCTGTCAGCAAACTTTTGCGGCTGCTGCCTTCCTTATCGTCCGCGGATGGTGTTCTGAAGGTGCAATTGGATTTTCGCCTGGACGAGCGATGTATTCGTACCCTTAAAGGGACGCTGGTGGGCACTGTTAGCCTGGTCTGCCAACGCTGCCTGAAGGCGCTGCGGTTTCCGCTTGACCTGGGTTTTTGTCTGGGCATCGTTACCAGCGAGGCGGACATCGACCGGCTTCCCGAAGGCTATGAACCATTGCTGGTGTCGGGAGAACCGCTGCGGACGTTCGATGTCGTCGAAGACGAGGTTATGCTCGCAGTGCCGGCGTTTCCACTCCACGAGGGTGGGCAGACATGTGTGGTGGCGTATGAAAATCCGCCGTTACCGGTAAAAGACAATCCGTTTTCCATACTGGAAAAGCTGAAAACCTAGACGAGTTCATTTGCAGGAGATTAGGTCATGGCGGTTCAAAAAAGCCGGAAGACACCCTCGAAACGCGGCATGCGCCGCTCTCACGACAGCCTGAAACGCTCAGCGCTGTCTGTAGAACAGACAACGGGTGAAACCCACCTTCGCCATCACGTCAGTTCCGACGGCTACTACCGCGGCCGTAAGGTCATCACCAAAGACCTTGATTGATCCGCATTGCGGGTTTCCTGTTCCCGTCAATCATCCTGAATACACGCGGCCGCCCTGTTTCCGGGAGTCAGCGTGTGTTTTTATTGTATGACTGAACGATTCACCGTAGCTCTGGATGTTATGGGCGGTGACCATGGCCCGGATGTCGTGCTGCCTGCGGCGCTGCGGGCATTGTCAAAGCGGGATAATCTTGATCTTTTGCTGGTGGGCGACCAGGGCCTGATCGAAACAAAGCTGCTTGCACTCGGCAGCGAGAGCAGCGAACGGCTGCAGATCCAGAACGCATCACAATGTGTCGATATGGATGAGTTGCCGTCACACGCCCTGCGTTTCAAAAAAGATTCATCGATGCGCGTCGCGATCAATATGGTCAAGGATGGCCGGGCTCAAGCCTGTGTCAGCGCCGGTAATACCGGTGCCTTGATGGCAACAGCGCGCTACGTGCTTAAAACATTGCCGGGAATCGCTCGTCCCGCCATCTGTACATCGCTGCCGTCGAAGACAGGGCATACCTGGGTACTCGATCTGGGCGCCAACATTGACAGTTCGCCGGAACACTTGTTCCAGTTTGCGCTGATGGGCTCCGTATTGGCTGGAGCCGTGGATGGCAATGACAATCCTCGGGTGGGGCTGTTGAACATCGGTGAAGAGGAAATCAAGGGTAACGAGACGATCAAGGAGGCTGCCGGTCTGCTTTCCAGCAGCGTGCTGAACTACATTGGTTTTATTGAAGGCGATGACATATACAGCGGCAAGGTCGATGTGGTCGCCTGCGACGGATTTGTCGGCAACATCGCCCTGAAAAGCAGCGAAGGCATAGCCCAGATTATCTCGTTTTATATGAAGCGGGAATTTACCAGAAATATTCTTACCAGGCTGGCGGGTCTGGCGGCGTTGCCTGTGTTAAAGGCATTCCGCAAGGCGATCGATCCACGACGTTATAATGGCGCCAGCCTGCTGGGTTTGCGGGGTTCGGTGATAAAAAGTCACGGTGGTGCTGATGTGCTCGCATTTACCAACGCGATACTGGTCTCCGCTGTGGTTGCCGAACAAAATGTCCCGCAACTCATCAGTGCGCAATTGCAGGCGATTCTGGCCGAGAGGCAAGCAGTTTGATTTACTCGCGTATCACAGGAACCGGTGGTTACCTGCCTGACAAGGTGTTGACCAACAAGGATCTGGAAAACATTGTCGATACCACGGATCAGTGGATTCGAGAGCGTACCGGTATCAGTAAGCGCCACATTGCTGTAGAAGGTCAGAACACCGTCGATCTCGCGGAACACGCCACACGCCGCGCGTTGGAAGCTGCCGGCAGGGACGCGCAGGATATCGATCTCATTATTGTGGCGACAACGACGCCCGACCGCGTTTTTCCCAGCACCGCCTGCTTGTTGCAAAAACGCCTGGATCGACATGGTTGCGCCGCTTTTGATATTCAGGCGGTATGTACCGGCTTTGTCTATGCCTTGAGCGTAGCCGATAAATTTATTCGTACCGGCACGGCAAAATGTGCCCTGGTTGTCGGTGCCGAGACACTCTCGAGGGTGCTGGACTGGACCGATCGCGGCACCTGTGTTCTGTTTGGCGATGGCGCCGGTGCCGTGGTGCTGGAAGCCAGCGAGGAACCCGGAATCCTTTCCACGCACTTGCATGCAGACGGTGCTTACGAGCACCTGTTGTCAGTACCCGGAGGTATCAGTCAGGGCTATGACAGTCTGAAAGACGGTAATGGCTACGTGACCATGAAGGGCAACGAAGTCTTCAAGATGGCGGTGAATACCCTGGGTCGAATCGTGGACGAAACGCTGGAAGCCAATAATATGGAGCAATCAGACATAGACTGGCTGATTCCGCATCAGGCTAATATCCGTATTATCCAGGCGACCGCCAAAAAGCTGAAAATGTCTATGGATCATGTTGTCGTCACTGTGGATGAGCATGGCAACACATCCGGTGCATCGGTGCCGCTGGCACTCGATGTGGCTGTTCGCGATGGGCGTATCAAGCGGGGAGAAACCCTGCTGATGGAGGCGTTTGGTGGCGGTTTTACCTGGGGCTCTATTCTACTCAAATTCTGATACGACATCGTTCTATGACAAGTTCCAATCAGTGTGCAAATCTTGCCATGGTGTTTCCCGGACAGGGCTCCCAGTCTGTTGGTATGCTGGCTGAGCTGGCAGAGGTTTTTCCGCTAGTCGAGGAGATATTTTCCCAAGCCTCAGATGTACTTGGATACGATCTTTGGGAACGCACGCAAAATGGTCCTGCTGATTTATTGAATCAGACGAGTTGTACCCAGCCTGCCATGCTGACGGCGGGAGTGGCTACCTGGCGTTGCTGGCAAAATCAAACCGATCGGCTGCCGGCAATGATGGCCGGGCACAGTCTGGGGGAGTATACGGCGCTGGTCTGTGCGGGCGCCATTGAGTTTGCGGATGCCGTTGCTCTGGTAGAAAAGCGTGGTGAGACCATGCAGAATGCAGTGCCGGAAGGAATCGGTGCGATGGCCGCGATACTGGGTCTCGACGACGATCAGGTCCGGTCCGTTTGTGAGCAGGCGGCGCAGGGTGAAGTTGTCAGCGCTGTAAACTTCAATTCGCCGGGCCAGGTGGTTATTGCAGGAAATGCTGCAGCGGTCGAGCGGGCCATGGATCTGGCCAAACAGGCGGGTGCCAGGCGTGCCTTGCTTCTGCCGGTTTCAGTGCCGTCGCACTGCCGTCTGATGCAACCCGCCGCGCAGACATTTGCCAAAGATCTTGCCGCCATCTCAATCAAGGCGCCTGCCGTCCAGGTGCTGCATAATGTTGATGTTGCCATTCATGATCAGCCCGATGCCATTCGCGAGGTGCTGGCTGCCCAGTTATTCAGCCCGGTGCGCTGGGTTGAAACGGTTCGCGCCATGTATGGCGCCGGTATCACTACCATTCTCGAAATGGGGCCGGGTAAGGTGCTGGCCGGTCTGAGCAAGCGTATCGACAAATCGATGCAAGGCATTCCGGTACAGACAGCTGAAGATATCGAAAAGGCCCTGGCCCACATTTCTCACAGCCTTAACCACCATGCCCCAGGGCACCCTCTCTCGCCTATTGGCGATTCACCTTGAAGGACGCGAAGGTCACGAAGGAACAACATGTTAAGTAAGGAGTCATGAATGATGCCTTTGACAGAGGACATTGCATTGGTTACCGGTGCGAGTCGAGGTATAGGTCAGGCTATCGCTTTGGCGCTGGGCAGGCAGGGTGCGAAAGTGGTCGGTACGGCAACGACGGAACAGGGTGCCGCCGCTATTCAATCCAGCTTTGATGACCAGGGTCTGCAAGGTCTGGGGCTGACACTCGATGTAACCGACGTGGATGCCATCGCTTCGGTGATGAAGCAGATCAAGGATACACTCGGTGCGCCAAGCATTCTGGTTAACAATGCCGGCATTACGCGTGACAATCTGCTCATGCGCATGAAGGAAGACGAATGGGGCGCTGTACTTGACACCAACCTGAGTTCCATCTTTCGCCTCAGCAAGGCCTGTCTGCGTGGCATGATGAAAGCCAAACGCGGGCGCATCATTAATATTGCTTCTGTTGTAGCGGTAACCGGTAATCCGGGGCAGGCTAATTATTGTGCGGCGAAAGCCGGCATGATTGGTTTTAGCAAGTCATTGGCGCGCGAAGTCGGCACACGGGGAATCACCGTCAACGCCATCGCGCCAGGTTTCATTGATACCGATATGACACGGAGTCTGGCGGATGATCAGCGCGAGTCGCTGATTAAACAGATACCCCTTGGCCGGCTGGGTGAAGTCAGCGATATTGCCTCGGCTGCCGTGTTCCTGGCATCTCCGCAAGCCGCTTATATTACTGGTGAAACACTGCATGTGAATGGCGGCATGCATATGGGCTGAAACCGTGCAGTTGCATAAATCCTGTACGCTGGTTTCGATTTGCTGCATGATTTATTGGATGAAATGAATATTCCAACTTGTTTCTGGAATTCACCGGCAGTGGATGTGATGTCTGGCTTGAGTCCTGTAGGAGCGTCGCCGTTCGGCGCGATTCGCGGTCAGGAAACCGCTCCTACAGGAAGATTTATGCAATAAATATGTAAAGTGATGCATGATGTTATTGGTATAACATGATGTTTATATTGTAAAATAATGTTTATAGTTTGCGCATTTTCAGGTGTGCCGAAGCAGGAATCGAGGCAGGAATTAATAAACTTTGATGACTGGATTGGTTATTCACTTTCCCATAAAATACGCGCGCAGATTGGACTGATCACAAACAACTGAGGAAGTTTCAACCATGAGTAATGTTGAAGAACGCGTCAAAAAGATAGTTATCGAACAACTGGATGTCGGCGAAGACGCTGTCACCAAAGAAGCCTCCTTTGTTGATGACCTGGGCGCAGATTCTCTGGATACCGTGGAACTGGTTATGGCTCTCGAGGAAGAATTCGAGTGTGAAATCCCGGACGAGGAGGCGGAGAAAATTACCACCGTCCAGCAAGCGATTGATTACGTTCAAGCACACCTCGGTTAACAACCGCCTTGATTGCGATCAGGTCGCTGGCACCGCCGGCGGCCTGCTTCAGTTCTCTCTTTGTTGCTAGTGATCGGAGTATCTTCCTGTGTCACAACGTCGAGTCGTGGTCACCGGTCTGGGCATCATCAGTCCAGTGGGCCTGTCCATAGCGGAAGCCTGGGAAAACATCATGGCAGGCCGGAGTGGGATCCGCCGGATTACATCATTCGACGTTTCTGAGTTTTCGGTACGGTTTGGCGGAACTATCGAAGGGTTTGACGTCAGCGACTATGTGCCGAAAAAGGACGTGCGCAAAATGGATATTTTCATCCATTATGGTGTTGCTGCCGGTATTCAGGCAATTCGCGATGCGGGCCTGGTGGTTTCCGAAAAGAATGCAGAGCGTATCGGTGTGTCCATCGGCTCCGGTATTGGCGGCCTGCTCGGCATTGAGAAAAATTACGATGCCTACAAGAAGGGTGGTCCGCGTAAGATTTCGCCTTTTTTTGCGCCATCCAGTATCATCAATATGCTTTCCGGCAACCTGTCAATTATGTATGGCCTGAAAGGGCCGAACATAGCCATGGTGACCGCCTGCACAACCGGTACGCACAGTATTGGTGAAGCTGCAAGAATCATCGCCTATGGTGACGCAGACGCCATGTTGGCCGGTGGTGCAGAAATGGCAACCACGCCCACAGGCCTGGGCGGTTTTGCAGCAGCCAGGGCGCTTTCCACGCGAAACGACGATCCTCAAACCGCCAGCCGCCCCTGGGATAAGGATCGTGATGGTTTTGTGCTGGGTGATGGTGCTGGCGTGATGGTGCTTGAAGAATATGAGTCTGCCAAAGCGCGTGGCGCGAATATCTACGCCGAAATTGCCGGATACGGTATGAGCGGAGACGCCTACCATATGACGCTTCCGTCAGAAAACGGGGAAGGTGCTGCTCGTTGCATGGGCAATGCATTGCGTGACGCCGGTTTGAATCCGGATCAGGTCGATTATGTCAACGCACACGGTACGTCCACAGCTGCTGGTGATGCTGCGGAAGTCCAAGCCATCAAAACCGCACTGGGTGAGCACGCCTGCCAGGCAGCGGTCAGCTCGACCAAATCCATGACCGGTCATCTGCTGGGTGCTGCAGGCGGTGTCGAAGCGATATTTAGCGTATTGGCGATTCGCGATCAGATAGCTCCCCCAACCATTAACCAGTTCACCCCCGATCCTGACTGTGATCTTGATTTTGTGCCGAATGAAGCCCGTAAAATGAAAATTGAGGTGGCGATGTCCAATTCTTTCGGATTTGGCGGCACTAACGGCTCTATTGTATTTACCAAACTCTGAGCCCATTGATTCAGCAGCTGGCCATCGAAGCCTCATTCGATCTGCTTGATCTGCATGTC
>Ga0070727_10002925_pt1 | contig 15942 bp, 9 predicted proteins | sample tdAd472_FD_66722 | JGI IMG/M metagenome (GOLD analysis project Ga0070727, IMG submission 66722) | Marine sediment microbial communities from the Atlantic coast under amendment with organic carbon and nitrate - tdAd47.2 | ecosystem: Environmental > Aquatic > Marine > Coastal > Sediment | place...
CCTCATGCCGTTGCATTCCACGGAAATCCGCTATACTATGGCTTTTCCTCTGGAGAGCATTGGGATGGAGTATCGGTATTCTCGTGATTAAGAGTGTGTGTGTGTTTGCCGCTTCAAGCGACGCAGCGAAGGCGACTTGGGGTGACGCCTCGACCCGACTGGGTCAGCAGATCGCCGAAGCCGGTCTGGATTTGGTCTATGGTGCGGGTAAGGTGGGCCTCATGGGCTGTGTGGCCGAAGGGGTGCATGCCCGAGGTGGCACCGTAATCGGGGTCATCCCCGAGCGACTTAATGTCCCCGCCCTCACCTATCTCGCCTGCGACGAACTCATCGTGACCCAAAGCATGTCGGAGCGCAAGGCCCTGATGACCGAGCGCTCTCAGGCCTTCGTCATTCTCCCCGGTGGTTTTGGCACCCTGGAAGAACTCTTCGAGGTACTCGTGCTCAAGCAATTGGGCTACCACGATAAGCCGATAGTTTTTCTAAACCTCGACGGCGCCTTTGATTCCCTTATGGCCTGTTTTGCCGATATGGTGGATACGGATCGGGTAAAGGAAGACCAGTGCGACCTCTTCACGGTCGCCACCACCCCCGAAGCGGTGATGGAAGCCCTGACCCAATACCAGGCACCCATCGTATCCGGAAAATGGACCGAGGCCGAAACCAGTCCTTAATCTCATCTGATTCATCTCACCATCGGTTCAATCCGAGGTAGAATTAACTGTTATCCGTTGTTCGAAGGAGTTTTTCCCGTGACCGAATCCACCGCACCCCGCCTCGCCCGTGCGCATCTCCTGTTATTCTTCCTGGTACTACTCTTCTTTTTCATTTCGGGTGCGTGTGGTCTCCTTTATCAGGTGGTGTGGACCCGGAAACTGGTCTTGCTCTTTGGTACGACCTCCCACGCGGTATCAACGGTGCTTTCTATTTTCTTCCTGGGGCTCGGCGTGGGAAGCGTCTGGGGTGGACGCCTGGCGGATCGATCCGCCCGCCCTCTCTATCTCTACGGTATTTTTGAAATCATTATCGGCATCTGGGCCCTGGCCTTTCTTTTCGCCATCACCTATGGTGAAGGCGTCGTGGTATCCCTCCTGCGACACTTTCACCTTTCGCCCGCAGCCGGCACCCTCTTCCGTGGCGTGCTCGCCCTGGTGCTCCTCTTTGTGCCCGTATCACTCATGGGGGCCACCCTCCCCTTGCTGGCCCGATTTGTATCCCGGGAAGTACAGGTACGGGGCATGCGTATCGGCGCCCTTTATACATTGAACACCCTGGGTGCCGTTGCAGGTTGTTTTCTTGCCGGGTTCTTTCTCATACCGGCCCTGGGATATACCCACACGACCCTTTGGGGTGCAGCGGCGAATGTGTTGGTAGGTATGGCGGCGTGGCTGATCTCTCGACGTCGCGAGACAAACGATACCCCTGTGGAAAGTGCCCCTATCGCCCAGGAGACTGCTCCCCCTTCCTGGGATAGGACCCGCTCCCTGGTCATCGCCGCCTTTTTTGTATCGGGATTCTGCTCTCTTGGACTCGAAGTCTTGTGGACCCGGCTCCTTTCGATTATCTTTCTTGGAACCACTTACGCCTATACCAGCATGCTAACCACCCTGTTGCTGGGAATCGCCCTGGGTAGCGCCGCAGCTTCCCTGCTGGTAGACCGGCTCCAACGCCCGGCCCTTTGGTTGGGAGCTGTACTCGCACTCACCGGTGTCGGCTGCGTGTATATGTTAGGCACCCTCAGCCATATGCCCATCGCTATCCAGGAACTGCACATCGAAGCAGGCGGTGATTGGAGCGCTATCATCCAGGGAAAATTCTGGCTGGCCTTTCGTGCGCTCTTCCTTCCAACTTTCCTGCTCGGGATGACCTTCCCGCTGGTGGTCAAGGCCATCAGCAGCACCCGAAACACCCTGGGGCGTGATGTGGGTCGTCTTTACTCGGCCAATACGGTTGGTGGTGTTATCGGATCCCTGGCGGGCGGCTTCCTCTTCATACCGCTCTTCGGTACCCATTGGGGCATCATCGTTTTCGCCCTCCTCCTCACCCTGGCGGGAATCAGCCTGGTGCTTATGCACAAAGACACGTCCCTCCCCTTCAAGGGAGTATCGATGGTCCTCGTTATCCTGTGCCTGGGTTTGAGTTTCTGGCGGGCGCCGGAAGACGTGAATCAGTCCTTAAACGCGGGATATATTCCCGATGATCACCATGTGCTGCACTACAAAGAAGGAGTGGAAGCCACGGTAGCCGTTTCGGAACCCCGAAGCGAAGCAGCCGGCACCAACCGGGTGCTTTGGATCAATCGGGTGCAGGCCACAACCTCCATCGAAAAAGGCGTTAAGATGAATCGCCTCCAAGGCGTTTTACCCCTCCTCTTCGACCGCCAGCCCACCGATGTGCTCTTCATGTGTTTCGGATCAGGGATTACCTGCGGCACCCTGGCACTGTCAGATTTCGAGCGAATCGACGCCGTGGATATTTCACCGGAAGTATTGGAAGCGGCACCCTATTTTGAAGTGGACAACCTCGGTGTCATCGATCGCCCGGAAGTAACCTTTCACGTCGATGATGGACGTAACTTCCTCCTCACCTCCGATCATGAATACGACATCATTACCTTCGAACCCATGCCCCTGGCCATGGCCGGCGTATCGACCTTTTATACGCAAGAGTATTATCAACATTGCCTGGATCACCTGAAACCCGGTGGCATGGTATCCCAGTGGATTCCCCTGCACAGTCTGAATCCCGAAATCGTAAAATCTCTTACCGCAACGTTCACGTCGGTGTTTCCGCACTATACCGGATGGTTTATCAACGCCGATCTCTTTCTGATTGGATCAAACGAACCCCTTCGTCTTGATGCGGCCGCCTTGCAGGAACGGCTGAGCAAACCGGATCTGAAAAAGGCCTTATCGGATGTTGGTTTCACCGACATCCCTTCTATTCTGGGCTGCTATCTGATGGCCGAGGAAGGCCTGGACGCCTACGCCGAAGGGGGCACCATCATGCACGACGACCTGCCCTGGGCGGAATTTGAAGCGCCTAAACTGGTTTACAGCCGCACCCAGCATGAGTCGATGAAGGCCCTGGAACAGCACATGAGTAGTCCCTTGCCGTTGTTCCTTCCTGACGCCGACCCGGACTTTCTCGCGGCCGTCGATAAACGACACCGCGCCCGCACCCATGACATGAAGGGACTGCAGGCCTATTACGGCGGTATGGCCATTGGCGATGAAGCCACCAACCTGTTCCTGGAATCACTTCAAATCGATCCGGATGATAAGAATGCCCAGTATTACCTCCGACAGATTGCGCGCATGCAAGGCACCGCCTTTATCCGCTGGAATGAGTACGACAAGGTCGAACGGATTCTGGAGCGATTGCTGCCCTACATGCCCAATGCCCCGGAGCTGAAAGAAATCGCGGAAGAGCTGGCCAAGGCAAAGGCGGAAGATCAACAGCCGGAATAAGTCATTCGCTGTACCTGCCCAATAAGAACGTTCATGGAAAGAAAACAGCGGAACGTCACCGGGCGTTCCGCCGTTTTAATTTCTACCCTGTATAACGGGTCAGAGCGACCAGCCTTCCCGATAGGGTGGATTCACCAGGGCGTTGGCCTCGGCATCGTTGGTGATGGTCTGGGAAACGCCGTCCCATTCGAGTCGGCGGTCTTTCATTCGGATTGCGAGCACCCCAATCAATACCATTTCCGTCAAGGGACCCCCATACTCAAAACTCGAGCTGGCCGGATGGCCATCTTTGCAGGCACGAATCCAATCTTGCTCATGGGCCCCGGATTTCTGTTCCACCCTCGGAATACTCTCCGCTGGATCGGTGTAGGAATTGCGCAGGGACTCGGGCAACAGGCGGGCACCACCGGCACCATGGGAGCCGTGAATAATCACGCCTTTATCACCCACAAAAATGGCACCATTGCTCGGCAATTCAAAATTTCCAGGTAGTACATCCGGAACCGGTGGCTTCAGACGGCCGTCATACCACGTGAGATCAACCGGTGGCATGGCACCCCGTTTCGGGAAGTGGTAGCGCACCACACAGGCGCGGGGATAGGTTTCCGACTGTATCCCTTCCTGGTAGTGGGTGGTGGAAGCCTGAACATGGCTTGGATGCCCGAGATCCAGGGCATAGAACGCCGGATCAAGGATATGACACCCCATGTCGCCCAGAGGCCCCGTACCGAAATCATAAAACCCTCGCCAGCTTAAGGGGTGATATATTGGGTGATAAGGTCGCATCGGCGCCGGACCAATCCACAGATCCCAGTTTAAGGATTCGGGAACCGGAGGCGTTTCTGTGGGCCGGGCCATCATGGGAAAGTCAGACCACGGATCACCGCCCACGGGTCGATCACTCCACGCATGTACTTCCCGAACCGGTCCGATTGCGCCGTCGGCAATCCACTCTTTTACCTGACGTATCTGATTGGAGGAATGGCCCTGATTTCCCATCTGCGTCTGAACACCTGCTGCGCGGGCGGCTTCTGTTACGACGCGCACTTCGTGAAGACTGTGGGCCAGGGGTTTCTGACAGTAGAGATGCTTTCCGTGGGCAATGCTGGCCATGGAAACCACCGCGTGGGTGTGATCCGGCGTGGCGCAGATGACCGCATCAAAGTCATTGGCCGCCTTATCAAACATTTCCCGGTAATCGACGAAGCGCTTGGCATTCGGGAAGGCCTCGAATACCTTAGCCCCATGGTTCGAATCCACATCGCATAATGCCACGATATTTTCCGATACACAGGCGTTGATATTACCCCGTCCCATACCTCCGATTCCGACGGCCGCAATATTGAGCTTCTCGTTGGGGGACAACTTGCCGGGTATGACACGGGCTGTGTTCACTGAAGTCGTCGTACAGGCTGACAGGGCCAGGGTGGTCGTCGAGGCCAGAAAGGCGCGACGGGTCAAATCATGCTTCATCATAGGGTGCTCTCCCGAATACACATGTTGCTACCAACTCACAGGGAAATACAGCCTATCGAAAGCACCGAGGCATTGTCCATCACACGAAGTTTGCGTGACCGTCGGTTACCGGGTTCCCACGCACACGTCCAGGGCAAGCGACTGCCCTTTGCGATTCTCGAGGACGATAACCACACAGTGGGTACTGCTTCGGTGAAATACTTCGTGTTCCCCACCCGAGATGATGGTGGGCAGCGTGATGTTGAACGTGTATTGGGACGCCGAGAGCCGGGTTTTAGCGCCGCCTGCCACCATGTTCACCAGTTCCCCCACGCCATCCCGCAAATCCTCCTCAGGAAGCGACTCCCCCTCGGGCGTCATGAGTAAGGCGCGAACCACATCTTCTGCCAGTTCATTGGAGAGGCTGAGGGCACACGTCCCCGTGGTAACGCCAGAGAGCCCGACCACCCCGCTGATATCACCATACATATCAAAGCCCTGCTTCAGAAACACCTCTTTGCGGCGCAGCTCCATGGAAACCATCGTCTGGAACGTTTCTTTGGCCGCCTCGATAAAGGGAGTGATTAATTCAACCTTGGGAGAAGTGCCCACGTTCAATCTCCATCTACAAGTATTCTGTTCAGGCTTCAGGACAGGTAATTAAGCCAAACTTCAAGCGGCTCGTAGCCCTACGATACCGGATCAAAGGGAAATTCGTCCATATAATTCCATATGTGGTGTTTCCATTTTTCTTCAAAAAGTGTCCGTTTTTCGGGCAGGTAGGAAAGGTTATCCACACCCGAATTCCAATCGGTCGGAAAATAACAAATGTTGAACAAAAATTCAGTAAAACAGATTTAAGTTATTCAATAGTAACTACTTACATACCAAAAACACCCGATATATATTATAACACCCAACCTTCTTTCCCCGGTTTTCCCACCTGAAAAGCAAGTTTATCAACAAGTTATCCACAACCCTTCAAAAGCACGCTTCACAGGCAATTACCACCATATATGGGGCACTGAAATAAAAATCGGGAGTTTCTCTGCCAGAAACTCCCGATGACGCACTGTCTATTCAATTTTTGAGGCGGACTAGATCCGAATCGGCATTACCACGTTGACGTACAGATCCGACGGACCTTCGCTGTAAGGCTTGAGAATGCCCGGGCTCATGGCGTCTTTAACCACCACGGCGGTCTGTTCCGTCTGAATGCGACGGAGTACATCGAGGACGAAATCCGGATTGAATGCAATTTCTACGACTTCGCCATCGTATTCAATGGGAAGCTCTTCTTCATACTCACCGACTTCGGGGGTGACCACCTTGAGCGTCATCATGCCATCGCCAAATCCAAAGCGCACGGAGTTGAACTTGTCATTGGTCATGGTCCGGGTCCGGCGCACGGCCTCGGTGAACCGCTCGGTGTTCACCAGGACCTCCTTATCGTGTTTTGCAGGGATCACCATGTTGTAGTTCGGGAAGGTACCTTCGATGAGCGCAGAGACGAGCCTGAGGTTGTTAAACACGAAAGCAATCTGGCTCTCGTCAAGGTAAACCTTGACGGGTTCCTCATCATCAAGCAACCGTTCCAATTCATGGATCATTTTGGAGGGGATGATAATTTTGGTTTCGATGTCTCCGGGAACGCCCTCTGACTCGCGGTTCAGCGACATGCGCCGACCGTCGGTGGCCACGACCGTCAGTTTACCATCGGCGATCTCAAAAAGGAGTCCGGTCAGGTTGTAGCGGGCCTGGTCATTACAGATGGCGAAGGAAGAGCGCGTAAACAGCTTCTTAAGGGCCGCCTGGGTGAAGGTAAGGGGTTCGATACCCTCAAAGCTTCGAATGGGCGGAAACTCGTCTGGAGACATGCTGAAGAGCTTCGTGTCGATGCGACCGCAGGTAATCTCGATAATGTTGTTGTCGGTGAGATTGAGCGTGATGTCCTCATTGGGCATTTCCGCCAGCATGGACGAAAGCCGTTGGGAGGAAATCGTCATGGCGCCGGGACTATCCACCGTGCAATCCACCGAGCACTCGATACTCACTTTGAGATCAGTGGCCGCGAGCTTTACCGATGCTTCTCCGGTTTCCAACAGGATGTGGGAGAGGATGGGCAGGGCGGACTTTGACGACACGATACTCTTGACCTTGTTAACGGCATCCAGGAGGTCTTGTCGGGGTATGGTTATCTTCATGGTATTCTCCGTGGCGTTTCATGTGGATAATCGGTGCTTAGTATATATTATTGTTCTTATAGATAAAACAAGTCTTAGTCATAATAGGGGATGGGATAGGGTGGAAAACGTATTTAAACCTATCTAAATCAATGGGTTACGCTGTTGAGAAGAATGTGAATAACCCACTGCGTTGTCCACATTTGTCCCCAAAATGACTGGAACGGGTTTGATCGTTTGTGAATTGTAGTGTTTGTTTGGGGAAAAGTATAGTGCTTATCCCAAGGTATTCCTAATTTTATCCACAATCGGGTGTCTGGGTATTGTTCCACGGTTGCGGGGGGTTATCCACAGACCAGAATCCGTCTAAAAAAGGGCTTTTGAGCCACTTTTCCCCGAGTTTCTGACCGACCGTGGAACCTTGTCTCCCCAAGCCTCCGGAGGCGATTCCTGCGATCTAGACGTATTTATAAGTTGTTTTATAGTAATAACTTACGAAAAAGGTGCCTGGACATGATTTAGTCGCTCATGATTCGCTAACTCATTGAAACACAGTAGTTTGTATCGGCTTAGATGCCATAAGGAGGGATCCCGGGGGACCCCTCCAAAGCAGGTTATTAACAAGTTATCCACAGGCCCTGCGCAAAATCGGGTCCATCCGGTGGGTCGACCGGGTTTTTGCAGGTATTCAGCGGATTAAACCAGAAGAATCAGGTGCGGATAACCCGCAGGAATTCTTCGGGGTTCACGATGCCTTCTTTAACTTTCTGACGGCAGCGCATGGCCATGGTCTTCAGCTTTGTTGCCTTCATGATCTGATCCGCGCCCGCTTCATCGTTAATGAGCTTGCGGATGGGCTCGGTTACTTCCAGAATTTCGAAAATACCGGTTCGACCCCGGTTTCCCGTGTGGTAGCAGGTATCACAGCCTTCACCCCGATAGAGTTTCTTGGTAGTTGCGGGCAATCCGAGGGATTTCAGCAGCGAAGCGGCCGGTTTGAAGTGGGTCCGGCATTCGTCACAGATGGTCCGCACGAGGCGCTGTCCGACTACGGCCGTCAGCGCACTGGAGATGAGATAGGCCGGTACATCCATGTTCCGCAGGGTGCTGATAGCTTCCGGGGCGTCATTGGTGTGCAAGGTGCTGAAGACCAAATGGCCTGTCATTGCCGCACGAATCGCGATTCGTGCGGTTTCCGAATCCCGAATTTCACCCACCAGCAAGACGTCGATGTCCTGTCGCAGGGAGGCGCGGAGCGTATTGGCAAAGGTAAGGTCGATATCATTGTCGATCTGGACCTGGTTGATACCGGAAAGCTGGTATTCCACCGGGTCTTCCAGGGTGACAATACTATCGGTCATGACATTTTTCTGATTCAGGGCGGCGTAAAGACTGGTGGTCTTACCACTACCCGTCGGGCCGGTGACGAGAATCATGCCATAGGGCTTTTCGATCACCTTGATGAAGAGCGCTTCATCTTCCGCTTCCAAACCGAGATCACGCACCCCCGACAGGATAGAGGTCTGATCCAGGAGACGTAGAACAATACGTTCCCCGAGATAGGTCGGAAGGGTTGCGACCCGGACGTCGAACTCCTGTTCCCCGACTTCCATACTGATATGGCCGTCCTGGGGATGGCGGGTGTCCGTAATATCGAGTTCTGCAATAATCTTGATACGGGATACCACTGCCGCTTCCAATTCCTCTGGAATGCTGAGAATATCGTGGAGTACGCCGTCGATCCGGTAACGAACCCGCATTTCGGGCTCCTGGGGATCCAGGTGGACATCGGTGGCTCCTGAATTCACGGCACCCTCGATGATGGTGGTAACCATCTGAATGACGGAACTGCCTGATGCGGCCCGTGCGATACTCTCAAATCGCGCCATTTCGCGCTCTTCTCCGACTTCGTATTCTTCCACATCACTCACGACATTGTTCTCCGTAGCGTTTGAACTATCAATGATTGCTGAAATTTCAATGGTTTCGGTGATACTTACGACTTTTTTCGGGGCCCTGCCGGACTCAGTACCCGTTGTATCCGCGCCACTAACGTGTCCATAGCGAGAGGCCAATTCGGCCCGAATGTCCGTGCAGGCGGTAATACTGGCATGAATTCGTTTACCAAGGATAAGGCCGGCGTTCTCCAGTTTACCCAGTGCCTGGGGACTGGTAATCAGCACGTCGAGACGGTCATTCACCAGGCTGACTGGAATGAATTCGTATTTCTGCGCGACACTTTGGGCAATTGCCTCCAACGCTGCGGGTTCACTCGGTGATTTCTGGAGGGTCACAAAGGGGATATCGTGTTGCAAACTGAAGGCCTGCGCTACGTGCTCCGGAGCGACATAGCCTTTATCAACAAGAATATTGCCCAGGAGACGTCCACTACGCTTTTGCAGGGTCAGGACTTCGGCGAGGCGATCACGGGTCAAGACGCCCATCTCAACCAGGGCCTCACCGAGACTGGTATCGACTGCGCGGGTGGCATTGCTGTGGAATTCGTAGCGCAGCAACTCTTCGATGGCTCCGAAGGAGACTTTGCGCTGATTCACCAAGAGCTTGTACCACGGGGTTCCGGTATCGGCTTCCGCTTCTTTGGCCCGTTCCAGATCGTCACGAGAAATAAGATCTTGCTTGACCAGATTTTCGCCAACCCGGATACTTCGCTTTCGCGCACACATACCTTGCGGTCTCTCCCAACCGGTTACCACAGACGAAGTTCATTATAGAAGGACCAAGAATGGATCGCAAAGTGCTATTTTTGTCAGCGCCGACCCAACTCAGTCCGTGGACAGGTGTTCCACATCATCGGCCATTTTTGCGCGTTTTGCAAGTATTTTATTGGGCAGAGGCTTGGTCTTAGCGGCATAGTGCCTGTATTATCGAAATGGTTGCCGCCCTGCGTCAGGGGCGACTATGGAGAAGAAGGGATATCATGGAAACGTCTGAAAACGATGCCGACAAGACGGAAGGCCTGGCCGCCACGGAGCCGGTGAACTATCTTCAGCTGGGGGGAAGTCTTCTCATTGTATTGCTGATAGGGACGAATTTGCTCACCTGGGCTTACTACCGCAACGAGGCCAGAACGGCCGCATCCGCCACGGTATCTCCTATGGCCGCACCCCCGACGGCACCCCGTCCGTCGCAGCGTCCCGAGGCCATGCTGGCCGTGAATGAAGCGCCGCAGAAGGCCGACTACGCGATTACGAACGCCCACGATCACCTCTATATGCTCAAGCATCTGGATAAGTATATGAAGGCGGCGAAAGAATTTGGCATTGAGCGAACGGTATTTGTGGCGAGTTCGGAGTTTACCTTTCTCGGCACCAAAGGGGACATGACCAAGCTCAACGATTGGAGCACCCGGGAAATCCTGAAGGCCGCAAAGAAGTATCCGGGAAAGATCATCCCCTTCGCCACGCTCCACCCCGATGATCCGGATAAGGTGGCACTGCTGAAAGAGTATGTGGCGGAAGGCGTGATGGGCCTGAAACTCTACACGGGCCACAGCAATTTTCATGATCGATCCCTGGACGTGCCGGAAATGGACCCCGTCTATGCCTATTGCGCGGAGACGGGGCTGCCCCTGCTCTGGCACGTGAATATGGCCAAATATACCAAAGAACTTTTTCAGGTGCTCGATAAGTACCCGAATCTTACCGTGATCATTCCCCATCTCGGTGTGGGATTCTGGCGACCCGATGGCCAGGTCATGGGTGAAGTGGAACACATGCTGGCCACCTATCCCAATACCTACGTGGATACCAGCTTCGGTACGCGGGAGATTCTCGTGGGCGGCCTGGAAAAAGTCACCGCCTACACGGATATTTTCAAAGACTTTTATGAAAAGCATCAGGACCGCATCGTATGGGGTACCGATATGGTGGTGACGGGTAATAAAGAAAAAACGGAGGCGTGGGTGAAGTCTGTCATCCGTGCCTGTCGTGACCTCCACGAGAAAGATGTCTATACCTTCTGGATGGCGGCGGAAGGCTCCGGGTATGCCTATGGCCGGGGCGACAACACCTATGGCACCCTGCGGGGCCTGAATTTGCCTGACGATATTCTTAAGAAAATCTACGAGACCAACATGGACAAGGTCTTAGCGGCGGTCGATAAGTAATAGGGTCATGAAAGAATCGGTCGAGGAGTACCGTTTCGGCGGCCGGGTTTGCAGGCCCTCTGGAACTATAGCGGATCTAGAACTATCTATATTGGGTGGCGTGACAACGCGGCTGAAATAAGAAGAATCAAAGAGGGGTCGTCGTGAAATTTTCAGACGTTTTCGTTTACATGGTCATTTTCGTTTTGGCCACTTTCGGTACGCAGGCCGAAGAACCCGAATCATTTCGTTTACACGGTCAGATCCTGAATAGCGCGGGAGACCCAATAGCAGGGGCGATCGTTACCATTGGCACTCCTCCCACGTTCTTCGAACGTGAACGCACGGACCTGTGCAGGGCCGGAACTGATGGACGATTCACGCTGGAAGCGGTCTATCCCCCACCGTTCAAAATCTCTGTATCTCACGAAGAGTATTTGCCAATCAGCAAAGAAATATCGCGGGCAGAAGGGAAATCGTCAGTCCCTATCGTACTCACACGTGGGGAGACGCTGGATGGGTTGGTAGACTATACCGTGACCGCGGATACCTCAATCTGGGTGACCGCCTACTGCGAAGCGTTGGGATTTGAGACGTTGTGTCAAGGTGACGCGTCGGGCGCGTTTCGTTTTGCGGGATTACCCCCTGGAAAATACCTGGTTTCAGTTCGCCTGGAAGACAAACACAAAAAACGACGGTACCGCGCAGAGAAAAATGCTTTTGTGGTACCCGGTGCGGACAATCGCGTGAATGTCGCGCTGTCGGATGATCAGGCCAGTATTTCCGGTGTGGTACAGGACAGTACCGGAACTCCCCTTGCTGCGGACATTGTTTACCTTGGCACGAGGAATAACGGTGATGTCTATATTGAATCCACCTGCAGCTCAACAGGTTTGTTCCATATAGATTCTGCGCTGCAAGGTCCGGGAGAGCTCTTCGTATCGACCAGAGGAAAGGGTAGCCGCCATATCGAAGTCGATATCGATGGTGACACAGCGTTAGCCGATCCGATCATGCTGGAGCATGGATCCTCTGTTCGATATACCTTCGTCAACGTACCCGCTGGCGTCCGCCAAGTAGAGACGATCTTGTTTTTTGGAAAGCAGGCACGACCAACGAGTCTGCTTTCCGATATACAGGACCTGCTCGATCAGCCCGTAGCCCGCGCTCAAGTGCTGAGAGATCGCAGCGTTACTCTGGAAGACATCACTCCAGGGACCTATACCCTGCTGGCCTACCCTCTCAATACGACTATTCCAGAAGACGAAGCATTTCGAAAAGCGGACACGCTCTTAAAGTCCAGCGTTTATATGGATTCCTTCACGGTGACTGCATCGGGAAAGAACACCACGGTTGCCGTGACATTTCCAAGCAACACGCCCTATCAGGAGGTTAATGAGCCGATTCATCCCGTGGTTGGAAAGTGGATTTATACGTATAAAGGCAGCCAATTCATGCGGACTTTCACGCGCGATGGGCATTGCATATTGAGTGAGGCGGGCGTGATTCACTGGACGGTCCCCTATGTGATATTGGGGAAGCAGCGGGTAATGATCATTCACGAAAAATCCACCGGAATTCATACGGTGAAAGAGAACGACACCTTAGATATACGTGGTAGATTTATGGCCAAACGATTGTCACGCTGACAAAATTATCCATCCCGTGCGTCGTGTCATTCTTCGCCGCGATCATGCGTGGCGCTGCACGGTCTACTTCGGCTCGTTCATACGAAACGAATGTCTGTCAGGTGTCAGATCCATCGCTGGTGCGCGTTTGCAGGGGCTCTTTGAAGGTAAGCGTGCGGTAGGGAAAGGGAATTTCGATCCCGGCTTCGTCGAGGGCCCGTTTTACGGCGGCGATGATTTCGTCCCGTGATTTTCGGATGTCCAGGGGCGTGGGGCCGGCCCACCAGGTGACTTCAAAGTTGATGCTGCTGTCGGCGAATTCCTGGGCGAAGATTTCGATGGGTTTGTTGGTGTGCACCGTGGCGCACCCTTCCACCGCTTTCCGTATAACTTCTCGCGACGCATCCACGTCTTCATCGTAGGCAATACCTGCAATGATGGTGATCCGGCGGTCACCCCAATTGGTCAACACGTCTACGGGGTTCTTAAAGATGGTCGCGTTGGGCACCACCACCAGCTCGCCCGATACCCGTCGGATCAGGGTGTTGCGAATGGTGATGTCTTCCACTTTGCCCGTGATTCCTTCACACTCGATGAAGTCCCCATTTTCAAAGGGGAAGCGCCACAGAATCAGGATACCGGCAAAGAAGTTTTCGAAGATATCTTTGAAGGCGAAGCCAATGGCGACGGAGCCAAGGCCAAGGCCCGCCAGCGCCCGGGCGGGGGTCAGGCCGGGGAATACGATCATGGCCGCCACCATCAGTCCGAGGCACCAGATGCCAATGAGCAACAGGCGCTGAATCAGATCGCGCAAGGAGCCCCGTAATTTTGTTCGCCCCAGGAGCCGGTCGGAGAATTTTGTGAAGGCCCAGGTGGCCAACCAGGTGAGCAACAGAATCACAGAACCGGCAAGGAGAAGGGGGAGGTGTTCGAGGAAATCGCGGCTGATGTCGACGACCGTGCGGAGTACGGAATTAACGGTTACCTGCGCCGCGTCTTCGGCGAATTCCTCCAGGTTATCGGGCACGTCCGGTGTGCTGCTTGTATTCTGAGCGATGGCTACCTGACCTGCCAGGGAAAGTAGCACGGTCATGGTTGGGATGAAGGTCAGGCGTTTCCACGTGGTGCGGGTCATTGTCGCGTTCCTTTCACGGCTGCAGGCCATCGTCTTGCCCGTTCATCTTAAACAGGTTTGATCCAAAAAACCAAGGGGTGCCGTTCGGCGAAGGCCCACTACGGCGCGGGGACGGCCGTCATTTTTTCGGCCAGCGCCGCCCCTTCCTCAAGGAATACTTCGCCCAACCCATCGCCATAGAAGGAGGCGGTTACTTCATAACCACTCAGGTGATATTCGTCTTTGGTGAGAATATAGCCGATGTGATCGTTGGTGCAGGCAACGATGACGGGGTGGGCGCTCCCCCCCTCGCGGAGAGACTGCTTGATGGCGAGCCCAATAGCGGTGATGGGTTCGCCGGGAATGGTGATGAGGTGGAAGTCGTTGATTTGAAGCCCATAGAGCGGGGTGGCATCGGGAAAGAGCACCTGCAACGCCACGGCCAACTGCTCTTCAGTGACCTGGTATTCGTCCCCCGCAATTTTAAGAAAGTCGGGGGCCGGTGTTCGTTCGGGCAGGTGGACGGTGTGATTGTGCAGGGCGAATTGGGTTACGGGACCCGTGTGGATGGCGTCGGCCAGTTGGCTCGCCGCGATAGCGACCCGTCGGCCATACTGCTCCGCCATTTCAAAGCGGCTCGCGCCCGTGTAGCCCCGGGGTGCCACATCCCCTTCCGAGCCATTGGTGTAGATACAGGTAACGTCATGGCCCACCAGGTCTTCCACGGTGCGCTGCATGACACCCGCCCATCCGCCGGAGATCTCCATGATCTTTTCCGTCATGATCGTGCCGTGGGCGGTGTAGTTGACCAGGAGGGCCAGGGGGGTGCCGTTGCTGCGGTCAAGGCGGACGATGGTCATGTCCTCATCGGTGGGCGCACCGTCGTGGCGGCGATTCCGGTTCATGCCGCGAAGGGGCACCACGCCGGTGCCCGCCGTCACAGGTTCGAGGCGGCCATGGGCTTCCTTCAAGGCCGCCGCGACCCGATCCGAAACAAACTGGAGGACTTCCTCGCTGAAGATGCCAATGTGGGGATTGCCCAATACGTTGTTTCGATCCATGGACATGCCCTCGAGTCCCGCGTGGTCGTGGCTGGCCGCCATGATGACCGAGTCGTAGGTGAGCCCAGGAATATTGGCTTTGCGGACCGTCTCTTCGACCAGCGAGCGGGGTGTGGTGCATATGTCGAGACCCACCAGCGCGGCGAGGGTGTCCTCCGATTGCATGACGACGACCTTGGCGTAGATGGTGTCATGGATACCCGTGGCCGGGACGCCGTTCCGTTCGCCGTAGCCGCCGAGCTGGGTCGGGATGCCCGCTTCGAGGGGGGTGATGCTGGCGCGGGCACAACCGGCCTGAAATTCGGCGGTGGCCGTGGTGACGAGGAGCAGGCTGAGACAAAGGGCGATTCGATACATGGGGCAGGTCTCCTTTAAGGGAACGGTAGGGTGCCTTTGTATTAGAGCATAGACCGGGGCGGGCTGTCGTGGGTGTCGTTTGGGAAGGGGGACGGGGACTGCACCGACGTGATGTCGAGCACCGAGCGTGGAAAACGTCTTGGCGGAATGGAGTTTGGTGACTACGGGTGATGTACGTGGACGTCGGGGCCGTCCCCCTCTACTGGGTGGACTTTGCACCCATGCGGCGTGGGTGCGATTGCAGGTAGCCCTATTCACCCACACGCATCCCCCGGCCCAAGAATGGATGGGTGGCCCTTTGGAGTGCGTAAGCTTGCTTACGCTCTTTCAAAGTGAGCTTGCTCACGGCATAGGCTGTGTGCACGGCAGCTCAAAGCCCGTGCAGGGGTGGGGAGCAAGCTCCCCGGGGGGAAAAGCGGCAGCAAGCTGCCGCACTCCAAGGAGTTGTCTTTCCCAACGGGGCTTTCCCGGAATTGGGGCCGTCCCCCTCTACTGGGGGATCTATGCACCCATGCGGCGTGGGTGCGATTGCAGGTAGCCCTATTCACCCACACGCATCCCCCGGCCCA
>Ga0070727_10002928_pt1 | contig 15937 bp, 8 predicted proteins | sample tdAd472_FD_66722 | JGI IMG/M metagenome (GOLD analysis project Ga0070727, IMG submission 66722) | Marine sediment microbial communities from the Atlantic coast under amendment with organic carbon and nitrate - tdAd47.2 | ecosystem: Environmental > Aquatic > Marine > Coastal > Sediment | place...
GGACGTGTACGAGTGGGACAAGCAGAAGTATCTGAGCAGCGTCTACCTGACCGATCGGACGGATCATCCCGGTGCCGACATGGTGCTCAAGGGCGACGCCGACAAGACGCACCTGATCGGTGGCGAACTGCGTGCTCTGCCACAGCCGAAGAACCCGGCGTTCGGTCAGTACGTGCTCAGCCCGCGGGAAACGCGAGCACTCGTCGAGGAAAAAGGCTGGGACGCCGTCGTCGCGTTTCAGACCCGCAACCCGCTGCACCGTGCTCACGAGTACGCTCTGGTCTACGGTCTCGAAACGTTGATTCGTGACGGGAAGAACGCCGGTGCGGTACTCAATCCGCTGATCGGTGAAACCAAGGGCGACGACGTCAGTGCCGAAATCCGAATGGAGACCTACGAGAAGCTGATCAGCGAACGCGGCCTCGGCGAAGGCGACAGTGACGGCGACCTGTGGGGACCTCGCGGCGAGAGCGTTCCGGACCGAGTCGTGCTGCTGGGACTGGATATCAAGATGTTCTACGGCGGCCCGAAGGAAGCCGTGATGCACGCGATTTATCGCCAGAACTTCGGCTACACGCACATCGTGATTGGCCGTAAGCACGCTGACGCCCCGTACCACGATGGCACGGCGATCTGGGGCGACTTTGATGCCCACGAAATCTTCGACAACCTGAAGGGTGATCTGCAGATTCAGCCGTGCAAGGTCGGCTTCGCCGCGTTCTACGAATCGCTGGGCCGCGTCGACCTGATGGAAAACCACTCGGACGAGAAGCCGGTCTTCATCTCCGGCAAGGACGTTCGAGCGACTCTGCAGAAGGGCGAACTGGTCGACGAACGCATCATGCGCCCAAGCACGTCGAAGATTCTGGCCGCGGCCATGAAGCAGGACTGACGTCGAACGGTCGATACAGTCTTCTGGCCCGAATGGCTTCCGGCCTCGATCATCAGAACGCCCGGCACTTCGCCGGGCGTTTTTTTGTGGGGGAGCGATGCGGTGTTGCCAGTCGGTGTGGCACCGAGCGTTGTTGTTAACTCGCGGTTTACCCGCTCCGCGAGGCTCGATAGAGTCGACAATTGATTCGTTTGGTTCTGAAAGGGAGCCAGTTATGTCGACGGTGATTGAAACTCAGGCTGCTGAGCGGTCCACGGTGCGTCACGAGCCAGCGGCGATCGTCCTGCCCGTCGCGGCGACGGAATCGCTCGACGGTTTCCGTGCCTGGGTGACGTCCGACAGTTTTCCGAAACGCGGCAAGGTCGTCTGGTTTCAGCAGCAACTGGTCTTCGATATGGCTTCGGAACGGATCAACTCGCACAACCAGGTGAAAGCGGAGATCGGTTACACGCTGTATGGACTCGTCCGTGAACGCGACCTTGGCATCTTCTATCCCGACGGTGCCTGGTTTACGAATGACGACGCGGGATTGTCGAGCGAAGCCGATGCGACGTTCTGTTCCTGGGAAGCGCTTGAGTCGAAGCGGGTTGAGGAGATTCCCACTCGCGACGATGAGGACATCATTGAGCTGCGTGGAACGCCGGACTGGCTACTCGAAGTGGTCAGTCCGAGTTCTGTACGCAAAGACACAGCTCTCTTGCTGGAAGCCTATTTTCTGGCTGGCGTCCGCGAATACTGGATTATCGACGCACGCGGCGACTCGCTGAGATTCCGCATTCTTCGTCGGGGTAAGGACGAGTTTGTTGAGCAACCAGCCGACGACGACTGGCGAGCGTCGGAAGTGTTTGGAGGCAGCTTTCGCCTGTCTCGCGAGAAGGATCGCATCGGCGGCTGGGTGTATTCGCTGGAGCACCGACCGACGGAAGCTGAGGCGTGACGTCAATGCGATGCAGGGTTTGCATAGGGCGGCTGATGGGAATGGGTGGAGCGCTTCGGCCCGATGGCTCCCGAGTCGTCTTCAGCCGCCGAGCGTCAGCCCGCGGTTCTATGGATGATCGAGAACCGAACGCAAACGCTTGCCGGTTAATTGGCCACAACCTGAAGGGCATTGAACTTGCGCCCTGCCGCTATCTGATGACGGTCATCATTCCCGTTCTGTTGCTTGTGTCACCGGGACGCGCGGGTGACGCGCCGGCGAGAACGAATGCGCCGCCTGCCTTCGAGCCGATCGAGTTCTCGGACCGTGTTCTGTATGGCCGTGATCCGGTCGACTATTCGAGCGCGAAGATTGACGATGCGATCACGCAGGCCGTTGCCCGGCATGGTGAGCTGTTGAAGTCAGCGAAGCCGGAATCGCGGTCGGGTTATCTCAAGGCGGTGTTGCAGATTCTTAATGTGCCGGTCGAGTCGCAGTTGCTGGTGTTCTCGAAGACGGCTCGAGTGCAGCCGCCGGTCGGGCCGAAGTCGCCGCGGGCGATTTATTTCAACGATGACGTCACGGTTGGATGGACGCCGACGTCGCGCGAGCTGGAGATCGCGGCGATCGATCCTGTCAAAGGAGCGATCTTTTACGGCGTGAAGCAGCCGCGGGATGACCTTGATGACTCGGGAAACGTGGCCGAAGACGACGTCGTTGGAATTCGATTTGAGCGGCATGACGGTTGTCTGTCGTGTCACGCGTCGCGGACGACGCTGCAGGTTCCGGGGCTGATGCTGAAGTCGTTTGTGACCGATGGCGAAGGGCGACCGCTTAACGGCTTCTCGCATATCTCACACGAGTCGCCGTACGAGCGGCGATTTGGCGGCTGGTACGTGACCGGCAGCCCCACGGGGCTCGTACATCGAGGCAACGTGTTCGGCCAGGCAGCCGTCGATCGGAACCGTCGCGAGCCGGGTTTTCAGGCGGTTCTGCAGGCTCCGGTGCGGGTTGAGAATTCCGACGGTTACCTGGCGTCGACGAGCGACATTGTCGCGCATCTCGTTTTCGGTCACCTGACCGAGGGGATCAATCTGCTGACGCGCGTCGGAATGGAAGATCGATTGAAGGTGCGGTCCGATGCTGAAGATCGACTCATTCGCTACTTCGTCTTTGCTGACGAGCCGCCGCTGCCGGCACCGGTCGACCGCAGCCAGTCCGTGTTCGCTGATCGGTTTGAAGCGGCTTCCGGTTCAACCGCTGGCGATGCAGGTTTGCGGACGCTCGATCTCGACACGCGTCTGCTGAAATACCGGCTGAGCTGGCTGGTCGGGCATCGCAGCTTTTGCGAACTCCCGGTCGACTGCCGGGCACGATTGATTGAGCGGTTCAAGGCAGGCCTGCAAACCGGGCAGCCGACAGACGTGTTCGGGCATCTGTCCGCCGACGAGCGACTGACTGCGTTAAAGATCGCTCAGGACCACTACGCGGAATGGCGCTGAATTCCGGGAGGCAGTGGTCTGTTCCATCAGTCACGACAGGGTTCTCGTTTGACTCGAAGCCGGAGGCGCTGGCGTTTTGGGGCTGTCTGAAAACGCCAGCGCCTCCGGCTTCGGGTCAAACATCCAGTTACGAATTCTGAAGCGGACCACTCAGCGATCGAGGCCAACGGTTGCGGCGGTCAGTGGTGAGATCGCTTCGGCGAACGCCATCCGTCCGCTGCGGCCGGCGAAGGCTGGCCACGCGGCTTTGCCGGTTGGAGCCTCGTCCGAAATCCGGCGATCAGCAGGCGGAATGAAGTCGGCGCTGTCCTCGTCACTGTAGAGGGACGAGCGGCCCCAGAGCTGAGCGGTTGCGTCCTGATAGAGGAGCACCCAGTCGGTCTGCTGGTCCATCACTCGTGTGGCCGGGCGGTCGAGCTTGCGGCTGATCAGGACGAGATTTGGATCACCGAACGAGAGGACCCGATCGGGCTCGGCGTCTGGCAGCGTGTTGGAGCGGTTGCGATGGTCAGAATCCGGGCCCATCGTGAAGTCGAACGTCATATCGATCACGTCCTGCGGGTAGCAGGTGCGGAAGCGTCCGTCGAATCCGACGGTCGAATGCGGAGCCAGAGCGGCCAGCGTGTACTGCGCCCAGTCGAACGAGACGACGACGCGCCCGGAGAGTTGGTGCTCGTCGATGAACTCGATGGCCGCGACGGGGTACTCCGACCGGTCGACACCGAACGTGGCGAGCTTCCAGGCAAGAAAGGCAGCCAGCGCGGCGCAGGTCAGAGTTGCCTGGCTGCCGATCAGCAGTCGCTCGAACCGCGTCATCGGGCGGTCGGCTTCTGCCTGCGGGCGGCGGGACTTCCACCAGTCGGCGACGCGGTTCCACGCGGAGTAGAAGTGCGGCGGCATCCAGAAGCCGACGAGCAGTGCTTCAAACGCCAGGTGCCGCAGGTGCAGCCAGGCCTGCAGTGTGACCAGGCCGATAATGAAGAACTGGACCGGGTCGCGGCGTTCTCTGGTCAGTGCCATTGAGACGACGGTCAACGCAGTCAGGATCGAGAATGGCACGATGGTGATGCCTGCTTCAGACATCGACGCCCACTCGGAGATTTCAGGCCGTGGTTCGCCGAGAGAGTTCGCCATCCACAGGGGCAGGTCTGCTCCGTACGGGTTGACGAAGATCGTGAGCGCGGCGGGAATGCCGGTCGCGGCGAACGTGACGAGGTGCGACTTCCAGAGCTGGGGCCACAGACGGAAGCACTCAAGAAACCGCAGCCCGAGATAGGCCGCCAGAATGCACAGACCCGCGGCGAATCCGCCATGAGCGTTCACCCAGACGACCATCAACGGGATGATTGGAACCAGCCAGCGGCGATGCACTCGACCATCGGCGTACCAGTCGGCGAACGCTTTTTCCAGCAGCAGGCACATCGCTGCCGCACAGAGGAAGCTGGCCAGTTGCGGTCGAGCGAGCCAGAACTCGGCGAGGGCATAGGCGACGGGGATCGTCATCGCGGCAGCGGCGACGGCGGGCACTCCCCGTCGGACGGCGACGCGCAGCATCAGAAGGAGGGCCGCAACTCCAGCCAGCACTTTGCCGAGCATGATGCCGTGGCCGCCCGCCAGGCGATGCGTGATGGCCAGCGCCAGCTCGCTGAGGTTTTCGTGATTGATCCAGCGATGGTCCGGTGAGGAGTACGTGTGCGTGGCGGTCTGTGGAAGCACGCCAGTCGAAAGCCATTCCTCGCCGTACTGAATGTGTCCCCACAGGTCCGCCTCAACGGTGCGGTGTGCCAGCAGGTTGGTGCTCACGAGCAGCAGCGCGAGCGTGAAGCAATTGAGCAGCCATTTCGGTGTGGTCGATTCCGAGTCTGCCATGATTCCTGGTTCCGGCACTGAAAGGCGAGTGGCAACGGAGACGTTCTCTGTCGTGGACGAGTTCACGAGTCCCAGCGACTCAGGACTCGTGACCTCGTCCACTACGTCAGGGATGTATATTTCAGCGATGTCTTCATCTGCCGCACGGCTGAAACGGTTCGAGGCTTGCGGTCCGGAGCGATGTGCCTCCGGTCTGGGGCGCTGCAAAGTTAGTTCAGAATCCGAACCAACTGCCGAACCGGACCAGCCGTTCGCGGGAATCAGGGTTGATGTAATCGTCGCGACTGGCAGAGTCGTCATGGCGGACCGATTTGCGTAGCCGCGTTCGCGCAGAACACGGGGATTCTGCGACGGGCAACCTCAATCGACGCCCGCGTTCTGCGCGAACGCGGCTACGACCGTGTGCTCACTGCGCATTGTTTCTCCGCTGTGACCGGACGAGACGCTCACGGCTTGCGGATGAAGTGGGCGGCGAAGCTGCGGACTTCCTGGCCGTTCAGAACGTGCACCGTCCGCAACTGCTGGATGGTTTCCTGGCTGAAACGCCCCAGCGGGACGTGGACCAGTTTCTTGCCGAAGCGTTTCGCGAGGCGACGCCAGCCAGCACCGGGGGGAGCTTCGCTCAGAACCGCAATGTGCTTCTCTCTGGCGTGTGAACAGGCGGCGGCGAGCAGGCGTTCCTCCAGCGTGTCGACAAAGTCGAGCCGCGGGTCGGTCCAGATCTCCGGGATTGGGCGCGGTGGGAAGAGGAACATCGCACCGCCATAGCGGGCCTGACCAATGCCGGGGCCGACGATCTCTTCCTGAAAGCTGCTGGCGAACAGGGCCAGCGTTGATTCGTCCTGATGCTCGGCCATCCAGGTAATCCGCCACGGATAGTCGCGGGGGTCGGCGGGCGAGTCGAAAAACATCAGCACGCAGTCGAGCGTTCCGATCTGCGGCGGGAAAATGCGCACGTAGAGGTCGCCGGTGTGCCAGTTGCGGAGTGTCTCGCGAATGTCGAGCCCGTCCTTGAGGCTCGTCGAGAACTTCTCCGTGTGCGCGAGGTCGGCCCCCATGATGGCGAGCGCGGCATCCTTGACGTGATTGCGAAATTTTTCGATGGCGACGTCTTCGGGCGGCCATGAGCACTGGCGGAACGGGTTCCAGGCCATCTTCCAGCGTTCGCGGTCGATCTTTGGCGGCTTGCGATTCAGCTCGCAGGTTCGCCAGGTGACGGGCGGTCCGGGCAGCCGCGAGACCGCTTCGCCGATCCCGCCGTCGGGAAACCGCGCGCGGTCCGTGCTCAGCGAGAATTCAGGACCGGAGAACTCGGGACGGTACGGATAGGACCGCGCGGTCTCGGCGAGTTCGATGGCGAACTGGTCGCCGAAGATTTGTTGAGCGGCGATCACCAGCGAGTACAGGTCCGGCGTCATGCGCGATTCGATCAGCGCGAGATTGCGGACATAACGCAGCCAGACGCCGCCGAGCTTCGGGGTGATCTTGCGAGCGAGCGAACCGAGTTCGAGCTGGTAACGCTCGCGCGATGCCAGCAGCAGTTCCTTCAGGCCGTCGACGGACAGGTTCTCATCGGAGTCGAGTTCCGCCCGCGCCTGCTCGTACAGCCCGGTGATAAACGGCAGCTCGCCCAGTAGAAACATCAGCGAGTTCTCGCTCGGCGTGCAGAGCTGCGTGTCGGTAACGTCCGGTTCGTCGAGGTGTTCGGCAATCGCGAATTCGACATCAGCAGGAAGTGGCGGTCGCGATGACTGGCCCTGCGACTTGCCGTCCTTCGATGCGTTCAGGAACTCGTCGCGGATCCACAGCCAGTCGGACAGCGAGCAGACGAACAGAATTCTTTGAAAACGCTGAGCCAGTTCGCGGAGTCGGCTGGCCATCGCGCGGATGCGAGCGATGTGCAGTGGCAGAGCAGGGCGGGGAACGGCGGGCAAGGTCGCGGCAGCGAAGCGGTCGATCGAGACGCGTTTGAGTGCGTACGGGTCGGGGAAGACATGGCCTCGGGATTCAAAGTGGTCTGTTTCAAGATCGATGAACGCGCGCGGCATTCGTTCCTGCAGAGCGACTCGCAGAGCGGCGATGACGGGCTGGCACGGATCAATGGGGACGAAGCTCGCGCGGCGCGACGCGGCTTCCGCCGAGTCGTCGTCGAGACTGTCGAGATTGAATTCGGCGGGCTCTTCCTGAATCACGACCGAGATTGCCGGCAGTTGCTCGACTCCCGCTTCAACGTCGGCTTGAAACGACGGCGGCAGCGGCACGGCCAGACAATCGAACTTGTGGCTCAGCATGATCCGACGGATCTCGATCGCGAAGTCGCCGCTGCCGTGGATCACCGGCGCGACGCTGATTCGATCGCTGATCTGAAGAAACTCGCTGAGCATGTTCGGTGCGACGCCTTTCAACTGTGTCTGGCACTGTTTAACCGCGAGCCGCAGACGTGCGCGTCGTTGAAGATGCAGGATTCGGCGAGTCGCGCGCGCCTGCGGCTTGCGGTCAAACGAGTCAACGATGACTCAGAATTCATCCTCGTCGTCAAACAGGTCATCATCTTCGTCGTCCATCTGATCCGGGTGCAGCGGATCGTCCGGGTTGAAGAAGAAGTCGCCGAGCCCCATGGGCATCGTGTTGCCGCCCAGAGACTGCTGTCGCCGCTCGGCCAGTTCGGCGAGGTTTAACGCGTCGTCACCGAGGCACCGGACCAGTGCTTCACGCCAGAGTGCGTCGCGGCCCAGCGGGTGGTCCGGATCCTGGGCCATCGTTTTCAGTGCGTACCGCAGAACATTGATGCCGTCTCGAGTCGAGAAGTCGAGCTTGAGGTCGTGCGCCTGCTGCAGGAAATCGACGGTCAGGTTGAGCATCTCGTCGTCGGCGAACGGCAGGTGGTAGCGCAGAATGGCGAGTTCGTCCTCGCGTTTCGGCGGTCGGAGCGTGAGTGTCGGCTGCAGCCGGCTGAGGATGTAATCAGGGATCTCGAACGTCGATTCGTCATCGTTCATCGTGACCGCACACCGGAAATCTGGTGAGGCCGGGATTGTGATTCCGGCGACGATCGACTCGACATAGCGGCGATGGTCGAGCAGCGGTGCGAGGCTCGCCCACGACTTCTCGTTCATCCGGTTGCCTTCGTCGAGGATGCAGACACCGCCACGGATCATTGCTGTCACGAGCGGTGACGCGTGATATTTGATGTGCCCGTTCTCGCCGAGAACCGGTGTCACGAGCAGGTCCTCCGGACGCGTGTCAGCAGTGCATTGATAGATGTAGAGATCCTGCTTGCGATGGCGAGCCGCCGCGATTGCCAGCGTCGTCTTGCCGATGCCGGGCGTCCCGACGATTCGAGGCGCCAGAGGCAGATCGGTGTCGTCGAGAACGATCCAGCACGCGAGGAGCTGCTTGAGGGATTCGCCCTGACCGATCCAGTTGCCGGAGGAGGGATCGGGAGCGCTCAAATGAAGGTTGATGCCGCCGATGTGGATGGAATCTGTCATGGTGCGTCTGAAAGAGTTCGGTTGGGTGGCTCTGCTCGGTCAGCTTCGTGACAAGCGGTGAAATCGGAGGAAGGTTCTACGTGCCGTTGATTGAGAAGGCAATCGGTGGCTCGGCCTCTGGGGTTGCTATTTTGTGTCCGATTGGCAAATCCCGATTTTTTGATCTTTTCTCGCTGCCGGTGTTGCAGTCCCGTGATCGCGTGATAGACTCCGCGCCGATACTTCACGCGATTGCGGGATTACTTCACGCGAATGCGTGGTGAGGTTTGAGAACTTGATGAATCGCGACGCACGGATAGCAGATTCTGCACCTGAGTCGCAGGCGGTTCATTGTTCGGTTCCTGATGTTCAGGAGCCAGTCGTCCTCTCTCATTCATTTGGAGAACAGCTATGGTGAAGCGAGCGAAAAAGGGATTCACGCTGATCGAGCTGCTGGTGGTCATCGCGATCATCGCCGTTCTGGTCGCACTACTTCTGCCTGCCGTCCAGCAGGCTCGTGAAGCAGCCCGTCGGTCGAGCTGCAAGAACAACCTGAAGCAGATTGGTCTGGCTCTGCACAACTACCACGAGCAGGCCAACACCTTCCCGCCGGGCTGGTGTGGTGTCGGTGACGGTAATCAGGCAACTCATCAGATTGATGCACCGCCAGCGCCGAATATCACTGAGGCGAGCGCGTACAGCTGGGTAGTTCCGATTCTGGGGAACTTCGAAGCGGGCTCTCTGGGACGCAAGATGAACGTGAAGGGGCCGCACCGTGAAGCTGTCAATGATGCTCAGGTGCAGTCCATTCTGACGCCGCTTCGTTGCCCGTCAGATGTCGGTGACAGCCAGATCCCGAACTCGAAAGGTCGTCCTCAGGGAACGTCGAACTACCCCGGTTCCTTCGGCGTTGGGATTCCTGAGAACGTCGCGGCGACGGATCCCCGTCGGTGTCAGGGGCTGTTCGGACCGAATACTCGCGTTCGTATCCGTGACATCAAAGACGGCACGACCAACGTCATTGCCGTTGGCGAACGTCGTCTGACGCGCGTCTCAGATCAGATCGGTGTGAACCCGGCGACAACGATGCTGACGGCTGACGGCATTGTGGTTGATACGGGTGGGCCGACGGGCCACTCGACGCCGACCTTCTGGTCGGGAACAGATGGTCTGGCCGGTGCTGGCGGCAACCAGTACGCGGTCGCCGAGATGGTTGCGACCACGACGACCGGAAATGCCTGGACTCTGCCGAGTGCCGGTAACATTACTGGCGTTGCGACGTTCCGGATCAACAAGACTGCTCCGAACCATATGGCTGGTGGACAGACAGCGGCGGGTGTGGCGATCGTGAACGATCGTCCGCTGGCCGGTGACTTCATCGACCTGAACACGATTGGTTTCAGCAGCTGGCACGTTGGTGGTGCTCAGTTCCTGCTGGCCGACGGGTCAGTGCGGTTCATCTCGGAAAACGTCGACAACACGACGTACATCAACATCAGCCGTCGTTCTGATGGCCAGACTGTGGGTGCGTTCTAATCGGTTGTCGAAAGCGAATACTGTCACTGTGACAGTGTGAATCTGACCTGCTGGGTGTCGATTGATGCCCGGCAGGTTTTTTTGTGCGCTCGGCTATCTGTCGACGTTCTCAAATCGATCGCGGGCGGCACAAGGCGGCGCTGAAATCATCTGGGCATTCTGATTATGGTCCCGGCTCTCGACGTTCGCGCATGGGAGGGACAGCCTTGCTGGGTGCCGACAGTTTTGCCTTGCTGACGCTTCTGTTTTATCTGGCCGTTCCGGTGGTGCTCGCGGTTCGTAGCGTCCGCCGCTGCCCGGATGGTTTTGGCGTCTGGTTGTTGTACGTCATCGAGCGGGTTTACGTGCCGTTGATGTTCCGCTGGCGGTCAGCCAATGGTCCCTCGCCACTTCCATCATCCGGAGGCGCGCTCGTGATCGCGAATCACCGCAGCCCGATCGATCCGCTGATGGTCTGGATGAATCACCATTTAAGAGCTGTTCGTGATGATCGAACGCAGCGGGTGATTGGCTTCCTGACGGCACGGGAGTACTGCAACCCTCCGGGTCTGGGATGGCTGGTGCGGACGATGCAGAGCATCCCCGTTGACCGGAACGGAAAGGACATGGGGCCGGCTCGGGAGGCGATTCGTCGGCTAAAGAGTGGACGGTTGGTGGGAATTTTCCCCGAGGGCGGCATCAGCACGGAAACCAGGCTTCGCGAGCCCAATACCGGTGTGGCGTTCCTCGCGCTGAAGGCTCAGGTCCCTGTCTTTCCCGTCTTTATTGAGGGGGCATCGTTCGACGCCACTTCCGGCATGACGGCTCCCTTCATGCGCCGCCAGACTGTCCGAGTGACCTATGGTGAGCCGATCGATCTTTCCGAGTTCAGTGGGCGCAGGCTCTCGCAGGCGACACTGGTTGAGGTCACGAATCTGTTGATGGAGAAGCTGGCCGGGATTGGCCATGTCGAGTTTGCCCCGGTTCGAGGTGACGGCGGAAACGTGTCGAGTGTGGCTGCCGAGTCAGTTGAGAATGAGACGGCCAGGTCGACTTCCCGCCGCGACACTCAGCGAGGAATTGACGGATGCTGAGTTTCGCATCATCGGTCTGGCCGTCGCTGGGGAGATCAGCTCGCCCGCCGGCGCGACGCTGGTGGCTCCGCGCTGTGGAAATTGATCGCCTCGCCACCCAGCGGGAGAGTGTTTCTGATGCGGCGCTGCGTGATGAGGCAGCGGAACTGCGGTACCGGGCCTTCAGTGGTGAGTCGCTCGACGGCCTGTTGAACGTCGCCTTTGCTCTCGTGATCGAAGCGGCACGCAGGACGATCGGGCTGAGACATCACGATGTGCAGGTCGTCTGTGGAATCGCTCTGCATCATGGTTGTATTGCTGAAATGCAGACCGGTGAGGGCAAGACTCTGGTCGCGACGCTGCCCCTGGTTCTCAATGCGCTGCCCGGTCGATCCGTCCATCTGGCTACGGCGAACGACTACCTGGCTCAGCGTGACGCCGATTGGATGCGCCCCGTCTACGCGGCTTTGGGGATGACGGTCGGTGCTGTGACTGGAGAGCTGAGTCCGACCGAACGTCGCAGGGCATATGACTGCGACATTGTTTACGGCACGGCACGCGAGTTTGGCTTTGATTTCCTGCGCGATCGTCTGGCGCTGGCCGGGAAGTCGCACGCTCCGCGGTTCGCTCAGACGCTGACGATGGGCAATCCGGGGGGCGTTGGGGATATCGACGCAGCCGGGGAGCGACTGCGTGGCGGCGAGTGCGCAGAGAGCCGCTCGACAGTGCAGCGCATTCCGTACGGGTTCGCATTGATCGACGAGGCGGACAGTCTGCTGATTGATGAAGCGCGGACGCCGTTGATCGTCAGTGGCCCGGACGACGCGCCCGAGGCGCATGAAACGCTCTTTCGCTGGGCGGCGACAGCGGCCCGAAAGCTGTCTGACGACGAGCATCTGCATCAGGAGGCCGAGTCCGGGCAGGTGGATCTGACGCGCTCGGGTTATCGGTTCGTGCGCGCGTTGGCCAAGCCGCAGACGCTGACGGAGACTCCAGTTTCCGAGATCATTGAAGCTGTCGTGCGGGCGGCCTACGTCGAACGGAACCTGCAGCGGGACCAGCACTATGTTGTCCACGATGGCGAGGTCCAGATCGTCGACGAGTACACAGGACGCATTGCCGATGGCCGTCGGTGGCGAAACGGCGTGCATCAGGCTGTCGAAGCTCGCGAAGGAGTCGCCGTCAGTCCGTCGACGCAGCACAGTGCACGAATCACGGTGCAGGAACTGTTTGCTCTGTACGAACGCTGTTCGGGGATGACGGGGACCGCTGTGTCGGCAGCGCGCGAATTCGCATCCGTCTATCGACTTCCGGTTGTCGCGATTCCTCCAAGAGTCGAGAGCCGTCGCGAGAACTGTCCCTTCCTCGTGTTTGAATCATCTGGCGAGCGATGGCAGGCTGTCGTTGACGAAGTCGCCGCCGTTCATTCGCAGGGCCGTCCCGTGCTGATTGGAACACGAACGATTGAAGAGTCGGAACAGTTGAGCGAGCGACTGATGCAGGCGGAGTTGCCTCATGAGGTATTGAACGCTCGGAATCACGCGCGAGAAGCGGAGATTGTCGCTCGGGCCGGAGAGTCGGGGCGAATCACTGTCGCCACGAACATGGCTGGCCGTGGCACGGATATTGAACTCGACGACACGGCACTGCGAGCCGGCGGCCTGCACGTTGTCTGTTCCGAGCTGCACGCTTCGGCGCGTATCGACCGGCAGTTGATCGGGCGGAGTGCCCGGCAGGGCGATCCCGGTTCCTTCCGACAGTTCCTGTCTCTTGATGATGAGATTCTGAAGCAGGGGCTCGGCGCTGATGCGGTTCAGCGATTGCGAGGCGACGTGCGGCAGAACGCGGCGTTCGTGATTCGTGAAGCCTTACGCGGGCAGAGGCTCCTCGAACGGAAACACGAGGAAGAGCGGCGTCTGCTGTTGCTGCATTCTCAGGAACGAGCCCGGCAGCTCGTTCAGCTGGGGCTGGATCCTTACCTCGACGCCGTGCAGTAGTTCTGATCAGTTCCGCCAGGTGAGTTGCGTCGCGGTGCGTGTTTGTGGTCGAGCGTTCGTCGACTCAGTACAAATCAGCCACCGCTGATGCTCGAAGCGTCGCGGCTTTCGTGATTGTCGTCGCCGCCCATTGTGACCGGACGGCTGCTGAAACGGCTCGCTGCCCATCACAACCTGCTGAAGGAACCTGCCGTGATTCGTTCGCTGCTGCTGTCCGCTGTCGTGCGTTCTTTGTCAGTCGTGCTTGCCTGGTCGATGTTGAGCCCGGCATTGTCAGCCGAACTCAATGTGCCGCCAGGATTCAGTCCGTTGTTCAACGGCGAGGATCTCGACGGCTGGCACGGGCGGCCTCATTTTGATCCGCACAAGCTGGCGGCCATGCCGGAGGACGAGCGGAAGAAAATGCTCGACGGCTGGTGGCAGGAAGCGACGGAGCACTGGACCGTCGAGAGCGGCGAGCTGGTCAACGATGGCAAAGGTCCGTACCTGACGACCGATCGCGAGTACGGGGATTGTGAGCTGCTGATCGAGTACCGCACCGTGGCGAAAGCGGACTCGGGGATCTATCTGCGAGGCAATCCGCAGGTGCAGATCTGGGACTGGACTCGCGAAGGCGGGAAGTGGAATCGTGGTGCTGACAAGGGCTCGGGCGGATTGTTCAATAACGCGAAGCGTTCGCCCGGTCAGGAACCGCTGGTTCTGGCGGACCGTCCTTTCGGAGAGTGGAACGAATTCCGGATCCGTCAGGTGGGGGCTCGGACTGACGTCTGGCTCAACGGCAAGTTCGTCGTCGACAACGCGCTGATGGGGAACTTCTGGATCAAGAGCAAACCGCTCGACCGAACCGGGCCGATTCAACTGCAGACGCACGGTGGCGAGATTCGCTGGCGAAACCTGTTCATTCGCGAGATCGGCACTGACGAGGCGAATCAGTTGCTCGCCGCCGCAGCCTGCAGCAGCCGCGACGTTCACGGGCATCGAATCGCTGGCGGTCTGCTTGAACGGCTGGCGACACCGGTTGAGATTGACTTTAAGCGAACGCCGCTGCAGGACGCGGTGCATAACATCGCCGATCAGTGCGGCCTTGCTCTGACGATCGATGGCAACGCACTGAAGATGCAGGGCCTGACGAAGAACATTCCTCGCTACGGAACCGGGCGATTCTCGGCCGCCGAGGCGTTCCTCAGGACGCTGAATCCGGAGAAGGGGGCGGGAAGCGGTTTTCTGTGTCTCGTGCTCGACAGTGAGAGCGGCCGATTCGTTGTGACAACGCAGCAAGCCGCCGAGAAGTCCGGACAGACGCCGATCGATCTGAAGTCTGCCGCGACGTCTTCTGGCTGGGAGTCGATCTTCAACGGCGAGGACCTGACTGGCTGGCAGGGCGACGTTGATAATTACGAAGTCGTCGACAGGGCGATCGTCTGCAAGGAAGGGCAGGGCGGCAATCTGATGACGCAGGACGAGTATGCTGACTTTCAGGTGCAGTTTGAGTTCCGTCTGCCGCCCGGTGGAAACAACGGGCTCGCGATCCGGTTCCCCGGCGAGGGGCGTCCTCACCTGCACGGAATGTGCGAGCTGCAGGTGCTTGACAGCGAACATGAGAAGTACGCAAACCTTGACGCACGGCAGTATCACGGATCGGCCTACGGCATGGTGCCTGCTCATCGCGGCTTCCTGCGGCCGACCGGACAATGGAATCATCAGCTCGTCACCGTGCAGGGCTTAACGATCAAAGTTGAGCTGAATGGCTTTGTGATTCTCGACGCCGACCTCAGTACGGTCACCGAGTTCATGGGCGATCACGAACATCCCGGTCTGAAGCTGAAGAAGGGCTTCTTCGGATTCGCGGGGCACAATGATCCGGTGGCGTTCCGGAAGATTCTCATTCGCGAACTCGACCCGGCTGACGAAGTGGCCACGCGAACGTGGCCGCAGTTCCGCGGGCACAACAGCTCGGGCCGGGCGGTTACCGGGCAGACACTGCCGACGAAGATCGAGCCGGACAACGCGAAGTGGTCGACCGAGCTTCCTCCGGGGCACTCGTCGCCGGTCGTCTTTGAGGACCGGATTTACCTGACCGCTGTGCGGGATAGCTCGACGCTGGTCACGCTGGCGCTTGATCGCGAGACCGGTAAGGTGCTGTGGGAGAAGGTCGCGCCACACGAGAAGCTCGAACAGATTCACCAGATTGGCAGTTACGCGCAGTGTACTCCGGCAACGGATGGCGACATTGTCGTCAGCATGTTCGGTTCCTCGGGGCTGTTCGCGTATGACCGCGATGGCAGCGAACTCTGGAACCTGAGAATGGGGCCGTTCAACAACGAGTTCGGTGCCGGAACCTCACCGATCATCGCTGGCGACACAGTCATCCTCGTGCAGGATCACGATACCGATTCGTTCCTGCTGGCTGTCGACAAGCGGACCGGCAAGGAACTGTGGCGAACGGATCGTTCCGAGTTTCCTCGCAATTACTGCTCGCCAATCCTGTGGAAGACGGGCGGCAAACTGACCGTCGCCGTGGCTGCGACTCTGCGCGTCGTCGGTTACGACGTCGAAACCGGCAAGGAAGTCTGGACGGTCCGCGGCCTGTCGCGAGCGGTCTGCATGACGCCGGTCGTTGGCGAGGACGGCCGGCTCTACGTGGCGGGGTGGGCTCGCGGCGGCGACGTTGACGAGCGGATCTCCATTCCGGAATGGTCGGTG
>Ga0070727_10002931_pt1 | contig 15930 bp, 9 predicted proteins | sample tdAd472_FD_66722 | JGI IMG/M metagenome (GOLD analysis project Ga0070727, IMG submission 66722) | Marine sediment microbial communities from the Atlantic coast under amendment with organic carbon and nitrate - tdAd47.2 | ecosystem: Environmental > Aquatic > Marine > Coastal > Sediment | place...
CGCGGGCGTTGCCCAGGGTGGGGCCGGCGGTGACCGTGGTGCCGCCGGCGTCGATCAGCGCGGTGCTGCTCAGCGGTTGCCCCGCCGCGTTGAATCCCCCCGCGACCCACACCCGCCCGTCGAACAACGCGGTGGCCGTGGCCCCGGTGCGCGCGAGCAGGGGGTCGCTGACCGCGAGCACGAACCGGCCCCCGTTGGCGTCGGGGACGAAGCGCTCGGCCTGGGCGGTCGGCCCTGCGAAGGCCGCGCCGCCGACGACGATCGCTCCCCCGCCGGGGAGCGCCGCCACCGCGGGGCCGCTGCGCGGGACGGCGAGCCCGCCGGGCACGTCGCGCGTGCTGCCCTGGCCCTGGGCGTCGAGGCGGAACACCTCCCCCGCGGAGAGGGCCGCGCCCTGAGCGTCGCGCCCGCCGGCCACCAGCACCCCGCCGTCGCTGAGCCGCGTGCTCCCCGCGTCACGCCGCGCGAGCCGCAGCCCGTCGCTGTTGCTGAAGGTGTTGCTCCCCGGGTCGTAGCGGTAGCCGGCCAGGCTGAGGGTCCCGCCCTGCAGCCCACCCGCGACCCACACGCTCCCGTCGGGGAGCGGCTCGATCACCCCGCCCTCGACGCTGGGCATGCCGCTCACGGGATCGAGCCGATCGGTGAGGTCCACGATCAGCGGACCGGTGTCCCCGGGGAGGCCGAGGTCGCGCTGGAGCCCGAACACCCGCAGCACGACGTCGCGGTGCAGCCCGGGGCCGAGGTCCTGGATCGGATCCCACACGAAGAAGTTCTCGAACCCCTCGGGGGTCGCGGTCACGTTGACCAGGCTCGGCGAGCTCGCCGCGAGGTTGACCGGGGTGAAGGTCGCGCCGCGGTCGAGGGAGACGTTGACCGCGATGTTCGCGTTGGGGTCCGCCGCGGTCACCGTGTAGAAGATCGCCCGCGGGCCCTCGATCACCGGCGGCGTCGGGGTCTGCGGCACGGTGAACGGGAGGTTGGTGTCCTGGTCGCTGCAACCAGCGAGGACCAGGGCGCAGAGGAATGGGAGCAGGCGCTTCATGGGAACGCGGGATCCTACGTCAGCGCGCGAGAGGTGGGAAGGCGAGCGGGGGGAAAGAGCTGCGCGCAGCGCTGGCTGACCTCGCGGCGGTCCCTCGAACGCTCAACGCGCGAGCGCGACCTCTCCGGTCTGCACCCGCCACAGGCGCGCGTAGGTGCCGTCGGCTGCGAGCAGCTCCTCGTGGGTCCCCTGCTCGGAGATCCGCCCCGCCTCCATGACCACGATCACGTCGGCGCGGCGAATCGTCGACAGCCGGTGGGCGATCACGATGGTGGTCCGCTCCTTGCTCAGCTCGGCCAGCGAGCGCTGGATCGCGGCCTCGGTCTCGTTGTCGACGGCCGAGGTCGCCTCGTCGAGGATCAACACCGGCGCGTCCTTGAGCACGGCCCGGGCGAGGGACAGGCGCTGCCGCTGGCCCCCGGAGAGCTTCTGCCCGTGCTCCCCGACCTGGGTGTCGTAGCCCTGCGGGAGGGCGCTGATGAAGTCGTGGGCCTCGGCCTTGCGCGCGGCCGCCTCGATCTCGGCTGGGGTCGCGTCGGGCTTGCCGTAGGCGATGTTCTCGGCCACGGTCCCCGGGAAGAGGAAGGTCGCCTGGGGCACGAGCGCGATCTGGGCGCGGAGCGAGGCCAGGGTCAGCTCGCGCACGTCGCGCCCGTCGAGGGTCACCGCCCCGCTCTGAGGGTCGTGGTAGCGCAGCAGCAGGCGCACGAGGCTGCTCTTGCCGCTCCCGGTCGGCCCCACGATCGCCAGCGTGGTCCCCGCCGCGACCTCGAGCTCGAGCCCGTCGAACAGCGGGTCGCGCTCGGGGTAGGCGAACCCCAGCGCCCGAAAACCGACGTGACCCTCGGCGCGGGCGAGGGTGCGCGCGCCCTCCTTGACCCGGATCGGGGTCGCGAGCAGGTCGAGGATCCGCTGGGTGCTGGCCATGGCGCGCTGGTAGAGGTCGAAGGTCGTGCCCAGGCGGGTCAGCGGCCAGAGCAGGCGCTGGGTGAGGAACACGAGCAGGCTGTAGGCGCCCACGTCGAGCTTGTCCTCGAGGGTCAAGTGCCCCCCGTAGATCAAGGTCGCGAGGAACCCGACCACGATCACCATCCGGATCAGCGGAGAGAACGCCGAGCTGAGCCGGATCGCAGTCCGATTGCTCGCCCGGTAGTCGTCGCTGTGGCTGCGCACCCGCTCCACCTCGCGCTCCTCGGCGGTGAAGCTCTTGATCGTGGCGATCCCCTGCAGGTTGTTGGCGAGCACCGCGCTGAGGGCGCCCACTCGCAGCCGCACGTCCTTGTAGCGAGGCGCGATCCGCGACTGGAAGCGGAACGACCCCCACACCACGAAGGGCACGGGGAGGATCGCCAGCGCCGCGACGCCCGGTGAGATCAAGATGAACGTCCCCCCCACGCACACGACGGTGGTCGCCACCTGGATCAAGGCGTTGGCCCCGCCGTCGAGGAAGCGCTCGAGCTGGTTCACGTCGTCGTTGAGGATCGCGAGCAGGTCGCCCGAGTGCTGCTCGCTGAACCACGCCATGTCGAGCTGGTGAATGTGGCGGTAGGCCTCGAGGCGCAGCTCGTGCTGGATCGTCTGGGCGAGGTTCCGCCAGAGCACGGCGTAGAAATACTCGAACACCGACTCCAGGCCCCACACCACCAGGGTCAGGATCCCCAGGATCCAGAGCTGCTGGGTCACGTCGGGGTAGCCCCAGGCCGCGATCCACGACTCGTCGCGGTCGACGACCACGCTCACCGCGGCGCCGATCAGCGCGGGAGGCGCGAGGTCGAAGACCTTGTTGAGCACCGAGCAGCTCGCGGCCAACCGGATCCGCCCGCGGTGGTGGCGGGCGTGCTCCAGCAGGCGGCGCAGGGGCGCGTCGGGCTCGCTCGCGGCCGGCTGCTGCTCAGGCACGGGGGTCGACCCCCCGGGCGGCCTCCAGCGCGGCGAGGTGCACCCGGCGCAGGGGAACCCCCGCCGCCTCGGCGACCTGCTTGCAGCTCTCGAACTCGGGCGCCGGGCTCAGCTCGCCGCCCGGACGTTCCGCGAACTTGACCGCGACCTCGCCGAAGGGGGTCGCCACCGCGCGCACCCAGCGGGGCAGCACCCGGCGCGCCTCGCGTCGCCAGCGCACCCCGAGGGTGGTCGTCTCGCTGAGGGTCACCTCGGCCAGGCGCTCGCGGTCCGCGGGTTGGCAGAGGACGCTGAGCAGCGTCCCCGGGCGGCCCTTCTTCATCAGGATCGGGGTCAGGGTCACGTCGAGCGCGCCGGCCGCCAGCAGCGCCTCGGCGGCGTGGGCCACCTGCTCGGGCTGCTGGTCGTCGAGGTTCGCCTCGAGCACCAGCACGTCGCTGGCGCTGGTGGTGGGTTCGAGGAGCACCGCCCGGGTCAGGTTCACCGGCTCGTCGGGGGCGGCCTCGCGCGCCCCTGCGCCGTAGCCCACCGCGCGCACGGTCCCGGCGGGTTGGGGGCCGAAGCTCGCGGCGAGGGTCGTGACCAGCGCGGCCCCGGTCGGGGTCACCAGCTCGCGCGCGGCTCCGCCGGGCACGCTCGGCGCCCCCCGGCGCGCGAGCAGCTCGAGCACCGCGGGCACGGGCACCGGCAAGACGCCGTGCGCGGCGCGGGTGCTGCCCCGACCGAGGGGCAGCGGCGAGGCCGTCACCGTCTCGACGCCGAGCAGCTCGAGGGCCAGGCAGACCCCGACCACGTCCACGATCGCGTCCACCGCGCCGACCTCGTGAAAGTGAACCTGCTCCACCGGCTCGCCGTGGACCGTGGCCTCGGCGGCTGCCAGCGCGGCGAAGGCGGCCAGCGCGCGAGCGCGCACCCGCTCGGCGATCGGCAGCCCTTCGAGCAGCGCGCGCACCTCCGTCCAGCTGCGGTGCGGAGGCGATTCGGGGCCCCGAACCCGGACCCGGAGGGCGCTCAGCCCCCGGCGCTGGGTGGCCGCGACGTCCAGGCTGGCCCCTAGCCCCAGGTCGGCGACCCCGGCCTGGAGCGCCTCGAGGGGGGCCCCAACCGCCGTAAGTGCTCCCAGGAGCATGTCTCCGGCCGCTCCACCCAGTAAATCCAGGTAAATCTGCATGCCAGGTTCTACCCTGTCTGGTGGATCGTGGGAGATCCACGGACCCGGGTTGACGGTCTCGGAGTCACAAACGTAGAATCCAGCCCACGTTCCGCAGCCAACGCGCGAAGGCTGCACTCAGAGGAGAAGGGTTCCAATGCTTACCCGGATCATTCCCGCCCTGCTATGCGGGGCCGCCCTCCTTGTATTCCCCTCCATCTCCCACGCCCAGGACACCGAGTTCCGCCAGGGCGTGGACGCGTTCGAGCAAGGGCGCTTCGAGGAGGCAGCGGAGTACTTCCGGAAGGTGCTCGAGGCGCGACCCAGCGCCGAGCAGGCCTTGCGTTACCGCGACGAGGCCGGCTACCACTTCTGGGTGCGCGCGCTCGCGCGGCAAGGGCGCCTGGCGACCTACGCCCGCCGGATCCTGCGCAGCGCCGAGCGCGAGCCGGTGCGTGAGCGCCGCGACGAGGACGCGCTGCGCAAGAAGCTCAGCGGGCTGTGGTCCGACGACTTCATGACGGAGTACGAGACCCTCGAGGACCTGATCGCCAACTACGGCCACTACGTCGTCCCGCAGATCGCCGACGTCCTCGCCGACTCCAACGACGAAGACAAGGTCGTGCGCGTGATCCACATGCTGGCGCGCCTCGGCGACGAGGGCACGCTGGCGGTCATGCAGCTGCTCAAGAGCGACAACCCGACGCTGCAGCGCAACGCCGCGATCGCCCTCGGCTACTCCCACGACGTGCGCGCGATCCCGCCGCTGAAGAAGCTCGCCGAGACCGGCGGCGACAGCCAGGCCAAGAGCGCGGCCACTCAGGCGATCCAACGGATCAGCGGCCCCGACTTCGGCACCGCGGAGTATTACGCGCGGATCGCTGAGGAGTTCTACCGGGAGAACCCGCTGTTCCTCGTCAACCGCTACCCCGAATACGTGGTGTGGAAGTGGCGCGACGGCAAGCTCGACTCGGTGGAGGTCCCGCGCTTTCGCTGGAACGAAGAGGTCGCCGAAGAGTTCGCCTATCAGGGGCTGAGCGTCGAGCCGAACAACTCCAAGCTCTGGACCCTGCTGCTCAACGTCTACGCCAAGCAGTGGACCGAGGTCGAGACCTCGCTCCTCGCGCTCAAGCAGGCCGAGGCCCGCGGCGCGTCTGCGCCTGGCGACGAGCAGGACAACCTCAAGGCCATGCAGGCCCGGATGGCGAAGATCAAGGGGCTGGTCGCGAGCCGCGGCCCCGAGGGGATCCTCAACGCCCTCGGCAAGTCCCTCGCTGACCAGCGGGCCGAGGTCGCGGTGTTCCTCATCGAGCGCCTGGCCGAGGTCGACGTCGACCCCGCGCTGCTGGGCGGCGGCGGCACCGCCACCTACCTGCCCCCGGAGGAGTCCGGCAGCGGCGGCTCGAGCTCGAGCAGCGGCAGCTCCGACAGCGGCTCCAGCGGCGGCGGCTTCGACACCTCCCCGGACAGCAGCGGCGGCTCCGACAGCGGCAGCAGCGGCGGCGGCTTCGACACCTCCGGCAGCGACTCGGGCGGCAGCGACAGCGGCGGCTCCGACTCCGGCGGTGACCCGTGGGGCGACGGCGGCAGCGACAGCGGCGGCTCCGACTCCGGCGGCTCCGACTCCGGCGGCTCCGACTCCGGCGGCAGCGACCCCGACGACCCCTGGGGTGACTCCGGCGGCGACGACAGCGGCAGCGACGACAGCGGCAGCGACGACGGCTCGGGCATGGACGACTCGGGCGGCGACGAAGAGGCCGACCCCGACGACCCCTGGAGCGGCGACGACGAAGGCGAAGAGGACCCCTGGGGCGACGAAGAGGAAGACGGCGAAGAGCCCACCCGCCGTCCCGGGCGCAAGCTCTCGCAGAAGAACCTGCCCGGCCTCGAGCGGCGCGTGCGTCGCATGGGCTACCGCGGGCCCTCGACCCTCAACAACGCCGGCGGCCTCGGCGCCGTGGGCAGCACCGCGGACCACCCCAGCGGCGGCGCCGCCTTCTCGGCGGCCCTCGGCTACGGCGACAAGCGCGTGCGCTTCGCGGCGGCGATCGCCGCGGCCAAGCTCAACCCCCCTGGCTCCTTCCCTGGCGCCGACCGGGTGGTGCCGAACCTGATCGAGGCCCTGGGCGAGAGCGGTCAGCGCGTGGTGCTCGTGGTCGAGCCCGACCGCGCCGACCGCAACCGGATCGTGGGCCTGCTGCGCGAGCTGGGCTACATGGCCTTCGGCGTGGAGCAGGGCCGCCAGGCGCTGATCCGCGCGCGCAGCTTCCCCAGCGAGGACCTGATCATCGTCAGCAGCGAGCTCAACCCCGACCACCGCGGCGAGGACCCGATCGAGGTCCAGGTGATCGACGAGCTCTCCGACGACTACCGCACCAAGACGATGAAGGTCATGGTCCTCACCGAGCGCGACCAGGAGATGCAACGCCTGGTCGACGCGGGCAAGGCCGTGGACCTGATCAGCCCCGGGATCAGCAAGGGCGACCTGGCCGACAAGCTCAACGCCGCGTTTGGCTCGAGCGAGGACCAGGCCGACGAGAAGACCCGCAGCAACATGGTCACCAAGAAGGCCGCCGAGGCGATCGCTGGGCTGCGCCGCGGGCACACCCAGTTCCCGATCTCGCAGGCGTCCGGCGCGCTGGCCCAGAACGTCAAGCTCAGCGCCGGTCGTCCCCCTGAGGTGCGCCTGGCCTGCCTGGCGGCGATCTCGGCGATCGGCCCCGAGGCCGAAGGCCAGGCCCTGAGCATCCTCGCCAGCGAGTTCCGCGACACCACGCACCCGAACGACGTTCGCGCGGCCATGGCTCGCGCCATGGGCGACTGCCTCAAGGGCAAGGCCGTGTCGGGCGACGTCTACCAGGTGCTCAAGGCCGCCCTCGCCGAGGACGACGCCCAGGTGTGGGAGGCCGCCTTCTACGCCCTCGGCAAGCCCAACCTGACAGACGAGCAGGCCTACGAGGTCTTCGTCCAGGAGCGCAACGCCGAGTAGTTGCCACCGGGCCGCAGAGACGCGGCTCTTTCAACGGGCAGCCGCCCGTGACTCGAGAGAGCCTGAAGGTCGTGAGGATCTCCAGGCCAAAGAAGACGATCATGGCCCGACGTTCGAAGAAGCCCCGCACCCTCCAGGAGGCTGACCAGCGGCAGCAGCGCGCCGCTGAGCGCGCGAGCGCCGAGGCCCGCAACCCCGAGCGCCTGCAGAAGATCCTCGCTCGTTCCGGATTCGGCTCGCGCCGCGCCTGCGAAGAGGTGATCACCGAGGGCCGGGTCACCATCAACGGTGAGGTGGTCAGCGAGCTGGGCGCCAAGGCGGACCCCCGGCACGACGCCATCGAGGTCGACGGCAAGCGCGTCCGCGTCGAGTCGCCGGTCTACTACCTGCTGAACAAGCCCAAGAACGTGCTCTGCACCAACCAGGACCCGCAGGGTCGGCGCACGGTGTTCGAGCTCGTCCCCGAGGAGACGCGCCGGACCTTCAGCGTGGGTCGGCTCGACTACGAGTCGCGCGGCGCGCTGATCCTGACCAACGACGGCGCCTTCAGCAACCTCTTGACTCACCCCCGCTACGGGATCGAGAAGACCTACTCGGTGCGCGTGCGCGGCGACGTCAGCGAGACCGACCTCAACCGGCTCCGCGGTGGGATCTGGCTCAGCGAAGGGCGAACCCTCCCGGCGAAGGTGTGGATCGTCAAGCGACGCAAGCAAGAGACGGAGCTGGGGCTCACGATCTGCGAAGGCAAGAACCGCCAGGTGCGGCGCATGTTCGCCAAGGTCAGCGCCAAGGTCCTGGGGTTGACCCGCACCCGAATCGGGAACCTGACCCTCCGCGGGCTCAAGGACGGCGAGTCGCGCCCCCTCGACCCGAAGGAGGTCGAGTCGCTGCGCACCCTGGCCCAACAGAACGCGGCCGCGCCGAAGCCCACGGGCCCTGGCCACAAGGGCACCCGAGCGCGTAGTCTAGGGAAGCCCGATCCGGCCCTGGGACCAGGAGGCCTCTCCACATGATCCGGTTCGCCCGTTGGTTGCCTGGGGTCGTCGTCGCTGGCGTGCTCGCCGGCTGCGCCGCGCAAGAGGACATTCCGCTCACCAACGACCAGATCGGGCCCCACGCGCCGACCTCCCTCCAGCGCGCGCGCTTCCTCGAGCGCCGCGCGTTGGTCGACCTCGCCAGCTACACGCGCACGAGCAGCGCCTACCGCCGCCGTCAGCTGCTCGAGTCGGCGATCGACTACTACGGCGAGGCCCGCGACACCTTCAAGCTGGAGCTCGATCAGCTCTACCAGCAGGCTGTGCGCGACAGCGAGACGGGCCTCAAGTCCCTCGCTGGGCTCAGCCTGCGCGAGGAATACCTCGACCAGGAGCTGGTGCGGATCGAAGGCCTGCTCGACCTCCTCGTCCGCCGACGCGAGCTCCCGCGGCGAAACCTGCGCTCCGACTTCTAATGCCCGCTGAGCCCGTTGGGGGTGAGCCCGAGCGGCTTCGCCGCGAGGGCGAGGGGGCCTCGGAGAGGCCCCCTGAAAGCGCGAGCCCTCAGCCCGTTGGGGGTGAGCCCGAGCGGCTTCGCCGCGAGGGCGAGGGGGCCTCGGAGAGGCCCCCTGAAGACAAGCCCTGGCTGACCCGGGCGACCCTGGGGCGCGCGGCGCTGCGCAGCGGTGTGCTCGCGGTGGCCATGGCCGCCGGGCAGCTCTCCACCGACAAGCCCTTCGACCTCGCCGTCGGCGCGCTGTTCGTCGCCGGCTTCGTCGGCCTGGCCAACTTGCCCCTCTGCCTGCTCGAGCAGCACCTGCGGCGGGACGCGCCCCTCACGCCCAGGCAGGCGCTCAAGGGGGCGACGATCACCTACTTCTTCGGCGGGATCCTGTTCGCGGCGGCCTGGTTCCAGGCCCACTACACCGACGCCCTCGTCTACGGCAAGGGCCTGACGGCGGCCACCGACGCGGTGCAGGACAAGCTGCAAGCGTTCCTCTCGGGGCCCTGGCGCGTCGACGCGTTCTTCTTCCTCGTGACCCTCCCCGCGCCCTTCGCCGCGTTCGCCTACGCTCGCCTGCGGCACCTCTCGCTGCTCAAGACCGTGGGCCTGTGCCTGCTCTGCCCGCTGCCCTTCCTCGTGATCGCCCGCCCGGCCTCGACCAACGCCGCCTACGCCTGGGGTGTGCTCGGCTCCGCGCTCGTCGCGCTGCCCGCCGCCGCCGCGATCGCCGATCACGAGCCTCGCCGCCGCACGCCGCTGGTCGAGTAGCGCCTGGTTGGTCTCATGGTCGCCGCGCTGGCGGGCTGACCCGCGCGATAAGCCCTGTCACGTCAGCAGGATGGGCGTCTCGGGTGCCGCGGGATGTCCGACCCCCTAACTACTGTGGGTGGTTGGGCTTGGAATGCGAATCCTGCACACCTCCGACTGGCACCTCGGCCACTCGCTCCATGGACAGGAGCAGAGCGCGGAGCATGCTGCCTTCCTCGGGTGGCTGCTGGAGCAGATCGAAGCCCTGGCGCCCGACGCGCTGCTGATCACCGGGGACGTCTACGAGACGACGACCCCGCCCGTGGCCGCCGAGCGCACGTTCCTGGAGTTCCTCGCCGACGCCGCCCGGGCGCGCCCCGGGCTGCAGACCGTCGTCCTCGCCGGGAACCACGACAGCCCGGCGCGGCTGGCCGCGCCGTCGCCGTTGCTCGAGCGCTGGGGGGTGCAGGTCGTCGCCAGCGCCCGCCCCAGCGGGAGCTTCGACCCCGAGCAGCTGGTGTTCGGCCTGCGCGAGGCCGACGCGCCCGACGGGCCGGTCAAGGCGTGGCTGGCCGCGGTGCCCTTCGTGCGACCCGCTGACGTGCCCAGCGGGCTGAGCTACGCCGAGGGATCGGCGGAGGTCCACCGCCGGGTGCTCGCCGCCGCCCGCGCGCGGCGCAAGCGAGGCCAGGCGGTGCTGGTCGCCGCCCACGGAACCCTGGTCGACGCCGAGCGCACCGCCCAGAGCGAGCGCCCGGTCGCCGGCGGGCACGACGCCCTCCCCCGCGAGCTGTTCGACGCCGACGTCTCCTACGTCGGGCTGGGCCACCTGCACCGCGCCCAGGCGGTCGGGCGGAGCACGATCCGCTACGCCGGCTCACCGATTCCGCTCTCCTTCGCCGAGTCCGACTACGCGCACCAGATCGTGCAGGTCGACCTGCGCGGCAAGCGGGCCAAGGTCAGCGAGCTCGCGATCCCCCAGATCCGAAGCCTCGTCCGCGTGCCTGCCGACGGGCCGCTGCCGCTGGCCGAAGTCCTCGCCGAGCTGCGCCAGCTGCCCGCCCTCGCCGAGCACGAGGGCTTGCGCCCTTGGCTCGACGTGCGGGTCGAGCTCGGCGCTCCCGAGCCGGACCTGCGGGTGTTGATCGAGGAGGTCCTCGCCGACCGCGCGCCCCAGCTGGTCGCGCTCAAGGTCAGCCGCGGCGAGTCCGCAGCCGGCGCGCTGCCCGAGGCGTCCCCCGCCGCGCGGCTGCATGACATCGCGCCGCTGGAGGTCTTCCAGCGGCTCTGCGCGCGCCAACTCGAGCACGACCCCAGCGAGGCGTTGAGCGCCTGCTACGAAGCGCTCGTCCAGGAGGCGCGCGCCCTCGAGGGCGATCCGCTGCCCGCGGCGCCGCGGCCCGCGGTGGCCACCAGCAGCGCCAGCGAGGGCTGGACCGCCACGGTGCGGACCCCCCAGGCGGCGACCCCCACCCGCACGAGCGAGACCGCGGCGACCGCGGGCCCCCCGGCGATCGAGGCCACTCCGCCCAAGCCCAGGCGCAAGCCCAAGAAGGCCACCGCCGCGGAGGAGGCACCCGCGGAGGAGGCGCCGTCGGACCCGAGTGACTTCGGTCCGCTGTTCGCCAACCCCCGGCCCCCGCAAAACAACGAGGGCGCGGCGTGAAGGTCCTCGCGATCCGCGGCGAGAACCTGGCGAGCCTCGCCGGGCCGTTCGAGCTCGACCTGGAGGCCGAGCCGCTCAACGGCGGCGGGCTGTTCGCGGTCACCGGCCCCACCGGCGCCGGCAAGAGCACGCTCCTCGACGCGCTCTGCCTCGCGCTCTACGACCGGACCCCCCGCCTCGGCGGGCGCGGCGGGACGCCGATCGGCTACCGCCACCCGCGCGACGCCGACGACCTGCGCAGCCACGACCCGCGCGGGCTCCTGCGCCGCGGGGCCGGCGCGGGCTTCGCCGAGGTCGACTTCGTCGGCCGCGGCGGGCGGCGCTACCGCGCGACCTGGCGCGTGCGGCGCGCGCGCGGGCGGCCCGACGGGAGGCTGCAACCGCAGAGCCTCGAGCTGCGCGACCTGATCGACGACCGCCCCCTCGGCGGACACACCAAGACCGAGACCCTGGCCGCGATCGAGCGCGCCGTCGGCCTCGACTACGACGCCTTCTCGCGCTCGGTGCTCCTCGCCCAGGGCGAGTTCGCGACCTTCTTGCGCGCGGACGCCGCCGAGCGCGCGGCGCTCCTCGAGCGGCTCTCGGGGAGCGCGCTCTACGGAAGGATCTCGAGCCTGGCCCACGTCCGCGCCAAGCAGGAGCGCGACGCGCTAAAGCTGCTCGAGGCTCGCGCCGGGGCGCTCTCGCTCCTCGACGCAGAGGCCCGCGAGCGGCTGGCGGCCGAGCGCGACGCCGCCGCCGCCGCCCACGACGCCGCGCGTCGCGAGCTCGGCGAGCTCGAGCTGCGTCAGCGCAGCCTGGCCGAGCGCGAGGCCGCGCGGGCCGAGCTCGAGCACACCCAGGCCGCCCTCGAGGCGGCTCGCCAGCGCCACGCCGAGGCCGAGGCCCTGCGCGCCGCCGTCGCCCGCGCCGAGCGCGTGCAGCCGCTGCGCCACCTGCACACCGCCGCCGCAGCGCAGCGCGAAGCCCAGGCCGCCGCCGAGCTGGCGGCCACCCGCGCACACGCCGCTCAGGCCGCGGCCGAGGCGACGCTGAGCGCGGCCCGCGCCGAGGCCGCCGAGGCCGACGCCGCCCTCGCCCAGGCGCGGACGAACCGCGAGACCCTCGGCGAGCGCCTGGCCCAGGCCCGCGCCCTCGACGGACGCCTCGCGGTGGCCGAGGTCGAGGACGCTCGCGCGGCAGAGCTCCTCGCCGAGCGCGCCCGTGGGCTCGAGGCGGCGAGCCGGGTGCTCGAGGCGGCGGAGGCTCTGCGCGCCGAAGCCACCGAGGCTGAGGGCGCGGCGGCTGAGCGCCTGAGCGCCCTGGCCCCCGACCTGGACCTCGCCGAGGCCGAGCCCCGTTGGCGCCCCGCGCTCGAGGCGTTGGCGGAGGTCGCCCGGGCGCGCGCCGCGGCCACGGCGGTGCGCACCGAACGGCGGGTGACCGTAGAGGCGGTGCGCGCCCGCGACGCCGCGCGCGCGGAGGAGCTCGCCGCGGCCGAGGGCGCACGGGCCGACGCCGCCCGAGCCCTGACGGCGGCGCCCGCCGTCGACCCCGCCGAGCTAGAGGAGCTGGCCCAGGCGGGCGCCCGCTGCGCCCAGTTGGCGCGCGCCCACGAGGCGCTCCGCTCGGCGGAGGACGAGCTGACGGCCGCCGAGGCTCAGCGGACCGAGGCCGAGGCCGCCAGCGCGCGCCTGCGGGAGCGCGAGGACTCCGCGCGGGCCGACCTCGCGACCCAACGAGCCGACGCGCGAGAGGCCCGCACCGCCCTGACCGCGGTCGAACGCACCCGCGACCTCGCCGCGCAGCGCGCCGACCTCGTCCCCGAGCAGCCCTGCCCGCTGTGCGGGGCCACCGAGCACCCCTACGCCCAGGCCCTCCCCCCGCTCGACGCCATGCTCACCGAGGAGCGCGCGCGGGTCGCCGACCTCGAGGCGCGCGTCGCCTCCAGCGCGGAGGCCCTCGCGAGCCTGGGCGCGGAGCTCGCTCGTGAGCAGGCGCGGACCGCCGCCCAGGCCCAACGCGCCGAGCGCGCGGGCGCTGCCCGCGCCGCCGCCGAGGCCCGCTGGCGCGACGTCCGCCCCGCCGACTGGCCCGTCGCCAGCGAGCTGCCCGCCGAGCTCTCCGATCCGGCGACCCCTGCGGCCCTCGACGCCCTGGCGGCGGCCCTCGACGCCGCCGAGGTGACCGCCCGGGACCGCGCTCGCGAGCACGCTGCGCTGCTGGCCCGGCACACCGCCGCGGGGCAGACCCTGACCGCGGCGCGCACCCAAGCCGCCGCCGCCCGCGCGGCCCTCGAGACCTGCCTCGCCAACCTGGCCGAGGTCGACGCCGAGCTCGACCGCTGCGACGAGGCCCTGGCCGAGCGCTTCGCCGAGCTGGAGGCCGCCTGGCCCCTGGACGACCTCGACGCCGAGAGCCTGCGCGCCGACCCCGCGGGGTTCCTCGCCGCCGCCGCCGAGCGAAGCGCGGCCGCTCGCAGCGCTCGCGACGAGGCCCAGCGCGCCCAGCGCGCGCTGACCCAGGCCCGGGAGGCCGCCGAGCGCGCGACCGCCGAGCACGCGACCCGGCGCAGGGAACACGCAGCCGCCGAGGCAACCCGCGCCGAGGCCACGAAGCGCCTCGCCGAGCTGCGCCGGACGCGGGCCCTGGTCCTCGACGGCGACGCCGACGCGCGTGAGGCCGACGCGCGGGCCGCCGAGCGAAGCGCGACGGCAGCGGCCGAGCAGCGCCGCGAGTCGGTGGGGGTCGCCGCGCGCGAGCTGGCCCTCGCCGCGGAGCGCCAGACTCACGCGCGCGCGATCCTCGCCGAGGCGACCCAGCGCGCCGCCGACGCCGAGACCCAGGTGCAGCGCGCCCTCGCCGAGGCCGGGCTCGACGCCGAGACCGCCGCGGAGGCGCTGGCCCGGGACCCGGAGTGGCTCCCCAGCACCCGCGCCCAGCTCGCCGAGCTGCAGTCCGCGCTGGCAACCGCCGAGCGGGCTCACGCCCTGGCCCAGGATCACGCCCGTCGCCAAACCTCGCGCCTGGTTGCCGGGCCCGAGGGCGCGGCGCTCGCTGAGGCCTTGAGCACCTCACGCGCCGCGGTGGAGGCCGCCTCGGCGCGCTGGGCCAAGCTCGAAGGCGAGCTCGACCAGGACGCCCGCGCCCGCGCGCAGCGACGTCGCCTGGCGCGGGAGCTCGAGGCCGCCCGCGAGCGCGCGCGCCCTTGGCTCGAGCTGGGCGAGCTCGTCGGCTCCCACGACGGGAGCAAGCTGCGGAACTTCGCCCAGAGCCTGACCCTCGAAGCGCTGCTCGCCCGCGCCAACACGCACCTCGTGCAGCTCGCGCCGCGCTACGCCCTCGAGCGCGTCAGCGGACAAGACCTCGACCTGCAGGTGCTCGATCGAGACCTCGGCGACGAGGTCCGCCCCCTGCGCAGCCTCTCGGGCGGCGAGACCTTCCTCGTCTCTCTGGCCCTGGCCCTGGCCCTGGCCGGGGTCCGCTCGGCGGACACCCAGGTCGAGTCGCTGTTCATCGACGAGGGCTTCGGCACCCTCGACCCCGCCAGCCAGGACCTGGCCCTGGAGGCCCTCGACGCGCTCCAGGCCCAGGGGCTCCAGGTGGGTGTGATCACCCACGTGCGCGCGCTGGCCGAGCGCGTCGCCGCGCGGGTCGAGGTCCAGCCCGTGGCCCAGGGAAAGAGCCGAATCGAGGTCTCCGGCCTCGCTCCCCTCGCGGTGTAGCTGGGACTGATCCGAGACCGAAGCTTCACGCCGCCGTCTCACTTCGCCCCAAATACGGCCCTGGTGAGTCCTCGGGCGTAGCCCCGCGTGCGACTTATGTCGGCATTCGATTCGCGCGAGTGCTCTCCGAGAGATAGAGACCAGAGACCCATGAAGCGCACCACCCTCCTCGCGGCGGCCTTGCCCTGCCTGCTCGCCTCTGCCCTGGCCCAGGGCGTCGTCGACCACCAGCGCCTCGCCCACGGCGACGGCCCCGAAGCCCCGGCGACGGCCGGACTGATCGAGCTCGAGAGCCAGGAGGCGCTCAGCGCCTACACCGACGCCGAGCTCGAAGCCGGCTACACCTACGCCGTGATCGCGCTGGGCAACCAACCCGCCGAGACCGAGTTCACCGCGGTCAAGGTCGTCGAACGAGACAAATACGGCTGGGACGTGAAGCTGCGGGTCGAGGTCCGCAGCCCCTACCGCACTCGAATCAAGCGCATGGCCCGCCCCTACCTCCTGCTGCGCTTCAAGGGCAAGCCCATGCGCATGGAGCACTCGGTGCGCATGGTGCTGACCGTCGACGAGATCGAGCTCGACGCGATGCCCCTCGAGCGCGCGCTCGCGGCCCGCGAGGCGCTGCAGGCCATGTCGCGCAAGCAGCGGCGCCTGGTGCGCGAGCTGCACGACCAGAACCTCGCCTTGCGCGCCCAGCTGCGTCAGCTCGAGCAAGACACCCTCGCCTTCTCCGAGAGCGAGGCCTTCGAGGCCGCCCGCGGCGCCGTCGACTTCCGCACCCGGATCCGCTACGCGGTCGAGCTCGCCTCGCTCAAGACCGACCTCCAGCTCTTCGGCGGGACCATGAACCCCCTCGTCAGCTCGGGCGACGAGGGCATTGCCTACCTCCCCAAGTCGAAGAAGGCCTGGACCGCTGAGCTGGAGAAGGACTACGCCTACGAGGCGGAGTACCTGCAGAAGGCGATCGACAAGCTCCAGGGCGAGCTCGACGGCATGCGCAGCTTCGCCGAGCGCCACGCCCCCAAGCCCGCCAAGGGCGAGGGCGAGCAGAAGGTCGGGATCGCCGACGAGGTCCGCGGCCGGTAGGGAGTCAGACCCCCCCGTCGCCGAAGGAGACCCCCAGGCTGCGGGCGGTCCACACCGCCTCGCAGTCGAGCTCGATCCGGCGCGGGTTGCCCACCGCCAACTCGAGGGGCACGAGCTCGACCCCGGAGCCGCGGACGGTGACCAGCTTGCCGAAGTCGCCCTCGTGCA
>Ga0070727_10002933_pt1 | contig 15921 bp, 14 predicted proteins | sample tdAd472_FD_66722 | JGI IMG/M metagenome (GOLD analysis project Ga0070727, IMG submission 66722) | Marine sediment microbial communities from the Atlantic coast under amendment with organic carbon and nitrate - tdAd47.2 | ecosystem: Environmental > Aquatic > Marine > Coastal > Sediment | place...
GCTAAAGGAGTGTTGTTCGGCAATGGCTTCCGTCTTAGTAAGCCCGATAACCGAAAAGATGAATTCACGAGTAAATGCCTTACAAATGCAAAGAGACTAGGTACCGCCCTTGTAAGAACGACCGATCTTTATCATGTCGTTTTGCATATTCTCGACAACCCGAAAGATGTCGCCTTTAAAGAAAAGTGCCGTGAAGCACTTGAAACAACTGCGGGAGGTGTCGTCAGATTTCCAATTTCAGATAGCATTAAGACCACGTAACGTTACCTACTCCCCCTCACCCTACCAACCAAACCAGTTTCCCCTGCCGCCCCTAGCCCCCGGCGGGCCGTCGAAGACCCCGCCGCATCGGGTACTACCGGCTCGGCGGCGTCCGGTGTATCGAGTTTCCAGGTGGAACGCTCGCATCAGCAGCAACTCCCTTTTTTGCCGGTGCGCTCAAGCTGGATGGGTGGGCACGGAACCGAGCCATAGGAGCAAAAAACGCAGCAATCACCCGGTTTCGGCTTCAACAGGGTGTCGCACCCTTCGCATTGATAAAAGAACTGACAGGCATTTGTCGGCATCCGTTCCACCTTCCGGTGCCCACAGTGCGGACAGGCAATCTCAGATTGCAGCTCGACGGACTTAGCCATTTACAAGCCGCACCGGCTTCCGCTGCCGTCCCCAAGTCCCCGGTGGGCCGTCGAAGACGCCGCCGCATGGGGTGCCGCAGTTCTTGCAATGCCCCGTGTCGTCGAGTTTCCAGGTGGAGAGTTCGTACCAGTCGCGGCCGATGATCAGGTCGCCGCAGTTGTGGCAGTAGGTGCTGTCGGCTTCGAAATTGTGGACGTTGCCGACATAGGCGTAACGCACGCCGTTTTTCATCGCGATGTCGCGGGCCATGGTCAGGGTTTCGGGCGGCGTCGGGGGAATATCCATCATCTTCCAATCGGGATGGAAGGCCGAGAAATGCATGGGCACGTCGGGACCCAGTTCGGCAACCACCCATTGGGTCATTTCCTCGATCTCTGCCGCACTGTCGTTTTCGCCGGGGATGATCAACGTGGTGGTTTCAAACCAGCAGTCGGTCTCGTGTTTGACGTATTTGAGCGTGTCGAGCACGTCCTGCAAATGGCCGGTGCAGAGCCTGTGGTAAAAATCCTCGGTGAAGCATTTGAGGTCGATGTTGGCCGCATCCATATGGCGGTAGAACTCGACCCGCGGTTCGGCATGGATATAGCCCGCCGTGACGGCTACGGTCTTGATGCCCAGCGCATGGCAGGCCTCGGCCACGTCTACCGCGTATTCGAGGAAAATCACCGGGTCGTTGTAGGTAAAGGCCACCGACTTACAGCCCAGTTGCTTGGCGGCGCGGGCGATGGTTTCGGGCGTCGCCTGACTGGTCAGACTATCGAACTCGCGGGATTTCGAAATGTCCCAGTTTTGGCAGAACTTGCAGGTCAGGTTGCAGCCCGCCGTGCCGAACGACAGGACCGGCGTACCGGGCAGAAAGTGGTTAAGCGGTTTCTTTTCGATGGGGTCGACGCAAAAGCCGCTGGAGCGTCCGTAGGTGGTCAACACCATTTCGCCGCCCATATTGGCGCGGACGAAGCAAAGGCCCCGCTGCCCGTCCTTGATTTTGCAATCGCGCGGGCAGAGGTCGCACTGAATGCGCCCGTCGTCGAGCGGGTGCCAGTAGCGGCCCTTGGCGGCCTCGGGAAAGTACGGTTGATCCATGGGCTTCCCTTGCTCTCGGAACCTAAACCAAAGCTTACGCCCAAAGCGTTGGGGCATCAATGAAGGAGAGCAATCCGCCCTAGTCAACCTCGGCCAAGGGCTCCCGGCTTTTGGCGTTCTTGACCCGGTACATGGCGCGGTCGGCGGCGATCAAAGCCGCTTCAAGATTGTTACCGTCTTCTGGATAGAGGCTGCAGCCGATGCTGGCGCGAATGACGAGCCTATGCCCTTCCAGCGTAACCTCGGGCTCGAACGCGGCCAACAGTTTGGCGGCCATGGCATCGAGGTCGGCTTTATCTTCAACGTTCTCGACCACCACGCAAAACTCGTCGCCGCCCATCCGGGCGACGAAATCGCCGTCGCGCACATTGAGCACCAATTTTTTCGCCACGTTGATCAAGACCGCGTCGCCGACGCTGTGGCCGTAGGTATCGTTAATCGCTTTAAACTCATCCAGGTCGACCACCAGAAAACCGACGTTGCCCTTGGAGCGTTCGGCGCGCGACAGACTTTTGTGGGTCGCCTCCTGGAAGTAACGGCGGTTGGCCAAGCCGGTCAGGGTGTCGTGGTAAGCCAGATGCTGCATTTGCTCTTTGGTCTGCCGGTGTTCATCCGACTCGATCTGCAGCCGTTCGTTCAGCTCAATGGCTTTGATCGACGCGGCGGAGACTTTTAAGGCTTTCGCCAGAATCACGACCTGCCAAATAAGCGCGGTCAGCGCCAAAACCAGATGATTTTGGTCCGATTTCAAAAGGAAATAGACCGTCAACGGCATCATGGTGAAGGAGTTAAGCAACACGTAGTAGCCGGGCATCACCGAGTAGCCGATCCCCGAGACCGCGACCATCGCCGAGAGGATAATAAAAATGAACATCTCGGATTCCATCGAAACGGAGTCCGCAAATAGAAACGGCGAAATACCGTAAGCCGCCCCAACCAAACTGCCGGCAACCATACGGCGGCGCACCCAAACCGACGCATTTTCGATGCTCAAGACAATACTGTTGAACTGCTTCTCAATGACGGCCACAAAGGCCGAGGCGGCAAGAATGCCGACGAACCAAACAATCAACCGCTCCGCCGGAACGCCGCCGGTATAAAGAACAAGCATAAGAAGAGACGCGCCGACGAGCGCCATTATCATATTACCAATCGCGTGCCCAAAGAAGAGTTCTGCCCGTTTCAGGTAGACCCTTTCTTCCAAGGGAGTCGCAATATGATCGGCACCTCCAGTGAGGAAACCGGCCAGTGTAATCATCGACATTCTCAATGGTTGTTTTTATTCTCGTAATCAAAGCTACCACGGCACTGCTTAACGAACTCCGAATCGCAATAGTTGCAATTCACAACCTACCATCTCCCCTTGAAACTTGCCCGTGAAGGGTCCAAGCTTTTAAGCAGGAAAGTGAGGAGGCTTGTCTGCCATGTCCATTATCCGCCCGCCCGCCGTCGCCGGTATGTTCTACACCGACAATCCCCAGGCGCTGGAGAACGACGTGCGCGGCTTGCTGGCCGAAGCGGTCAAAAACGGCAAACAGGAAGGTCCTCGCCCAAAAGCCCTGATCGTGCCCCATGCAGGCTATATCTATTCCGGCTCCACCGCGGCGGCAGCCTATGCGCGCCTCTTGCCGCTAAAAGGCAAGATCGAGCGAGTAATCTTGCTAGGCCCCTGCCACCGGGTCGCCGTCCAGGGGTTGGCTTTATCGAGCGCCGACGCCTTCCGTACGCCATTGGGCGACATTCCCTTGGACAAAAAGACCGAAAAATTCATCTCGGCGTTGCCCCAGGTCACCACGCTCGACGCCACCCACGCCCAGGAACACAGTCTTGAAGTCCATCTGCCGTTCCTGCAAGTAACGCTTGGCGATTTCCTGCTGGTGCCACTGGTCGTTGGGCTGGCGACGCCCAAGCAGGTTGCCGAGGTCTTGGACGCCGTTTGGGGCGGGCCGGAAACCCTGATCGTCATCAGCACCGATTTGAGCCATTTTCTCGATTACGAAACGGCGGTACGCACCGACACCCGGACCAAGGAAGCCATTGAGCGCATGGACGGCGACGCCATTGGCGACCACGACGCCTGCGGCCGCTATCCGGTCAAAGGCATGCTGGAACTGGCCAAACAGCGCGGCATGGACATTTCGACCGTGGGCTTTTGCAATTCCGGCGATACGGCGGGCGACAAAGGCCGGGTCGTCGGCTACGGCGCTTGGGTCCTGACGGAAGGAGAAAACACCGAGACGAAACCGGAAAAGCCGGGCGAAGACCTTTCCGGCATCGAGGCCGAAGCCGTCAAGGCCCGCGCTCTGCTCGACACCCACGGGGAAAGCCTGCTGCGGTTGGCGGCCGCGTCGATCCTCAACGGCCTGGAGGAAAACAAGCCGCTCGAGGTGGCGCTCGAAAACCAACCGCCGGAACTCCGGGAAAACGGCGCGGTGTTCGTCACCCTTGAAAAGAACGGCCGGTTGCGCGGCTGCATCGGCACGTTGGAAGCTTACCGGCCCTTGGTCGAAGACGTTGCCGAACACGCCTTCGACTCCGGCTTCCGCGACCACCGGTTCAGCCCCTTGACCCGCGACGAGCTCGACGATCTCTCCATCTCGATTTCGGTGCTGTCGCCCTTCGTGCCATTCACCATCGCCAACGAAGCCGACCTTTTACGTCAACTGCGCCCCGGCATCGACGGCCTCGTCATCCAAAAAGGCCCGCACCGCGCCTTGTTTTTGCCCCAGGTTTGGGAACAATTGAAAGAGCCGCCTTTGTTCCTCGCCCACCTGAAACACAAAGCCGGGCTCGACCCCAATCACCCGGTGGACGGCCTCAAGGCCTGGCGGTTCATTACCGAAGGCGTCAAAACATCAGAACTCGCCGACCCACATTCTGTCTGGCATTTGAACGGCTAAGGCACTAAAACCGGCGCAACCTATTCACCTAAAACTGGGAGCAGCCTCCGTGCCCTTGACCATTACGCCGGAAATCATCGCCAAACTGCGCGCCGTCACCCTGGAAGCGGGCGAGAAGATTCTCGAAATCTACGCCACCGACTTCGCAGTCTATGAAAAAGACGACGAAAGCCCGGTCACCGTGGCCGATCAGGCGGCGGAAAAAATCATCACGCCGGTTTTGCAATCCATCTGGCCCGACGTGCCGGTGGTCGGCGAGGAAGCGGCTTCCGACGGCGATATTCCCGATATCTCGAACGGCGCTTTTTGGCTGGTCGATCCGGTTGACGGCACCAAGCAGTTTATCCAGCGCAAAGACGAGTTCACCGTCAATATCGGCTTGATCGAAGATCAACAGCCGATCTTCGGCATCGTCTACGTCCCGGTTTTGGGCGATCTCTACATCGGCGGCCCCGACGGCGCGACCCTGGAGAACATCAAGCAGGGCGGCGGCGCCAAGCCGATCGCCTGCCGTCCGGTGCCGGAAAAAGGCATCGTCGCCGTCGCCAGCCGCTCGCACCGCACGCCGGAAACCGACGCATACCTGAACAAGCTGGACTTGGCCGACTGCGTCTCTTTCGGCAGCTCGATTAAGTTCTGCATGGTCGCCAAGGGCGTGGCAGACGTTTACCCGCGGTTCGGCCCGACCATGGAATGGGATACGGCGGCGGCGCACGCCGTCCTGCGCGCCGCCGGCGGCGACGTGACCCAGGTCGACGGCTCCGCCTTCCTTTACGCCAAGCCGGGCTTCCGCAACCCAGACTTCATCGCCAAAGGCGCTTAGAAACGGTTCCGCCCATGGACACCCGCCGTCTCGACGCTTCAGAGGAAGGGATCGCAGAAGCCGCCCGGTTGATTGCGGCGGGCGAGCTTGCCGCCTTTCCGACCGAGACGGTCTACGGCCTGGGCGGCGACGCCACAAACGACCAAGCCGTCGCCAAAATCTACGCCGCCAAGAACCGGCCGGACTTTAACCCGCTCATCGTCCACGGCTCCGGCAAAGCCATGCTAGAGGCTTTCGTTACGTTTACATCGCTGGCGGAAAAACTAGCGGCAGCCTTTTGGCCGGGCGCGCTCACCTTGGTTTTGAAACGCAAGCCGGATGCGCCTCTGTCTCTACTCGTCAGCGCCGGGCTCGACACGGTCGCGGTGCGGGTGCCCGACCACCCTTTAGCGCAGGCATTAATCGAAAAGGCGGGCCGCCCCATCGCCGCTCCCAGCGCCAACCTGTCAACCACCATCAGCCCGACCTCCGCCGACCATGTCCTTGACTCGCTTAAAGGCCGCATCGCCGCCGTCCTCGACGGGGGCCCCTGCGCCGTGGGGATCGAATCAACCGTGGTTGATCTTACGGGTGAACGCCCTACGCTACTGCGGCCCGGCGGTCTGGAAGCGGAACGAATCGAAGAAATCACCGGCCCGCTCGCCCGCCCCGAGAAAGATCCACAAGCCCCCCGTTCTCCCGGCATGATGGCCCGGCATTACGCTCCAAACAAACCGGTCGGTTTGAATAAAACTTCCTTTCTGGATCAAGAAGCTATCCTTGGGTTTGGCCCAACCGCACCGGAGCGGGCCCTGAACTTAAGCCCGTCGGGCGATCTGATTGAAGCCGCCGCCAATTTATTTGCCATGCTGCGCCAATTGGATCAGGGTAATTGGAAAGCCATCGCCGTCATGCCGATTCCCGAAACCGGTCTCGGTCTGGCGATCAACGACCGTTTGAAACGCGCCGCAACGCCACAGAGCTAACCCATGGACGAAACGCTTATCTCCGAAATCGAAGCCATCGTCGGCCCCAAAGGAGTCGTAACCTCCTCTGCGGACATGGAACCCTATCTGGTTGAGGAACGGGGTCTCTACCGAGGGAACTGCGATTTGGTGGTGCGCCCTGCCTCGACCGAAGAGGTCGCCAAAGTTGTCTCCCTGTGCGCCGAAAAAAAAGTGCCGATCGTTCCACAGGGCGGCAATACAGGCCTATGCGGCGGCGCGGTCGCCGACGGCGGCGTGATCCTGAACCTCGCCCGGATGAACAAGGTGCGCGCCATCGACCCCTTGAACGCCACGCTAACCGTTGAGGCCGGGGTTATCCTTAAAACCGTCCAGACGACTGCCGAAGATGCGGGCTTTCTGTTTCCTTTAAGTCTCGGCGCGGAAGGCTCTTGTCAGATTGGCGGCAATTTGGCGACCAACGCCGGGGGCGTCAACGTCTTGAAGTACGGCAACAGCCGCGACCTCGTGCTAGGGCTTGAGGTGGTCTTGCCGGACGGACAAATTTGGAACGGGCTCAAAGGGTTGCGCAAGGACAATACGGGCTACGACTTAAAACACCTGTTTCTCGGCTCCGAAGGTACGCTGGGGATTATTACCGCTGCCGTCCTGAAACTTTTCCCGCTCCCCAAGTCCAAGGAAACAGCCCTTATCGCCCTGCCGGACCTGGACAGCGTCGCCCAGCTATTGGTTGAGGCGAAGGCGCTCTGCGGCGACAGTCTTTCAGCCTTTGAGTTCATTTCCCGCTTCGCCATGGAATTGGTCACCCGGCATGTCGACGGCGTAACCGACCCGTTTGAAGGAAAGCACGCCATGTACGTGCTGCTGGAACTGACCTCGCCCAACGAAAAGGCCGACCTGCGCGCCGATTTGGAACATCTCTTGGAACAGGCATTTGAGAACGGGTTGGTCGAAGACGCCGTCTTCGCCGAAAGCGGTCAGCAGGCAGAGGCTCTGTGGAACCTGCGCGAGTCGATCCCCGAGGCGCAGAAACACGAAGGCGGGTCGATCAAGCACGACATCTCCGTGCCCGTCTCGAAAGTGGCCGAGTTTATTGCCGTTGCCAGCGAGGCGGTCACCCGGGCCATGCCGGGCCTACGCCCCTGCCCCTTCGGCCACATGGGCGACGGCAATATCCACTTCAACCTGACCCAACCGGAAGGCATGGACAAACAGGAATACCTAGGCCACTGGGAGGAAATGAACCGCATCGTCCATGATATCGCCGTCGCCATGGGCGGTAGCTTCTCTGCCGAGCATGGCGTCGGGCAGCTCAAAGTGCAGGAAGTGGTTCACTACAAAGACCCGGTCGAGGTGGATTTGATGCGCAAGGTCAAACGGACGCTCGACCCCCTCAACCTGCTCAACCCGGGAAAGGTGGTCGACAGCCGTTAAAACGGACCATCGACCTGTCAAAGCATTTAAGCGGGTTTCTTAGCGTGAACCAGATGGGTCAGCCCCGGAATGGTTTCGTCGTCTCCAACGTCGACGAAACCGGCTTTCTTCATTTCCTCGACCAACCAACCGGCGGTTACCGAGTGGGCATCCGGCGTAAACGCCATATGTTGCAATTGCCAAAGCGCCGCCAACCGCGGTCCGCCACGATCTTCTTCAACCATAAAATCGTGAACCATATAGGCCCCACCGGGCGCCAAACTATCGTAAGCCCGTTTAACCAACTTGGGTAGTTCTTCGCCAGGCACGCCGCTGAACAAATAAGACATCAAGATCGCATCCTGCTCTCCCGGCCATTCAACTTCCAGCGCATTGGACGGAATGTAACGGACACGATCGACCATTCCCGCTTCGGTAATAAAACGCCAGCCGATTTCACTGACATTGGGAAAATCGATGATGGTCGACGCAAGTTGCGGGTTGGCTTCAAGCAAACGGATGGTCATCGCCCCGGTGCCGCCTCCCACATCCAAAAGAGTTTTAGCCCCCGATAAATCGACCAGCCGGGCAATCGTTCTCCCCGGCCCCAGCGACCCTGCATGTTGGGCATTGCTGTAAAGCTGCGCCTGTTCCGGGTCCGACATCCAATGTTGGTAAGAATCAACGGCCTCTGGATCCAGGGAACCGTCCAGAACCTCGTTCAGCTGTCCCAAAAAGGGATACATTTGCTGGTCGATCTGATAGCGGAGATAGTCGCCGAATTCATACTTCGATGTGCGAGATAAAAACGCATCCGCCCCGGGGGAGTTCCTGTAGCGCTGATCTTCCCGATCAACAAGCCCAATACTGTTGAGCGCCGTCATAAGCGTTTCGACCCGGTTCTTCGGTATTCCGGTTTCCTTTGACAGTTCGCCGCTGGTTTTGGGGCCTTTTGCAAGATGGGTAAACACATCAATGTGAAGCCCGGCAAACAAGGCTTTCGATGCCATAAACCCAAAGGCAATACTAGATACGTCTTCAGCAGTTTCAGCCGTTTTCAGAGGCATAGCGACTAAATTATCCTTTTCTATAGTGCGATTACGTTAAAAATATAAATCCACACACCGGCAAACATTGCTACCAGCCAAAAACTCTTCCGGACATTTGGAAACCACCAATATTATTAGAAACAGGCTATTTTATTCTTTGACCTGATTTCCTTTTTGGAAAACAGAAAGGTTTTTGTTCTTGATCAATGTACAGACTTAATTCAAAAGGTCCAGCCTCGAGCAAAATTTTGCAGCTCGCCATTACCTCATAGCATGTATTTATCAACACGAACTCTCGCAAAGGAAGCACTATGTAGAGTTTTAGTTTTGAAAGCCTTCTAAAACCGTTAGTATTATAGGAAGGCTACCCTTGAGGGATTTAAAGAGCAAAAAGTGCCAAAACGCCTGATGGATACTGCCATACGCATCATTTTCAGCGCTGCCATCGTATTGTGCGGCGTGTTGTTGACGGCTGGAATTTCGGTCGCTGACGATTTGAAAGTGGCCTTCAGCTTTGCCAAGCCCCCTTACGTTTTTGCCGAAAAGCTTGAAGACACCTATGATCTCCGAGGTATTGAGCTTGAGCTAATGGCCAAGTCTTTGGCATTTAAAGGCCATACTTTCACCCCCGTTTACACGACCTATGAGCGGCTGAATGGCACCTTGCTGGCCAAACGGGTCAATGCGGCGGCGACCGTCCGCCCGGAACTGAAGGAAGCCTACTATTCGAAGGAATTCGTTTACTTTAGAAACTTCGCCATCACCCGCCCGGACACCAGACCTTTAAAATCCATGGCAGACTTGGTTGGCCGGAGCATCGTCGCCTGGCAAGGCGCAACTAAAGATTTAGGCCCTGCATTTGAAGTCGCAGCTGAACAGGCCGGCGTTTATAAGGAAATCCCCGATCAACAAAGACAGGTGAATCTCTTCTTGAAACAGCGGGTTAATACGATTGTCATTGACGGCGCTATATTCAGGTTTTGGGCGCGGGAATTGGGCTACAACCCCAATGAATTCGTCTACAACCCACTTTTTGGCGGCAAAACCACCTTTGTCGTAGGCTTCAACTCAGAACGGTTACGTGACGATTTTGATGCCGGGCTCGACAGACTACGGGCTACCGGCGAATACAACGAAATCTATCGCCGTTATATCGGCGACTAATAGAAGCGGTACCTTACCGTATTAAGCGCCGCTTTTGGTTTCAAAACCGGCCGAACGCCAAGCAACTATTCCTCCGGCCAAATGGAACACATCCGCCGCTTCGGGAACCGTCATGGCCAATTGCGGCCCATACATTCCGGTTCGGGTGCCGGTCGCGCATTGGAACACGACGATTTTCCCATCATGCCGCGGTAGGTTGTCCGGCGCATAGGCCGACAGCGGCATGAGATGAGCCTCACCGATCCGCTCCTGCTGGTATTCGGCGACCTCCCGAACATCGACCAGAACGGCTGTTCCTTCATCCAAATGTTGTTTCAGGGTCGCTGGGTCCATATCCTTGATGCGCATGTAAAGCTCCGCTTTTTGAGCGGGGCCGTGATGGCCCCGCTCCTGCGCAACAAGTTAGGATGTGCTAATATGTTTTCAAGGGATTGACTTTAAAAAGCGATATCAGCCTCAATCGCGTCAATTCCAGCCTTGGCGCAAACATCGTCTTTGCTGCCGCCCGGCGCACCGGAAACGCCAATTCCGGCAACAATTGACCCCGCCGCTTGAACAGGCATGCCGCCGCCAACAAATAACGTTCCCGGAATATCCTGAATTCCCGGCGGCACCTCGCCTTTTTTAATCAAATCGACCATCGATGAGGTATTGCTCCTGAAGCTCACTGCAGTCCAGGCTTTTCCCATCGCCGTTTGAACGGTGTGCGGACCGGCGTAACGATCACGCAACAGCACTTGAAGATTGCCGCCCCGATCGATCACCGCCACGGCCACCTGGAAGCCCGATGCACGACAATTATCAAGCGCTGCCTGAGCAGCTTTCGTCGCAACTTTCAATGTGAGCGATTTCGTCGAAAACATGCCCTCTTCAGCTTGCGCACCGGCTGTATAAGCAATTCCCAACATCGCCAGCATGAAACTTTTCAGCAATAGCCGTTTCATCGTATCCTCCTCCATGAACATTTTCTCATGTACGATGACTCGTCACACTGAAAGTTGCAAGCGGATCGTCGCTCTCCTGTATCTATTTCAAACCGGAACCTATTGAGCTACAATGACAAAAGAGTATCGGTCTGAGCTCGTGGGGGCACAATGTTAACTGAAGCGACGCTCTATCATCACTGGCATGCCGTTGCAGCGGAAAACGTCTACCAACGCCTGGAAACCAACCGTACCGGACTAACCGAAAAAGAAGCCGTAGACCGAAAGGTTTTCAGCGAGAACCTGCTCACTGGTGCGTTTAAACCGCAGGGATTTGTTTCGCCGGTGAAGGCGTATTGATTGCATGGGAAGATAATGGAAAAGCCGGGCTCGGATCAAAGCCAGAAATCATGGCACACTTTATCAACTGAGAATTCGCTGGAAGTTCTTAAGGCTCCTGCGAGCGGGCTTTCGCATACCGAAGCAACAGAGCGGCTCGCGGAATACGGTCCGAACCGTCTACCGGAAGACGCCCGACGAAGCGGCTTCATGCGTTTCCTGCTGCAGTTTCACAACATCCTGATCTACGTACTGATTGGCTCCGCCGTGATTACAGCGGCACTTGGTCACTGGATCGATACGGGGGTGATTCTGGCCGTGGTTGTCGCCAATGCCGTGATCGGCTTCATACAGGAAGGCAAGGCGGAAAAAGCGATGGATGCAATCCGCCATATGCTGGCGCCCCGTGCCAATGTGCTTCGCGATGGGGAACGACACAGCATAGAAGGTGATAAACTCGTTCCCGGCGACATCGTTCTGCTTGAAGCGGGAGACAAGGTACCCGCCGACCTGCGCCTTCTGACCGCGCATGGCATGTCGGTGCAGGAGGCTATTCTGACCGGCGAGTCAGTGCCCGTCGAGAAACATACAAGACCTGTAGCAGGTGACGCCGCTCTCGGCGACCGGTCGTGCATGGCATTTTCCGGCACTTTGGTGACGACCGGCCAGGGAAAAGGGGTCGTCGTCGGCACCGGCAGCCAGACCGAAATCGGACGCATCAGCGGGCTGATTTCAGAAGTTGAAACGCTGACCACGCCGCTTGTGGCGCAGATGGGTGTCTTCGCCAAATGGCTGACCATCCTCATTCTGCTGATTGCCGCGTTATTGTTGGCTTACGGATATTTTGTCGGCCACTATGAGTTCACAGAGATGTTCATGGCGGTGGTCGGATTATCGGTTGCCGCGATCCCCGAAGGATTACCCGCCGTCCTGACCATCACATTGGCAATCGGCGTACAAGCTATGGCGCGGCGCAACGCCATCGTGCGACGCTTGCCAGCAATTGAGACACTGGGATCGGTTTCCGTTATCTGCACCGACAAAACCGGCACGCTCACACGCAACGAGATGATGGTGGCTTCCGTACTCACTAGCCAGCATCTTTTCGCCTTGGAAGGCGACGGATATGCGCCCAAGGGACTTCTCAAGCTGGAAGATGCACATGTCGCACCGTCCGAACACGCCGTATTGGAGGAACTCGCCCGTGCGGCAACGCTCTGTAACGATGCGTTCCTGCGCGAACATGATGGCGTATGGACGGTGGAGGGCGACCCGATGGAAGGGGCGCTCCTTGCCTTTGCCGGGAAAATGGATGTGGATGTCCGCAAGACACAGGCCGTGTGGACTCGCACCGACGCCATTCCGTTTGATGCCAAGCACCGCTTCATGGCGACGCTGAATCATAATCATGAACGCCATGCCTTCGTGTTCGTCAAGGGCGCGCCGGAACAGATACTTGCCATGTGCCAGGATCAGCGCGGCATGAACGGTGATTCGGAAGCGCTGGATATTGATTACTGGCACAGGAAAGCCGAGGCCATCGCCGCGCTCGGACAACGTGTGCTTGCCTTTGCCGTGAGACCGGTGAAGTCGGACCATACGGTACTCGAACATGGAGATGTTCAAGGCACACTCACCCTGCTGGGCATGACGGGGATGATCGACCCACCACGCACGGAAGCAATTGCGGCAGTCGAGGAGTGCCACGGCGCGGGCATCCGGGTGAAAATGATTACCGGAGACCATGCGAAAACGGCCGCCGCCATCGGCAAGCAAATCGGGCTGCAAAATCCGGAACAGGTCCTGACCGGAAACGATCTCGACGGCATGGACGACGCCGTACTGCGTCAGGCTGTTCTGGATTGTGACATCTTCGCTCGGACCAGCCCGGAACATAAGCTGCGGCTGGTCATGGCGTTGCAATCGCATGGCATGACCGTGGCGATGACCGGGGATGGCGTGAATGACGCACCCGCCCTGAAGCGCGCCGATGCGGGCATCGCCATGGGCATGAAGGGAAGTGAAGCCGCCAAGGAAGCGGCGGAACTGGTGCTGGCGGATGACAATTTCGTTTCCATTGCCGCCGCAGTGCGCGAAGGCCGCACCGTTTACGACAACATCAAGAAGGTTATCAGTTGGACGCTTCCCACCAACGCAGGCGAAGCGATGACCATCGTCGTGGCGTTGCTGGCGGGGATGACGCTGCCAATAACACCGGTTCAGATTCTATGGGTCAATCTTATTACCGCAATAACACTCGGTATCGCGCTTGCATTTGAACCGACGGAAGAAACCACGATGCGCCGTCCACCACGCGCGCGGGATGAACCGCTACTCACCGGCGGACTAGTGTGGCATATCGTGCTGGTCTCGTTGCTGTTCCTATGCGGCGTGTTCGGCATGTATGACTATGCTATAGACCGGGGCTATTCGGTAGAGCTTGCCCGCACCATAGCGCTCAACACGCTGGTGGTGATGGAAATATTCCACCTGTTCTTTATCCGGAATATCTATGGCACCTCGCTGACATGGAAGGCGGTGCGTGGGACCAGAATGGTCTGGGCGGTGGTCATCATCGTTACTGTCGCGCAATTTGCTATCACATACGTCCCACCTTTGCAGACTGTATTTACCACAGCGCCTATTCCGTTCTGGGATGGCCTGTTGATTGTCGGTGTTGGCGTAGCTCTGTTTGCAATCGTCGAAACCGAAAAACAAATTCGCCTTCGGGCATCACACAAAGCAACGAATGATCATGCCCGATCTTAGCGTAACCATCGGAGATGCCCCCTCCGATGTTCAAATTGTGAGGTAGGCAGTGGTTGGCTTGACCCTTTCGGCCCAATGCGTCCATATCGGCGCGATGTACGTAGCGGGCGTCAACTCCGTACTTCAAATAGAACCCCTGCCATTGGACGCCTGGGCGACCGTGTTTCCCATTGCGTTGGGTTTGGTTTTCACCATGGAAACTTACAAATTATTTGTTCGCTGGAACGAACGCCGTAGAACTGGACGGCGGCCCCTGGTTGGGCGTAAAAGGGCTCCATGAATCAAATTACCCGCTACATGTTCCGGCAACTCGGCATCGGGATGCTTCTCGTCGCCACCGGACTGACTTGCGTCATCTGGCTGACGCAGTCGCTCCGTTTCGTCGAATTGATCGTCAACCGGGGCCTTTCAGCGGGAGCCTTTGCCTATTTGACCGTCCTTCTGCTGCCCAACTTCCTTTCGCTGATTCTGCCCATCGCTTTGTTTTCGGTGATCGTTTTTTACTACACGAAAATGGTCAACGACCGCGAGTTGGTCGTTATGCGCGCGGCAGGCATGAGCCAATTCGCGTTGGCCAAACCGGCGCTCGCCTTAGCTGCCATCGTCGCTTTGCTCGGCTACGCCTTGAATCTCTATTTTCTGCCGAAATCCTACCAGCAGTTCCGCGATTTCCAGTGGGAAATACGCTACAACTATTCCCACGTCCTTTTGCAGGAAGGGACCTTTAATACAATCAATAGCGATGTCACGGTCTACGTCCGCGAAAGAACGCCGTCGGGAGAACTCCTTGGAATCTTGGTGCACGACGCCCGGACCCCAAACAAGCCTTCAACAATGATGGCCGAACGCGGCGCCATGGTGGATGCGGCGGACGGCGCTCGGGTCATCATGTTCAACGGCAACAGACAGGTGGTCGACAAGGATACGATGAAAATGTCGATCCTCTATTTCGACCGTTATACTTTCGATCTGGAATCGTCGAGGAAGGCAGCCCCATCGCGATACCGCGAGCCGCGGGAGCGGATGGTTGACGATCTTTTCAGCATCCGCAAAGACCCTACCGTAGCGAAGGACGACTACGGAGAGTTTTTGGCTGAAGGCCACAATCGCCTCGTTTCGCCGCTTTACGCCTTTACCTTTACGTTGATCGCCATGGCCTGTCTCATTTCCGGCCCGTTCAACAGAAGAGGGCATGCGAAAAAAGTCAGCTTGGCCATTTTATTGATGGTCTGCCTTGAAACGGCGAGTCTCGGCGTCCTCAACCTTGCAGCTAAAAAAACCGCATTGATCCCTCTTGTTTACGCGACAGCGATTTTGCCCGGAATCATCGGGTGGATTGTCATGTCCCGCCAGAGAATGTCCCGAAACCGGAAAGCCCTCGTCTCCAGGGCAAGGGCATAGAGGAGAGCGGCCATGCAGTTTTCAAGAACGCTTTCCATTTACGTGGGACGGCAATTTTTAGTTTCCTTTCTCATGTTGTTTGTCCTTTTCGTCGGTCTCATTCTTCTGTTCGACACGGTTGAGCTTTTAAGAAGAGCCGCTTCAAAGCCAAACGTCACGGTCGGGCTTATTCTTGAAATGTCGCTGCTAAAATTGCCCAGAATGGCGGGACAACTCTTTCCGTTTGCGACGCTGTTCGGCGGGATGATGACTTTCTGGCGACTGACCCGGACAAACGAGTTGGTCGTCACTCGCGCCGCCGGCGTTTCCGCCTGGCAATTTCTGGCGCCTGCCCTGTTTATTGCAGCCGGCATCGGTATTTTTCAGGTTTCGGTTTTCAACCCGGTTTCATCGGTATTTTTGTTGCGTTTCGATCAGCTGGAAGCACGCTACTTGAAGGGACAAACCAACCTGATGGCCATCTCGCCGACCGGACTT